>ERZ795044.4996-NODE-4996-length-10793-cov-7.565841_pt1 | contig 10793 bp, 11 predicted proteins | sample MGYA00375128_ERZ795044 | MGnify/ENA primary metagenome ERZ795044 (study PRJEB30173, sample SAMN05720213) | anaerobic digester metagenome | isolation source: active sludge of municipal wastewater-treating anaerobic digesters | place: USA | collected 2014-12-22 ... | reverse complement strand
TCGGCTGACCAGAAGTTCTCGACAACCAGAACCGGCGTCGTGTGAAATGAGAAACTCTCCAACCCGGCCGGTGACTGCGCTTGTCCGACTTGTCCCGATACAATCTTCATGCATCTACTCCTCGAGTCCGGGAGGTTGAGCGGAATCGACTACTCGCCGACCCGGACCAATGAACCCCGCTCTTTGCAGACATTGAACGTATGATGAAACCACAGCACCACCGCGCCCAGATACAGCAGATTCAAGCCGCTGGCCAACCCGAGGTTGGTCAACGGAGCCGCATGGGTCGCGAGTAATCCCCGCATTCCTTCAAACACATGCGCTGCCGGATTGACCGAGGCCACGACCCTCAACCACGCCGGCAGGACATCCAGAGGATAGAATACGCAGGAAATCGGCTGGAACAAAAATACCATACTCCAGGCGAGCACCTCCGCTTCCTGACCGAACCGCATGATGAGCGAGGTCGTGAACACGCCGATGATCCATCCCGTCAAGACGAGATTGGCAATAAACGGCATCAGCCACAGGCCGATGATAAAAACATTGTAGCCATAAAACAGCCAGGCGCAGAGAGACATGACCACCGAGACCGCCGTGACCTTGAAGAGACTCATGACCATCGTCGCCGCGAGAAACTCGCTGGGCGTCAGCGGGCTGGCGAACAGATTCATCAGGTTGCGCGCCCAGATTTCTTCGAGAAAGGAAATCGTAATACCCTGCTGCGATCGGAACAATACGTCCCAGAGGATGAGTGCGCCCAGTAAAAACGTCACGACCGCCGGCATCTGTCCTTGAAAAGTCGCCAGATAGACCGTGATGAAGCCCCACACCACCAGATCGAGAAACGGCCAATAGATGATCTCCATCACACGCGGCAAGCTGCGCCGGTAGAGGTACAAATGGCGGATAACCAGGGCCGCAATACGGTGGTAGGCCATCGTCGGCTACAGCTTCCCCTCGCAAGGCTTCGTCTCGTGACATGCCTGTTCAAAGCAGGGCTTCTGATGACAGGGGTGCTCCTCAACCGGCTGTTCATGACAATGGCCACATCCGCCCTCGTCCTGATGCGCACCAAGCAGTTCCTGCAACATCAAACGGGTTCCTTCAATGAAAGCCGGACCGATTCGTCGGCCATCCTGCAGGCGGAAGGCTGACGCGACAAGTAACGCCAGTGGTATCCCGGCCAGACCGACGTGTAACGCAGGGCTGCTCAGCCTCGCAGCATCGACGGTCCAGAGCACTACTCCCATAGCGCCCCCTGCAATCGCGGTGCTGGTGACACTGCTGATAAAAATCGGCCAGCCGCTCGTCTGCCGTACCAAACCGATCGCTCCCACGACAAACCACAACAATCCCCACCCTACCATCAGGCTGAGTCCGCCGATGAGTAGTCCCACAGCAAACGATATTCCTGCATCAACCATGACGGCGCTTACTCCCTTCGCACATGACACGATCCCGCGCTGACCGACTACTCCCGCGCGAGTTTGAGAAACACGTCTTCCAGATCCGCCTGGCCGAATCGAGCCACGATGTCCTTGGCGGTGCCTTCGGCCACGATTTTCCCCCGCTGCAGAAAAATGATGCGATCCGACATCTCTTCCATTTCCCGCATATTGTGCGAGGTATACAGAATACTGAGTCCGGTCGCCTGCCGTTCCGCCAAGAGGATCGCGCGAATCTTGTGCGCGATATCCGGATCCAGACTCGCGGTCGGCTCATCCAGAAACAGCACCTTGGGTTCAGTCAGGAGGGCCTTGGCCAGCGTCAAACGTGTCATCTGCCCCGACGACAGTTTGCGCGTCAGCTTGTGCCGCCATTCGACCATCTCCAGTTTTCTTACCATATCATCGACACGAGCCGCGATATTCGACATCCCGTACAATCGTGCGACGACTCGAAGATTTTCCTCCACCGTCAGGGAAAAGGGCAACGAGATGTAGGTGGAAGAAAAATTGACCTGCTGAAGAATTGTTTCCCGATTCGACTGCAAGTCGAGGCCGAACATGTGGATCGAGCCGGAGCTGGGCGTGACCAGTCCCAACATCATCTGAAACGTCGTGGTTTTGCCGGCTCCATTGGGGCCCAGCAATCCGAGGATTTCCCCACGCCCGATCTGGAAGGAAATGCCGTCGACGGCGGTGAATCCGCCGAATCGTTTGCTCAGATTGCGTACTTCGACCACCGGCGATGACATGTGCAGCTGGTTCCGCGGGCTAGAACGACAGGAATTCTGAGAGTTTTTCCGGCAGATGGCACGTTTCGCACTTCCGGCTCAGCACCCGACCTTCGTACTCGGTCTTGTTATCGTGGCATCGAAAGCAATCTGCTTGTGCGCGTTTGTGCAACACTGAGCCTTCAGGATGTTCCGAGTTCCATGGACGGCTGTCAGCGGACACATGGCCACGAGGGATGACGATCGGATACCCTTTAATCGGTTTTTCATGCACCACTGCCGCGTGACAGGTGGTGCACCCTTCGCCTTGCGCACGGTGCTCAAACGCCGCCATATGTGTGCGATGGCTCATGATGAGGCCCACATCCTTCACCGGCGACGGCAAATCGCGAGGCGCAATCTCCGACACCCGCAGGATATTGCGGTGGCACCCGAGGCACACAGCGGAATCGACCTGCGCCTGGAGATTGTGCGGTTCCGTCGGTCTGCCGAACAGATAAATTGCTACGTCCCTCGTTCCATGCCAGGCTTTATCATGCAACCAGCCGACCACACCAGGCCTGACATGGCAGGCCACGCATTCCACTTCCTTGTGAGACGATTGCACCCAGCGCTCATACGCCGGTTGGATGGTATGACAGCTGGCGCAGAATTTCGGGTGGTTCGTCAGCGGAACCGCAACTCCTCCGAAAGCCACTGCGCCGGCCAGGATCGCCCCGAACACAATGGCGGGAGTTCTACGCATCATCCCGTTGAGATTTTGGGAAATGCCGGATGATCAACGCCGCCACCGCCGCCACATCATCGGGATCCAGCAGCGGGACGGATGTTTCAACGGGTTTATTGGAGACGACCGCCAGCAGCCCGTCCTGCGAGACCGGCACCTCGCCGATCTGGTCGCGCACGACGACGATCTTCGGATAGCCTTCGCTCCGCCACCCTTCCGCCAGAATCAGATCGTAGGAGGAATCGAGATACCGCTCCCGCACGTCCTCGACATTCATATGATCCGAGACATCGGCGAACATGGCCAGACTGCTCTTCGAAATGATCACGACGCTACTCGCACCGGCTTGCTTGTGCCGCCAGCTGTCTTTCCCCTCGGTATCCAAATCGAAGCCATGACCGGCGTGTTTGACCGTCGCCACTTTATAGCCGGCCCGCACCAGCTCGGGGATCACGCGTTCGATCAACGTGGTCTTGCCGCTATTGGACCGGCCGACAAAAGACAGAATGGGCACGGACATGACAAGTTCCTTTCGCGGCTTCAGCAGCAGGAGGGGCGGTGGGCGGCAGAGGCAGCCGGAGCGGCCTGGTCCAGCCATACCGACCCGCTGAGCAATTGCACGGTCACCGGATCGCCGGGAGTGAGACGCTCCACCTCGACTGGAATATCAATCAGGCAGTTCGCTTTAACCATAGAGGTGAGAATGCCGGACCCCTGATCGCCGGTCGTCCTGACCTTGAACACTCCATCTTCGCGCCACAATATCCCGCGCAAAAAATGACGACGATCGGTCCGCTTGGAAAATTTCTCCTGAAAAATCGCCTCCAGCAACGGACGCCCATAACTTCGCGCCCCGGACAATTTCAACATAGCCGGACGAACGAGTTGCTCGAAGGTCACCATCGAAGAGACAGGATTGCCCGGCAGCCCGAACGCCAGCTTGCCCTGAATCTTGCCGAAGGCCAGCGGCTGGCCTGGCCGGATGGCCAACTTCCAAAAATTCATCTCGGCGCCGAGATCCCGAAATACCGCTTTCGTGAAGTCGTAATCCCCCATCGACACGCCGCCTGACAACACTAGAATATCGGCGTTCAATCCGTGGGAAATCTTTTCCTTCAACGCGGCGGGAGTATCGCGCGCAATGCCCAGCAAGATCGGCACGCCGCCGGCTTCCTGCACCGCCGCAGCAATACCGTAACTATTCGAATTGATAATTTTTTCTTCGCTGAAGCGCTCATCAAGATCGGCGAGTTCATCGCCGGTCGACAAAATGGCGACGCGCGGGCGCTGATAGACCAACACGAAGGACTTCGCCAGAATGGCCAGCATTCCCGCTTCGCCGGATCGGATCTGGGTGCCCTTCGGAATGATGCAGTCGCCCTTTTGCACATCCTCGCCCTGCGGCCGGATGTTCGAGCCGCGAGGCTCCGCTTTGAAGACACGCACGGAATCGGGCGTATGCTCGGTATCTTCCACCTTGATGACGGTGTCAGCGCCGCCGGGAATCGGGGCCCCCGTCATGATTCGAATCGCCTGGCCTTTGCCCACGGACTTGGTGGGCATCTTCCCGGCCGGCACATCTTCGATGACGGCCAACGTGACCGGCTTGGCGATCGCATGTTCTTGTGCAATGTCTTCCGCTCGCACCGCGAACCCATCCATCGCGGAGTTGTCCCACGGCGGATTCGAGCGCGTCGCGATAATATCTTCGCCGAGCACCCGGCCCAAGGCATCCAGAATCGAGACTTTCTCAAGCCCCAATGGAGCCGCTGCGTCCAGCACAATGCGCTGGGCTTCATGAAGCGGCGTCAATCCGACTGTCGCATCGGCAGATTTCACAAGTCACCGTCCCATCAATGTGGCTGTCGCGGCGCCGGTTTTATGAGCGACCCGCTTTTCTTGCAGAATGCTTCGACCTGGTTCGCGATATCGTGATAGGCCTGAGCGGTCACCGAGTCGGAGTTGAACAGGGCGAACGGCTCGCCCGCATCACTCTGCGTGACCACGTCGGGATCCAGCGGAATGCGCCCCAGGAACGGCACACCCATATCCGCGGCCGAAGCCTCTCCCCCGCCCTTCCGGAAGACATTGACTTCCTTGTGGCAGTGCGGGCATTCCAATCCGCTCATGTTTTCGACGATGCCGATAATCGGCACTTCGCTGTCTTTGCAGAACGTGACGGACTTCCTGGAATCGAGCAGAGCCACCTCTTGCGGCGTGGTAATAATGACTGCTCCGCTTACACCGCCCAGCAGATCGATGGTGGTCACCGACTCATTGCCCGTCCCGGGAGGGAGGTCGATGAGCAGGAAATTCAGATCCTGCCACTCCACGCCTCCCAGCAATTGGTTGATGAATTCATATTTATACGCGTCACGCCAGATGATGGGATCATCGGAGTTCTGCAACAGGAAGGACATCGAGGCGATTTTCATATTGTAAGCCTGAAACGGGATGATCCCGCCCGATGTGCTGATCTTCAGCTTTTGGCCCTCCGCCCCGACCATCTTCGGAATATTGGGGCCGTGAATATCCATGTCGCAAATGCCGACATGCCAGCCCTTCAGCGCCAAGCTGACGGCGAGGTTCGTGGTGCAGGTGCTTTTTCCCACGCCACCTTTATTGCTCATGACGAGCACTTTATATTCGATCCGTTCCATTCGCTTTGCGACCAGCCAACGGCTGTGGCCTTCCTTGTCCTTTTGACAAGTCTCGTTTTCGTCGCAAATGGCGCATGCCCACATATAGGTGCAAGCGTCGCCGCCGCTGCTGGAACCGGGCTGTGAAATGACATTTAACTCGCGTGGCATTCCTGGACTCCTCGTACAACGTACATCATACTGCGTAAGACGAAAGCGAACTTCCGCCGCCTTGCTCTACTCCGGTTTTGCTTATCCTCGGCGCCCCCCGCTCGGCACGCCGACATACTCATCATCTCCACCGCCCGACGGAATCGACGGCCCCGTTTTGGCGAGGCCCGGTCCCGCCGCGACCACCGCCGGCACCAGTGTCTCCGGCTGCGCGTCCGCTTTCTTTTTGTTGAAGATACCGGCGCTCACGATGCCGACTTCATAAAAAATGTACATGGGCAGCGCCATGAGGCACTGGTTGAAGGGATCCGGCGTCGGGGTGAGAATGGCGGCAAAAATAAACGCCGTGAGGAAGGCCCACTTACGATAACGCTTCAACAGCGGGGCATCCACCCAGCCTAGTTTGGCCAGCAGGGTAATCACCAGCGGCACTTCAAAAATGAGACCGAAGACCAGCAAAAACCACAAGGCGAATCCGACATATTGCGCAATCGACAGTTGCGGAATAAATCCGGCATTCACGCCATAGGAAATGAGAAAGTTCAACGCGAAGGGCAGCACAAAAAAGAAGGAGAACAGCAGCCCGAGATAAAAGGCGAGCGTGCTGAGGATCACAAACGGACCCACAAAACGCCGCTCCTGCGCGTGCAACCCCGGCACTACGAAGTGCCAAAACTCTATGAGGATATAAGGCGTTCCCAGAACCAGCGCAAACAGTCCCGCGACCTTCACGTTTTGCCACAAGGCTTCAGCCGGCGCGAGAAAGACGAAAGGGACCGTGGGGAGATCTGTTGGAATCCAGGAGAGGGACCCGGGCACGAACATATTCTGGAGCGGAACTCTGATCCACTTCACCAGCGTGTCGGCATAGAAAAACGTGCCGACAAAAATAATCGCCGTGATAATGACCGCGCGGGTCAGCCGGACCTGGAGCTCAACCAGGTGCTCCATGACCGGCATTTTTTTATCTTCAAGCGGCTTAAAGACCGTATCTTGCAGCCACTCTTGAAACTTGAACCCGTCAGCCATGCTGGTTCACAAACCTGATGCGAGATGGTCCGCCGAGTGAGTCTCAGGGATAGTCCCTGCCCACTCGACGGATCATTCCCTCACCGATACCTTACTTCGGGTTGACGGCTACGAACAGATTGTTCCCTTGCCGACTGAGCAAGAGCACGACCATTTCGTCTTTTTTCACCTTGGCTGACGCCTTTTGATAATCCTCGAGGCTCTTGACCACCTCGTGGTTGACCTCTTGGATCACATCGCCACGCTGCAATCCTGCCGCCTCAGCGGGACTGCCCGCTTCGACGGAACTGACCACGACACCGGTGGTTTTAGCCGGAATATTCAACTGGCTCTGCATCGCGGCATCCAGCAATTGGACGCGCAGCGCCGCCAGGACGTTATCCGGCGGCTTCACGGTTTCGGAAGGAGCCGCGGAGGGAGCCGGCTCACGCTTCGCCAAAACTTCATCCGACGGACGCTCAGCCACCTTCACCTTCAACACCTGCTCTTTGCCCTCGCGCAAAATCTTGATATCGGCATCTTTGCCGACACCCATGCGCGCGACCAGGTTGCGCAATTGGCTGACGCTTTGTACTTCCTTGCCATTGAAGGAGATGACCACATCACCACGTCGCATTCCTGCGGTATGGGACGGACCGTTCTCATTCACATCACTGATCAACACACCCTTGCGCTGCTCTGGCAGCTTGAAGGACTTCGCCAGGGCCGGAGTGATTTCCTGAATCGCCACTCCCATCCAGCCACGCACCACTTTCCCGGTCTTCGTCAAACTGTCGACGATGTCGGTGGCAATGCTGCTGGGAATCGCGAACCCGATCCCTTCCGATCCGCCCGTGCGGGAGAAGATGGCCGTGTTGATGCCGATCAACTTGCCTTGCATGTTGACCAATGCCCCGCCCGAATTGCCGGGATTGATGGCCGCATCGGTTTGAATAAAATCTTCGTAATCCGCGATGCCCACGTTCCCTCGACCCAAGGCGCTGATAATGCCAAGGGTGACGGTTGAGCTGAGTCCGAACGGACTGCCCACCGCGAGGACCACATCGCCGACCTGCAGCTCATCGTAATCCGCCCACTTCATCGAGCTGAGATCTTTGGCTTCGATCTTGATGATGGCCAAATCTGTCTTGGGGTCGGTTCCGATAATTTTGGCGGGAAATTCGCGGCGATCCGATAGGGTGACCGTAATCTGAGTGGCCCCTTCGACCACGTGATTATTGGTGACGATATACCCATTCGGATCGAGGATCACGCCGGACCCTGCGCTTTGCTCGGGGCGATGGGGACCGCCGCCGGGAGGACCTCCGGGACCACCAGGAGGCTCCATGCCGGGAGGCTCATCACCGCCGGGCCCACCGGGACCTGGAGGCGGACCACCGAAAGGACCGCCAGGCGGAAGTTGACGACGACCTTCCCGACGGCCCTCGCCGCCACCGGTTACCGCAATGTTCACTACTGCAGGCGTGACCGCCTTCACAATTTCAGAAAACCCTTGAGCGAATGCCGGGGGAACGCCAGCGGCCTCGGCCTGATCAGCCCGGGGCTGGATCCCACCGGATAAGAATGTGGCAGCAACCATCGCGGTTACTGCGAGTACGGACCGCACTCTCCTGCGCTCGTGTCGATACGCCATGTGTACTCCTCTGGAAACCTGAGATTGAGGGACCATCCTCCGCGCCAACGATGAACGTTTCATTCTACACTAATCACAGAATCGCCTTCAAAGAGGAAAACGCAGGTCAGAATTCGATGTCACCCTCCTCTCCTCCGCTCTCGCTCCACTGCCGAACATGCCTCACAACCCTGGCGACGAGGCCAGCTCAAGATCCCGCTGCTCCACCCAGGCTCGCTGGAGATTCCCGGCCAGCCGCTTCACCGCCTGCTGCATCGAGACCACGCGAAGCGTCAGGGGCGCCCCTTCATAAGAGGGCGGCCAGATTCGTCGCTCCGGATCTTGCGGACGCAGATAAATGACAGGGTACCATTGCGAAATGCCCGGCGCCGTGGGTCTATCCAACGTGGCCATGGCTCGGCCTTCCGCCTGCAACAACGTCCTGCCAGTCGATCCATCGATCAACGCCGCTTCGGCGAGAGACCAATTATCGCGCCGGAATCCTGGCTGCTGATGGGTCGTCCACCCCAAAAAGAGCGACACCGGATATTCCTGCTCGGTGCTCGACAAAACCGTCACCAGCAGATACTCCACTCCTTGCTGTCTGGCGATCTCTGGCCAACCCGGTGCGGCTCCACCTGGTACCATCCCATCGAGCTTGACGACCCGCTCAATGGTGACGGGATACCCACGGTTAAGCTCCGCTGTGAGGAGCTCCCCCACACGCGCCAGGGCTTCGTCCGGCAGAACGGGCGCTGAATCCGGAGCGGACCTGTCCGCGACCACCACCAACACGGCATGGAGCGGACGCGGGGCGGGAAGCTTCTCTGTCGCTGCCTCCCCCGGCACAACCGGCTCAACATACTGAGCGAGGCGACTGGGTGGACTGGCGACCGCACAGCTCGTCAGGATCAACAACCCGACGAGCGAAGCAGACCACATCCCGTTGCGCGCCATGCCATCCTCCGCACCGGATCGAAGCCAACGACATCGCCATACCTGAGATACGATCACCTCCGCGCGCGGCTACTGTCAAGATGCGCCACGCATTGCTTGCATTTCGAACAGGGCTCAGCTACCGTGGTGCACCCTTCGTCCCCGGACGAAGCGGTCGCGTCACACTCCCACTGGGGGCTGTCTCAACGTGACTCTGTGCTCGACCCAGACACCGTCCCTTTCAGTCATCATTCCCGCCTTCAACGAGGCGCGCCGGCTCCCCCTGTTTTTGCCGCGCGTGATTGCCTATCTGGACCAGCGGGACCAACCCTACGAAATTCTGGTGGTGGACGACGGGAGTCACGACGAGACGGCTCACGCCGTCAGGCTGGCGGCGCGCAACTGTCCCCAGCTGCGGCTCATTCAATTGACGTGCAACATGGGCAAAGGTGCCGCAGTCCGACGGGGCATGCAGGCCGCGCGCGGCACCATCCAGCTGTTTGCCGATGCGGATGGAGCCACCCCCATCGAGGAACTTGGACGACTGGAAGCGGCTCTCACGGACGGAGCGGACCTCGCGATCGGATCACGGGCCCTGGCGTCCCACCATCCCGATTTCACCGTTCATGCCCGATGGCACCGGAGCCTCCTGGGAAGCCTCTTCAACAACCTGGTGCGACGACTGGGCGTGCAGCAGATTGCGGACACGCAATGCGGGTTCAAATTATTCCGTCAGGCGGTTGCTCAGGATTTGTTTGCCGTGTCCTGTGTCGACGGCTACGCATTCGATTTGGAAGTACTCCACATTGCTCGCCAGCGGCGCTACCGTATCGCGGAAGTTCCCGTCAACTGGACCGATCAGCCAGGCTCGAAAGTCCGTCCGTGGCGAGACGGCGCCGGTATGTTGCGAGAACTTCTGGCCATCCAGAAACGAGACGCGCAGGGCCTCTATCAGCCTCGTGTCCGGCCTGCTCCCGGTGGCGTCGAACCGCCCCTGGCCACAGTCGAACCGACACATTTCTAAACCACGCCCCCTGCGATCACGGCTGCCGGCGCACAATCACGACCTTGGCATCGGTATAGACGGACTTCCAAGCCGGGTCAGTCTCCAGGGTGACGGCCAACGCACTCCCACGCGGGATCATCGCCCAATCCACCCCATAACGATCCAACAGGTTCACCTGCGGAGAATCCTCACGATTGAGGGCAACGTAATCGTGAAAGATCCACCGGTCTTTGATCCGCCATGCGGGCATCCGTCCGTCGATGAAAATTCGCTCGTCGGGAAGTTGCCAGAGCAGAAACCCCCCGTAGCTATAGTCGTTATACAGCCTCGTCCCCATTTCATCCCGGTGGGTCCGAATCCACCGCACGGCTTCGATGGGATACTCCGTCCGTTCAAAATACACCTCGGGAGTGCGCCCTGATTGCCAGACATGCTCCAGATGCTCGGAGCCCTGAGCCGAGAGCGCCGTCGCGGCCACAATCGATAGCAGGAGG
>ERZ795044.4994-NODE-4994-length-10794-cov-5.431604_pt1 | contig 10794 bp, 8 predicted proteins | sample MGYA00375128_ERZ795044 | MGnify/ENA primary metagenome ERZ795044 (study PRJEB30173, sample SAMN05720213) | anaerobic digester metagenome | isolation source: active sludge of municipal wastewater-treating anaerobic digesters | place: USA | collected 2014-12-22 ... | reverse complement strand
TATAATCTAAATATAATTAAAATTTAACAAGGAGGATCTATGTTAGAAAATTCAAAAGATATTTTATATATCGTCATTTCGTTTTGTATTATCTGGGTTACGGCGTTTATTTGTTACATGTTTTATTACGCCGCCAGAATTTTGAAAAATGTAAATACAATTGTAGAAGAATTTCGTTTACGTCTTCAGAGAATCACAGATACAATAAATTCTATCCAAGACAAAGTGGAGGGGATAGTCAGTTTGCTTGGGATGGCCAGAGAAACTACCGGTGGGATGGTAAAAAATTTCATCACCAAAAAGGCTAGAGATTTTATGGATGACAAAGTGGAGGATTTTGGCGATATTGCCAAAGATGCGGTGGATAAAGCTATGGCTGTAGCGCAAAAGAAAGTGAAGAAAGTGGCGAAGAAAATGAAGAAATAGAAAACACGAATTTTTACACGAATCTACACAAATAAAAAACTCGCCTGAAAATGGCGAGTTTTGGTATTTAGTATCTAGTATTTAGTATAAAGTATGCAAATTGTAAACATAACTATACCCGTGCTTAGCGTCGGGTTGACAAAATCGCTAAAATATAATAATATAAGCAATCAGTAAAATCGTTCCTTTTATTTATAAATTATGAAAAGATGAGGAGAAAAAAATGGATGAAGTAAAGCTTCCCAAACAAGATGTCGATAGTTTTTTTAATGATTTGGGAGAAAAAAACTCCCAAAAACTTATTGAAAAAGAAAACAGAGAAAAGGTTTTGCGGTTTTGTAAAACGCTTGCTTTTGCTGAAAAAAAGTATGAAACCTTGCCAGTTGAAATAAAAATTGGCGACAGGGTCTATGAAGTTATCCCATATCTAAAGGATAAAGAAAAACCCATCACTGGTTACGAAGTTATCAAAAGAGCAAGGGCGTTGAATGCTTGTCTTGGTGCTGATGATGCCGATTATATCTTGGAACATCAACGAGATATTCCCGGTGGTTTTTATCGTTATTGTTTTATTTTTACAAACTGGAATAATAGCGAAGGCCATGATCCTGAAATGCTTTATTATATTGATAATTGTTATTATGATGTGAAGAAGGAAGAATATGAATGGGCCAAAAACTATAGGCCGTTGGAGAATGATTTTTGGAACTATCTTGGCTTGCTTCTCCGTCGCAAGGTTTAATCCTAAACAGCTCTTTCATACCCCGCGCATATATGCGCGGGTTTTTTGTTTTTAAAACACTTAAATATTGACAAAACCGCTAAAATATAATATGATAAGCAATCAGCAAAATTGTTCCTTTTATTTATAATGATAATAATGAGTGCCGGAGTCGGGCCATATACGACCGGAGAAGAAAATGGAAATTTTTTTAAAAAAAACTTTAAGTCTTTTTGAAGATCTCGGGAGTGAGCAATTTTCTGCATTACTTGATGAAAGCAATAGGGGAAAAGTAAAAGAGTTTTGCAAAGCTCTTATCTTGGACTTTCTGCCGATCGAAATGATCATTGGCGACCGGGTTTATGAAATTCTCAGTTTCCTTGAGGGGAGTGAAATAAATATCGTTGGTCACGAGGTGGTAAGCCGGGCAAAAAAGATGAATGCTACGCTTGACCCAGACGACGCTGAGTATTTAATGCGTCATCATATGGATATTCCCCAAATTCTTAGAGGTAGAGTTAAATTTGTTTTTTCGGATTGGTGTCGTTCCGGCGATCCTGATCATGGTTTTTATGTTTATTGGTTCCATGGTAGTTGGACCAGATCCACTGGGATTTGGCTTGGTCATAATACTTGGGATTATCACGACCGGCTTCTCCGTCGCAAGGTTTAATCTCAACAAGTTCTTTATACCCCGCGCATATCTGCGCGGGTGTTTTGTTTTTATATTTATTAATTAACCATCTTGCTTGCCAGGCGTAGTCTGGCGTAGCTTTAGCGAAGCCTGGACGAAGGCGGAGGTTAGGGGAGAGTCTTTTTAAAAAACTCCACCCTAGCCCTCCTCTTGAGTAAGAGGAGGGAATAATCCCTTTATTTTAGCCAAAATAAACACTTCAACCTATAGGCTGAAGTGTTTATGGAAAAGGTGAATTTTAAATAAATTAAACGAAATTTATCCAGTTGCCAAAGACGGTTTTTTAAGTTATTATAAAGGCAACCAAAGGGAGGGCCTTTTTGGTTTATTTTTTTGTGAAAATAATCCGAATACTACTGTCATTGCGAGGAATGTAATGACGAAGCAATCTCATGAATTTCAGAAAGTAGTGGGATTGCCACGACCCTTCGGAACGCTTAGCGTCCCTTCGGATCTCGCAATGACATTCGTTTATAATTTTAAATATTAAATTTTGAATTTTAAATAATTTTTGTGTTCACCCATCTCCACGTCCACAGCCATTACTCGCTTTTGGACGGACTGCCAAAAATCAAAGAATTGGTAAAGACCGCTAAGAAACGCGGTTTTTCGGCTTTGGCTTTGACTGATCACGGTAATATGTACGGCGCGATTGAGTTTTATGAAGCTTGTCTCAAAGAAGAAATTAAACCAATCATTGGGATGGAAGGGTATATTGCCAGCGGATCGCGATTTGAAAAAAATCCTCAAGATAAATATTTTCATATTTTATTATTGGCGGAAAATTATACAGGGTATAGAAATCTGATGAAGCTTTCATCTCTGGCGCATACCGAAGGATTTTATTACAAACCGCGCATGGATAAAGAGTTGTTGCGACAATATAGCGAAGGACTTATCTGCAGTACCGCTTGCATGGGTGGAGAAATCCCGCGAATTTTACACAAAGAAAACAATTATGAAAAAGCCAAAGCTGCGGCTCTGGAGTATGACGAGATTTTTGGGCGCGGAAATTTTTTCTTGGAGCTTTTGGATGTGCCGGCGCTCGAAGGTCAAGCTGAAGTTAACAATCAACTTATCCAAATCAGCAAGGAAACCGGGATACCTCTTATCGTGACGCGCGATGTCCATTATCTCAACCCCGAAGATGCGGAAGCTCAAGACACTCTGACCTGTATTCGCGATGGTAAAACATTGGAGGATACGGATAGAAATACTATGGTCGGGATGGATTTTTCTCTTTGCGAAGAAAAAGAAATCGCCACGCGTTTCAAACATGTCCCGGAAGCCATAGAAAACACAGGTAAAATCGCACAGCGAGTAAATTTGGTGTTGGAGCTCAACAAATGGCATTTTCCGCCGATTGAACTACCGCCGGGTAAAACTGCCGATGATTATCTCAAAGATGAAGTTTATGCCAGGCTACCCAAACTCATTGAATTTACAGAAGCGGTAAAAGAAAGAGCAGATTATGAACTTGGGATTATCGCCAAAAAAGGTTACTCGCCTTATTTTATTGCCGTAGCCGAATATGTGAATTATGCTCGTGATAATGGCATCATGGAAACCACCAGAGGATCTGGCGCCGGTTCTATAGTTTCTTATGCCATGGGTATTACGACGGTCAATCCTTTATTTTTCAAACTTCCTTTTGAACGTTTCTTGAATCCTTATCGTCCCTCGCCTCCGGATATTGATGCGGATTTTGCCGACGACAGACGCGATGAGATGATAGCATATGTGACCAAAAAATACGGCGAGGACAAAGTGGCACAGATTATCACTTTTGGTACCATGATGGCGCGCGGTGCGATACGAGATGTGGGGAGAGCTTTGGGTTACGCTTATTCTTTTTGCGATCAAGTGGCCAAACTTATTCCCGCCGGGGCGCAAGGATTTCAGGTAACTATCGCCAAAGCGCTGGAACTGGAGCCTGATCTCAAAGATTTATACAACAAAAACGCGCAAGTAAAACGTTTGTTGGATTTAGCGCAAAAGATTGAAGGTTGCGCGCGACATACTTCAATACACGCGGCCGGGGTAGTTATTTCACCGACTCCGTTGACCGATTTCACACCCGTGCAAAGAGAAACCGGCGGGGAAAGGATAGTTACTCAATACGAGATGCACACTGTAGAAGCGGCCGGTGTTTTGAAAATGGATTTCTTGGGTATCCGCAACCTGTCTATTTTAGGTCGGGCGGTTGAAATTATTGAAAAAACTGCGGGAGTGAAAATAGATGTTTTCAATATCCCTTGGGATGATAAAAAAACTTATGAAATGTTGGCGCGCGGTGAAACTGTCGGTGTGTTTCAATTGTCTAGTTCCGGGATGACGCGTTATCTCAAAGAGCTTCAGCCAAGTTCTATTTTTGACATCATGGCGATGGTGGCACTTTTTCGTCCAGGTCCGATGGCGGTAATTCCAGATTATATCGCTCGTAAACAAAATCCGGATCTCATCAAATATTTGGATCCTCGCATGGAAAGTTATCTTGATCAGTCGCTTGGACTTATCGTTTATCAAGACGATGTTTTGCTCACGGCCATTAATCTCGCCGGTTACAATTGGGAAGAAGCCGATAAATTTCGTAAAGCCATGGGTAAAAAAATTCCCGAAGAAATGGAAAAACAAAAAGAGAAATTTTTCAAAGGTTGCAAAGAAGTCGGTAAACTCAAACCGGAACTTATTGAAGAACTGTGGCATCTCATCGAACCGTTTGCGGCTTATGGTTTCAACAAAGCGCACGCCGCCTCTTATGCGGTGGTGGCTTATCAAACTGCGTATCTCAAAGCCAATTATCCTATCCAATATATGACCGCTATTTTGATAGCGGAAAGCGGGGATATGGATAAAGTACCGGAAGTTATTCACGAATGCGAGAAAATGGGAATAAAAGTTTTACCGCCGGATGTGAACCAAAGTTTCAAAAGTTTTGCCATGATTACGCCTGAAGACGGTAGTACGCCATATATTCGATTTGGTCTCAATGGAGTAAAAAATTTGGGCGAACATATTGCCGAAGTTATATATCGCATGCGTAAAGACGGTGGAAAATATCAGACTCTGGAAGATTTTATCAAACGGGTCAACGATAAAGATCTCAACAAAAAATCTCTGGAAGCGCTCATCAAATGCGGGGCACTGGACGCTTTTGGTTATGACAGGGGAGTATTGCTGAATAATATTGAAAATTTTTTAAATTTTATCAAGCAAAATAACGAACAAAACAACGCCAAACAGGATTCGCTTTTTGCCGGCAGTGGTATCGGTTTTAATAATAAAATAAAAATTAAAGATGCGCCCCCTGCAACCAAAGAAGAGATGCTAAAGTGGGAAAAAGAATTGTTAGGCGTGTATGTTACCGCGCATCCGTTTGAACCATATGCTTTGAAATTAGCCGGTTGTTTTTTGCCTATCAACGAACTACCTTCTCAAACTCGCGGACAGTGGGTGACAGTAGGGGGTATCATAGAAAGCGCTAAGAAAAAAATCACACGTAGCGGTAAAACCATGATGTTTGTTAATATTGCCGATTTGACCGATACTCTGGAGTTATTAGTTTTTCCAAAAACTTATGAAACCACCAAAGATGTTTGGGTAGAAGGTAGCGTAGTCTGTGTTGTTGGTAAAACAAGTGAAGAAGAAGGAGATGATAAATTGTTTGTAGAAAAAGCTTTTGAAATAAAGGCGGAAAATCTTGATTCTATAGCCCAACAATTTTCTATGGGGCAAACGCATGTTTCTCAAGATAATAGAAATGAAAAAAAATACGAAGAATCTATAACTTTGGTATTGTTATTAAACGAAGTAAAAGATAAAGCGGATAATATCAAAAATATTTTGGTTAAATATCCGGGTGTAGTACAAGTTTATTTACGAGTGGGCGGAAAGACGATAAAGACGCAATATCAAATAACATTTGACGATAATCTAAAAAAAGAGCTGGAAGATTTGTTGGGGGAAGGGAAAATAGTACTGTAATGTCAAATTTCCAATTTCCAATTTCTAAATTTGCGATTTTGATATTTGAAATTTGTTATTGATTTGACATTGGATATTGGATATTTGAAATTTATTTTATTATGCCCGAACTTCCTGAAGTTGAAACAATCAAAAGACAATTGGATAAGCTAACAGCCGGCAAAAAAATTGTTTCCGCCGAGTTTTTTGGTCCGCAAAAAATGATAAATTTACCCAAAAATAAATTTTTGAAAATATTGACTGGAACAAAAATCGTTGGTGTAAATCGTCGGGCGAAATTATTGATTTTGGAGTTAAATAACGATTATTTTTTACTGACTCATTTGAAAATGACCGGTAAATATCTTTGGAATATGCCCAAAGATAAACACACTCATCTGGTTTTGAAATTAAACGGTAAAAACCAGCTTAATTTCAAAGATGTGCGAAAATTCGGTTATTTGAAATTAGTCAAAAAAGAAGAAATGTTGGAAATTTTGGAAAATACTTATGGTCCGGAACCGCTTGATAGGGGTTTTACTTTTTCACAATTTGAAAAAATGTTATCACAAAAACCGAAAAGTAAAATAAAGCAGTTATTGCTTGATCAAAAATTTATTGCTGGAATTGGCAATATTTATGCCGGAGAAGCTTGTTTTTATGCCAATATTTTACCGGATAGAAAAGTCGCGACTTTGAAGCGTCAAGAAATTCAAAAATTATTTCAAGGATTAAAAAGTATTTTAACCATGGCGGTTAAATGTGGCGGGACTACGGCTGATGATTATCTGGATTGCTACGGTGAAAAGGGAAATTATGCGAATAAATTAAAAGTTTACGGACGTAAAGGTTTGCCGTGTTACAAATGCAAAACTATTTTGAAGGAAAGCAGGCTTGGAGGCAGGGGAACGGTATTTTGTCCCAAATGTCAAAAATAAAAATACTCCGTTTAAACGGAGTATTTTTTTAACCTATTTCCCAAGTTGGATTTGCTTGCAGTTTTTTCCAATCAATAAATTTTTTATTTTTGGCCTTGTAGTATCCGGCCACTGCCAGCATGGTGGCGTTATCCATACAATATTTTAATTCCGGTATTAGTAGTGGTATACCCAAAGGTTTGATTTTTTCTTCCATAGTTTGACGCAATTTGGTATTAGCTGTGACTCCGCCACCCATCACAACGGTTTTGGGTTTATATTTTTTGATAGCGCGAACGGTTTTTTCTGTGAGCACATCAATGATAGCTTGTTCAAAACTTGCGCAAAAATCTTGTAGTTTCTTTTTGTTGTTAGCTGGATTTTTTTGTAGATGATAAAGTACAGCGGTTTTCAGACCCGAGAAACTAAAGTTGAAATTATCTTGATTGAGCATAGGTCGTGGAAAATCTATTGCTTTACCATTTCCTTTTTGAGCCAAGATAGAAATTTTTGGTCCACCAGGATAAGAGAGTTTGAGCATTTTAGCAACTTTATCAAAACATTCTCCGGCTGCATCATCCAATGTCGCGCCGATTAATTTATAATTGCCTGGTTTTTTCATCAAAATAAGCTCGGTGTGCCCACCGCTGACAATCAGAGCCAGAGCGGGATAGTGAATAGTCTTCAGTCTTCTGTCTACGGTCTTCTGAAGTCCGAAGTCCGAAGTCCGAAGTCCTTTTCTTAGTCCAATCTCCACCGAATGGATATGGCCTTCGAGATGATTCACGGAAACCAAAGGTTTTTTTAGGAAGTAAGAAAGATTTCGAGCAGTTTCTACTCCAACAATCAATCCAGTGATAAGTCCTGGACCGGAAGCTACAGTTATAATATCCGGTTTTCCTTCTTTGCTTATCTCTTCAACCAAAGGGATAATTTTTTCCGCGTGCATGCGGCCGGCGATTTCCGGTATAACTCCGCCAAATTTTTTATGTAAATCTATTTGTGAAGCGGTTTTTTCCGCAATTACAAAAAAACCCTTATTCGAGCATTCGACTAGGGCAACAGATGTGTCATCACATGAGCTTTCAATCGCTAAAATTTTCATAAAATCAATTTAAATACTTTTTGCTTCGAAGAGTTTTTTCCAGTTGAATTTTTAATTCATTGTGACCTTTACCGCCTTTAAAAAATAATTCGCGTTTTTTTGCATCATCCCTACTTAAGTATGCTTCGTAATAAATCAATTTCAAAGGTCTTCGAAATTTTGTTGCTTTTACTAAACCGTTGGAATGGTTTAAATACCTTTGTTTTAAATTATTTGTATAACCAATATACAATTTTTTGTCTTTTTGACTGTATAATATATAAACGTAAAACATACCCTCCTAAAGTTTAAGGACGCTAAGCGTCCTTTTAAGATTACGTTAATTTAATTGTGGAGTGGGACGCTAAGCGTCCCTATCACAACGTTCAGCTTAGAGTGGGACGCTAAGCGTCCCGAATACGACGCTAAGCGTCGTGTCAGGGGGGAGAGTCGAACTCCCGACCTAAGGGTTATGAATCCTTCGCTCTTACCAACTGAGCTACCCTGACAAATTTTGTTTTATATTTATATCAAAATTGATTTGATTATAAATAACCATTGTCTTCAGGCAAGTCCTGCCCGTCCGCAGTTCTGCAGGAACGGAGGCGGGAGCTACCCTGACATAAGTGTAAATATTATAGCTTATTTTATGAAAAAGTCAAGACGAGGAGTATCCTTTACAAAATAACTATTTTGTGCTAATTTAAAGTAAATAATAATTAAAAATTTTTTATGGAACCGTATAATCAAAATGAAGGAGAAAATAAGGTCTTGAAGGAAAATTTAGAAAATCAAGCGGTTAAAAAAGAAGAAGCCCCGTTGGTTAACAGCAAGATTCCCAAGATCGTAATATCTTTGATAATTTTCTTGGCCGTTGTAGTTTTAATTTTTGTAATAAATAAAGTTATACAAAAAAATGATAAAAATAAGCCTGAAGATGATTATCTTGTTTGGAAAAACAATGTTACTACTACATTAGAAACGGATTTGGTCACAACCACGCCGGAAATAGCTACGACCACACCGACGACAACAGTAAAAAAAACTACAGTTATCAAAAAAGCCGCTACTTCTGTGAAATCTCCGTCTACTTCTTTGTCAGCCACGGATGATTATCTCAAAGCGAGAAATACTTACCAAACTTCCGGTTATTATTTTCAGTTTTTAAACTGTAAAGGAACCCCAGGTATTTTGACGGTCAAAAAAGGCGCCAAGTTGATGCTGGATAATCGTGATGATAAAACGAGAAAAATAGTTTTTGTTGGTAAACTTTACAATATCAATGCCTACGGTTACGCGATAGTTACTGCAGATAAACTCGGTAAGCATTATATCACTTGTGATGGTGGCGGTGCAGCGCAAATAACCGTGCAACCATAAAAATTTAATTTAGTCATAGTGATTCCATCCCTAAAATTTGAATTAAATAGAACGACTCCGCCCTTTGCAAAGAGCGGAGTTTTTATTTTTTAAATTGTTTTTTTAAAAATAAAAACCGGCAAAAATGCCGGGTAAAATAGTGATGAGAAAGAATAAGAGTTAAGTTTTTAGGTTGTGATAAACAAGGAGGAGAGGGTTGATAATTTCTTGCAGTCAAAATTGACGCAAGGAATTATCAAAAGTCTCAACGCTGTTTATAGTCCAACCTTCGATTTTTCGGCAATCGATTTGCCGGCTTTTTTCAGAAAAACTAAACTGTTTTAGACGGAATAAACCGGAAGCAAAGCGCTCTTCAAACGAAAACTTTTTGAAGACAGTTTTCATCTTGGACCTAACGGGTCTTATATCGAAAACTTTTAGTTAGTTTTCAACTGAAGTTTGACGATTTTCAACCGAGGACATTGCAAGCAAGTTCTCGGCTTATATCGGTTATAAAATAAAAGTTGTTTTTTGGACACCTGTCCAGATTATACGCAAGAGGACAAGAAGAGCAAAAAATTTAAGAGAAGAAGAAAATAAAATATTCAAAAATGATTGGAAGGGCAAAAAGACAACTCTGAACTTAAACTTATTCGGTACTATTTTTTCGGGGGATAAAGAACGAATCAGTTCTAGCTATGCCCCCTGGACAAAGCAGAACTTTAGCTAGAAGGTATTATATCATAAATTAGCCAAATTTTAAATATACAAAAACATTTTTGGCTTTATTTTCTCTAATTTTAGAGAAAATTTAGCTTGGGGATAACTTACAAAAAAACCCGACTTAAGGTCGGATTTTTTTGTTTTATCTTAGCTGTTTTTATGGCAATTCTATTTCTTTTGTTTTTCGACCAAAGAGTATATAGCCGATAATTATCAAAATACAAATGATGATAAATGATTTATAAACCGGAATATACAAACTTACTATTTCAAACAAACTTACAAAACGTAAAGTGATTGTTCCGTTTACCGTTTCCACATTATTGATTAATTTTGTATCTTGTTTACCAAGTTCAACCAAATTATTTTCCGTGTTTTTTATTTGATTATCAAAGTTTGCTAAATCTTTTTCATGTTGAGTCATGGTTTTTATCAATTCATGAGTATGATCTGATCGTATACGACTCAAATAATTTATCTGATCGTTTATTTTTTTGAGAGTTTCCGTATCGGTTGAAGAAACGGTTTTTTTCTGAGCTACCAAAGCGTACATGGAATTATCTAAACGAGAAATTTCTTTATTTAATGAAGCGATTTTTTCATCGTATTTTTTAATATTATCCGCGCGCTCCATTTTCAAATTATCCAAAGAGGTGCTGGCGTATTCAGTTTGTTGTTCAATATTTTGTTTTTGTCCCAGTAAGTTGGTACTATTTTCATGGAGAGTAATAAATTTTTCTGGAAACATTTCAGTGGCTTCTTCTATAAAAGATTCATAAGTTGATTTTGGTAGGACAAAACTGATGCTGGCGTATTTTTCATTCAAGTTGGCGTTGTCTATACGACCATCATAACCGCGAATCATGGTTTTGAGACGAGTGTGCATTTTTTCCACTTTTCTGGTTTT
>ERZ795044.4992-NODE-4992-length-10796-cov-5.714645_pt1 | contig 10796 bp, 9 predicted proteins | sample MGYA00375128_ERZ795044 | MGnify/ENA primary metagenome ERZ795044 (study PRJEB30173, sample SAMN05720213) | anaerobic digester metagenome | isolation source: active sludge of municipal wastewater-treating anaerobic digesters | place: USA | collected 2014-12-22 ... | reverse complement strand
TCCAGCTCGGGGCGGTCGACACCACCATCTGCATGGGCGCCTCGATCACCGTCGGGAGCGGCATCGCCCGATCGGGGGAGACGCATCCGGTGGTCTCGACCATCGGCGACTCGACGTTCCTCCACACCGGTATACCGGGGCTCCTGAACGCCGTCTACAACGACGCCGACATGGTCGTCGTCATACTCGACAACCGGATCACCGCGATGACCGGCCACCAGCCAAACCCCAACACCGGCGTGACCGCAACCGGAGAAGAGAGCACCCCCATATCGCTTGAAGCGATCTGCCGGTCCTGCGGCGTCTCCTGGGTCGAGACCGTCGACCCTTACGACCTGCCCCTCCTCCTCGACACCTTCCGCCGGGCAAAAGAGCGCAGGGGTGTCCGCGTCATCATCGCAAAGCAGCCCTGCGTCATCACCGCGCGGAGGAGCGGGATCAAACGCAAAGCCTACGCGGTCGACCCGGAGCGGTGCACCGGCTGCGGCGTCTGCCGGTCGTTCGGCTGCCCCGCGATCGCGTTCTCCGAAAAGAACGCGACGATCACCGATCTCTGCGCCGGCTGCGGCGTCTGCGCGGATATATGCCCGTCGGGAGCGATCGGCATGGAGGGGCGACAATGAAACCCTCGTTTGACGTCCTGATCGTCGGTATCGGCGGCCAGGGAACCGTCCTCGCCTCAAACGTCCTCGGGGAGGCGTGCATCATCGAGAACCGGACCGTCCGGAGCGCCGAGACCCACGGCATGGCACAGCGCGGGGGATCGGTGGAGAGCCATATCCGCATCGACGGGGAACTCGGGTCCCTGATCGTGCCCGGGACGGCCGACCTTCTCATCGCCTTCGACCTCCTCGAGGCCCTCCGTTACCGCCACTATCTCCCGGCCGGCGGGAAACTCGTCGTGAACCGGCACCTCGTCGTCCCGACATCGGTCTACCAGCAGAACCTGGACGTACCCGACGAGGAGAGCATCCTTGCTGCGCTTGCCGACCTCGACGTCGCCTGCATCGACGCGGCAGGCCTCGCGGCGGAGGCAGGGAGCATCCTTGCGCAGAACATCGTCATGCTCGGCGCTGCGTCCCGGCATATACCGCTCCGGCCCGAGACCCTCGAAGAGGCGGTGCGGCGCTGCGTCCAGGAAAAGACCGTCGAGGTCAACACCGCGGCCTTCCGGCTCGGGCGGGAGGCGGGGGCTCGCGGCACGCCCTGACGGGAGAGCCCCCCTCATCATTTTTGCCCGCAACCTGTATTACCCGCCCCGCCGACCTGATACGCCATGAGCGAGCGGGATATTCTTCTGGCGCTGGAACGGCGGGCGGGCGAAAAGCCGGAGTTCCGGCTCTCCGAACTGCAGAAAGACCTGGCGGCCGGGCAGTCGCTCGAAGACCTTGCCGGGGAGGTCCGCCCGCAGATCGATCGCCTCGGCCTCACTATCAGGCCTTCCGACGGCGACTACGTGATCGGCCGCCGGGCAGGACCGCTCACGGTCGACGATGCCGGGCGCGAACGCCAGGCCGCGTTCTTCCGGAACCCTGAGGTGCCCGAGACCATCCAGCACCTGATCGAGTCTTACATAACGAGGAAGACGGGGAAGCCGTGGGACGACCCGGCCGTCCTCGACCGGATGCAAAACGCCATCCTCGTCCAGAAGAGCCGATACTGGAAGGAGCAGCGGGTGAGCTACCGGAAGGCCTACCAGGTCCTCGGCTACCTCGCCTACCACGCGCCCGTCTACCTGGTGCAGTTCGAGCACATCTTCTGGCAGATCATCGACCGGGGGCTCGCAAAACCCCACATGCGCATACTCGATATCGGCACCGGGCCGGGGGTCGTGCCGCTCGCCGTCATCGATCTCCTCGATCGAATCGGGAGCGCCTCAGCGGAGGTCTACGCCGTCGAGCGCTCGGAGGAGCACCTTGAAGCATACAACGCCCTCGTCCCGGCGGCGGCCGCGGCGATGGGAGACAGGGTGCAGGTAAAAAAACCCACCCGGGGCGATATCGGGGAGATCGCGGCCGGGGATCTGCCCGACCGGATCGATATCATGGTCTTCTCAAACGTCCTTGGCGAACTCCGCCACATGAGGATAGAGGAGCGTGCCGACCTCGTCGCCGCCCTTGCCGAACAACTCGCGCCCGACGGGACGATCGTCGTCGTGGAGCCCGCCGACCTTGCAAACGCGACCGCTCTCAGGCAGACCGTGCGCGCGATCGCCGACCGGGGGCTTACCATCCACAGCCCCTGCTCGTTCATCCGGGGCACCGCCTGCAACCCCGCGCGGTGCTGGACATTCGAGCAGAAGGGCGACATCCGGCCGCCCCGTCTGATGGAGCGGCTCGCGGAGGGAAAAGACGGCTACCGGTTCGTGAACGTCGATATCAAGTACTCTTCGGCGCTCCTGCGAAAGGATGCCCGGGTGCAGCACGCCTACCGTGTCCCGCCGGGGGCGAAGTTCGCCCGTTTCTCCCACCTCCACCGGCATGTCGATAGAACGATCAACGTCGTCGCCGCCCTGATGTCGGGGAACCTCGGCGACGACCGGACGAAGGTCTACAAGGTCTGCGACGGAACGCCCGCGGATCCGGTCTACGTCGTGGTCCCCGCGACCCTCCGCGGGCAGAACCGCGATGCGCTCCGCGATATCGCCTACGGTGATATCGTCCGGTTCCACGGGGTCCTCGTCCGGTTCAACAAGGATCACGGCGCATACAACCTGGTCGTCCTGCCGGGGACCCGGGTAGAGCCGGCCGCATAGGCCCTCTCCCCCCGGAACCCTCGCCGGCCGATCACGCAGCCTCGCCTGCACGGAACTGGCGAATGCCCCTGAGCGCGGAGAGCAGCCCGCCGTAGCCGAGGCTGACCGCGACGGCATGGACGATCATCCCGAACAGCGGTATGAAGATGAGGATCTGCAAGATCACGAACCCGAGGACGAATATCCAGATGCGTCCCGGCCTCCGCCCTGCCCGCGAGGCGATGACGTCCCCGAGGGCGTACGCGACGAAGAGCGGCGATACCAGCATGCCGACGATGAAGAGCAACCCGCCAAAGAGCGCTATGGGGAGCCCGATGATGGTGACGGCGACGATCAGGAGGACGATCGTCGTCACGAAGAGAGCGATGAACCCGAGAACCGTGAAGACGACCGGGCGTCTCTCGACCTCGTGGACCACCGTCGAGAACGGGCCGGGAAGGAGCCCGACGAGGAGGAGGCCGAGGATGAAGAACCCGATCGCGGCAAGCACCGAAAATATGCCGGCCAGCAGCGGCCCCGGCTCCTCGCGCTCCTCGAACGTCACGTTCCCGGCGGTGCCGGTATTACTGAAGTTGTTTGCCGAGACGGTGAGGTTACGCACGACCGATCCCTCGTTCGCGACCGTCCCGCCGCTGAGCACCGCATCCCGCCGGATGACCGCGCCCTGCCCGATCCGCACCGTGCCTCCCGTGGCGAGAACGTTCGTTGCGTTCCCGTTCACCTCGATATCGCCCCCGGCGGCAAGCACCTTCCCGCCGACGTCGCCGTTGATGATCAGGGTTCCTCCCGCGGCGATGACGTCGTTTTTGACCGGCGCGTTCACCGTCACCGTGCCCCCGGCGGCCGTCAGGCTATCGATCGGGGCGTTGATGGTCACGACCCCTCCCGATGCTACCACATCATCGGGTATGGGGGTATCAACCGCGGGTTGATCGCCGCTGAGAAACGTCAGCGCCTGAACGCCGGACGGTATGAGCAGCAGGATAAGGACGATCACGATAAGGTGTCTCATGGGGGGAGGAGAGCACACCCCCATTTAAAAAGATTCGCGTGATGAAGAGACCGGCTGGAGGAGAACCCGGAATTACCTTTCCGGCAGCAAGAAGAGGCGTCCTGGAGCCTCTGCTCCTACACCAGTTCCCGGAGGCGGCGTTTGAGCTCTGCGATCGCCTCGTCCTTCCCGGAAGCGTCCGACTCCTGGAGCGAGCGGATGTTCCCCTCGACCGACGTGGTAAGCCACTCCTTCGGTATGCCGGACGCCGGGAAGAGCTCCTGCCACTCGGCGGACCCGAACGGGATGACTTTGACCAGTTTGCCGAGGATGTTCCAGTCGACGACCCGGTAGTCCTCCCCGGTGCTGGTATCCTCGACCTGGACCGACCGGTCCTCGTTGCACCTGAGAACCCGGCCGTGGATGACGTAGATGCTCACCTCGTTCTTGTCGGTGAAGGTGATCTGGACCACGTCGCCCGGCTGCGGGCTCTCGGGAACCATATAGAGGTTGATGTCGCCCGGGTACATCAGGCCCGGCTCGTACCTGTCCGCGATACCGATGTACCCGGTATCGGAGACGTAGAGCCGGAGGTACTCCTGGTAGAACTTCCGGACGATCCAGTAGACCGCCCCGGGATGGGTCTCGGCCAGTTTCAGGAGGAGGTTGTGGATGGCGCTCGGTATGCTCTCCGGCCGATCCAGCACCTCGCGCGCCAGCCGCTCATACGCCTCTACCACTCCGATCTCAGTCGCCTCTGCCATGCTGACAAACCCCGCCGCATAATACCGGTAATAGAATAAAAGTGTTCCTCCGGATTATTCCGGGCCGGCATCCGGCCCGGCCTTTGCGCCCGACGCCCCTGCACCGGCCCCGGGAAGGGGAACGTCGCCTGCCGCCGTCCCGGGCACCTCGCGGGGCGCCGGGAAGGAGAGAACTATAATGCTTATATTCGACCGTGACCATACAGTAAAGCAGAGGATATTGATATGGGTGGCGTAAAGGATTCTACGTATCTCGATGTCAAGAAAGCCCTCGCCCGGCGGTTTTCTCCCCAGGAAGGGTGGCAATTTGCATGGTATCCCACCTACGGCAATGTGCAGCCGGAGTGTGTGCTCTCTCGCCGGACAGCCGGCAGGACCGAGCGGGTGGTCGTGGGCGTGAAGATGGCATCCAAAGTCCCGGTGGGCACCATCGAGGAACTTCAGGGCCAGCGCCAGGCGCTTGCCGCAAGCAACGTCGACATCGACAGGGCGGTTCTGGTCGTGCCCGGCGGGGCGAGCGTCCCGGCGGTTCCCGAGGGGATTGAGATCCTCGAGATGGGAAACTGGCAGATCGTCGGCGACCGCATCGCCTGGTCAAAGAATATCGAGCGCAGCGCGTTCCACCAGGAAGAGCGCGTGAAAAGGGGCCTCGCGTAAAGCGCCGGCCCCCCAGAACTTTTCTTACATACCGAAATCAAAGAGCGTCGTCCGTGTCGGGTCGACGTCGTGCCAGTCCCACCCGAGCGGCTCGATGATCCGCGATATGGGTCCTTTGAGGGTCTTTTCGAGCATCGTCTCCCAGTCGACGACGAACTCCGGCGGCACCTGATCGGCGTACTCGAAGGCGATCACGTCTGTGCGCGGGTACTTCGCCGTGACGGTCTTTATGTAGATGCGCTTGGGTTTGCTGCCCCGCTTGAAGTCGGTCCCGAGATGGTCGTTTGCGTACCTGGCGCCCCGGATGTGGGCATCGTCGGTCTCGTAGCTGTCCAGGTTCTTCCCTATACCGCCGGGAATACCGACCTCGTCGAGGGAGTACTCGCCGCGCCGGTACTTCCGGATGACGTCGCGCAGGTAGGCCTGCACGCCCTCGAACGCATCCCCGCGGAGGATCATCTCAAGGACCGTGCGCTGCACCTCCCGCGTGATCTGCGGCGAATCGCTCCGCCGGATCTCGAATCCGACGACGTCGACCTCGTCGACGTCTTTACCTTCCTTCCAGACCAGGTGGCCGGCGTAGCGCTTCTTCTTGCCGGCCTGGAAGAAGCGCCGGTAGACCTTCTCGAACTTGATGGAGAAGTAGTGGGTGTCGGCGTTGAGCTCGCTCTTTGCAAAGTCGCTGTAACTTGCGTTCAGGCGGGCCTCGATCGCCTTTGCCTTGGCTATCGTCTCCTCAAGGCTCCCCTGCGGCACCTCGACCATACAGGAGTCGGTGTCGCCGTAGAGGACCGTGTAGCCGAGATCGGTGATGACGTCGCGGGTATGCCGGATGATCGCCCGCCCGACCGACGTGACGGCCGAACCGATCTCGCGGTCGTAGAGCCTGAACCGGGTGTAGCCCGATACGCCGTAGTAGGAGTTCATGATCACCTTCAGGACGTTCTGCTGGAGGTCGTAGAGGACGTACTCCGGCGACCCGAAGGGATACTGGTTGCGGAGGCGCTTGCGCTCGTCCCGCTCCACGAGGAGCTCCGAGAGGATGCTGCGCGTCAACCCGTCCGGCTCCCGGGAGAACCGGATACCGTTTGGGGCCCGCAGTTCGCCGTCGGGGTTCTTGGTCTCGGGCGATGCGTTGATCGTCATCATCGCCATCGGGTAGAGGGACTTTAAGTCGAGGACCACCACGTTCTCCCGAAGGCCCGTCGCGGGCTCAAAGACGGTCGCCCCCTCGAACTCGTCGCCGGCGGCAAGGCCCTTTGAGGGGAGGACGAACCGGCCCGACGCCTTCCGGAGGACGTATATATCGATGACGTTTGAGGAGTTCAGCGTCCGGTCGAGCGGGCACCCGACGTACCGGGAGATCTCGCGGTAGAACTCGATGATGTTGTTCTTTCTATCGATCCCGACGCAGAGCTCGACGTCGCGGCAGTTGTACTCCACGAGCCGCGCAGGGTCGGAGCGCCAGAGGTCGGTGATCGTGCCGCTGTAGCGGACCTTCGTCTCCCCGAGTTCCTCGCCGGCTATCGCGTCGAGCCGGTAGGACTCCTTCTGGGCCTGGTGCATCTTCCGGTAGGCGCCGAGGAGGTCGAATATCGATCTCCCGCGGACGGCGTTCCTCTCCGTCTGGCCGGGGAGACGCGCAAGGTCCTCTCCCGGGAGGTTGAGCCTTGCCATCCGCTGCAGGATATAGGGGATATCGAAATCCACGAAGTTCCAGCCCGAGAGGATGTCGGGGTCGCGTTCCCTGACGTATGCGGCGAGCCCCCGGAGCATCGCGGCCTCGTTTGGGTAGCGGGTGACCTTGTGCCGGGCGTTGGTGGAGAGTTCGGGCGCGTCGCCCGCAGCCCCGCCGGGCTGCCAGAGGAGCGTCGTATAGTCCTCCTCAACCGAGTCCCAGCAGGTGACGCAGACGATCGGGTCGCGCTCGGGTTCGGGGAACCCGTGTTCATCCACGCACTCGATATCCATGATGCAGGTGCGGGCGGGAGCCTTGATATCGGCCGGCGCGATATCGGTATACTCGACCTCGAAGGTGCCCTCGGGCGACTCGACGGCGCCGGCGGGCAGCTCGACGCCGGCGGTGAGGCCGCAGTCGATCATGAACCGGGTGGTGAACGGTATATCGGCCTCGTAGTGTTGCCGGAAGTCGTCGCGGACGGCACGGACGTCGCCGGGGCGCCGGGTGTAGAGCCGGCGGAGGGACTCGCCGCGGATGGAGCGGTAGGTCGTGCCGGGCTCGATATCGACCCCCTTTGGAGGGGAAGGATCGTTCACCAGTCCGGCGGGCACGTAGAAGTAGGGCCGAAAACCGGTCACCCTGACCTGGACGGCCTTCCCGGAGGCGTCGCGGCCGAATATGTGGATGACCGGTATGTCGACGCCGACGCTGTACTCCACCTGGTGGATGCCGATCCGGATCTTGCCGAAATCGTTCAGGGTAGCCGGGATAGTGACACGGGACTCCGGTGCCGGATCAGTCATCAAACCTCCTGCAGAGGCCTCGCACGAATGCTCCCGCCTCCGTCATCTTCGCCGCCTCCCACGGGTCGAGGTCCCACTCCTCGATGCCGAGGATACCCTCGCGGCCGATCCGGGCCGGGACGGCAAGCGAGCAGCCGGAGAAGCCGTACTCGCCGTCGAGCACGCACGAGCAGGAGAGGAGCTCGCGCCGGTCCTCAAGGACTGCCCTCACCAGCATGGCGATATGGTATGCGGGACCAAAGACCGTGGCGCCCTTTCCACGGATAACCTCCATGCTTGCTCCCCGCATCCGGGAGAGGATTGTCTCCCGCTCCCCGGTATCGACGTACCTGCCGGTCTTAGAGAAGAGCGGCACCTGGTGCTCGCCGTGCTCGCCGAGCACCCAGGCGGGCCCCGGTATACCCGCCTCGCGGAGGAGGCAGGTAAATCGGGCGCTGTCGAGCTGGCCGCCAAACCCGATGCAGCGCTCCCGGTCGATCCCCATCATCTTCCAGAGGGCGTAGTTGTTTGCATCCATGGGGTTCGTGATGGCGATGACGACCCCGGGAAAATCCCGGAGATGCTCGCTGCACCGCCTCACCACGGGGATGTTCGCCTCGAGGAGATCCGCCCGGGTCTTGATATCGGGCGTTCTCGGTGTGCCTGCCGCAAATATGAAGACGTCGGCATCCCGCATCGCCGCCGTATCGGTGGTGACCGTAACGTCGATACCCGTGTGTTGCAGGTCGAGCACCTGGGACCGGAGGATGGGTTCGTATGCGTCGTAGAGGATGATCTCATCGGCGAGACCGAGTGCGGCGGAGAGAAATGCCGTCTCACCCCCCACCTTTCCTACACCGGATATTGCAAGCGAGGTCATGGTATCTGTCCTGTGTCTGGATAACGGCAAAAGATTGTATGCGTGATAAGGCCCTGCTGCACGGAGGATAGCGGTTCGGCGGGGAGAAAGGGCACCCTGCCGTCTTTCGGTCCGGTATCCGGGCCCCGGCGCGCGGAGCACATACTTCCTCTTCATTATACTTGGCGCGAGGGTATAATAATACCTCACTCCCACCTTTTCCCAATGGTTGCGTTGTATCCAGGCCCTGTCGATATCGGGGGCGTCCGGTTGAAGAACCATCTCCTGCTTGCGGCCGGCATCCTCGGGACCACCGGGGCGTCGCTTGCCCGTATCCTTGCAAACGGTGCAGGCGGCGTGGTCACGAAATCCATCGGCCCCGCCCCGAAGGAGGGGCACCCCGGACCCTGCCTGATCGTCGTCGACGGCGGCATCATCAATGCCATGGGACTGCCGAACCCCTCGGCCGCGTTCGTGGACGAGCTGATCGCTCTCACGGGCGAACCGGTCGTCGTGAGCATATTCGGGGGGACGCCGGAAGAGTTCCGGACGGTCGCCGGGTGGTTTGCCGGTAAGGCCGCCGGGCTTGAGCTGAACCTCTCCTGCCCCCACGCGGAGGGCTACGGGGCGGCGATCGGGAGCGATCCGGCTCTCGTGGAGGAGTGCACGAGGGCGGCAGCCTCTCCTGGAGTCCCGACCTGGGTGAAACTCACGCCGAACGTCGCCGATATCGGCGAGATCGGGGCGGCCGCGGAACGCGGGGGTGCGGACGCCGTCGTCGCTATCAACACGGTGAAGGCGATGCGGATATCGACGTCCCTTGGCCGGCCGGTGCTCGGGAACCGCTTCGGCGGCCTCTCGGGGAAGGCGATCTTTCCGGTCGCCGTCCGGTGCGTCTACGATCTCTACGAGGCCTGCTCCGTCCCGATCGTCGGGTGCGGCGGCATATCCACCGCCGACAACGTCGTCGAGATGATGATGGCGGGCGCGAGCGCCGTCGAGATAGGGAGCGCCGTCATCGACGATGTCGGCATCTTCGGCACGATTTTGCGGGACCTCTACAGCCATGACGGCATCGCCGCACGCGATATCGTGGGGTGCGCCCATGGATGAGCAGATGCCCCTCGGGGTCACGATAACGGAGATCAGAGAGGAGACGCCTTCGATCAGGACGTTTGTCTTCGACCGCGCTATCGACGCCCGGCCGGGCCAGTTCGTCATGGTCTGGGTGCCGGGCGTCGACGAGATACCGATGGCCCTCTCCTCGCCCTCCTCGATCACCGTCCTCAAAGTGGGCGACGCGACCGCCGCCCTCTTTGCCATGCAGGTAGGCGACCGGATCGGCGTCCGGGGTCCTTACGGGAACGGGTTCTCCGTCACCGGGAGGACGCTTGCCGTCGCCGGCGGCGTCGGCGCCTCCCCGCTGCTGCCGCTTATCAAGGCCGGGCAGGTGGACACCTTCCTCCTCGGCGCCCGCACGGCCTCAGAACTCCTCTTTGCAGACCAAATACAGGGTGCGGCGACGCTGATGGTCGCGACCGACGACGGCACGGCCGGTCACCACGGGTTCGTGACCCGGCTCATGTCAAGGGTGGACCTCGCCGACTTCGCCCACATCTGCGTCTGCGGGCCCGAGGTCATGATGGCGGCGGTGCTTGCCATACTCGACCGGGAGGGGTGTGCGGACCGGGGCCAGTTCTCCCTCCACCGCTACATGAAGTGCGGGGTCGGCCTCTGCGGTTCGTGCTGCACCGACCCGCACGGCCTCCGGGTCTGCAGGGACGGGCCGATCTTCCCCGGCGACGTCCTGCTCGAGAGCGATTTCGGGCGCTACACGCGCGACGCGAGCGGGCGGCGGCAGAGGATTTAGGCCCCGCCGGACGACAAACCGGTGCGCTTATGCCGGCATACGCAAGAGTTAGGTGAACAATGGATCCGATCATCGAAGAAGGATACACCCGGCTCCTTGAGACCCTCGAGGAACTGCAGGCCTACCGCATCGAGCGCAGCCTGCGCGAGGGCGAGAGCTACCTGTCGACGGAGCTCGGGAGCGTGCTCGTGTTCGACGCGACCGGCGTCGAGGGCACCGCGACGATCGCAAACACCGTCGAGAGCGGAAACAGCATGGTGTTCGAGCTCGTGCTGAACGATCAGGTGATCTTCTCCTCCGACCCGATCGCCCCCGGCGAGAGCCTCACGAGCATTCAGCTCGAGACCCCGCTCGCGAAGGGCAACTACGAGGCGCTCGCCGTCCAGAAGACCTTCGCCAAGGACGGGACCTATGTCTCCGGCGTCCGCGTGCCCGTC
>ERZ795044.4990-NODE-4990-length-10801-cov-5.271264_pt1 | contig 10801 bp, 5 predicted proteins | sample MGYA00375128_ERZ795044 | MGnify/ENA primary metagenome ERZ795044 (study PRJEB30173, sample SAMN05720213) | anaerobic digester metagenome | isolation source: active sludge of municipal wastewater-treating anaerobic digesters | place: USA | collected 2014-12-22 ... | reverse complement strand
TAATCATAAAAGCAAAAATAAAGTTTCTGCTAGGCCAATAAGATTTTGATAAGACCAGTGTCATTATTAAAAAGATCGAATTTAAAAAGTAAAAGTTCATCATACGTTTTTTGCCAAACTTGTCAATCAAAAGTCCGCCAATTAGCATTCCTACAATCCCTCCAACTAGTTTTGCAGATGCAAAATAATTTGAGTAGTCCACATTTGTCCAGCTTAATTCTTTTACAGTAAAAATAGGAAGTAGTGTGGAAACATATTTAAAGCCACCTTGGCTGATGAATAAAACTAAAGCGATGATTAGTGAGTTTCGTAATCTAAATACGCTGAATAAAGATTTGAAAATGTGTCGCCAACTTTCTATTTGTAGATTTTTTGTTAAAGGTGATGCTTCGCCTGAAGTCCATGGTACAATTTTCTCACCCTGTCGTTCTCTTAAAAATAAGGGCACAAGCATAATAATGCCAATAGCAACAGCCATCATTAGTATCGCAATAGTAAAATTGTATTTGTTTAATAGCCAACTTCCGAGAGCCAATGAAAGAGACATTCCAATAATTTTTGAGCCCCACATCAAGCCATTTGCTTTTGCTTGTTGGTCGGCAGGAATAATATCTACTGCCATACCATCGGTAGCGACATCCTGGAATGCCCCGAAAAACGAAACAAAAAAACCGGCAATCATCAATTGGTCAATATTGTTTAAAGGTTCAGGGATATAAGCCAAATAGATACAACTTACCAGTAAGCCTATTTGTCCTAAAAGTATCCAAGGTCTTTTTCTTCCCATGGGCAGATAATTATATCGGTCCATTAGAGGTGCTACAATAAATTTAAAGCTCCATGGCAAAACTGTTACTACGGCAAAGCCTGCTATTTCTCCGGGTGATTTACCATTCATTACCATCCAGGCCGGTATGCCGAAAGAGAGCATTCCTTCAGGAACGCCTTGCGCAAAATACAATGCTATAAAAGTGATATAACGTAAAAAAGAATTATCGGTAAGCGATGTTTTTCTTTTTGTTTTAATTGTCTGGTAATTCATTGTAGGCTTGGTGTCTTGTGGGTGAAAATTGTAGATAGAGTGGATGATTTAATACAACAGATTTAATTTACTCTAATTACAAGTATATTACTTTAATCCATACTTTTAACTTGATTTGTTTAATATTAGAAATAAACTGAATTATCTTAGTTAGTTGAAAAAATATCAGGCAATTTATCTGTTTTCAGCTACACTCATGCTTGCTAGTTTCTTTAAAGTTGTATTTTTGAAAAATTATATCACTATCTATGAAGCAAATTTTTACCATCATATTTTTCTCAATTTGTACTATTATAACTCAGGCTCAGAAATTTCCCGATGAAATTCAATTGAGCAGTGATGGAAGAATGCTGAAAACAGGACATCTTCCGAATACCGGCTTATACGATCAATCTGTAATTAATGAGATTCATTTGAATTTCCCTCAGAATGATTACTGGGATGATCTTGAAGATAATTTTGATGACGGTATCGATCTTGCTGCGCAACTAATTTTTAATGGCGAAGCATTTGATAGTGTTGGTGTGAGATTCAAAGGAAGTTCATCGTACAACAACATCGGAACCTCGCCGAAAAAATCGTTCAATATTTCAATGGATGCCTTTATTGAAGGACAGGAGTTGCTGGGTTATGGAACATTGAATCTGAATAATTGTTATCATGATCCGTCCTTCCTGCGTGAGATCACCTATCAGAATCTGATAAAGGATCATGTAGTTACAACAAAAGGAAATTATGTTCACCTTTTTATAAATGGGCAGGATTGGGGTCTGTATGCAAATGTTCAGCAAGTAAACAAAGACCTATATAAGGAATGGTTCTATACAAACGATGGTGCAAGCTGGAGATGCAAGCGTCCGCCAGGTAGTCCTGCAAGTTCCGGCAGTGATGGTGATGGCACAGCTGCACTAAATAATCTTGGAACCGACAGTACAGATTATCAGCCGTATTATTATTTGAAATTTTCGGATCAACCGGATCATTGGACAAAGTTGGTTCAGCTTTGTAATGTGCTGGATACTGTTTCGCCGTCCAGAATGGCAAACATCCTAAGCGATTATCTGGATATTGATCGGGCACTCTGGTTTCTGGCAAGTGAAATTGCCTATTGCGATGACGATAGTTATGTGCTTAAAGGTAAAACTGACTATTATATTTATTTTGAACCTGAATCCGGACGTATTGTTCCTATAGAAATGGATGGCAACGATGCATATGATGTAGACTTTACAACTTCATGGGGACCATTTTATCATTCTACTGATGTTAACTATCCTCTCCTCGAAAGAATTTTATCTGTTCCTGAATTCCGTCAGCGGTATATTGCTCATTTAAAAACGATCATCAGTGAAGATTTTAATCCTGCAACTACTTTCCCGAAACTTGATCAGTATTATGATATGATTGAAGATATCGTTTTGAATGATCCTATAAAAATTTATACTGATGCAGAATTTGAAGACGAGATTGATGTGATAAAAGATTTTATTACCGACAGACGTACATACCTTCTGGGAAATTCTGAAATGAATGAAGTTGGTCCTGTAATTACAAATGTTATATACAAAACGGATGATACCTTATGGAAGATTCCTGTAAGTATGCAAGATGTAAATGTAAACGCAAGTGTAAGCAGAGCAGGCGGAGTTGATATTGTATATCTGTACTATTCCGATCTGCTTACAGGGAAATTTTCCAGGGTCACAATGCACGATGATGGTTTGCATGAAGATGAATTAGCAGGAGATCATGTCTACGGTGCAGAGATTCCCGGGAGAATAGCCGGCACAAGGGTTCGGTTTTATATAGAAGCTATTGCAGATAACTCTGATAAAACTGCCAGCTACAATCCCGTAGGCGCAGAACAGGATGTTTATACTTACTATGTTAATCCAAGCCGGAGTGCCGATAGTTCAGTTGTACTGAATGAGATCATGGCAAAGAATGAAACCATAGTTACGGATAGTCTTGGTCACTATGAAGATTGGATCGAATTGTACAATCGGTCTAATTCACCTGTGGATCTCAGCGGTTATTATCTGACCGATGATACATTGAATATTCGAAAATGGGAAATGCCGGCGGGTACTATTATTCAGCCGGATAGTTTTTTAATTATCTGGACTGATGAAGATGGTGAAGAAGGATTGTATCATGCAAATTTTCAGATGTCAGGAGATGGTGAGAGAATTACTTTGTTGAATTCAGTCCTTGAAATTGTTGATGTAGTAGAATTCGGAATTCAGCAAACTGATCTGTCATTATCACGACTTCCAAATGGTATGGGGGATTTTGTAATACAAGCGCCAACTTTTTATGCCAATAATAATCCTGTTGTAGTAGCAGGTTTTGAGATGACAGATTCTGCAGGATGTGCGTCGCTTACAATTGCCTTTACTAATATGTCTGTTAATGCTAGTTCATACTTCTGGGATTTTGGTGATTCAATAAATTCTGCTTTAATTTCTCCGACACATATTTTTAGTCAGGCCGGTACTTACATTGTAAAATTGGTTGCAACACAAGGAATGTTCATGGATTCAATTTATCGTACAGTTGTTGTTCATCCTATACCAATACTTGATTTTGGTGTCGATACAATTCACAGTTCTGCAGCTGCCTATCAGCTTAATTCTCCCGGAATATTTCAGACTTATTTCTGGGGTGCAGGCAACACTGATTCATCATTATTGGTTGATACTGAAAACAGTTATTGTTTACTTGTTACAGATTCTAATTCATGCCAGATGTTTGATTGCGTTTTTGTGGATTTATTTTTTGTTGGTATAGATGATGTTTCTTCTCAATCAGGGATTTCAATTTATCCGGATCCGGCCAATGAGTATATTAATATTTCTACTTCGCAAAATGAGTCAGGGAATCTGACGATCTTTAATATTTTAGGTGAAATTGTCTATGAAAATTATATGGAAAAACGGATTCTGATTCATACAGAAAATTGGGAAAATGGTATCTATTTTTTCAGAGCTGGAAGTAGAACAGGAAAATTCATGGTAAATCATTAATGAATGGGTAATTAATTCCCATGGTTTTTGTTTGGAATTAGAAGATTTTTTTAACTTTGATAATAAGTTAACAATCAAATTCCACAAACATGAAACTGAAAAAATTACTCTTGATTATTCTTTTGACTATCCCTCTTGTGCAGATGTCGAAAGGGCAAATAACCTATTGCGAACCATCTTTCAATCAAGGTTGCTTTGGATGGAACAATCAGGAAATTTCACTTGACAGTATCCAGTGGACACTTGGTAGTACAGATTGTACAATTTCGGATTATACATCGATGTCAACTACATTAGTTAAAGGCATCGCAACACCGATGACTGTTTTGAACGGAGCCTGGTGTGGAGTAGGTGTATGGATCGATTATGATCTTAACGGCGACTTTGATTCAACAGAAAATCTGTATTATCAATATACTGCCGGAGATCCGCAGACATACAGCTTTCTGATTATCGTTCCGAATACAGTTGCTGATGGGGCATATAGAATGCGTGTAATAGCAGGTTGGGGAACTGATTGCTATACGGTAAGTGCAAATGGATATGGTGCTTGCGGGTTATATGAGTATGGGAATTTCGATGACTTTACAGTTAATATAACTTCTAATGTCGGAATAACGGAAACTAAGTTGACTGATCTTAGCATATATCCAAATCCTGCGAGTTCGATGCTAAATCTGAATTCGAATTTAATAGGAGAATCATATTCGATTATAGATCCTTTAGGGAAAGTAGTTTCGAAGGGAACAATTAACTCATTGAATAGTTCAATTGATATTAACAATTTAACGAATGGGGTTTATTTGCTTTGGATAAATCAAAAGGTCAACAAGGCTTTCCGCATTTTGAAAAATTAATACTTGGAATCCATGATAAAAAAGCACTCTTCCGGAGTGCTTTTTTTATTTAAAGGTGGCATAGAAATTTAGGGGAAGTTTCTGCTAAACTCTGTTTAGTTTTTTTATGAATAACCTAAACAGATACCCCGCTTTAGAAGAGCTATATGATAAATATGGTCGGACAGTTTATGGAATCGTATTGAGGTTTAAAATTTCTATTCCTGAAGCGGAGGAGATCATATGTGAGCTCTTCAGAAATTTAGACTTAAAAGAAATTGAACAATTGAAAAATATTTCAGTGCGACAATTTTTAATCTCACATACAATTGAATTTGTACGAAATAAAAAAGGCGAAGTTAAAATGGAAAGTGATCTTCACAATGTGACTTATATGAACGAAATTCTCTATAAGCAAAAGTCGCTTGAAGAATTATGCAATGATAACCAAAAAAGCAGAGCAGAACTTTTTAAAGCAGTAAGACGTGAACTTCAAATGAGATCAGGCTTTATTAAATAACGAAGATTATACGGTTTCGAAGATATTTAGTGTTTAACATTGGAAATCTATTTCTCCACAAAATACATATCAATCTCCCCCTTACCCTTAGCCTGAATCTTTCCTCTATGCTGGAATTTAAATTTGTCTTTTACCATTTCATAGGTAGTACCTGAAATATTTACTTTGCCTATTTCGCCGCTGCTTTCCATTCTGCTGGCAGTATTTACAGTATCACCCCAGATGTCATATGCAAATTTCTTTACTCCGACAATTCCTGCTACGACCGGTCCTGTATGAACTCCTATTCGGATCTCAAAAAATAAGTGTCCTGCAGCAGCCTTCTTTGCTTTGTGAGCGTCCATAAATTCGCGTACTTCTATGGCAGCATTAACAACATCCACTGCGTGAGTTTGATTTGGTGTAGGTAATCCTCCTGCTGCCATATATGCATCACCGATGGTTTTTATTTTCTCTACTCCATACTTTGTCATGATGTGATCGAAAGCAGAAAAACATTCGTTGATCTCATTTACTAATTCTTTCGCGCTTAATTTTTCTGACAATTGAGTGAAGCCTTTAAAGTCAGTGAACATTACAGAGATCAGATCAAAGCTCTGAGGTTGTGCTGTGCCGGTTAACTTTAACTCTTCTGCAGTTTCTTCAGGAAGAATGTTCAGGAGTAATTCGTCGCTTCGTTTTTTCTCTTTGCTGATCTTGTTTCGTTGACCAAAAAAGATGAATGCAAAACATCCGACTACTAAAAATCCTCCTACGAAACCATTCCGGATTAACTTCTGACGTTTGATTGTCTGATCCTGGATCACTTTATCTTTTGTAAGTAAATTGATCTGTGATTCCTTTTTTTCGAGATCAAAAGTGAACTGAAGTGTTCCTAGTTTTTTATCTGTATTAATATTATAGATGGTATCCTTAATTGATAACAACAGATTTTGATATTTGAAGGCATTTGAATAATCGTTTTTCTGTGAATAAGCCTGTGCTAATCCTTCATAGGCATCTTTGACTTCCATATTAGCATTCAAAGATTTTCCGATATCGACTGCTTCAAGAAATCTTTTGATCGCAAGTCCAAGATCGCCTTTAGCAAGATATGCCTGAGCCAGTCCTACGAGTGATTGTGTTTTGTCAAGTTTCGTATCTAGTTTTTCGGAAATATTCAGTGCTTCTAAATGGGTCTCTATCGCTTTTGAATATTCTTTTTGTCTTACATAAACACGACCCTGATAATTTAGTGCATAAGGAAGATCTTCAGTGCCGGCATAAGCTTTTTGAGCCTCATTGAGATAAACCATTGCAGTAGAATCGTCATTTAGGCGATAGTACAGTTCCCCCAGATTAACAGCAGATGTTCCAATCATATATTTGTCGTCAATCAGCTTGCTTAATGTATAAGCTCTTTTAAAATTGTCGATTGCTTTCTTATATGTAGCAGATTTGTTCAGATAAATGGCACCTATGTTGGTAAGCGAAGTGACAATGCGTAAGGTGTCATTTACATCTTCTGACATTTTCAATGATTGTAAATGCAACTCCAGTGATTTATCATCATCACCCTGATTGAAATAAACTGCACCCTGATTACTCAGCATATTTGCAACTCCAACTTTATCGCCATTTGATTTATATACCTCCAGGGCTTTTTGCCAGGTATTGATTGCATCGATATAATTTCCTTGCAGATAATATGCAATTCCCATATTTTTTAAAGCAAGAGCCAGACCCGGTTTGAAGTTTATTTTTTCAGCAAGTTCTTTAGAGGAATTTGCAATTTTTACTGACGTATCCGGAGCAACGTTAAAATAACTTTTGCTCAGAGCATTTAATACAGTTACTCTGGTGGTATCGGGAAGTTTTGTTTTTAATAGTTCTTTTAAACTGTCAGAATCACTTGCAGGAATATTTGTATTGCTAAATAAAAAACTGATTAAAAAGAATAGAATAAACCAATGTTTTTTGTTTATCATTTCTGTGCGTATTTGGGTGTGGTTTGTAAATCTAATAAAATACGTTCTTTCAAAAGTGATTTTCTGATTATTTTATAAAGAATTGTCCGTCAATAAAAATGTTGATTTATTCAGATAGCGCAAATTGGATAAAAAAGGTAGGGTATCAGTTGGAATCAGAGCTTATTTCTTCGTTAATTTTTCCAATCCATTTCCTGCTACCCCAAAAAACAACGCAGGAAGCAAGAAAACGTAAACCCCAATAAATTATCCCCTTAAATCCGGTATGAAGGACGTAATCAGTATAGCTATAGTAACAAAATATAGAAGTGCATAGAAAGGAAAAACTAATTAGCATAATAATTACTGCCCAAAATTTTACCAACCTTGACAGAGAATAATGCTTGAAAATTATTGCATATAGAATAATGAAAACAAGAATCAACATAACGGATTCAAGGTAAAATTCAATTGCAGATTGAGCAGTCATTATTTTTTTTATCCACTCATATACAAATAGGAAAATAATTGCAAGTAAGAAAGAGAGATACCACTTACTTGTAATAGTGCTTTTCATTTTTTGGATCTTCAGAACTATGACAATTTGCTAAAAATTTTTGATAATAAATTTAAAAGCCATAAATTAATCATACAACATCCCGGTATACTAAATAATCCATTTACTCCTGGGCCAAAAAGAGCCATCTGTTCAAAATAATTCTATAATCCCAATCCCGGTAATCCTATAATCCAAAAAAATCCGGGTAAAAAAAATTATCAAACCATAGCTGAAATAGCTTAATTCAGTACTTAATAATCCTAGTATCCTAGTATCCTATAATCCTATAATCCTATAATCCTAATATCCTATAATCCATTAATCCTAATCAAAAAGGGGTGTCAAGCCTCTGCCTAACACCCCCTTTTTCATAATGCTCATTGATTCTATCTGACAACAATTCTTGTTGTCTTTGTTACCACCTCATCAGCCGATAATGTAACCATATAAACTCCTTTGGTCACTCCGGTAATATCAAATTCTCTCGTGTTCATTCCGGTTTCAGAAGTGAATACTTCATTTGAAATGATGTTCCCAATAAGATCAGTGATCCTGATCAGATATTTCGTTTCAGTTTCTGAATTGAACGTTACAAGAATTTTTCCTGAAGTTGGATTTGGATATACTACTATTTCAGAGTCGGTGATCTCAATTTCATCGGCAACAGTCCGACACGACAGGTTCACTGCAACATTCAATTGTCCCGGTTGTGAAGGTCCGCATAAGCTGTTAGCATTTGCACGAATTATTGAAGAAGGATTCAGCGATGTATTGTAATTGACTACTGCGCTTGTTCCCGAAGGTGAAATTGATGCGCCACCTGTAACTGACCATGAATACGAAGTCGCACCTGAAACCGGTGCAATGTTATAAGCAACGGATGAATTTGTTTTACAGACAGACGTAGGGCCGCTGATCACAGGAGCCGCAGGACGTGATGTAATTGTGAAACACCGCGCAGGTCCTGTTCCACAGGCACTGTTTGCAGAAACGCAGATCGTTGACGAATTGGATGTGAATGCAGGCGTAAATCTGACGTTAATAGACAATCCGTTTGGTGCAGTAGAAAGAATCGTAACACCTGCCGGAACTGTCCAGTTATAAGACGTTGCCGTCGGTACCGGAGCAATTGAATATGTAACCTCTGATAGTCCGCAAACGCCGCTTCCCGGTCCTGATATCGATCCAGGTTGAGCAGAAGTAGAGTTCACAGCGAATGAACGCGAATACGAACCACAACTGTTTGCATCAGTAATAGTAACCATTCCTGAAGTCCATGCCGGACCAAAGTTGATGGTCGCTGTTGTAGTAGATGCAGTCGTAACTGTAGATGCAACTGTTGCATCACCTGTAACTGACCATGTATAAGATGTTGCACCAACAACAGTATTCATTGTATAGACTCCTGTTCCGCCTGCACAGACAAACGTTGGACCTGTAACCGGATTAGAGTGAGCAGGGATACCTGTGATTGTCATACCGCGGACAGCACTTGATCCTTTACAGTTCACACTGCGAACCTGAATTGAACCTTGTCCGAAGTTCGAAGGAATGCTGACTTGTATCGTATTTGTTCCTTGTCCATTGACAATAGATGCACCTGAACCTGTTATTGTCCAGTTGAAACTTGTTGCATTAGGTGCAGAAGTGGAATACGTATGTATTCCCGGACCACATGGTAGTACCGGACCTGCAATTACAGCAGGAACCGGAGGCGCCACTGTGTTCACAGGAATGTTCAGACAAGATGTTGCAGAAGTGCCGCAAACATTTACAGCAGCTACACAAATAAATCCGTTAGCATATGCAGGACCAAAAGCTACAGTGATACTGTTTGAAGTTGAAGACCCTGTTGCTCCTGTAGGAAGTGTCCAGATATACGAAGATGCTCCCGGAACCGGTGTCACCGAATAAACAATTCCTGATGTACTTCGGCATGCACCTGCCGGACCGGAAATGGATCCCGGAACAATGATCGAACCACCTGTTGTGTTAACAACCGCACTGGTAGAAGCAGTACATCCCTGGCTATCTGTAATTGTCACTGAATAATTTCCACCTGCTAAATTAATAGCTGTCTGTGTAGTTTGTCCATTCGACCATAGATAACTATAGCTACCCGAACCACCGCTTGCATTTGCTGTAGCTGAACCATCGCTTGCTGAACATGATGAAGGTGTAGTCGTTGTTAGTACTTCAACTTTTGTTGGTTGAGTCAGTGTAAGTGAAATTTCAGATGCACATCCATTGGCATCAATAACAGTGTAAGCCATCGTACCCGCAAACTGCGCGAAAGTACCTGTGCCGCTGTATGGCGATGTACCGCCACTTGCTGTCACATCAACTAATGTTGAACCTCCGAAACATGATATAGAAGTACTGTTCGAAGCAGCCGCAATTAATTGCGACGGTTCAGTAACAGTGATCATTGTAGATGTAGAACATCCGTTTGCATCAGTGAGAGTATAGTTATACATGCCTGCACCAACATTGAAATCTCCCGTTCCTGAATATGGTTCAACACCACCGGAACCGGAAACAGAAATGGTAGTTTCACCACCATAACATGCGATAGCTGTTGCGGAAGAGGATGCAACAAACTGTGCAGGTTCAGTTATTGTGAGAGTAACTTCAGAAGTACAACCTTTTGCATCTGTTACAACAAAAGTTTGTGTTCCAGCCGTTACAGTATGAGCGCCATCGCCGGAGTAAGGCGATGTTCCACCACTTGCCGTGATGGTAACTGTTGTTGTGCCGCCATAACAATTGATATTTCCCTGTGAAGTTGATAGAGTTAATGATTCATCTACCGTCAACACTCCCGGTTCATATACGAGAATATAATTGGCAGGAGTATCAGCTTGTACCAGAT
>ERZ795044.4986-NODE-4986-length-10806-cov-5.558832_pt1 | contig 10806 bp, 9 predicted proteins | sample MGYA00375128_ERZ795044 | MGnify/ENA primary metagenome ERZ795044 (study PRJEB30173, sample SAMN05720213) | anaerobic digester metagenome | isolation source: active sludge of municipal wastewater-treating anaerobic digesters | place: USA | collected 2014-12-22 ... | reverse complement strand
ATAAGGATAATAGGCATGGGTCCGGGGTCGGAGAAGGCGATTCCCCTTGCGGCGATCGAGGAGGCGTCCTCGTGCGACATCATATTCATCAGGACGCTGGACCATCCCGGGGCCGGGCGCTTCACCTCCCTGGGACGCGCGTGGGAATCGTTCGACAGGATTTATGAAGAGGCCCCTGACTTCGAGCAGGCCTACGAGAGGATGGCCGAGACTGTCGTGGGAGCCGCCCTAAAGGGGCAGGAAGTAGCATTCGTCGTACCCGGAAGCCCCGCCGCGGGGGAAGCTGCGGTAAGGGCCGTGACCGGAAAGGCAGGCATGCTCGGCATAGGCGTGAGCGCAGTCCAGGGGGCGAGCTTCGTGGATGCGTGCGCCATAGCTGCGGGAAGCGACATCCTGCTGGACGGGCTTGCGGTGATAGGCGCTTTCAGGCTGGACGAGCAGTGGCCCCGGTCCGACAAGGGCAAAAGGTCCCCTTTTCCCGTGCCGCTTCTAATAGGCGAGGTATACGACCGCATGATGGCCGGCAATGTAAAGCTCGCCGTGGCGGACGCGTACGGTGACGGGCACACCGTCTTGGTGATAGACGCCGCGGGGGACCCCGAAAGGGCCTCGGTCAGGAGGATGAAGGCGTACGAGCTCGACAGGGCTGACATGTTCGGTCCGCTTACGTCAGTCTTCGTGCCAAGACCGTCCGACGCGGGGCTTACCAGGCCGTGCAGCTGGCCAGCCGACAGGATCGTCGGCATCATGGCAAGGCTAAGGGGCGAGGACGGCTGCCCGTGGGACAAGAAGCAGGACCTTAAGAGCCTTAGGCCATACGTGCTGGAAGAAGCTTACGAGGTTGCCGGGGCGATCGACGAGGATGACATGGACCATCTGTGCGAGGAGCTGGGCGATCTGCTGCTGCAGGTGGTGTTCCAGGCCCGGCTGGCAGAGGAGGAAGGCCACTTCGACTTCACCGACGTTGTCGATTCGATATCGGAGAAGCTCATAAGGCGCCACCCCCACATATTCGCGGACGTGAAGGCCGACACGGCTGAGAAGGTGCTAAGGAACTGGGAGTACATAAAGCAGCAGGAGAAGGCGGCTAAAAGCGCCGAGGACGGAGAATCCGGTCCGCCGTCGCTCCTTTCCGGGGTGGCCACGGCGCTTCCGGCGCTCTGGTATTCATCAAAGATGCAGGACAAGGCCGCGAGGGTGGGATTCGACTGGAAGACGGCCGAGCAGGCGATGGCAAAGGTCCATGAGGAGGTCGGGGAAGTCGAGGCCGTGCTCTCAGGTGACAGGGAAGACCTGGAGGAAGAGCTAGGCGATCTCATATTCGCCGTGGTGAACGTGGCCAGGCTCTCCAAGATAGATGCCGAGGCGGCCCTTAAGAAGACGGCCGAGAAGTTCAAGAGGCGCTTCATGTACATAGAAGCACGCGCGCTTGAGATGGGCGAGAGGCTGGAGGACATGGGCCTTGAGAGGCTGGACGCGCTCTGGGACGAGGCCAAGGAGAACGGCGTCTAGTCAGCACTGGGTCTGTAAGGAAGGGATACAGATGGGGCTGTATCCCTTCCTGCTATATATTGGCTAGTTTACTATATAACTCCATTAGGTGCGCTACCCGTTGAGTTTCAGATCTGAAGGACTTCCCGTAAGCTTTATCTACAAGGCGATCCAATTTTACATGTGCCTTCTTTAAGTCTGGGGGCATACTTGTTGGGTCATATAGATCCGCTAAAGATGCGTTCGGATATTTTGAGCGGATCTCCAGAATTCTTCCTGCAGCATCTTCTATTTGCTTCTTTAGTGTGCTGGTAGGATTTGGCCATGGGAAATTATTATAGATCAAGTCTTTTGAGTAGCGATAATCACTTTTTAATCGGCCACCTACGGCTCTCACCCACGCCATATGCATTGCTGAAGTAAGAATGCCGAATATATAAGAAGATGCAGAAGGAATTGTTCTTATAGCATTACTAGCTAACGTGTTTGGTTCCAGCATTGATATCGGTATATAATACCTTGATTCAGAGGAGGTTTCTGGTATTGCTATATATCTGTCATGATGAAATGTTTCTACCTGGAATCTTGTTGGTGTATCAGCCAGTTTGAGTGTCGATATCCTCTTGCTGGCCCTCCTGAAATCAACAACTCTATTTACTCTTTCAAGAGCCGCTGGCATCCTTCTTAGCTCATCTGGAGGACAATCGCCCAACCAAAGACAATACCTTCGGCAACCGTTAATCAACTCATCGGCTCCTACCCAGGATCGAAACCAACGCGCTGATAGGGGTTCCTTTTTGATGAATTCATCCATCTCTTCTTCGGTAAATAGATAATTACCATCATCAATCGGTTGGTTACCGGTTTCAATCTGAGGAACGTCACAAAGAGGTTTGGTTCTACTCATAATCAAAATACCCGGCGCATCAACTAGATAAGGATTGATTTCTTTTACAAAACTGCATATAGGCTCAGATTTCGGATCAGCATAATCGAATAAAAGAGCTCTCTTTGCAGGAATTAGCGAAAATCCAATTATCACACAGTATACAGCAGCTTTATTCTTTGCTTCGTTGCTCCATTTGAAAGTCCTATGCGCGAAATTTATGTGGAGTCCTTCTTCTAATAAGGGTTTCCATAACACACAGACCTGTTCTCCCTGAGTGATGGAATTCGTTGACACAAGCCCTACTTTGATTTTGGTCCCTTTAATATAATCCATTGATTTCCTGTACCAAGCAGCCACATAATCGAGATTCCCTACACCCTTTAAACCATGGAAAACAAGCAGCATATCGTCTTTCTGTTCAGATGACATGACCCTTGCGCCAGAGAAGGGCGGATTTCCTAGTATATATGACAGATCCAAGGGTGAAATCAGATCATGCCAATCATACCTTAATGCGTTAGTGCACTTTATATTTGGCTGGGTGATGAGAGGCAGCCTCGCATAATATTGGCCTATCTGTGCGCTCCATAGCATGTTCATCTGATGGTCCATCAGCCATAATGCAACTTGGGCTATCTGGGCAGGGAATTCTTCTATCTCAATTCCGTAAAATTGGTTGACATCTACTATAGATTTGCCTTTGTTGGGAAATTCCATGAGTTGGAATCTCTTTGATATCTCTTTGTTTATCTCAATTTCAAGCTTTCTTATTTCCCTGTATGCAAGTACTAGGAAATTACCGCATCCACAGGCTGGGTCTAAAAACCTGAGCGATCCCAGTTTATTCCTTAGGTTTATTAAGTCTGATGGAGAATCCAGTACCTTCTCGAATTCCTCATAAAGGTCATCTAGGAAAAGCGGCCGTATGACCTTCATTATATTTTCCTCTGAAGTATAATGGGCCCCCAGCGCCCTCCTTTTATCAGTGTCCATAACGCTTTGGAACATCGCCCCGAAAATGGCTGGTGAAATCAGACCCCAGTCTAATGCGCAGCAATCGAGCAGCATTTGCCTCATCTGCGCATCGAATTTTGCCAAAGGTAGCCGTTCATCGAAGAGGTGCCCATTGATATATGGAAATGCATCAAGGGTCGCATCACCAATTGAAAAGCGCTCAGATACAGGTGTATTGAGAGTCTGGAAAAGTGCAGCTAACTGACCGGCAAGATCAGAGCCATCTGGTCTGGTGTAGATGTCGATATACTCATAAAACTGGCTTTTGCTGAAGATGCTCGCATCATCAGCAAAAAGGCAAAATAGCAGTCTTACCATGTATACTTCCAGGTTATGCCCAGAATATCCGATAGATTTCAATTTATCGTGGAGCCTACCCATCGCTTCGGCGGCTTTCACGTTGACTGGATTTTCTCCCTTTGAAAGATACTGCCTGTATCCGCTCATGAAACCGAAGGCGTCGATATTCTTTGAGAGATTCTCGAGTTCGAACTCTACAGACGACCCTCCTAAGAGATCATAAAGCTTGAACGTGTGAAAATCTGAGACCATTATGAACTTTGGTAACTCGTCATCTTTTAAGCCTGGGATATAGTCCCGGACTTGTTCATAAGCACGGTCCAAAGGAAGCCCGAGTGATTTGTGTTCTATCAAAAGCACGCCTTTCCAAAAGACGTCTATGAAGCCATCTTTACCATCGATCTTCTTTATGTATTTCTCGTATTGTACATGCCTTCTCCGATCGATCCCGAATACTTCAAAGAACTCATTCCAGAATGTCTGGGCCTCTGCCCGCTCTCGACGTTCTCCTTGCCATTTCTTTATAAAATGTATTGCCCGTGATCGGATTTCGTTGATTCCTATCGGCATTTAGTTCACCTCAAATGAAAGTGCTAGATTAAATGATTGATGAAAGAGCTTCCTTTGGGGTTGGGCCAGATTGGCCTATATGATTAGGACGGCAGGTAAGCCCAAAAAACGCGCGTACATGCACTTTATTGTCAGATTCCAAACAGCTGTAATATCTATGATTCAATAGGTATAGCGGTATCCCTTCATTTTGGTGCATAAGAAATATAACCAGATAAACGCATTGTTAACTATGGTTCTTGAACAATAGGAAAAGACTTATGCAAGAGCCTAAGGCCCCTATACATATCCGGCACACCTCACCTACAGCACCATGTCGCGCCTGCTGAAGATCATAATACCTGCCGCGTACGCCGCCGATGCAATGGCGACCAGGGCTATGGCCCAGGCTGAGGTGGACGTGCCGTCCATTATCGCCTCCGCGTCGTAGAGGGAGAATATCGTGAAGTTCTTGAGCCAGGAGAGCTTCTCGCCGACGTTGGAGAGCATGTGTATCACGTAGAAACCCAGCGGTATGCCGGAGGCCAGCGCCGAGGACACCTTGGCCTCGCTGAAAGAGCACGTACATAGGAAGCATATGCCCGATATGGCGAAGAATAGGAACAGCGCATTGTAATTGAGCTTCCAGTACTTGTCGGCCTCGAGGAGCCCCGGAAAGCGCGCTTCGCAGAAAACGTACCCTCCCGCCGACACGAGGCCGAAGAGCAGCACCAGGCTCAGCAGCATGAAGATGGCCTGCGTAGACGCTATGCGGGACCTTTTGACGGGACAAGACAGGAGGTACGCCATAGAACCTCTGTCCATGTACCTGGAGACGAGCCTGCCGGAGAGCACGATGCTGTAAATCATGGGGAACAGGAGGATTATGAAGCCGTAGTAGTAGCTCGCCATGAAGTCGGTCAGCGTGGAGCCCAGGTTGTCGAAGCCCATGGCCGATATCAGCTGCTTGGGCATGGCGGAAAGGAGGTTGTTCATCGCATCCATGCTGGCCGGGTCGTACATCATGGATATGACGGACATGTACATGAGCATCACCGCGAGCGTGATCGTGAAGAAGAACCAGTTCGATTTCAGGTCATGTTTGAAAAGTGCGCGGCTCACTCAAACCGCCTCCTTTCCGTAGTACTTCAGGAATGCCTGTTCCAGGTCCCTTCCGCCATGGTATAAGCCCTTTACGTCGCACCCTGAGAGCGCCTTGAAGAAGGTGTTGTAATCCCCTCCGACGAGCACCTCGACATCCCCGTTCGTCTGCCTGACTATCTCGATGCCGGCCTCCCTCAGCTTCCTTGCGTCTTCGGGGACGGCGAGCTTTACGATGTAGCTCATCCTCTGCTCGGCCTTCAGCTTCGCCATCTCCTCGACGGCCACCAGCCTGCCCTCCCTTAGGATGGCGGCCCTGTCGCAGGACCGGTCCACCTCCTCGAAGTTGTGCGACGACAGAAGGAATGTCTTGCCGGCCCTCTTCTCCTCGAGGACCAGCTCGATGAATACATTCTGCATGAGAGGGTCCAGGCCGCTCGTAGGCTCGTCCAAAAGGTACACCGAAGGGTCGTGGGCGAACGCTGCGACGATGGCGAGCTTCTGCCTGGTCCCCTTGGACATCCTCTTTATGCGGCCCGACGGGTCAAGGTTCAGGCGGTCGCACAGCCCGTTCGCCCTCTTCAGGCTCCTCAGCCCCCTCAGCTCCAGTAGGAGTTTGATGAACCCGGTGCCGGTGAGCTCGTCGAACAGGGCGAGCTCGCCCGGCAGGTACCCCAGCCCGCGCTTTATCGCGGCCGAGTCCTTCCAACAGTCCAGGCCACCTATGCCGCAAGAGCCCCTGTCCGGCCTCATGAAGCCCATCAGGAGCCTTATCGTGGTCGTCTTGCCCGACCCGTTGGGGCCGAGGTATCCGAACGCCTCGCCCTGTGCTATTGAGAAGTCGAGGTCGAACACCCCTTTTCCCCCGCTGTAGGCCATCGACAGCCCCTTCGCCTCTATCACGCAGCATCACCGCCATTCGTAGATCGCCTCACCAATATTATATCGGATGCATATCCTTTGAAAGATGCGTGCTTCTTGAGCCGATGGCAGGACGTCCGCACCCGCCGGAAGAAAAGGGCACCCGCCGATGATCCGGCAAGTGCCCCTGGATGTAACCTCAGTCCCGCGATATGCTATTTATCCATGACGGGAGAAGTGTAAAGCGAGTTCATCTCGGCCGGCCCCACCGGCATGACCGGTTTTGCGCACGATGCGTTCACGTAGCGGATCTCGTTGATCCACCACTCCACCGAATCCGGCAGCCCGTCGGCGTCCTTGTCGATGGGGACGCCGCCAATCGCCCCGTCGTCCGGCTTGAAGGCGTTGAATATGGTACGGCCCTCGTTCGCGACGAACAGCGCGCCCATCGTCTCGGGAGCCGACTTGTCGAATACGGCCATGATCTCCCCGTCGCCGATCGCCGAACCGGGGTAGCAGTTGGTTCCGTATAAGTCGTCCGCCCCGGTGAAATCAAGGTCGGGTATGGCCAGCGGGCTGGTCCACAGCCTGTCGGGACCGGGGGTCTTGTAGACCGGCCTGGGCATGAATTCGGTCGGCCCCGAATGTTCGAACCCTAGGGAGCCCCAAAGCGCGTTTTCCGGATCCCAGTGGACCATCCACGAGCATATGGCAAGGCGGCCGCCCTTCGTGACGTAATCATTCAACAGCGTTTCAGCTAGTTTAGTGACATCCGCCTGGGTCGGGTTGTCGACTATGACGAGGTCCCACTCGGATGACTTGAAGGCGTTGTTGAACGCAACCCAATCGGTCGTCGAGGTATAGGCGTAGTTGAGGCGGTCCAGGGCTTCGGCGGCGAAATGGTTGTTCGAATCGTCGTACAGCAGCACCGCCTTGGGTTTGCACCCAGCCATGTTGAGAACCAGGAAGCACAGGATGGCCGATACGGCCAGGATCCTTGATGACTTGTTGATCAATGCCAAGATAAAAGCCTCCTTCTAATAAGAATGATGGTTAATTCAATGTAACATGCCTACTATCCTGCGTCGCAAGGGAATCTTTCCTAAAGGCTCGTCGTGCCTCGGCGGGCGGCTGGACCGTTGATGAAATCCGCTAAAATGGCTGGGGACTCTTTTTTCTCCCGGGGCCTGCCGCAGCGGGGAAGGGCTTTGCCTGAAGCGCCGGCACGCTCGGATATCGTGCGGGAAAGGCCCCGGAAAGGTTATAATGGATTGGCAAAGCCTGTCGGCCGAAACCGGCCGGGCGGGGCATGACGGCGAGGAGGCCGGAGATGATCGGCAGGGCGAGGGACAGAAGGACGATCAGGTCAAGGTACGGCGCGGCTCCGAAAGGAAGCCCGCCTCTTTCGGCACTGACGGCACTGGGGCATTTCCTCGCGGGGCCTTTCATCGTACTGGCCGGCATCTTCACATCAAGGGTGGTCCCGGGCAGGCGCCACATAGTCGCGGTGCTGACGATGGGCATGTTGGCCGCGGGATTCGCATGGGCGGGCAGTTTTGCGGTCGACGGCTGGATGGACAGGAACCTTCAGGCGCTGGGAAGGTACACCGAAGCTTCGGTCGAGGTGAAGGACGCGCCGTTCGCTGACATCATAAACGTTGAGGCGGTAAGGGCCGGCGTCGACCCGACGCTGGTGGCGGCCATGATATCCCAGCAGAGCGGTTGGCAATCGGAGAGCGTTTCGTGGAGGGGCGGCAGGGGGCTGATGAACGTGACGCCTTCCGTCTGGAGGCAGTTCAACCCGAACTCGGCCTGCAACGGCGAGCATGCGTCCCCCAAGACAGGCGCCGACTGCATATATGACGTAGAGCAGAACATAAGGACCGGCTGTTCGTACCTAAGGAATCTGATCGACATGTACGGGGGGAGGATAACCCTAGCGCTTGCGGCGTACGCGAGCGGCATAGACTATGTCGAGGCCTACGAGCAGGCGGGCGGGACGGGAGAACCTCCCGCGCCGGCGTTCAGCGAATATTACGGGACGCTCAGGCAGGTGCTGACTTTCTGGCGCGAGGCGAGGTCCGCGGAAGGATCCAGCGACGTCGCGGCCGCCCTGAGGCTCATGAGCATAAGGAAAGTGCTCGGATACGTCGCGGCGGGGCTGAGCGGCCTGATGTTGCTCTGGGCCGCGTTAAGGTATAGGCCGGGGGTGTGACGGCATGGCCGAGAAGAACGGAAAGAGGCGAGAAAGGCTCGAGAAGGCCGTATACGCGATAAGCATCGCGGTGATTGTCGTATGCCTTGCGGGAATAACGATATCCTCCATGTGGAGGCTTTCGGAGATCAAGAAGGAGACGGCAAGGCTGGAGCAGGAGCTCGCCTACTGGCAAGGCAAGTTGGACGAGGTCGAGAAGGCGATCCAGGAGGCGACGAAGGACGAGACCATCGAGCGCATAGCCAGGGAGAGGCTGGGCCTCGTGTTGCCGGGAGAGACGGTCTACATGCCCAAGGACAAGTGATCTTGTTGCGATTGCCTGAAAGACCGGCGTTTACTATACCGGGTGAAACGGGCGTCCCGGATTGACTTGTTAACCCTAGGGCAATATAATTCAAGCAAAACATCATTCAAAACCCTAAATGGAGGAAATTCTATATGGTTCCGGCCGTCGGAGAGGTCGTAAGCGGTAAAGTAACCGGAATAACGAAATTCGGAGCATTCGTTGACATAGGGAACGGACATACCGGCATGGTCCATATCTCCGAGATAGCTGACGAGTACATAACGGAGATCAGCGACCACCTGAAGATGGGGGATATAGTCAACGTAAAGGTGATAAACATCAACGGGGAGAAGGTCGGCTTGTCGATAAAGCAGACGCTTCCCAGCTTCATCGCAAGGCAGGAGGCCAGGAACAGGGCGAGGGACGCGTCCAACATGCAAAATTTCGAGGACAAGTTGGCGAAGTTCATGAAGGACAGCGAAGAACGGCACTCCGACCTCAGGAAAAGCCAGGATTCGAAGAGGGGCGGGCGGGGGAGCCGCGGAAGCAGGATGTTCTGAGAATTCTAAGATCCGATCCGGACCCTTGGCGGGTCCGGTTTTTTCATCGAGGGGACGGTTGATGGAAGAAAGACTCATCTGCCCTGAACGCAGATGCCCCGTCGGGGACGACAGGAAGACGGCCCGCTTCCAGCTGGGACGCGAACCGGAGGGGATGCTGGGCGTGGCGGCGAGGTGCGCCTACGGCGCGCCCTTTGTGCTGTTGTGCTCACCCGTCGTAATCAGGGAAGGGGGTAAGGCAGAGCCCTTCCCGACAGTGTACTGGCTGGCATGTCCGTACCTTCGCGACATGATAGGAAATCTCGAAGGCGGCCCCGCTTTCACGCATATCAGGGGGAGGATCCGCCGTGACGGCGCGTTCAGGGAGGGCGTCCTGGACTCGGCCGCGAACTACAGGGCGAAGAGGGCCTCACTTTACGAGGACCTTCCCGTCGAAGTCAAGGGCATGATAAACAAGAACGCAACGAAGAGCCTGCTGGCTGCTGGACCCGGGGGCATAAAGACCTTCGAGAACATCAAGTGCCTCCACATCTACCTTGCCAACTGGCTGGCCGGAAACGCGGACCCGATAGGCCGGACGGCCGCGGAGTTGATAGCGGACATGGACCGCAGCGCAAGGAAGGAAGCAGACCGCTGATAGTCGGACAGGGATAGATGCCTGTTATAAACGGAAAACGCGGACCGACCCGAAAACCGGAGGTCCGCGTTTTAGTTGTTCGTGCCAACCTGGCCGAAAGCCATTCCTGACGCTCGGGCCGGAAAGGCCTCCTCGGATCGCCGCCGGGCGTCATACCATGAGGATCTCCTCTATCTCATAGTCCATGGTGCCAAGCCCCATCTTCACGGCGTGGGAAAGCTGCACCTTCCAGTCGGAATCGGGTGTCAGTTCCCTGAACTTGTCCGCCCCGCAGCACATATGTCCGACGGCGCTCCCCGGGGCCCCTTCGGCGGCGAGGACCTTCTCCGCTGCCGCGAAGTCTATCGCGACGGGGTCCTTGGAGGCCATTATCCCTATGTCGGGCACGATGGGCACGTCGTTGTTCGCGAAGCAGTCGCATTGCGGGCTCACGTTGAGTATCACGTTGAAGAACAGCACCTTGCCGGCCTTGCCGTAGACGGCCCCGGCCGCATACTCCGCCATCTTGCGCTGCAAAGCGGAGGTGCTGGCGGCCCACTTGTTCCTTATCGTCCTTACCGGACACATGGCGAGGCAGTCGCCGCAGCCTATGCAGGCGGAAGGGTCGATCTGCGCCTTCTTCTCGTCGGTGAAGCTTATTGCCGAGGCCGGACAGTGCTGGATGCACTTGCCGCATCCCAGACAGTTCTCCTGCTTGACCACGGGCCTTACGTCGGAGTGCTGTACGAGCTTCCCCGCCCTTGATGCACAGCCCATCCCCAGGTTCTTCAAGGATCCTCCGATTCCGGCCGATATGTGGCCCTTGAAGTGCGCTATCGAGATGAGCGCGGTGGCATTGTAGATGGAGGAGGCTATCTTCGCCTCCTTGAGCTGTCCTCCCTCTATAGGCACCGAGACGTAGTC
>ERZ795044.4980-NODE-4980-length-10814-cov-7.704248_pt1 | contig 10814 bp, 8 predicted proteins | sample MGYA00375128_ERZ795044 | MGnify/ENA primary metagenome ERZ795044 (study PRJEB30173, sample SAMN05720213) | anaerobic digester metagenome | isolation source: active sludge of municipal wastewater-treating anaerobic digesters | place: USA | collected 2014-12-22 ... | reverse complement strand
TCTTGTGCCTGCCCTTTTGGAGCCGTCGCTCCTCGCCCCTCGCTCATTCCGCCACTCCTACCTGAAATTGAATATTTTGCATGGTGCGCCACGATAAACGGAAACCGGCAGGAAGTTCAAGCGACCGAGCGTGAGGGCCGGATGAATCGCACCACTCAGCCGACCTTCGACCCATCCAGCACTTCACGAACTTTTTGCGCCAGGGTGGTGGGTGTGAAGGGCTTTTGCAGAAAGGAGTGCTCGGTGTCGATCCCGCCTTTGGAGAAGGCCGGATGGTCCGGGTAGCCTGACATATAGAGCACTTTGACTTCCGGCCGGACCGTCGCGAGTTTTTCGGCCACTTCCGGACCGCTCATTTGCGGCATCACGACATCCGTGAGGAGCAAATGGATCGGACCGGCATGTTTGGCGCCGGTCAGTAACGCTTCAATTCCATGTCGCGCTTCCAACACCGTATAACCGTGGAGACGCAGCGTCTCATTGACCAGGCGTCGCACACCCGGTTCATCTTCCACCAACAGCACCGTCTCGCGCCCTCTTACCGAATCACCGCCAACGGCGACCGATTCGGTTTCCTCATTGACCGCCTCAACGCGCGGGAAGAAAATTTTAAACGTGGCCCCGCGACCCGGCTTACTCTCCACCTCGATACACCCGCCGCTCTGTTTGACGATCCCATAGACGGTAGACAATCCGAGTCCCGTCCCCTTGCCTTTTTCCTTGGTGGTAAAAAATGGCTCAAAGACGTGAGACTGCGTGTCTTCGTCCATCCCGTGGCCGGTATCGCGGACAATCAGCGCGATGTACGAACCAGGCTCCGCGCCCATCGGCGGACGATTCCTGCGCTGGCCAAACTGCACGTTGGCCGTCTCGACGGTCAACCGGCCGCCATCGGGCATGGCATCGCGGGCATTCACGGCCAGATTCATGATGACCTGCTCAACCTGCCCCGGATCCGCCTTCAATTGCCCCAATCCCGGATCCAGAACGGTACAGAGCTCGACGATGTCTTCGCCCAATAGGCGCCGGAGCATCCCTTCCATATTATGGATCACTGAATTCAGATCCAGCACCTTCGGGGCGATGAATTGCCGGCGACTGAAGGCCAACAATTGCCCGGTCAGGCCGGATGCGCGATCGGCCGCTTTTTTGACCTCTTCCAGTTCTTTCCGGAAGCCGTCGGTCGGTGACAGGCGGCTCAGCACCAGTTCGCTATATCCTCGGATCACCGTCAGCATGTTATTGAAATCGTGCGCCACACCGCCGGCCAGTCGTCCGACGGCTTCCATTTTTTGCGACTGCTGAAGTTGCGCTTCCGTGCGTCGTAGCGCATCCTCTGCGCGGGCTCGTTCACCGAACTGTCCGATCTTGAGACCGACATCGGCCACCATCTTCAGCAGTTGTTCGTCCGGCTGTTTGATCTCGCGCCGGAAGAGCTCGATGACGCCCTCGACCTCTGTCCCGACTCGAACCGGGAAACCGAAGGCTCCATGCAGCCCCACGCGAGAGGCCGCGCCGCCTCGAGGGAAATTCGCTTCCTGCACGACGTCCTTGATCCAGGTCGGTTCTCCCGCCTGCCAAATCCGCCCCGGAAGTCCCTTGCCGATCCCGAAAGTGTGCCGCCAGGTATCAAGCACAAATTCTTCGGCGTTCAATCCTGGTGACTGCCACACATCGAGACAACGCAGCACGCTGCCCTGCCGGTCGAGTCGCCAGAAGATACCCAATTCCCATTCCAGGCTTTCGCAGATGGCCTGCAGGATTTTGGGACCGGCTTCTTCCAGGGTCCGCGATTCCGCCAACACGCGCGTGACGGCGTACTGCGATGCCAGCTGACGTTCAGTTCGTTTGCGCGCGGTAATATCGCGAATGAAGGCGCTGAAAATGTAGGCGTCGCCGAGTCTAGCCGGGGAGATGGTAATTTCCACCGGGAATTCATGCCCGTCACGATGGCTGCCCATCATCTCGATACGCCGGTTGAGAAGAGCGCCTTGCCCCGTGTCGAGGAAATGCCGCAGCCCGCGCTCATGCCCCTCCCGGTCTCGAACGGGAACCACCGTTTCCGACACGCGCCGGCCCAACGCTTCCTCGCGTTCCCACCCGAAAATATTGACGGCCTGCGCATTCCAGTCCGTAATGATGCCGCCGGCATCCATGGAAATGACGGCGTCCAAGGCCGTATCGACGATGACCCGGTTGCGTTCCTGGCTTTGCAAGAGCGCTGCTTCTGCCGCGCGGGCCCACTCGCTCTCCTGCTGCGCTTGCCGATGCTGCTCGCGCAATCGTCCGGTGGCCCACAACAACAATCCCACCATCGGAAGCCACACCACCACGCCGGCAATGCCGAGTTTCCACATCATCGCCCGGATCGGCAACAGAATGACGTCGCGATCCATGCGCAGCAGAATCGTCCACTGCAAGCCGGAGTAGTCGCTGTATCCATTGGTTTGGGAATACCCTGTCACGACGGGAACGTGGCGGCGGGCATGTGTCTCTTCCACGTACCCTGCCTTGCCTGAGCTGCTCCGCACCACGGAGGGTAGATTGAGCTCGCGCAAATTGACCCGGTCGAGGCTGGAGGAGGAAGAATCGACAAACACCAGCCCGCCCTTGGTCAGAAATTGATATTCGAAGGGCCCGGCGGCGCCGTCGGTCTGCTGAATTTCGCGCACCGTTTCAATGAGAACATCTTCCAGCATCGGCAATCCGATGCGGGTCGTGACGGCACCGAGAAACTGTCCGCTGACGCTGAGAATGGGTGCGGTAAAGGCGACCGACTCGATCTTGTGATTCGACTCATGGATTTCGACTTCATCGACCTGCACCGTGCCGGTCTGCCGCACCCGGTCGAACCATCCGCTGCGGCTGTAGTCCTGGCCGATCGTGGAGGAATCCGTTGCCGCAATCATCCGTCCATGAGAATCCGTCACTCCCAGCCAGAGATAGACCGGCGCGTAGGTCTCTTTCATCCACTGCAGATATTCATTGATATATTTTTTGTCGGCAGACCGGTCGGTGAACGCGCGGGCCATCATGCGCACATCTGCATGGCGTTCGAAGAGCAACCGATCGAGCTTGTCGGCAATCTCGGCCGAGGCGAGTGTGAGGTTTTCTCCGGTCGCCTCGACCATCCGCACCTCGATCGAGCGCAACATGACCACGCCGATCACCAGCGCCACAATCGTCATGCCCACGATCAAGACAGGAAGCCAGGGATAGGATCGGCGGGGGAAACCCGGCAGAGGCGAGGCGGTCATCGTCGGCACTCCGTCACAACATAATTCGGCAGCAATCGCGCAGGATGATACCACTGCTTGGCTTTCGCCAGACTCGGGAGACCGGAATCATCCATCGTGTTGATCCAACATGCACCTTTGGCGAGCGCTTGGCGACAGAATTCACGAAACACGAACGCGCCAGCCCCCACCATATCCCGATCAGCGACTTCCAGCAAGATGCAGAACACGGATCGGTTGAGCCATAAGCCCAGCGTGTAGGCCCGAATGCGCCCCGCCACTCGCAACACGACACCGGTCAGTCCTAACTCAGTTGCGGCGCACAACGCCGTCTCATGGGCGCCGGCGGCATCGTCCAGCAAGGCATTGGCCCACTCAGCCGTTCCAGACCGCAGCTTCTGTTCTCTCCACTCACGAAACAGACTTAGACAAGCCGTCTGATCGCGAACATCATAGGGCTCAAGCACCCCGCCCTGTTCGCGCATGAAACGATTGCAGGCTGCGCGAGGTGATCGATAGGCTTCCCCTGCCAGGTCGACGAGATCGGCGGCGGCATACAAATAATCCGGTTCTTTTTGAGTGACCTCATACCCCAACGCGCGCAATGCTGGAACGCAGGCTTCCGGAACATTGTCCATCCTGCTGACCGGAGAATCGCCATTCCACTCCCGCATGACGCGAAAGGCTGCGGCGGTCGGCCTATCGATGGGCCCGTTCCCCAAGGGAGGCAAGGCCAGGAATATCCCGTCGGGCGATTCGGCGAACAGGCACAGATGCCCTTCTACGTCGGCCCACGTATAGGTCAACCGATGTCGCCAGATGTAATGGTAGGCGAATGACGCTGCAGCAAGCGGGGTCTCTTGAAAACCGGCGGTGACGGCCAGTGCGGCCTCCAAGCGCCCTCGGTCCTGAAGCGTGAAGGGCTGTCTACGTATCTGCGTCCTTCCCTGCTGGACACGTTCCGTCACTCTTGCCAATGTCCGCAAGGGAATGACATCGTCCTGAAACCGCCCGATGAGCCTGGGATACCGCGCGAGCGTGGCCACCCGCTCATCCTGTTCAATCCATTGCGCCACGGCGTCTGCGGCCTGATCAACCAGGGACGATGAAGCCTCGCGCATATAGGGACACTTCGTATCCCACCCGAGCACAACATGGGCGTGCTCGGCATCCCACATCAGTGCAAATGGATACAGGCGACAATCCAGCGGGCGGACCTCATAGATGCGACAGTGCGACGTCGCGCTATCAAACCCCGGGCAGACATAGCCCTCGCCAGCCGGGTTAGGAACCAAATCAATCTGCCCGCCTCCGGTCGTCGGAAAGAGCTCCGGTGCCAGACCGGCGGCCACCGCGGACTGAATCTCATCGGCAGTAAAAAACGGGCGCAAGAAGCTGTCGCGTTCGGGAAACCGGCAACACACATCACACTGAAGACAAGACGTGCTCGGCACGATCTGCAGGAGAGGCTGCCCTACTGGCCGTGCGGGATTCGGCGGGGAGATTGGAACGAGTGGACTCGTCATGAGCTGGCGCGCATTGTAGCACTAACCTGCCCGTCGTCCTACTATTCGGCATCGTTGCCGTCGCAAGCCCCTCTGTGCCGGCTGGCGAGAAAATGCCGGAGAGCCGCCCAGGCGCCTCGCCGACTTGTACCCGTGCAAGAGCCCATGGTACGATTTGCTCCACCTCGAATCCGACCGCGACTGCGAAGCATGCGACTGCGCTGCGAGCATCGAGGATATTGCATTGGCACTGGTACAACATTCACGTGAGCCGTTGAACTCCGACGAAGCCCGCCGACGATGTCTCGCAATCCGTGATGCGCTCGTTCACGCCGGAGTCTATGGCTCGGCCGAAACGGAACAGGGCACAGCCACGGCCGATTCCGGAGTCTCGCCGGTACGCTTCCGCCTTTCCCCGGTACCCTTTCCACTTTCGTCGTCTGAAGTCATATTTTTTCAGCAGTTAGGACAAGACCTCCTGGCCTTTTACCGGGCCTTGAACCGTCTCTATCACGAGAGTGCGCGCGGAACTCAGCCGGGATGGGTTGCGGCCTATCTCGATCAGGGTAAACCGGAATCCCTCATTACCTTCAGCCGGATGAACCGGTTTCGAAACCTGATACCCGGCATCATTCGACCGGATGTGATCCCGACTGCCGACGGCATGGTCATCACGGAACTCGACTCCGTTCCCGGCGGGATCGGCCTCACGGCGTGTATGACACGGGCCTATGATGATCAGCTCGGGCTCGCCCCCTTGTCCGCTGCTGCACCCTCCGATCGATCTCCGCTGATTGCCGGTCGCGACGGCATGTTGCAGGGGTTCGCTGCGATGCTGCGCGCTCAGCAGGGCAACCAGGAAGGCTGTCTCGCGATTGTCGTCTCCGACGAAGCGAAGGAGTACCGCCCGGAGATGGAATGGATGGCCCAGCGCCTGCGCGAGATCGGGGTCCAGGCATGGTGTGTCGAACCCCGGGCGATTCGTTGTACCGATGAAGGGCTCTTTCTCCAGGATGTGCACGGCCCTCGCTCGATCGGCCTACTCTACCGTTTTTTTGAACTCTTCGACTTGAAGAACATCCCGAAAGCCGAGCTCATGATGTATGCTGCCAAGAAAGGGCATGTGGCCGTCACGCCGCCATACAAACCGGCCTTGGAAGAAAAGCTGGCCTTCGGGCTGTTTCATCATCCCGAGCTTGAGCCATTTTGGGAGCAGGCCTTGACCGCCGACACGAGAACGCATTTGGGACAATTACTGCCCCGGACCTGGATCCTCGACCCGCAACCGGTGCCGCCGACCGCCGTCATTCCGCATCTTCTCCTCAGCGGGCGGGCCGTATCGGATTTTCGCCGGCTGGCCCAGACGACTCAAAAAGAACGGCAGCTAGTGGTCAAACCTTCCGGATTCTCCGAATTGGCCTGGGGGAGCAGAGGCGTCTCCATCGGGCATGACCTGCCGCAGGTTGAATGGGCCGCCGCCCTGGAGCACGCGCTGCACTCCTTCCCGACGACCCCGTATGTGCTGCAGGAATTCCATAAGGGCCGCTTGTTCGAAGCCGCCTATTGGGATGAACAGCGTGACACGGTGGTGCCAATGTCGGGGCGGGTTCGTCTCTCGCCCTATTATTTTCTCACCGGCGACAAGGCTGAACTGGGGGGAATCCTTGCCACGCTCTGTCCTGCCAATAAGAAAATCATTCATGGCATGGTCGACGCAATCATGGCGCCGTGTGCCATCGCGCCGAGCGTCGCTGGCTAAGGTGGGATGATGACGGGAATGCACTCTGTTCAGTCTACGGCGACTCACTCTTTTCCTCTATAGGTACTCATGGCCCTGACTTTGTATCATGTCCGATGGTGTCCCGATTGCGCGGTCGTTCGGGATCGCCTCAGTGAACTACACCTGTCCTACGAAGACGTCATCGTGCCGGACTTCCGGCCGATGCGCACACAAGTCTACGAGGTTTCAGGCCAATACTATGTCCCCGTTTTGAAAGACGGAGACACGGTGCTCACAGAAACCCACGACATTCTGGCCCACCTGCAGACACATTACGAGAAGGCGCAACCGTGAAGAGGTCGCTGACGCCCGCAGTGCGACCGTTGAAGATCACGGATCAGACGAGATGCCAGGACCAGGCACCGGCCAGTACGGCCTGCCCGGCTCGCATGGCATCAGCGAAAGGATAGACACGTGGAGGATTGGAAACGCATCCTGGCGCAGAGCGTGGTGAAGCCGAAAGACTTGGCCGAGCGACTCGGTGTCGACGCCAAAGAAATCGAAGATATCGTGGGGGACTACCCCATGCGCATTACGCCGACCGTGCTGGCCACTATCAAGGAGAAAGGCGACGCCATCTGGAAGCAGGTCGTGCCCGATCGCGCAGAAATGGCCGACGCCGATGCGGAGGATGACCCGCTCGAAGAAGACCTGATGAGCCCTGTGCCCCATCTGGTCCACCGGTATCCAGACCGTGTGCTCTTGATGGTCACCAACCAGTGTCCGATCTATTGCCGTTTTTGTACCCGCAAGCGGCTGGTCGGCAAACCGGGCTTCCTCAAAAAGGGGGAACTGGACCGCGCCATTGCCTATCTGCGCGAACATCAAGAAGTGCGGGATGTGATTCTGTCCGGCGGAGACCCACTGTTACTGCCGGATCACCTCCTGGAACGCATCCTCAAATCACTCCGCAGCATTCCCCATTTGGAAGTGATCCGGATCGGCACGCGGGTCCCGGGTAGCCTCCCCGAGCGCATCACGCCGAAACTCTGCGAGATCATCAAGAAATATCATCCCTTCTATATGAATCTGCACTTCAACCATCCGGATGAACTGACGCCGGAAGTGAAGCGCGCCTGCGGCATGCTGGCCGACGCCGGGGTTCCCCTGGGAGCACAGACTGTGTTACTGAAGGGAGTGAACGACGATCCCGAGGTCATGAAACGGCTGATGCACCAGCTCCTGCTGGCGCGCGTCAAACCCTATTACCTGTATCAGGCAGACTTGACCAAGGGCACGAATCATTTCCGGACCTCGGTGGAAACCGGGCTGAAGATCATTAAGGCCTTGCAAGGTCACACCAGCGGGATGGCGGTTCCTCACTTTGTGATCGATGCCCCCGGCGGCGGCGGAAAAATTCCCCTGCTCCCGGGAGAATATCTCGTCAACCTGGATGAGGATGGTGCGGTGCTGAGAAACTACGAAAACAATACGTACCACTATCCCCAGCCCGGCGCCTCTCAAGGCCGCGAGTTACCGATGGTCGGCGCCCATCCTTCCTGGGCCGCTGCCGGGAACGGGTGTGACGGAGGGGGAGAGCACCTGTGAGCCGTGCCGCTTCCTCGAAGGGCATTCTGCCGTACCAGCACATTACCCAACTGATCGCCCGTGGCGCCATCAAGTCGGACGTCTCGATCGAAGACCGGCAAATTCAGCCGGCCAGCCTGGATCTGCGGTTGGGGAAAAAGGCCTACCGGCTCATCAGCAGCTTTTTGCCCGAGTTATCGGCCATCAGCAGCCGCCTCAACGTGCTCGACTTTTATCAGTCCGATCTCGTGATGTATGAGATGGACCTGACACAAGGCGCCATTCTGGAGAAGGGCCATGTGTACCTGGTGCCGCTCCTGGAGCACCTCGACCTGCCGGCCACGCTCCGTGCTCGTGCCAACCCGAAAAGCACAACAGGACGATTGGACGTCTTCACCCGTGTCGTGACCGACCTCAATGCGGGGTTTGATGAGATCCGGGCCGGCTATAGAGGCCCCCTCTACCTGGAAGTGGTTCCCCGGTCATTCGCGATTAAAGTCCGCACCGGTGATTCGCTCAATCAAATCCGTTTCGTGCGTGGAGACGCGACGGTGTCGGATACCGCCCTCAAAAAACTGCACGACGCCGATCCGCTGCTCTTCCGCAACGCGTCGTCCCCGAAGCCGCTCTCTCACAAAGACTTCCGGACAGACCGAGGCCTGTTCTTGCGGATCGACCTCACCGGCAGCGCACGCGAAGATGCCGTCATCGGGTATCGGGCGAAGAAAAACAGCCATGTCATCGACCTGGCGAAGATCGGTCACTATGCAGCCCTGGATTTCTGGGAACCGCTCAAGCGGCACCGGCATGACAGCCTGCTGTTAGAGCCGGAAGAGTTTTACATCCTCGCGTCAAAAGAACGCATCCGCGTTCCATCGGGGTATGCCGCCGAAATGGTGGCGTATGAAGCGGCCTGCGGCGAACTGCGCACGCACTATGCGGGATTCTTCGACCCGGGCTTCGGATATGGCGACGGGACGATGCGTGGGACGCAGGTCGTGCTGGAAGTCCGCCCGCACGATGTGCCGTTCCTGATTCATGACGGGCAAACCTTCTTCAAAGTAGTGTATGATCGAATGTTGACGGTCCCATCGCAAGTGTATGGGACGGCGCTCGGCTCGTCATACCAACGACAAGCCCTCACCCTCAGCAAACATTTTAAGGCCTGAACATGGCACCTCCCAGCGACCTCCCCGATCCCTCTACCCGTCCGTCCTGGCCGCCTCCGCATCGCCCGGACGATGAAAGCAACTCTGAGCGTCAGGCCCACGTCTTCGGGATGATGATCGGCACGGCCTTGATGTTCATTGGCTTCCTGGACGTATTTCTCTCCATCAGCGGCGGATTTGAAATTAACGTCGTCCCGCTCTTGATTTACTTCAGCGGCATCGCCGTCTGGTCTAACGCGGTCGTGGAAAATCCGACCGTCCGCTATTCCTTGATGGCAGGATCCGTCTTGATCAGTCTGGCATTCTTTCACTACGGCGAAGTCCTATTCTGGCATAAGCAGGTGGTCTTCTGGTCCACCGTCGCCGTCGTCATGTACTTCATGTTCAAGGACCCCAAACCGACCGCGTGAATGGCCGCGGACGGCACTCACCGCCACGCTCGTCCTCCAGCCCCGATGACCATCGCCGTCATCATTCCGGTGTTGAACGAAGCTCGTTGCCTCGCTCATACGCTTGCGCACACCGAGACCTTAGGATTTGACGAGTTGATCATCGTCGACGGCGGAAGTTCGGACGACACCTGCGCCATTGCGCAGTCGTTTGCCGACAGAGTGGGAACACGTCCCTCAACCAAGACCGGATCGATGCGCATGTTGACCGCCTCTCGCGGTCGCGCGAGGCAACTCAATGCCGGCGCGGCCGCGAGCGGGTGTGACGTCCTGCTGTTTCTGCATGCCGACACGCGGCTCCCCATGAACGCTCGTCAGGCCGTCTCAACCGCGCTGGCCGACGCCGCCTGTGTCGGCGGACGCTTCGATGTTCGCTTCGACTCCTCGCGTCTGCCAGCCCGCGTTGTCAGCTGCCTGATGAACCTGCGCTCCCGCTGGAGCGGCATCGCCACCGGCGACCAGGCGATTTTTGTCCGGCGCGTAGTGTTTGAGAAGATGGGAGGATTTGCCGACCTGCCTCTGATGGAAGACATCGAGTTCACGCGGCGTCTCAAACAAGCCGGACCGCGCGCCTCCCTGCCGGATGAGGTCGTGACCGCCTTCCGTCGATGGGAACAACAGGGCCCTCTTCGCACAATTCTATTGATGTGGACCCTTCGCTTCCTGTACTGGATCGGGGTGAGCCCGCATCGACTTCAACATTTTTACAGCATGGTGAGATAACCATATGCGTCCCCAACCCTCGGACCGTAAACAGCCTGCATCCGCAGCCCTGGTGATCTTTGCCAAAGCGCCGGTGCCGGGACAGGTGAAAACCAGGCTCTGCCCGGCATTGACCGAAGACGAAGCCGCAACACTGCACGGCAGTTTTGTGCTCGACACCCTCGAACGCACCAAAGCCGCCGCCGCCACATTCAAACTCTCGTTCGATCGTGTTCTAGCCTGCGCCCCCTCGAGCGCGCATGTGTTTTTCCGCATCATGGAAGCGCGGCACGGGGTGACCCTCCTGGATCAGGAGGGCGACGACCTCGGCGCACGTATGCGACACACGTTCGACCAAGTCTTCGCCCGCGGCTACCGCCAGATCTGCCTGGTGGGAACCGACGTCCCGTCACTGCCGCTGCCCCACTATCGCGATGCCTTTGCAG
>ERZ795044.4979-NODE-4979-length-10816-cov-4.463619_pt1 | contig 10816 bp, 11 predicted proteins | sample MGYA00375128_ERZ795044 | MGnify/ENA primary metagenome ERZ795044 (study PRJEB30173, sample SAMN05720213) | anaerobic digester metagenome | isolation source: active sludge of municipal wastewater-treating anaerobic digesters | place: USA | collected 2014-12-22 ... | reverse complement strand
CCGCGCACTTCGCGCTGCAGCAGGTCGAAGCCGAGCTGCCATTGCTGCACGCGGCGGCGATGGCGGCGCGCGTGCCCCGGCGCGGTCACCGTCTCCTGCACCGCGGTGCGCAGATCCTCCGGGCGCAGTCGCGGCGCATGTGCGTGTCCGGCGAGCGAAACCACCAGCCGACCCGCTTGCGCGCCCAGGTGATAGCAGCACGGTGCGCAGCTGATCGCGGGCAATCGTGCCGCTGCCCCGGCGCGCAGCAGCCGCAGGTGCAGCCCGCCGCACGCATGCAGTGCGAACGCATGGCGCGGCGCCCGAAGCCACGGCACCACCGCCTCGGACAACACGTCGCAGGCGTGCGGCACGACCGGGAGCCGCGCGCGGCGCGCCAATGCCGCCCCCGCCGCGACCAGCGCCTCGTCACGCTCCAGCGCCGTCACCGCTCGCCCGTTCCACTGCTGCGACAGGGCACGCGCCAGGTGACCCTTGCCCGCGCACCAGTCGATGCACTCGTGCCCGCCGTCGCGCACCGCGACCACGAAGGCCTCGATCTGTGCCCACTTGCGCCCCGGCACATCGCGCTGGAACTCGCGCGGCCAGGGCCGCAGCGCGTGGCGCGGCCAGGCCCCCACCTCGGCCAGCAGCCGCCAGCGCTCCACCGGCAACCAGCGGGCCAGCCAGTCAGCGCAAGCGCCGGGATCGGCGTGCAGCGCCTCGGCCGCCTCCAGCGGCAGCGCGCGCAACGCCGCCGCCAGCCCGGGATGCGCCGCTTCCCACGCCATCCCGGGCTCGCGAAACGCAAGCGCGCGCCACAGCGCCTCGTGGGAGTTCAGCTCGGTGGAGATCGCAGCGAGGCGCATGGCCAGCGCGTCGTGACCGAGCACGCGGTCACGTGACGGCACGCGGGCGTCCGGCTCGAGCGCCGTGTCGGCCGCTGCGCAATGGCTGGAATCAGGCATGGACGCACGGTAGGAGGCGCCGCCGTGGCTTGTCAACGACGGCATTGCACTGCTGCAGTAATCGATCCGGCGCGTTGTTATCATGAACCGATATGGTGCGAGCGAGGGACCGGCGATGCGCGGGACGTGGATTGTGACGATTTGCCTGGCGCTGCTCTCCGCGGCGGCCGGCGCCGGGGAGTTGCACTTGCGCAACGGTGCACGGATTCCGGGCGAACTGCGCAGCGTCGACGGCAGGAACATCGTGTGGCGCGCGGAACTGATCGGCGACATCAAGGTAGAGACCAAGTCGATCGCCTCCGTCGACAGCATCACAGCGGCGCGGCTTCAGGTAGGCGCCAGCGACGCCCTGGAGGATTGCCACCTCAGCGGCGACGCGAGGAACGTCGCGCTCCGCTGCACCGCGGGCACGACGGCCACGGCCCAATGGCGCGACATCGAGACCGCCGAGGCCGAGAGCAGCGGCAAGGTCACCGCCTCGCTCACGCGCGAGCGCGGCAACAGTTTCTCCGACGACTACGAGGTCGACGCGCGGGCAACCTTGCGCCGCGGACAGCGTCGCCACGAGTTCGAGGGCAGCCTCGATTACGAGGAAAAGCGCGACTACACCGCAGAGGACGAGGCCGAGCTGAGCTACCAGCTGGATTTCCTGCACCGCGACGGCTGGTACCACTACACCAAGCTCGACTTCAGGCGCGATCGCCTGGAAGCGCTGCAGGAGAGCCTCATCGCCGGCGTCGGTATCGGGCGCACGATTCATCCCTGGCACGGTGTGAACCTGCGTCTGCAGGGCGGCCCCGATGTGGTGCGCTTCGACCTCAAGGAATACGGGCGCGGCAGCGACAAGGGCGGCAACCTGCAATGGCGGATGGACTGGAAGACGGAGCTCCTGCGGCTGGACCTGACGCTGTTCCACGAGGGCGAATTCGGCTGGCTGTTCGACGATACGGACGTCAACAATCTCGACACCAGCACCGGCGTGTCGATCCCGCTGATCGAGCGTCTGGTCGCGGAAATCCGCCTCGACTACGACCGCACGGGCCTGCAGCTCCCGGGCATCGACAACACCAACGAGGAATGGGTGTTCGCGCTGGGCTACGCCTGGTAGCCGCGCCCTCAGCGCGGGCGGTTGGCGCGCTGTTCGTCGAGGCGGCGCAGGAAATCCTCCATGATGAGGTGGTACAGCTCGAGCCCCAGGTACTGGTCCTCGACGCCGGACTCGATGCTCGGGTTGTCATTGACCTCGATCACCGCGATTCGATCGCCGCTCTGCTTGATGTCGACGCCGTAGAGGCCGTTGCCGATCGGGCGGGTAGCGCGCAGCGCGGTCTCGATCACCGCGCGGGGCACCTCGTGCGTGGGCAGCGTCTGGAAGCGCCCGCTGTCGACACCACCCTCGGCGCCGTAGCGATAGATCTGCCAGTGGTCGCGCACCATGAAGTACTTGCAGGCGAAGATCGCGCGGTTGTTGAGCACGCCGATGCGCCAGTCATAGTCCGTGTACAGGTACTCCTGCGCCAGCAGCAGCGCCGACTTCCTGAACAGATCGCGCAGCGTCTCCTGCAGCTCGTCCTCGTTGCGCACCTTGACCACGCCCTTGGAGAACGATCCGTCGGGAATTTTCAGCACCATCGGGAAGCTGAGCCCGGCGAGCGAGGCCATGGTGCGCGCCTGCGGCTGGCGGATCAGGATGCGCGTGTCGGGCGCGGGGATCTTGCGCATGCGCAGCAGGTCGGCGAGGTAGACCTTGTTGGTGCAGCGCAGGATAGAGGTCGGGTCGTCGATCACCACCATGTCCTCGGACTCGGCCTTCTGCGCGAAGCGGAACGTGAAGTGGTCGATCGCCGTGGTGGCGCGAATGAACAGCGCGTCGTATTCCTGCAGGCGGCCGTAGTCGCTGCGCTTGATCAGGTCCACGGCGATGCCGAGGCGCTTGCCGGCCTTCATGAAGTGCTTGATCGCCTTCGCATCGCTCGGCGGCGTCGGTTCCTGCGGGTCCACCAGGATCGCCATGTCGTAGCGGTAGCGGGTGCGCTCGCGCGGGCGGCGCCACACGGCCCGGCTGTAGCGCTCGAGTGCCTGCGCGAAGACGGTCTGCTCGTCGTCGCTCAGCTCCGTCGGGGCAAGTGGCGTGAGCGCCGAGATCTCCCAGCGTGCACGCTTGCGGAACTCGATCTCGAGGATCGGGCAGGCGAAGCGCTCGAACAGGTCGCGCGCCAGCGGCGCGAGGATCTCCTCGCGCACGCTGCCGAAATAGCTCTTGACGCTGAAGGATTCGAGATGCGCGGGCGAGTGTTCCGCGACCAGCTGGTCGACGCGCTCCTCGATGTCGTCGAACTCGAGGATGAAGAGCTTGCGGTTGCGCAGCATGTTCAGCGTCGCAACGTTCGGCAGCACGCGATGTCCGCGAGCCTCGGCCAGCAGCGAACAGTAGTAACCGCGCGAGAGATAGCGCTCGCTGCGGCACAGGTTGATGATGCGCAGCGGCTGCTTCAGCGGCTCCTCGGCGAGTGCCAGGTAGTCGGCGAACGCCATGACGTGTTCGCTGGGATAGAACGGACCCCAGTCCGCGAGGTCATCGACAACGATCTTCAGCACGGCGGCGAGGAGGACCAGCAGGAAATTGACGCCGATGGTAGCAGAGCGGCCCGGCGGAAACAGCGACGGCGGATCAAATTCACGGTTTTGCCTGCACCCCGGCGCGCCGCTAGACTGCGCGCAGTGGATGCCGCGAGGGAGTGACCGCATGACAGCCGAGGCGCCGGAGCACATACCCGTCCCGGCCACGCGCCCCGGCGCCGCTCCCGGGCTGCGCGAAGCCACGCTCGAGGACCTCGACGCGCTGGTGCGGATGGAGGAGGAATCCTTCGACACCGATCGCATCAGCCGGCGCAGCTTCCGCCGCTTTCTGCAGAACGACACCGATTTCCTGCTGGTCGCCGACATCGAGACCGGGATGGCGGGCTACATCCTGCTGCTGAAGCACCGCGGCACCCGCCTCGCCCGCCTCTACTCGATCTGCGTGGACAGAACCGCGCGCGGACGCGGCATTGCCGAGGCACTGATGCGCGCCGGCGAGGAGGCTGTGCGCGAGCGCGGCTGCGCCTACCTGCGCCTCGAGGTGCGCCGCGACAACGAGCCCGCGATCCGTCTCTACCGCAAGTTGGGCTATCGTCTGTTCGGCACCATCCCGCACTACTACGAGGACGACCAGGAGGCGCTGCGCTTCGAGAAGCGCATCCGCTTCTACAGTGGCGCGCGCTCGGACCTGTTCGTCCCCTACTACGGCCAGACCACGCCGTTCACCTGCGGCCCGGCCTGCCTGCTGATGGCGATGCGCGCGATCGACCCGCAGGCGCCTGTCGACCAGCGCGAGGAACTGCGGCTGTGGCGCGAGGCGACCACGATCTTCATGACCTCCGGGCACGGCGGCTGCGGGCCGCACGGGCTGGCGCTGGCGGCGCAGCGGCGCGGCTTCAATGCCGAACTGTTCCTGAACGACGACCGCGTGCTGTTCATCGACGGGCTGCGCGACGAGCGCAAGCGCCAGGTGCTCGGGGTGGTCCATGAGGACTACCACCAGCAGGTGCTGGCGGCCGGCATCCCGATCAGCTACCAGCCGCTCACGGTCGAGCAGATGGCGTCCTGTCTCGCCCGGCGCATCGTGCCGGTCGTGCTCATCAGCTCCTGGCGCCTCACGCGCGAGAAGGCGCCCCACTGGGTGGTGGTCGCGGCGATCGACAGCGACTTCGTCTACATCCACGACCCCGACATCAAGACCGAGCGCGGCGAGAGCGACACCGACAAGGCCCACGTCCCGATCGACCGCGCCGCGTTCACGCGCATGGCGCGCTTCGGCCAGTCCTCGACCCGCGCCACGGTGCTGCTCAGCCCCCGGCGCAAGCGGCGCGGCGGATGAGGTCGCGGCGAAGCACACGCTGATGCACTCCGACTTCCTGTTGCAGACGCTGGTCCTGCTCGGCGCCATCGTGATCGTGGTGCCGCTGCTCACCAGGCTCGGGCTCGGCTCCGTGCCGGGTTATCTGGTCGCCGGCCTGATCGTGGGTCCGCCGCTGCTGTGCGCCGTGGCCATCGCCGCGCCGCTGTGGTGGGGCGGCATGGCGCTGCCGGCCGCGACGGTGACCGCGCTCGCGCTGGCGCTCTCCTCGACCGCGATCGTGGTGCAGCTGCTTTCGGAGCGCGGCGAGCTGTCCAGCCAGCGCGGGCGTGCCACCTTCGCGGTGCTGTTGCTGCAGGACGTGGCCGTGGCCCCGCTGCTCATGCTGGTCTACCTGTTGGGTACGGGAGGCGGCGAGACGGCGATTTCAACCGCCGGCTTGCTCGAGGCGCTCGCAACGCTTGCCGCCGTGCTGCTGCTCGGTCGCCTGGTGTGGCGACGCGTGCTGCCGTTCCTCGCCGCGCAGCGCAACGTCGACATCCTGGTGGCGGTCGCGCTGCTGCTGGTACTGAGCGCGGCGTGGCTGATGGAGCACGCCGGCATGTCGCTCGCGATGGGCGCCTTTCTCGCCGGCGTGCTGCTCGCCGATTCGCCGTTTCGCCGTTTCGCCACCAGGTGGTCGCCGACATCCAGCCGTTTCGCGGCATCCTGTTCGGGCTGTTCTTCATGACCGTGGGCATGTCCATCGAGCGCCAGATGCTCTACCAGGTGGTGGTATTCAGCATGCTGCTCACCCCGGCTCGGGCGACGCCTCGCGGGAGCAATGCCGCGCCCGGCCGAAGCCAGCCATGCCCCGGGCGCGGTTCCCGAGACCATCGAGTACAGCCTGCAATTCGGCCTGGCGGCATTGAGCGAGCTGGGCGTGGATGCCGCGTACCGGCAGGAACTCGAGGACGCGCTGCGTGCCGACGAGTACACCCGGCTGCTGAACGACCCGCCCTCGCGTTGATCGGCCCCTCACCCTGCAGCCCATCGATCCCGGCAGCCGCGATGGACGGCATGCGGGCACCCCGGGAGGCCACGCGGAAAACCGCAGGTCCGCTCCAGGAGCGGAAGATCAATGGTGATGCCCGCCGGCGCCGTGCGCGTGGCCATGGGCAATCTCCTCCTCGCTCGCCGCGCGCACCTCCAGCACCTCGATCTCGAAGCCGAGCGTGCGCCCCGCGAGCGGATGGTTGGTGTCGACGTCGGCATTGAACTTGCCGACCTTCAGCACCGTGACCTGACGTGCGCCGTGCTCGGTCTCCACCGCGACCACCATGCCCGGTCGCAGCCGGCCCGGCGCGTGCAGGTGCTTCAGCGGCACCCGCTGGATCGAGTCGGCGCGGCGCACGCCGTAGGCCTGCTCGGGCTCCAGCGTGACCGAGAGCGTATCCCCGGCCGCGTGGCCCGCGAGCTGCTGCTCGAGCGCCGGCAGGATGTTGCCGTGCCCGTGCAGGTAGACGACCGGCTCGCCGTTACGCGAGTTCTCGATCTCGGCGCCGTCCTCGGCGCGCAGGGTGTAGTGGAAGCTGGCGACGGTTCCGCTGGCGATCTGCATGGTCCTGGCTCCGCGAAAAAGGGCGCAAGTATCGGCCAGGCGCACGCCCCGCGCAACGCGCTCAGACCCGGCGCAGCCAGACCGTGATCTCCTCGCGGTCGTGGTAGAGCTGGCGCGCCGTGCAGGCGACACGGCCGCCGCCGGCCTCCAGTTCCCTCACGATACGCGCGAGCATCACGGCCGCGTCCCGCTGGCGCTGCTTCATCGGCAACTTGAGGTTGAAGATCGCCTGGCGGCACCAGCCGTTCAGGAACCAGCGCTCGATCAGCTCCGCGACGCGCGCGGGCTTGTCGACGATGTCGCAGACCAGCCAGTCGACCGGATGCGCGGGACGAAACGCAAAGGCGTCCTGCGCGAGGTGTCGCACCGCGCCCGCGTTCTGCGCCTGCATGCTGAGAGCGCCGCGATCGACAGCGGTCACCGCGAGCCCGCGTCGCGCCAGTATCCAGGTCCAGCCGCCGGGAGCCGCACCCAGGTCCACCGCGCTCATGCCGCCGCGCAGCAGCCGCTCGGCCTCGTCACCCAGGAAATACAACAGCGCCTCTTCCAGCTTCGCCGCCGAGCGACTGGGCGCTCCGGGCAGGCGCAGGCGCGGGATGCCCATCGACCAGCGCGCACCGTTGGCCAGCGGCGAGACCCCGACGAAGGCCCTGCTCCCCGAGAGGAACAGCACGTGCAGCCGCATGGCCGCACGCCTCGCCAGCAGGTGCTGCGCGTTCAGCGCTCCCTCGACCCGCGCCTGCAGGCGGCTGCACAGTTTGCCGACCGAGCGCCCCTCCTCCGTGTCGACATGCTGCAGCCAGCAGCCCGCGAACGGCCCGAGCGCGTGCGCCGCCGCAAGCAGCGGCGTGACGCGATCGCCGACCGGCAGGTTCTCGAGCACCCGGCCCGCGAGCCAGTCGCGCGCGAAGACCAGCGCGTCGAAGCGAATGCCGGCCAGCGCGCTGCGCGCGTCCCACTCCCCGCCCGAGTGCACTTCCACCAGCCCCGTGCCAGCCTCGGCGCGACACCAGGCCGCAACGTCCGTGCGGGCGAGGCTGTCCATGATCTCCGCGCCACAGTCCTTCTCGAAGCCGGGACGGCACAGCAGCACGAGGGTATCGGGCACGGGTTCGCTCATGGGGAATTTTGCCGATCTCAATGTCCGGCTGAAGCCGGACCCACGGCTTGCAGGTGGGGGCGCAGCAGCTCCTGCCAGCGACGGTAACCCGCGCCGTTGAGGTGCAGTTCGTCGAAGGTGAGCTCGTCGCGCAGCGAGCCGTCGGACGCGAGAAATGCCGGATAGAGATCGATGAACACCACGCCCGCCTCGCGGCAGATGCCGCGCAGCGCATCGTTGTAGCTCTCGATGCGTTCGCGATAGGCCGCCGCGCGAGGCAGCAGGCTCTGCACGAAGACCCGCGTGTCCGGCGACTCGCGGCGGATGCGCGCGATGATCTCGCGCTGGCGCGCGAGGCCCGGCGCCGGGTCGGGCGCGGAGGCGAGTTCATTGGTGCCGACCAGCAGGAACACCGCGGCGGGCCGCGACGCGGTGACCATACCGAGCCGCGCGAGCACACCGGCGGTGGTGTCGCCGCTGATGCCGCGGTCACGCACCGGCAGGCCCGGGAACAGTTCGTTCCACTCCGCGCCTTCGGTGATGCTGTCGCCGAGGAACACGATATCACCGGCCGCGAGCGGCGTTGCGGCGAACAGGTCCATGCGCAGGCGGTAGTAGGCGTCGGGCGCGAAGCCGTCCGCGCGGCCCGCGCCCGTCGCCACAGTGGCGACGCCGACAACGACCAGCGCAAACGCGAGAACCCGCCGGATCCAACGCATGCGCAACCTCCTCCGTGTGTCCGTCTGCGTGATGCACGAATCGTCGCGCGGCGGGCGCGCTGGCACAAGACATCCGTCGCGGTGGATGCACGGTGCGTGGCGCAAAGGTGTGCACTGCGGTCGCGCGCACACGAACCGGGGCCAAGCCTGGCGTCAGCGGACGCGGGGGTGAATGGGCTCTAATGCGGCGCGGCGCCGCATCACGCCGCGCCGCCCAGGGGGAAGACGGCCTGTCAGGTCGTGCGCGCCGCGCGCGCCGGAGCGGCAACGGGCACTTGCGGTCCCCCCAGCTTGCTGTAGCCGCTGACCCCTTTGGGAATTTGCTGGATCTCGCCGCCACCGGCCAGGAAGGCAGCCGTCTTCTCGGCGATGATGCGCTGGTGCTCGGCCGTCGGCACGGCCGCGTTGGCTTGGATGCTCGACCTGCTTGGTTTTGCCATCAACTTTCTCCTCTAGCGGACCCGCAGTGTACGCCCCGTGGCGGCAAAAGTCGCCTGAGGCCCCCGGGTGGCCGGCTGCCGCCCCGCTACCGGGGCATCTGGACAGGCGGATCGTGCAGAACATTTCTTTTACATTCAATGAGTTGAAAAGCATCCCCGCGATTCGCGGCACTGACCGTGCCGCCCGGCATCGATGGCTGCACGGACCTGCACCAGCGCAGCGCACGCCGTCCTGCGCACAAGATCGTTACCGCTGCGCTGCCTGCTGCTACCATACCCGTCTGTTTCGCGTCACACCAAAACCGTACCAGGAGTTGCCGATGGCCAGACCCGGTCGCATCAAGCCCCCGATGGGGCACGACAATGCATGGTGGTGGGAGCAGGCCGCCAAGGGCGTGCTGGCGATCCAGCGCTGCACGAAGTGCCAGGCGCTGCGCCACCCGCCGCGCCCGATGTGCGGCGAGTGCCGCTCGATGGACTGGGATGTGCTCGCGGCCAGCGGCAAGGGCACGGTGGCCAGCTACACGGTGCTGTATCACCCGCAGTTCCCGGGTTTCGAATACCCGCTGATCATCGTGCTGGTCGACCTCGAGGAGGGCACCCGCATCACGGCCGAGCTGAAGGATTGCGCTCCCGAGGCCGTCGATTTCGGCATGGCGGTCACGGTGTACATCCACGAGGACGACGACGGCTTCCGGATCCCGATGTTCCGGCCGGCCAGCCAGGGAGGAAACTGAGATGCCGATCAGCATGAAGAACGAGGCGGCCATCGCCGGCATCGGTGCCACGAAATTCAGCCGCAACTCCGGCGTGTCGGAGCTCGCGCTGGCCTGCGAGGCCGTCAGCAACTGCCTGGATGATGCGGGACTCGCGCCCGGGGAAGTCGATGGCCTGGTGACCTACACGCTCGAGTCCAACGACGAGGTCGAGGTGGCGCGCGCGGTCGGCCTGGGCGACCTGACCATGTACGCCAAGATCAACTACGGCGGCGGCGCGGCGGTCGGCCTGATCCAGCAGGCCGCGATGGCCGTGGCGACGGGCGCGGCGAAGAATGTGGTGGTGTGGCGCGCGATGAACGGCCGCTCCGGCCAGCGCATGGGCCAGGGCGTGTCCGGCAACATCATCAGCAGCGACCTGATCCACTGGTCGTGGTACATGGCCTACGGCATGCTGACGCCTGCGTCCTGGGTGGCGATGATCGCCAATACCTACATGCACCGGTTCGGCGTCGCCGCCGAACACCTGGCGGAAGTGGCCATCGCGCAGCGCAACTTCGCGCTGAACAACCCGGCCGCGGCGGGCTACGGCAAGCCATTGACGCTGCAGGAGTACATGGGCTCCAAGCGCATCACCGAGCGGCTGCGCATCTACGACTGCTGCCAGGAGACCGATGGCGGCGTCGCACTGCTGATCACCAGCACCGAGCGCGCGCGTGACCTGCGGCACAAGCCCGCGGTCATTCGCGGCGTCACCCAGGCCTCGACGCGCGGCCAGGAGCAGATGACCAGCTTCTACCGCGAGGAACTCGACCGTCTGCCGGAAATGGAGCTGGCGGCGCGGCGCGTCTACGCGATGTCCGGCCTCGGCCCCGAGGACATCGATGCCGCCTGCCTCTATGACGCCTTCACGCCGGAAGTGATCATGCAGCTGGAGTCGTTCGGCTTCTGCAAGCGCGGCGAAGCCAAGGATTTCGTCGCCGCCGGCAACCTGCGCCTGGGCGGCCGGCTACCGAACAACACCCACGGCGGCTTGCTGTCGGAGTCTTACATCCACGGCATCAACAACATTGCCGAGGGCGCGCGACTGATTCGCGGCACCTCCTGCAACCAACCGGACAAGGTCGAGCACGTGCTGGTATCGAGCGGCGTCGGGGTTCCCACCGGCGCCGTGATCTTCGGCAAGGACTGAGGTCGCGCCGTCAGCCGGCGGCGCGCAACCGCGCCCCGCCGACGCGCGGATCAGTCGATCTTCATGGCGATGCCGGTGATGAACAGGGTCATCTTCTGGGGGATTTTTTCGATGGGGATGCCGTAGCCGAAGATGCCGGCCAAGGAGATCATGTACATGATCGCCCCCACGTCCCGCACCGAATCCTTCAGGGTCTGCCACAGGG
>ERZ795044.4977-NODE-4977-length-10817-cov-4.962925_pt1 | contig 10817 bp, 7 predicted proteins | sample MGYA00375128_ERZ795044 | MGnify/ENA primary metagenome ERZ795044 (study PRJEB30173, sample SAMN05720213) | anaerobic digester metagenome | isolation source: active sludge of municipal wastewater-treating anaerobic digesters | place: USA | collected 2014-12-22 ... | reverse complement strand
TCCAGAAGGGGGAGCGCTTCATAAAAAGCCCGGCGAACCCCCTCTTCGGTTTCAAGAGCACCTAAAATACCCTGAGTCCATTCATGTATGGAAGTGTGGGGATGTTGATTATCGTCACTCATACTTTTGGTTAATTGGGCTTATTTCCTGGTTGGGGAACAACAACTTCTTCAATAACAAACGGCGCATTGCTTGTTGTTTGCGGTGTGGTTTGTTGTGGTTTTGGTTGTTTTGGTGGAAAAGACAACACAATTTCTTCGGCATCACCAGGCAATCCGTGTTGTTTTTGAGGTGGTTGTGGGGCTGGCGGAAGCGGTTGTGTTGACACCGCGGGAGCAGGTGTGGGGCGTTGTGGTTCCGTTTGTTTCTGTTGTGCCGGCGCAGCAACCAGCGGTTTTTGGGATTGGGGTTTTTCGAAATCCTGCGGCCGTGTTGTTGCCAGCGCATGTTCCTGCGGACTTGCGATAATGCGGATTGCGGCGTGTGCCGGACCGGCAAAAAAGAGCCCCTTCCCAACCTCGGATGATAAAAGCAACTGTTTTTCCCCATCGGACAAATTAAAAGCCTCTCCGATCCGGTCAATTGCGGCGGCGGATTGTTTAAGCAACACCTGAAGGGAACTGTTCTGGATAATCGTTTTACCAAGCTCAATGGACATGAAATCCTCAACATCCTGGGTGATGGTGGTAAGACCCAGATAATATTTTCTGCTGCGTTTAGCAATGGAGTTTAAAAAATTGGCGGAATCAGGGTATTTCATCATGTACCACGCCTCGTCAACCACCAACACCCGTCGTTTTAAGGATCTGCGTACTTTTGTCCAGATGAAATCAAGGATTAAGTACATGGCGATAGGCCGCAGTTCCTCCTCAAGGTCACGGATGGAAAAGACGGTAAGGGGATTTTTTATTTCGACATTTGTTTGTTGGTCAAAAATGCCCACAAGCGATCCGCGGACAAATTTTTCGATGCGATCGGCCAGGCCGCGGGCAATAGGATCTTCCATGCCGATCAGTGTTTTATACAGGTCTTCCATAAGGGGAGGTTCTTTTGTTTGTGTTGCGGGGTCGGGTGTGATGCCTTTTTGTTTGTAGGTTAAAACAAGCGCCCGGTCCAATAATGCATCTTCTGTTGGGGAAAGTTGTCCCATCACGACGCGGAAAAACCCGTGCAGGGAAAGGATTTTTTGGTTAAGCTCCGAGTCCCCGCCCCTCTCGGTTTTGAGAAACGTCAGGTCAAAAGGATTGATTTTTGTGGTGCTTCCGAATTGGAAACGGATGTATTCGCCCCCCAGCGTTTTGGTAAGCGCCTCATATTCGTTTTCCGGATCAATGATCAAAACTTCCGTTCCGAACATCAGACTCCGGATGATTTCCAGCTTCACGAAATACGACTTACCGGATCCTGATTTTCCAAACACCACCATGTTGGCATTTTCCAGGGTAAACCGGTCAAAAATGACCAGCGACTCGTTTCCTTCATTAATACCGTACAAAATGCCTTCGTTTGCGGAAAGCTCCGATGTGGTGAATGGGAACGTGGTCGCCAGGCTCGTCGTGTCCATGTTCCTGGTGATCATGAGCCGGTCCTGTCCCATCGGAAGCGTTGTCTTGAATCCTTCCTCCATTTGCAGGATTGCCTTTTTGGTCACGATCATAAGGGAGGCCAGCGTTGCCTCAACCTGTTTGGTGGTTTTATTCAGTTCTTCTATGTTTTTTCCGGGGATGGTTACGTAGAGTCCGAATTGGAAAAACCGCTGAGCCCCCTTAGCAATTTCTTGTTGGAGCGACAGCGCATCTTCCAGTGCCACCTGAACGGACGGTTCGATCACCCGGCCCCGTTTTAAATCGGACTGGATTGTTGCCTCCATTTCCCCGACTTTGCGCTTGAGGTTTTCCAGCACCTCTTCCGAGCGTGTGGGATAGATAAACATGGACACATCAAGTGTATGGTTAAAGGAAATGAGCGGAGCAAGCCAGTTGGCACTTACATACCGCGGGTATCCGGCAACAAAGAGCGTCCGGAAAAATGTGTCTCCGATGGTAAGATAATCAAAATCGACCTCGATCGATGGCGGCGCAATAATATCCTGGGGCAACAGCGGCCCGGAGACAGGGGGGTGGCTGCCAATGGCATCTTTTGGTTGCATGGAAACAAACGAGCTGATGGCTTTTGGCATGTTCATGGTTGGGTCCTGTTTAAAGCGGCACTTTGTTCTTGTGTGATGGGTGCCGGCGGTTGTGTTTGCGTGTCCTGGGTGGTTTGTTTCGCTGCTCCAACCGGCGGGTCAAACGGATCCGTTGGTACGGTAAGGCTTGCCGGAATGGTAAGGGTCGGGTTATATGAATTGATAAACAACTTCGTAAGCTGTTCGTTGGAAAGTTGCCAGCCCGTAAGTCCAAGCCGGGCAAGCAGACGGATAATGTGGTCGCGTTTCGGAAGAAGAACGGTCAGCGCCCGCTCGAATATATACTCTTTTTTGTATGGCAGACCCTGTTTTTTTGTGTTGAACAGAAGGCTGGTTGACACCCCGAGTTCAAGTTTGGAAAACGGGATGACAATATAGAATTTTTTATCCAGCACCTCACGCTCCTTTACCATGGACTCGACAAACGCACGGTAGGAGTGGATGTTTGATGCAAGCTTGGGGTTTGTCTGCTCCTGTTCTTTTTCGGAAAGCGTGGTGAGGTATGTCGTAACATCTTTGTGTTGGGAGCGGACGATCAGCTGGATGGGGAATGACAGCGAATTAATCAGCTGGGCATAGGAAAAGATCAGTGCCTCCTGTTCCCTATCCGAGAGAAGTCCGAAGTTGACGGCACTAACGCCGATAACCAAAGAACACGATCCGTCGGAAAACAGCATGATATTATGCCGGACGTCTTCTATTTCCGTAAATTTTTGTGTTGTCGATTTGATCGGAATGATCGGTTTTGGTGACATAGGATTTATGTGCCGGGCTGGCTGAAAATTTTCCGTTCAAGTTCGGCCCGGTCGAGCTCTTTTTTGCTTTTTGCAACAACCTGGATTGCCGGGAGAATGGATCCGTTTAGGGTGAACTGGACCCGGTCAAACTGGAACCTTCCCCTGGGGTCTTCTACTTCGATGATATACACACCGTTGGGAAGCGGGGTGGATGCGGCAAACTGGCCAAGTTTGTTTGTTTTGAGTGCGCGGACCGGAACGCCGTCGGGATCCTTGACGGTTACCAATACGCCGGGAAGTAGTCCACCGTCAAAGTCCTTGAGAATTCCGGTGACGACATTGGGGAAGGTCGTGAGTCTGGGAAGACCAGCCTTAAGTGCCGCATCCGGCGTAAATACTTTCACCGTCGGCCCCCGTTGAGTAAGCACGCCGGGAGTTTTATATACCGGCGGAGCGGTCGGGTGGGCCACTTGTTCGGCAGCCTTTTTTCCGAGCGCCACCAGACGGTTTTCCATATCCTGTTTTTGGCGTAGTGCCTCAATGGTTTGTTTTTGAAGTTCCAGATATTTGGTTTCCACTTCCGATTTTTTTGCCAGCTCATTTTTGAGCTCATCAAGTTGTTTCTGAAGCGTCAGCAGCTGTTCGTTCGTTTGTGTGTTTTGTGCTGCCGCTTGCGGCGCGTGTTGTCCGACCGGAGTTTGTTTTTGAGCTGGAGGAGGGAAAATGTCCGGTTTTGTTCCGACAATGCTGGGCGGCGGGGCGGCAAAAACGGGAACGCCTGCCGTTCGGGAAACCGGAGGAGGTGGTGGTACAGGGCGAACAGGCGGAGCGGTGGGCACCACAACGGGCGTTGTGGGGTGTTGGGGATTGGGCGGTTGGGTAACAAAGAGATGATCAAGCCAGGGGAATGCTGACCCGTGGGGTTTTTGCTGCTGGACTTGTTGTTGTGTCGGTGTGGGCTGTGGAGCCGGCGGTCGTGGTGGTGGCGGCTGGGCAACTGTGGTGACCGCTGGAGAAGTGGGCGTTTGGACGGCAGGTTGTTTTGTTTGTGCGGGTGGTGTTTTCAGCGGCACGGAAAGCGGAAGGGGGGAAGATGTGCCCGGTTGTGTTGCCGGAGCGCTTCTGTGCCACACATACATGGTTGGACTATAGACATTTTTCAGAAAAGACAACACCCACACATCCATAGGGCGCTCTTCAATGGGAATAAACGCAAACCCGATACCAAAAAACGCGCACAGAATGGTCAGCGGCCAGGTAAAGAAAAAGGGAAGCGGAAGGTTATAGCAGATCAGGGCGCCGATTGCGCCGCCCGCCAAATATCCGAACTGTTTAATCGTCATGTCGCCTATCAGCCGGAATTGGAATGTGGTAACGTTTTGTGGGACAGGATGCTGTTCCATAGGGATTTTCCTATACAGATCATTGTAGGAAATGTTCCCTCCCTCCGCAAGGACAAAAAGCGCACCACAATCGTGAAAACCATTGTTTTCTTTTCACGATGCCTGCTGCGGAAACTGGGATCCACGTGGTATCATTGCACTATGGATGATTTTGCCCTCTTCCAGATTAAAAACTCCCGCGAGAGTGAAGAGCCGATAGAAGCGATGGAACAGATTTTTTCCGCCCTCGGCGCACACAGGAAACGGTCTGTTTTTTCCCGCCTGTTCGGACCGAAACAACCGGCAAAGTACTTCAGTTTCGAGATTGTGGCAGCGGGGGGAACAATCCATTTCCTTTTTGGTTGTCCCCGAACCCTTGTTTCATCCGTGGAAAGCCAGTTGGTTGCCCAGTACCCGAAACTTTCCGTGGTTCTTGTTGCGGATTATGTCCCCGGATGGCTAAAGCTTCCATTTACGCTTGGACAGTGCGTGTTTACCTCTCCGTCCTACATCGGACTCCGGACATATAAGGATGTTCGGGATATTGATTTGTTGTCAGGACTTCTTGGCCACATGAGTAAACTTTCCCCCGATCAGGCGGTTGGGGTCCAGCTTCGGATTTCCCCGGCGGGTGATTCTTGGGGCGCAGCAGGAAGGAACGCTATTACGCGGGGTATTGTGGATCCGGCAAACCCCCAACGGACCAAATCCCACCCTCAGGCGCGCCTTATCGAGGCAAAGATTTCGCAGGTTGGTTTTACCGGGGGGGTCAGGATTATGACGGTTGCCAAAACCGATGCGGAAGCCCAAACATTACTTCATACGATTGCCGGAAGCCTGAATGTATTTTCAAGCGGCGAAGGAAACGCGCTGTCCCTTGAGGAACCGAACCGGTTTCAGCGCGACGCGATGATAAGGGGGTATCGGGAACGTTCTTCGTCGTTAGTCCCGCGGTATCAGTATTTTGGGAGCTCCGAATTGGCAAGCCTCTGGCATCCGCCGGGGCTTCTGTTGTCTTCCATAAAAAGTATTGCCTGGGGCGGAAACCTGTTTGGCGAGGCGCCAGAAAATCTGCCTGTTGCCACGGGTTCGGAAGATGCGGACAAGGAAATAAATTTTATCGCAAAGACGGATTTCAAAAATGCACCAACTACATTTGGTGTGAAGCGGGCAGACAGGCGTAAACACCTCTATATCATCGGAAAAACCGGCGCGGGGAAGTCAACCATGATCGCCAACATGGCCATCAATGACATGAGAAACGGGGAGGGCATGTGCATCATCGACCCTCATGGCGACCTGACCGATACGGTATTGTCGTTCGTACCGTCATACCGCATTAATGATGTTGCCTATCTTGACCCTTCGGACATTGACCACCCGTTTCATCTTAACCCGCTGGAGGTAAAAAACGATGCGCTTCGCGAGCTTGTGGCATCAGGAATCGTTTCCATTTTTTACAAACTCTATCATTATTCCTGGGGCCCGCGGCTTGAGTATATTTTACGAAATACCATTCTTACACTCCTTCAGACGCAGGGGGCAACGCTCTTGGGCATACCGGAACTATTAACGAATGATAGCTACAGGAGAAAGATTGTGGAAAAGATGTCCGATCCGGTGCTGAAAAACTTTTGGATCAATGAATTCGATAAGCTTTCCCCGCAGATGAAGTCAGAATCCATCATGCCGATTTTAAATAAGGTCGGGCAGTTTTTAAGCTCGCGGACAATCCGTAATATTGTGGGGAGCCCTACATCAACTATTGATTTTGAGGAGATGATGGATCAGGGGAAAATCATTATCGTTAACCTTTCCCAAGGAAAACTTGGGGAAGACAACAGTGCGTTGCTTGGCGCCATGTTGATCACTAAGATCCAGCTTGCGGCAATGAACCGCGTGTATCAGGAAGAGGGTGACCGCCGCGATTTTTACCTCTACGTTGATGAATTCCAGAATTTTGCCACAACATCGTTTATCAAAATTCTCTCTGAAGCCAGGAAATACCGGTTATGCCTTACACTTGCCAACCAATACATCGGGCAAATCGATGAAGATGTACAGGGGGCGATTTTTGGTAACGTCGGATCGCTTATTTCATTCGCCGTCGGCGCCTCCGATGCCCGTCCGTTATCGCGGGAATTTGGGGGAAAGTACAAGGAAGAAGAACTGGTCCGGCTTGGGAATTATCAGATTATTCTTCGGCTTTCGATCAACAATGAAACATCCGATCCGTTTGCGGCAACCACCCTTCCGCTTCCGCGTTCAAAAAACCAAAACAGGGAAAAGATTATTCGAAGCAGCCGAGAGCGCTTTACAAAGCCAACCCGTGAAACATCACCCGAAGCACAACCCTGACTTTTTTTGGTTTGGGCGCTATACTACATGCCATGAACATCGGATTACTTGGAGGAACGTTTAATCCGCCACATCTTGGTCATATCCTGATTGCCCGCCAGGTGTTGGATTTTACCGATTGCGACGAAGTGTGGTTTGTACCGAATTTTCGCCCCAGCTTCTCAAAGCCGGCAGCGGATCCCGTCCACCGCCTTGCGATGACGCGGTATATCAGGCTTCCTAATACCCGCGTTTCATCCCTTGAAATAGATAACAAGCTGGACGGAAAAACCATTCATTTACTCGACGTGCTTCCGAAGGGCAACGAGTACCGGTTTATCATCGGATCAGATCAGCTGGCAACGTTTCATCTGTGGGGAGAATGGGAAACACTGCTGACCCGCATTCCGTTTTTGGTATTTCCCCGCTATGGATATCCCAATGAGCCGTTATATCCGGGGATGAGTGTGGTTGGGGACGAAACACTGGTAGCATCAAACATTTCCGCAACAAAAATACGGGAACGGGTAAAGCGCGGGCTTTCCATTGCGGAATTTGTGCCCGTTGGGGTAGATGAATATATTAAAAAGCATGGGTTATATACGGAGGGAGCCTCATGAATCCGCTTGACCCCGAAAAAACTATCAATGAGTGCATTGCATTTCTTCAGCAGACATTTGCCAAAACCAAGAAAGAAATCGCGGTAATAGGACTTTCAGGAGGTGTAGATTCTTCAATTGTGTTTGTCCTTACGCTTCGTGCGTTGGGGGTAGATCATGTTGTGCCGATGCTGCTTCCGTATGGGGGGCTTGGGACCCAAGGGATATTGGATACAATGGAACTTCTTACGTCAGTATCGTTTCCCATAACGCGCATTGTGCGCATTGATATTAAAAAGGCGGTGGATGCGCTTGTTATCGATCCTTCAATAGACAATGTGCGCCGGGGAAACATGATGACCAGGGTTCGGATGATTTATTTGTTTGATCAGGCGAAAAAAAGAAACGGCCTGGTGGTTGGGACGGAAAATAAAACAGAGCATCTGCTGGGCTACTATACGCGCTTTGGCGATAATGCCAGCGACGTGGAACCGATTATTCATCTGTATAAAACGGAAGTGATTGCGCTGGCAAAGCATCTGGGCGTTCCCCAGTCGATTATTGCAAAAAAGCCATCTGCCGATTTATGGCCCGGCCAGACGGACGAAGCGGAACTGGGTGCATCATATGAACAAATAGACAGGATTTTAAATTGTTTTGAACAAGGAACCACATCATCCGAAGACATTGGCAAATTGACAGGCATAGACACTGTGATAGTTGCACGCATTCTCCATGTTGTCTCGCAAAATATTTATAAGCAACACACTCCTTACAAATTCTCCTATTGAGTAAATAAAAAACATTGTATACTGATTGTGTATGTCAGATCAGAGCACAACGGAAATAGGTGGCAGGGGAACAGAGTCTTCTTCACCGGAAACCTCTAATAAAAATATTTTATTGAGAGCAGTGGAAAATTTTAAAAAAATAATTGAAAAAGTGCGTCGGCGCGGAGGAAAACCAAGAGAAGTATTGCAGGAATGGGGAGAAGGGGAAAAGCCGCCGCCAGCAGCAGTGAAGACGGAAAATATTCAACCGGATCCCTCAACACCAACCGAAACATCAACACCCGCTGGAACGGATGCGCCAAAACCACCAGAGGAAACAAAACCACCAGCAGGACCAGAGCCGGTTCCACAACAGGATGGAACTCAACCTGGCACCACAACGGAAATCACATCACCAACAACAACGGCACCAGCCTCCCACACAGCCGAAGCACCCCCCACGGATCCTCTGGAAGCAACAACAGCGCCCACTGAAGGAGACGCAACACGACCAGCGCAAACAGATCCTTCCGAAACACCACCCGCGGCCGGTACAGAAAATAAGCCGGATGAAGACGAGACAGCAAAGAAGGAAAGATTAAAGAAATTACTGGAGGAAAGACGGGAAATGGTTCGCTCGGCACTACGTGAGATGGCAAAAATTCTATTGGAACACAAAAACCCATTGGTTATTGCGGTTGTTCAGGCAATCGGTGCAAGCGACTCTGCTGTGGGAGACCAGCTTCGTGAGTCTATATTGGTGTCGGCTAAACGAGTGTGTGATACGCAATATTCGGAAGATGCGCTCAATGTGCCGGAAAATATTGTAGCGACATCACCATTAACAACGGAGGGCATCGCCGTAGAAAATACCCCCCTTGCCGATTTGTTGGTAGATAAATTAGGAGTATCAAGGAAAACTCTACATGTGGACTTGGATACATCTCAGGAACAAACAGAGGCAGTATATGAGCGTTTTATCAATTCCAAATTTCGGTCAGTTCTTGGAACGGCACTTTATGGTGACGATTGGAAAGAAAAATTGAATGTTCAGAATACAACGATGTTGCAATTATTCGGCCGGTTTATTCATGGCGAAGGATTAAAGGCGTTTAATTTTGGAACCGGGGATATATTAGCCGAAATGATGCACACGGGGGAAGATGGCGCAGGCGGAACAAAAAAAGAAGCGGGAGCGTTCAATATAACGCTTAATAAATCACAGCTGGAAAGCGTGCTGGGTAATGCCTGGGCGAAAAGAAACGGCATTATGGAATCCCCCTATGTACACATTGGGATTTTGGTATTTATGACTTTACTACAGACGGCGCAACAAAGCGGAAGAGAAGGCTCGCAGGCCCCGGAACGCTGATAGCACACGTAGATTTATGGTATAATATCAATCCATGGTAACTGAAAAGCCACAACCATCTGCAGGTAGTTCGGTAACGGAACAATTGGTAACAGCAGCTACTGAAGCAGTAAAGCCGGTCGTGCCAGCAGAAAACCCACCCCCACCACCATCAAAACCCAAAAGTGAAGTTACACAGAAAGGCATTTTGAAATTATCTGATAAGGTTGTTTTTCATAGTCCCGAAGCACAGAAAATATACGATGTCATTCGTATACAATATGCAGAAGTTGGTGATGCAAATGCAGCAACCGTGGTTCGCGAGATGTGTGATCGTGCCATACGGAGCGGAAAGGCAACCGGTGAAGATGCGATAATTTTTGAAGAGATAGGTAATCGGTGTGACGATGTTATCGCAAAATCATATGTGAACGGAAAAGGGGAACGGTTTTCCTCGATTTATTTAACTGAGCAGGAAATCCATGAAATTATTCAGAACCCGGCGCTTTGGTTTGAAAAGAAACTCCGGGAGCTGGAACTAAACGCCGACGATCCGGAATCAATTTTATTTTCTTCAAGTAAGCGAAGGCTGGAGTTGGCTGCGGAGTTTTTCGGTTCCGAGAGTTTTGATAAAAGCAGGGTTTTATTGGATCCGCGCATGTCCAATCAATCGATTGAACAATTGAAAAAGAGCGTGGATGGCTACGCCCGTGATCCATCAAAAAGCAGGCTTGCAGGCTATATCAGTGCAAGAATTGATGGTGTGTATCTCCAGGCGCGGTTATCCCGGGCAACGATGGGCGATTTACCGAAAGTGGTTGAAGCCATTCGGAGTATGGGAGACAAAGGGTTATATACGCTTGAATCATATGATGCCGGATTGGTGGGTGAATGGCGGGGAAGATATGACCGCATTATTTCCGATCTTGCAAAAAATCACAGGTTAACCCCGGCTGATTTTGATAGGGCAGGGGAAATTGCACTGCAGCAGCTTATGGCGGAAAAGGATTTGGTTCAGGGAAGGTTGCAGAATTTTTACCAACGATGGCAGGCTCCGGGTGGGGAACCGACTAAATTTGAATTAACGGATGACTATGCAAAGGGAATTATCGCCAGGGCCCGCATTTCCTGGAGAATCCGCATGCGTCAGGCTGTTGTGATGACGTATGGCATGGATCCGCTATTTGGAGACAAAGCGGAAGGAGTTCCATCATACGCAACGATGAATTTGGAAGAAGGAATGCTTGCGGTTTCACGGATTCGTGATTGGTTTATCCGCAAGTGGGGAAAGAAAGTCGTGCTTCCCGTTTGGAATATGGCAGCAAAATTTACTGCGCGGCTAAGCCCCGAACTTGCCGGTACGGAAGTGGATCTTCCCGGGAAAAGGTTGGCGCTTCACAAGGGAATTATCAGCGAAAAAACGGAACGATTATGGCATGATGCCCATCAGACA
>ERZ795044.4975-NODE-4975-length-10823-cov-7.704588_pt1 | contig 10823 bp, 12 predicted proteins | sample MGYA00375128_ERZ795044 | MGnify/ENA primary metagenome ERZ795044 (study PRJEB30173, sample SAMN05720213) | anaerobic digester metagenome | isolation source: active sludge of municipal wastewater-treating anaerobic digesters | place: USA | collected 2014-12-22 ... | reverse complement strand
ACAGAATAAACGAATAAAAAAAGCTGGCTTAAAGCCAGCTTTTTTTTATATAAAAATTCTTATTTTTATGCACTAAAGTTAACAAAAGTGTTAACCATAATACATAATATTATTTTTTTTATAAATTTATAAACCACTTTTTCCCATCTTGTGTTATTTTTTTCTGCAAAATTTCATTTTCTCTTGATCCTGGTTTATAATAATCATAATAACAATCACCATAAAAAATTTCCCCTCTTTTTATACCTCCACATTTTGGACAAAATTTTCCCCAAAAATAAACTTTTAGTATTTCTTTTCCATAAAAATCTTCCATTCTTTTCACAAAAAGTTCCTTCCAACTATGAAAATGAATTTTTTTCATTTTTCCTCCCTTTATAAATTTATATTCAATCTGGTAAAAATCAATTCAGAATTTTCCAAAAAACTTATAGATAAACCATTTAAAGTATTTGTGAGAGATAAATTTATTAAGTAGATTTATTTAAAAATATAAAAATGCACTACTGCCACTTCGAGATTTTTTTTGTATTTTTTTTATTTAAATGTAGTATTTTATTATGTATTTTGATGGGTTTTAGCCTCCAAATGTGGGATTTAAAGAAAAACTTTCAATTTGCTATTTGCAAGTTAATCAAGGTTTTAGCCTTCAAATGTGGGATTTAAAGATATTTTTTTTATGAAAGATAAATAATTAAACTAAATTAAAAAAACACATTATATTAAGTATTTTGTAAGTGAAAATTATTTGGAGAATGTATGAAAGAAATTGACAACAAATATAAAAAAATAGTTATTACAATATCAAAGAAGTTGTCATTAAAAGATGAAGATTTTATAAAAAATATTTTTAATAAATTTCCTGAATCGGAACTTACATTTAATTTATCAAACGAACAATTGACAATTTTTCTTAATTCATTAGACATTAAAACGTTTCAAGAAGAGATTAACAAAATACCATTAGAAAATAATTCTGCTGTTATTCAATTGTTATTAGATGTTGTAAACAAAATTGAGTCAATTAAAAGTTATAACTTTAAAAATAATAAGCGTATTTATGTTGGTTATAATAAAGAGCGTAAGGTTAAAGATAGAAAATCAAAAAAAAATAATCGTAATCAATATTATTATGCAAATAATAATGAGTTTTCAAAAATAAATAACACAATTCCCAAAGAATATGAAAATAAAATAATATGTGCAGATAGTTTTGAAGTATTAAAAAAACTACCTGATAACTGTATAGATTTAATTTTCACATCACCACCTTATAATTTTGGGCTTGATTATGAATCTAATGGAGACGCACAATATTGGGATAATTATTTTTTAAAATTATTTGAAATATTTAAAGAATGTATTCGAGTTTTAAAGTATGGGGGAAGAATATCTGTAAATATTCAACCACTTTTTTCTGATTATATTCCTAGTCATCACATTATTAGTAATTTTTTTATGTCAAATAAAATGATTTGGCGAGGCGAAATAATTTGGGAAAAAAATAATTATAATTGTAAATATACCGCTTGGGGCAGTTGGAAAAGCCCGAGCAATCCTTATTTAAAATATACATGGGAATTTATAGAAATATTTGCGAAAGGAACGTTAAAAAAAGAAGGAGATAGAGAAAAGGCTGATATTACTGCGGATGAATTTAAAAAATGGGTTGTAGCAAAATGGTCAATTGCTCCTGAAAGAAACATGAAAAATTATAATCATCCCGCAATGTTTCCTGAAGAATTGGCTACTAGAGTTATTAAATTATTTAGTTTTGAAAACGATATAGTATTAGATCCTTTTAATGGAGCAGGGACTACTTCGTTTGTTGCTAAAAGTTTTAAAAGAAGGTATTTAGGAATAGATATTTCAAAAGAATATTGTAAAGTAGCGGAGAATAGATTATTAAAAATAAATTTTTAAGGATTTATTATGCCATATTCAATAGAAGAAATATTAAAAGAATATGAAATATTAGTAAAAGGTATTGAAGCAAAAGCAAATGATGATAAAAAAAGAGCATTTGGTGGAATTGTTCGTGCAGGAAAAGGAAAGTTAGTTGAGAGTATTGCACGGAATATGGTGGAAATTGCTTGGGAAAGTGTCGGTGGTAGACCTGAAAGATTATCTTTTGAAAAACAAATAATCAAAATACCAATTAATAAGCCTTACATAGAGAAGTTAAAACAAAAAGAAGTTAGAGATAATATTTATAATAATATTTCTGATTATTATTATGGACTTAAAACAGATGTTTATGTGTTAATTGATAACAATATGGTTATGGGAATTGAATGCAAAGCATATACCGAAAACGCAATGCTGAAGAGAATAATGGTTGATTTTATGTTATTAAAAAAAGTTGTTCCAAATATTAGTTGTGTCTTGATTCAATTAGAAAGTCAACTAACAGGGGATTATTCTGATTTAAAAAAAGGAATTAATTATGGTAGTCATTCTAGTCATACAATAATGTCATATTTTGATGTTGATTTAAATATTATAACTTTACTCGAAGGTGAGCGAAAAGTAGATGAGCCAATACATAATTCAAAGTATTATAAAGAATTAAAAAGAGATATTTTGGAAAAAGGAATAACAACAATTTCAAACTTATTGAAACTTTATAAATAAATTATTTTCTTTAAATTTAATAATTTTAAAAATTTTTTCAAAGAAAATAATTTAATAGTTTATAAATTTGTTAAAATATTTTAAATATAAGTGATAAAAAATAAAAACACAAATTATTTGTAGTAATTTAAAACGGAAGAAAGGATAAATATGAGTCAAACAACAAAAGCAAATGAATTTAAAATAATATGTGAAAAAAGTCATACAAAAAAAGTTGTTTTACAGCATGAAAAATTATTATTATTAAATGGGGATGTTTTAGATAAGACTTCTTTTGATAAAGAAGTTTTTGATTTAATAATTACATCCCCCCCTTACAATGTTGATATGAAATATAATTCTTATCAAGATAATTCTACTTATGAAGAATATTTGAATTTTTCAGAAAAATGGATGTCTAATTGTTTTTATTGGACAAAAAATCAAGGAAGGTTTTGTTTAAATATACCTTTAAATTTAAATAAAAAGGGTCAAAAAAGCGCTGGAGCAGATTTAACAACATTAGCACAGAAAATTGGTTGGAAATATCATTCAACTATAATTTGGAATAAAAATAATGTTTCAAAAAGAACAGCGTGGGGGTCGTGGTTATCTGCTTCTGCTCCTTATGTAATTGCTCCAGTTGAAATTATTGTGGTTTTTTATAAAAATGAATGGAAAAAAACCAATGGTTCAAAAGTTTCAGACATTACTAAAAAAGAATTTATAGAATGGACAAATGGGCTTTGGACCTTTAATGGAGAAAATAAAAAAAATATTCAACATCCTGCTCCTTTTCCTATTGAATTGCCTTATAGATGTATTAAATTATTTAGTTTTGTCGATGATATTGTTTTTGATCCATTTGCTGGTAGCGGAACTACTTTAATAGTAGCAAACAATACAAATAGATATTCTGTTGGGTTAGAAATAGATTTAAAATATTGTGAACTATCAAAACAAAGAATAAAATCGTTTTTTTGATTATTACATTATAAAAATTTCAAAAAACAAAATTTTAAGTTATTAATTAAATAAAAAAAATAATATAATATAAAAAAAAGGGGAATATTATGAAAGAAAAGTTTAATAATGTTATTAAATATTTGTATCAAAAAAGAAAAGATGATTATAAAAATAAGGGGAAAATTATGAAAGAAAAGTTTAATGATGTTGTTAAATATTTGTATCAAAAAAGAGAAGATGATTATAAAAATATAGAAAGAGCAGAAGAAATTATTGAAGTCATTTATAATTTTTATAATTATAAAACAGCCATAGACGCTATTGAAGTGTGTGAAAATGATGAAGAATTAGAAGATTTATATGAAAAACTTCAATATGGCGATGTTTTTTGGACTTCAAAAAATGTGGAAGAAGATTTTAATTTTTGGTTTGATAGAGCTTATGAATTTATTGATTCACAACTTGAGGATGATGATGGAGATATTAATATATTTTATCTAAAAAACACAGATTATCTTATTGAATTATTAGAAGAGGAAGGTTATATTACAGCAACCGATAGAGATTCTGGGAATTTTGCTGATTATATTATAAACAAAGGAAAATTTAAAGGCGAAAAGTTACTCACTTGGAGATATTATAAAAAAGGAAGAATTATAAAAATAGCCCTTCTTGAGGGTTGGATAAATATAGATGAATTTATTAAAGAATATTTTGATTTTTATTATTTTGTAGATAAATTTTTATCTTCATTTGAGTATCTTGCTGGAAAATATGGTTATTTTATTTTTTTATAAAAAAATATAACTTGACAAAAAAGATTTTTATGCTTTTATTTAAATAAACGAAAAGGAGAAAAAAATGAAATTTAAAGAACTTTATGATGGTTTGTGTTCTTTTTTTAATTTTATGAAAACTTTGGATGAAGATGTGTTTGAAGATAGAGATGATGCTATGGACAGGATTTTAATGGTGTTGGAGGATTTAGAAACAATCGAAAGTGAAAGCGCAATTGATTTTGATGATGAAATCGAAGATTATTTAGAAAACGAAGAAGATGACGAAGATTATGAAGATGACGAAGATTATGAAGATGACGAAGATTATGAAGATGACGAAGATTATGAAGATGACGAAAAAGAAGTAGAAAACGAAGAAGATGAAGACGATAAGTTTACAGAAAATATAGAATTAAAAAACGAAAACGAAAAATAGTTTTAAGTATAGCATAAATCAAACAAAATTTTGTTTGATTTATGCTTTTTTTAATTAAAGAAAAATTTGGAGGCAAAATGCAAAAACAAATAAATGCAAAAAATTTAACTTTATTATTAAAAAATTTTCAAACTTATTCAAAAAATCATTTTTACAATTTATATTTTAATTATGTAAATGATATAATTGATATATTATTTAAAAAATATAGAATTTGGACTTACAATGAACAAGACAAAGAAGATATTAAACAAAATATTTTATTAAAATCTATTAGTATAGAAAAACCATTAACAGAAAAAAGAATAGAGTTTGAAGACAAAAAAGTTTTTAATTATATATTCCGTCTGTGTGAAAATCAGTTGATGACAGAGTTAAAAAAAATTAACAAAGAAACAAATAAAAATAATATTATAAACGAAAAACTTGAAGTATTTTTAATAGAAAAAGAAAAAATAAAACAGAAAATTTTAGAAAATTTTTGTATATGATAATATAATAAAAGAATCACAAAGCGTTGTGAAATTTTTTTCTTAAAGTGTTTTATAAACAAAGCGTTGTGAAATTTTAAAAATTAAGGAGTGGAAAATGGTAAAAAAAACAGACTTGAATGATTTACTGAAAGAAAAGGAAAAAAAGCCGAAAATTTTTTGGACACCTGAAGAGAATGAGACACAACTTATAAGAATTATAAACCCGATTGATCAAGATTGGGTATATTCTATTACACAACATTTTATTTTGCAAAAAAACTATATTTGTCCTACAACATTAGAACAAGAGTGCCCTATTTGCAACAAAGGCTTAGAACTTTATAAGAAGTATAAAGCAGGCACAACAACAGAGCAGGATAGTAAATTATTTTCTATTATTAAAAGAAGCCAAAAACATGTTGTTCAAATTTTATTGAGATCAAAGTGGGAAGAATTTAAAAAGAAATATGGAAGCAAGTTTCCTACTGAAAAACCAAATTTTGATGAAAATCCTGTGAAGATTTTCTTTATAGGAAATTCGTTGTGGGAAAAAATTTTGTTTTGGGCAAAGCCTAAGACACAAGGAGGAAGGGGACTAGGTGAAATATGGGATAACAATAGTGGGAGGGATATTGAATTAATAAAGCAAAAAAGTGATGCTAAAAAATCATTGGCAGATTTTTCGATGTCAGGATATGCTGACGAAAAAACGAAATTAGCAGAAACAGAAGAAGATATAAATTATATCTTAAATGTTTTGGTTTATAAATGGGATGAAGTTATAAAAATAACTCCTGCGTCCCAATTGAAAACAATTTTAGCTGATCTTGAGAAAATCGTTTATTCTGGAAAAAACATTGAAGATTTAGAAATGAGTAAAGTAAAAGAAAGCAATAATGAAACTTCAAACGCAGAAGTTGAAGATGATTTAGAAATTGAAAATCTGCTAAATGATATAAAGAAGAAGGGGTAATATTATGCAATATAACAAATTTATATTATTTTATATTTACAATACAATTTTAACTAAAGAATTTGTTAAAAATGCATCTGTGCAAGAGATAATAACTGCAAATGAAATAATAAAAAGGTTAAAAAATACTAATTCAGAAGTTTGCTTTGATTTAAATTTTTTAAAATATTTAGAAGATTATATTAATAAAAATGAGGATGAGCAACTTAAAGTTTTTTGGAAAGATTTGATCGAAAAATATAAAGACAAAACAATTGATAATTTGTCAGAATTTCTTGATAAAGAAAGCACAGATATCGCTAACCTGAAGCAAATTTATATAGAATATAATGAAAAAATAGCAAATTTAACGAAAGAGTTTGCGGAATTTTCTTTTAGTCAAACAGAAAAAAATTTAGTATATGATTTACTAAAAGACATAAAAAATGAAAATGAGCAAGTGAAAGTTTTATTTGCAGAATTTTTGATTGAATTAAAAAAAGAAGAACCACAAACTTTATTTGATTAAAAAAAAGCCCCTTTTAGGGGCTTTTTTTATAATTTAATATTAAAAATATTGCCTAATTCATTAAAATCGATTGTTCTATACTGAGCAAACGGTGGTGGGTTTTTAATTTCAATATTAGAAATTAATGCTTTAATATAAAATTTTAAGGATTCTTTTCCTAATACAATAAAATTAAAATCATACTTGCTATCTTTTTTATAAACAAAAAAATCAACAAGTTGATAAAATTTTTTAATATCAAGAAATTTTTCTTTTAACTCTGGATTTAAATTATCTAAAATATCTTGATCTTTTAATTTGTCATTTCCTTTTAATAATTTAATCAAATTTTGTTTTATAAATTCTTTTATAGTACTTGGAATATCTAAATTTAAAATAGAATAAATACAATAAGAAAGATAAACTGCATCATCATTAAAAAATTGTTCTTGCCAATCTGCGTTATATTTTTTGTTTTGACTATATTTTTGAAATATGCTATAAATTACAGATTTTAAATTATCAACACTTGCTAATTTTTTAAATGTTTCTAAATTTATAGAAGTTGTTTGATTTTTTAATGCTTCTGATTTAATACTTACAGAATCCGCTGAAAATTCAATTGAAAAAATATATGAAGTTTTTGCAATATCTTCTTTTGTTGCAGTTGCAGTTGCAGTTGCAGTTGCAGTATCTTCAAACAATTTATTGTAAAAAAAATTGCTTACAAGACTTTCATTATTAACTTTTTTTGGAAGATTTTTCCATTTTAATCCGCACTCTTTATTAAAAGCCCATTTATATTTTTTAGGTGCTTTTGCTTTTGATTTATATTCATCTCGTAAATGATAAATATATTTTGCCTGTGCTTGTGATTTTACTGGCATTATTTTCTCCTTTTTTGTATTATATTAATTTTTTATATAAAAACTTTTTATTATATATTTTTTTAAAAAAAAGCATTTTTTTTAAAAATCTGAAAAAAATAATAGTATTTTAATATGAAAAATAAACAAAGGAGTAAATTATGGCATCAATGCAAGATTTTATTGCTTTTTTTTCTGAGAAGATTGACAATACAAAAGTTTATGCAGAAACAGTTACAAAACAACTTTTTGAATCGCTAAAAGAGTATTTAGAAAAGGAAGAAGAAGTAAAAATAACTGACTTTGGAACTTTCAAAATCAAAGAAACACCTGCAAGAAATGGTGTTAACCCCGCCACAGGCGAAAAAATTCAAATTCCTGCAAAAAAGAAAGTGGTTTTTAAACCTGCAAAATGTTTTAAAGAAGAAATTAATTAGCAAAAATTTTGCCTTACAAAAGCCCCCTAAAAGGGGGCTTTTTTTATTAATTTAATATAAACTAAAAAAGGGAAAAGATGTCTTCAACTTACGAAAAACCATTAAAGGCAATAGATTTTACTGAAACTGGAAAAGTTTTTTTAACTTATAGAGATTATGCTTTATATTTTACAAAGTATATAAGAAGTTTTATGACACTTGATAGACTTATGAAAATGAATATTGAAACAATGCCAGAGGACCAACAAAAAACATACGCCCCTGTTATAATATGGGGAACACCACAAAGAGCCTATGCTTCTATTGTTAGTCCTATGTTAAATGGTCAATTAGCAAGTTTTGGTATATCTATTCGTTATAGCCAAATAGAATTTGTTGAAGATAATAATGCAACTAAATTTTTATTAGAACCAATTAAATTAGAAAGAATAAATCCTCAAACAAATGAAAAAGAAAGATTAAAAGCAAATTTAACAAGACCTGCGTGTTTTAATGCTATTTTTAATTTAGATATGTTTGCATATAGTGAAAGAGATGCAGAAGAATTGCAATTTAGATGGAGATATGAATTTAATAATAATGGAATAAGTTATATAGATGTTTATAATATTAGAAGTGTATTGTCGTGGGAAAATGAAAGTTGGGATAATAATACTAATTTAGAACCACAATTAGAAACAAAAGGTTGGATAAGATTAACAACAAATGTGAAATTGATGTATGCTTATTTTCCTTCTGGAATTTATAATGTTGATTATAGTAATAAACAAATTACAAAAATTAATTTATCAATTAATGAATTAAATTCTGATATAAATTATGTTAATAAATTAATAGAGGAATAAAGCAGGAAAATGGCAAAAATAAATAATAATACAATAACTTTTGATTTTAAAGGTAATGCAGAAGGACTTCAAAATACACTTGCGGGCGTTATAAATGCGTCTTTTGATAATTTAGATAAAAGGTTAGAAAAAACTTATAACAGTATTTATGGATTTTTAAATAAATTAAAAAATAATATTTCGTCAATTTTTAATTTAGTTACAGGTTTTGGCTCTGCTTTATCCTTTGCAGATTCTTTAAAAGATTTAATTAATTATCAAGATAAATTTTTTGCAAAATTATATCAAATGGGAAATAGTGTAAATGCAAGTTTAACTGGTGCTAACGATATGTTTTTAAAATTAAAAGCAACATCGGCAGAAACAGGAATACAATTTGAAAAATTAGCAGAAACTTCTTTGAGTGTTTTAAATTTATATTTAACAAATTCAAAAGAAGTTGCAATGGAACTTTCAAAACAAATTGAAGCAACTTCACTTATAACTGGAGTTAGTTCAAACGCTATTTTAAATTTATCTGAATCAATGCTAAAATTCAATAAAAATTTGCAATTCACTACCGCTGATACTAAAAAAATGAATGAATATTTAGTAGCCTTTCAAAGAGCGACTGGATTATCTTCTCAATCGATGGAAAAACTATCGAATGATATGGCTCTTGTTATGAAAAAAGCGGGAGGTATGTTTGATAGTAAAATTAAAGTTGAAGCATTTGGAAAATCTGTATTAAATCTTGGAGGATATTTTGAAAAATTAGGTATAGATGTTTCAAAGGCTGCTAATTTAGTAGATAGTTTTATAGATCCTTTAAAAATGGAAAAAAATCTTGCTTTGCTAACAAGAATGGGCTATGCAGTTTCTGATATTTTAAGAGGGAATGTTGGTGGCGAAGATAAATTAGGAATGGGGATTGAAAAATTTGCAAAACAAGTTGAGGCCGTTGCTAAAACAAATAGATTTGCTGCTGCTCAAATGGCACAACAAATTACGGGTGGTGAATTTACACTTGATGAATTAATGAAAATTAGTAAGCAAGGTTACAGTGCTTTTGCAAAAGAAAAAGCGGCAAAACAACCTAAAACAACTCCTGATTTATTTAACGAATACTTAAAAGATAGAAATGAAACTATTGCACAAAAAATTGAAATTATAAAAAATAAAATTAATTATATTTTTTCGGAAGTTGCCGTAAAAATAGCAGGAGCAATTAGAGAGTTTCAAAATTTTTTTATAAAAATTATAAATTTTTTTCAAAAAATCGCTGATTGGATAACAAAGGGATCTCTTGCTACTATGTTATTAAAAATTTTGTTAGTTGTTATAGCAGGAAATATAATTTCAAATTTATTTAATAAAGGTATAGATTTATTGTTAAAAGGTGTTTCTTCAGTTTTTTCAAAAGGAATTGCGGGATTAATAAATGTTGTTGGGAAAAATAGTGCTGGTAAAGTAGGTGGAACTGCAGTAAGTAAAGTTGCTGGCGGTAGTGGCAGTATGGCAGAAAAAATTGAGGATATTAGTGAAAATACAAAAAAAGTTGGTAGTGGAAATTGGACAAATACTTTTCAATCTATTGTAAAAGTTGCTGCTTATGGTGCAACTTTACTTGCTTTTTTATTTGGTCTATCTCTTATTCTTCCTAAACTTGCAAAAGGATTTGTGGCATTTAAAGAAGTTTCGTGGAAAGAAATTGGCATGGTTGGGGCAGTTGTTGGTGCTATTGGTCTTTTAGGTTCTGCTTTTAGTTTATTAGGAGCAAAAGGGATTTTGGGTTTAGGAATGTTAAACTTAATTTCATTATTTTGTTTTACATTGGGCAAAGCGTTGCCAACTTTAAGTGAAGGAATTGTGGCATTTAAAGAAGTTTCGTGGAAAGAAATCGGTATGGTTGGTGCAGTTGTTGGTGCTATTGGTCTTTTAGGTTCTGCTTTTAGTTTATTAGGAGCAA
>ERZ795044.4973-NODE-4973-length-10825-cov-7.329062_pt1 | contig 10825 bp, 9 predicted proteins | sample MGYA00375128_ERZ795044 | MGnify/ENA primary metagenome ERZ795044 (study PRJEB30173, sample SAMN05720213) | anaerobic digester metagenome | isolation source: active sludge of municipal wastewater-treating anaerobic digesters | place: USA | collected 2014-12-22 ... | reverse complement strand
ATCATCGACCTGGCCGGCGGCGCGCAGCCGCTGGCCAACGAAGACGGCACGGTCTGGGTCAGCTTCAACGGCGAGATCTTCAACTACCCGGAACTGCGCGCCGGACTGCAGGCGCGTGGCCACCGCTTCGCGACCGCGTCGGACACCGAGGTGCTGGTCCACCTCTACGAGGAGCACGGCGACGACTTCGTCGAGCACCTGAACGGCCAGTTCGCGATCGCTCTGTGGGACGCGCGCCGCCAGCGCCTGCTGCTGGTGCGCGACCGGGTCGGCATCCGGCCCCTGTACTACGCGGACCTGGGCGCGGGCCTGGCCTTCGCCTCGGAGGTGAAGGCGCTGTTTGCGCTGTCCGCCCTGCCGCGCCGGCTCGACGCCGCCGGCCTCGCCTCGGTGTTCAGCTGGTGGTCGGCGCTGCCGCCGGGCACCGTCTTCGAAGGCGTGCACAGCCTGCCGCCCGGCCACCGCCTGGTGGTCGACGCCCGGGGCCGGCAGCTCGTGCGCTGGTGGGACTGGTCGTTCCCGGCCGAGCCGGTGGTGGCTGCCGCCGACGAAGACGCGCTCGCCGACGAGCTGCACGCGCTGCTGGTCGACGCGGTGCGCCTGCAGCTGCGCGCCGACGTGCCGGTGGGCGCCTACCTCAGCGGCGGGCTCGACTCGTCGATCATCACCACCATCGTGCGGCGCCACACCGACACGCCGCTGCGCAGCTTCTCGCTGACCTTCGACGACGCCGAGTTCGACGAGAGCGCCCACCAGCGCGAACTCGCCGCGCACCTGGGCACCCGGCATTCGTCGATCGCCTGCTCGCGCGAGGACATCGCCGCCGGCTTCGCGCGCACGGTGTGGCACGCCGAGACGCCGCTGGTGCGCGCCGCGCCCACGCCGATGATGCGGCTGGCCGGCAGCGTGCGGGCCGCCGGCTACAAGGTCGTGCTGACCGGCGAAGGCGCCGACGAGGTGTTCGGCGGCTACGACCTGTTCAAGGAGGCGAAGATCCGCCGCTTCATCGCCGCCCAGCCGGGCTCGACGCGGCGCCGGCGGCTCGTCGAGCGCCTGTACCCCTACATCGCCACCTCGCCGGCGGCCGCACGCGCCCTGTCGCAGGGCCACTTCGCGACCGGGCTGGACCGCACCGATGCGCCCGAGTTCGCGCACATGACGCGGCTGGCGACGACGCGGCGCAGCCTGCCGTTCTTCACGCCCGACTGGCAGCAGCGGCTGGCCCGCCACTCGCCCACGGCCGCGCTCGCGGAGATGCTGCCGCCGGACTTCGGCAGCTGGCCGGCGCTGGGCCGCGACCAGTACGTCGAGGCGCACACGCTGATGAGCGGCTACCTGCTGTCGTCGCAGGGCGACCGCATGGCCATGGCCGCGTCGATCGAGGCGCGCTTCCCCTTCCTCGACCCGCGCGTGATCGACTTCGCCAGCCGCCTGCCGCCGAGGCTGAAGATCCGCGGCCTGCTCGAGAAGCGCCTGCTGCGGCAGGCCTTCGCCCACGAGCTGCCGGCGAGCATCACGCGCCGCGCCAAGCAGCCCTACCGCGTGCCCGACAGCGCCAGCTTCTTCGACGAGCAACGGCCGCGTCCCTGGGTCGCCGAGCTGCTGTCGGAGGGGACGCTGCGCGAGGCCGGTCTGTTCGATGCCACGGCGGTGGGCAAGCTCGTCGCGAAGTGCGCCGCGGGCCGCGCCATCGGCTTCGGCGACAACATGGCCTTCATGGGCGTGCTGTCGACGATGCTGCTGCACCGGCAGTTCATCCGCCCCGCCGGGGCGTTGACGGGGCCGGCATGAGCGCCACCGCGTTTCCGCCCGGCATGCGGCTGCACCACGCGTTCGGTGCGACGGCGGCGCGCGTGCCCGCGCGCACCGCGCTCGTCTGCGGCGAGCAGCGCGTCAGTTACGGCGAGCTCGACGCGCAGGTCCACGGACTGGCCGGCGCCCTCGCCGACGCCGGCATCGGCGCGGGCGACCGCGTCGTGCTGTTCATGGAAGCCGGCGTCGAGTTCGCCGTCGCGATGCACGCGGTGTGGCGGCGCGGCGCCGTGCTGGTGCCGGTGAGCGCGCTCACCAAGGCCGACAAGCTCGCCTGGCTGCTGGCCGACACCGAGGCGTCGGCGCTGCTGACGCAGGCCCCGCTCGCGCCGGCCTGGCGGCCCGCGGTCGCGCGCACGCCCGGGCTGCGCGCGGTCTGGCGGGCGGGCGGCGACGCCGCCGACGCGGCGCCGCCCGTCCGCCCGTGGGCGGGGGCGGCGCGGCAGTCGCCGCCCGAGCCGCCGATCGCGCCGGACGACCTCGCCGCGCTGATCTACACCTCGGGCACCACCGGCACGCCCAAGGGCGTGATGCTGACGCACGCCAGCATGGGCGCGGCCTGGCGTTCGGTGCAGGCCTACCTTCAGTGGCGCGAGGACGACGTGATCGGCCTGGCGCTGCCGCCGGCCTTCAGCTACGGCCTCTACCACCTGATCATGGGCCTCGGGGCGGGCCTCACCCTCGTGCTCGAGCGCCAGGCCGCGTTCCCGGCGAAGCTGCTGCAGCGCCTGGCGGCCGAACGCGTCACGGTGTTTCCCGGCGTGCCGACGCTGTTTGCCGCGCTGCTGCAGCAGGACCTGTCGCGCCACGACCTGTCGGCGCTGCGCATGCTCACCAACGCCGCCGCGCCGCTGGCACCGGCGCACCTGCAGCGGCTGCGCGCGGCGCTGCCGCAGGCCCGCTTCTTCGCGATGTACGGCCTGACCGAGTGCGCGCGCGCCAGCTACCTGCCGCCGGACGAGCTCGACCGGCACCCCGGCAGCGTCGGCCGCGGCATGCCCTTCCAGACGCACTGGCTCGCCGACGAGCAGGGCCGGCCGCTGCCCCACGGCGCGACCGGCGAACTCGTGGTCTGCGGTGCGCACGTGATGACGGGCTACTGGCGCCGGCCCGACGAGACCGCCGCGCGGCTGCGCCCGGGGCCCCGGCCCGGCGAACGGGTGCTGCGCACCGGCGACCTGTTCCGCAGCGACGCCGAGGGCTACCTCCATTTCATCGGGCGCACCGACGACATCATCAAGTCGCGCGGCGAGAAGGTCAGCCCGGTCGAGGTCGAGCACGCCATCTGCCGCCTGCCCGAGGTGCTGGACGCCGCGGTCGTCGGCGTGCCCGACGAGGCGCTCGGCCAGGCGGTCCATGCCCACGTCCGCTTGCGCCCCGGCGCGAGCCTGGCCGAGCGCGACGTGATCCGCTTCTGCCTGGCCCACCTCGAAAGCCACATGGCACCGCAGCGCGTGCACTTCGTCGACGCACTGCCCGTCACCGACTCCGGCAAGGTGCGCCGCGCCAGCCTGACCGATCCTTCCTTCCCGAACCGGACCTCACCATGACCACGATCCAGGCGCAGGTGCGCCAGTACATCGAAGACAACTTCCTGATGGGCGCAGGCGCCGCGGCGCCCGACGACGACGCGTCCTTCCTCGAGCACCACGTGCTCGACTCGACCGGCTTCCTCGAGCTCGTGGCCTACCTCGAGGAGGCCTACGCGATCAGGATCGGCGACGACGAGATGCTTCCCGAGAACCTCGACTCGCTCAGCGCGATCGCCGCGTTCGTCGAGCGCAAGCGTGCCGCGGCCTGACGCGATGGCGGCCGCCCTGACCCCCGAGGTGCTGGCGCTCGACTGCGGCGCCGAAGCCGAGCGCATCGCCCGCTGGATGCGCCACGCGCTGGGCACGACGCTGCGCAAGCGCGGCGTGGTCGTCGCCATGAGCGGCGGCATCGACAGCTCGGCCTGCGCTGCGCTCGCGGTGCATGCGCTCGGCCCGGCCAAGGTGTTCGGCCTGCTGCTGCCCGAACGCGACTCGAGCGGTTTTTCCACCGCCCGCGGCCGGCAGCTCGCGCAGCACCTGGGCATCGCCCACGAACTGCACGACATCGCACCCGCGCTCGAGGCGCTGGGCTGCTACCGGCAGCGCGACGAGGCGATCCGTCGCGTCGTGCCGGCCTACGGCGAGGGCTGGAAGAACAAGATCGTCATCGCCGGCGGCACCGACGGCGGCATCAACTACTTCAAGCTGGTCGTGCAGTCGCCCGACGGCGCGATGCACGAGCAGCGCCTGCCGCTGCGCGAGTACCTGCAGATCGTGGCCGCCACGAACTTCAAGCAGCGGGTGCGCAAGACCCTGGAGTACTTCCATGCCGACCGGCTGAACCACGCGGTGATCGGCACGCCCAACCGGCTCGAGTACGACCAGGGCTTCTTCGTCAAGAACGGCGACGGCGCGGCCGACCTGAAGCCCATCGCGCACCTGTACAAGACCCAGGTCTATGCGATGGCCCGCCACCTCGGCCTGCCCGACGAGATCTGCGCCGCGGTGCCGACCACCGACACCTACAGCCTGCCGCAGGGCCAGGACGAGTTCTACTTCGCCCTGCCCTACGCGCAGATGGACCTGGCACTGTGGGCGCTGAACCACGGCCGGCCGGCGGCCGAGCTGGCGCAGGCGCTGTCGATCGGCGAGGCGCAGGCGCAGCGGATCTGTGCGGACATCGAGAACAAGCGCCGCGGCACGCACTACCTGCACGCGCGGCCGCTGCTGGTCGAGGACATCGCCGCGATCGCCGACTGAACGCCGGCGGCGGCCCCGTCAGGCCACCGAGCGCTTCAGCGGCGCCAGACGCGTCCGCAGCCGCTGCGCCGCGTCGCGGGACCCGGCGGCGGACTCGTCCAGCGCCTCCTGCACGTTGCCGATGTGTGCGACCATCAGCCGTTCGGCCGTGGCGGTGTCGCCTTCGCCCAGCGCGGCGACGATCGCGGCGTGGTCGTCGCAGCTCTGGCTCGCGTCGTGCGTCGACTGGTAGAGCGACGCGACCAGCGTCGTGCGCGCCGTCAGGTCGCGCATCACGTCGGCGAGCAGCCGGTTGCCCAGGCACTCGGCCAGGCAGACGTGGAAGTCGGCCAGCAGGAAGGTGCGCGTGGCCGGGTCGCCCGAGGCGATGGCCTCGCGCTCCTCGTCCACGTGCTCGCGCAGGCGCCTGATCACCGTCTGCAGCGGCCGGCCGGCCGCGCGCAGCATGCCGGTCTCGATCACGCGGCGCGCCGCGAAGGCGTCGCGCGCCTCGTCGAACGAGGGTTCGACGACGTACCAGCCCTTGCGCGTGCGCACCTCGACGAAGCCGCGCGCCTGCAGCTGCATCAGCGCCTCGCGCACCAGCGTGCGGCTGACGCCGTACAGGTCGGCGAGCTCCTGCTCGCCCAGGCGCTCGCCGGGGGCGAGCTTCTGGGCCAGGATCGATTCGACGACCTGTTGGGCGATCTCGGTCTGGCTGGCCATGTCAGGGCGCGATCGTAGCGGGCGAAGCTGGCCTCAGGCTTTCGCGGCGACCGGGGCGATCACCGCCACGTCCAGGTCGTCCTCGGTGGCCGGCACGTCGCGGCCGTCGAGCACCGCATGGGCGCGCTGGCGGTCGATGTCGCCTTCCCAGGCGGCGACCGCGACGGTGGCGACGCAGTTGCCGATCAGGTTGCCCAGCGCACGGGCGATGCCCATGAACCAGTCGACCGACAGCACCAGCACCAGGCCGATCGCCGGGATCGCGGGGATCGCCTGCAGCGTGGCGGCCAGCACCACGATCGCCGAGCCCGGCACGCCGTGCGCGCCCTTGGAGGTGACCAGCGAGATCGCCAGGATCGTCAGCAGGTCGGTCATCGTGATCGGCGTGTTGGTGGCCTGGGCGATGAACACCGCGGCCAGCGTGATGTAGATCGAGAACGCGTCGAGGTTGAACGAGTAGCCGGTGGGAATGACCAGGCCGACCGTGCTGTCGCGGATGCCCATGCGCTTGAGCTTGCTCATGATCTGCGGCAGCACGCTGTCGCTCGAGGTCGTCGCGAACACGACCATCAGTTCTTCGCGCAGGTAGGCGAGCAGCTTGAAGATGTTGAAGCCGGCCACGCGCAGGATGCCGCCGAGCACGACGACGACGAAGATGACTACCGCGGCGTAGAACAGCACCACCAGGGCGCCGAGCTGCTTGAGCGAACCGATGCCGTACTTGCCGACGGTGAACGCGATCGCGCCCAGCACGCCCAGCGGCGCGAGCTTGATCAGGATGCCCATGATCTTGAACAGCACGTGCGACAGCGTGTCGACGAAGTTCGCGACCGGCGCGCCGCGCTCGCCCAGCATCGCCAGCGCGCAGCCGAACAGGATCGCGAACAGCAGCACCTGCAGCACGTCGCCGGTGGCGAAGGCGTTGACCACCGTCGTCGGGATCAGCTTCATCAGGAACTCGACCGTGCCGCCGCCGGTGAGCTTGCTGGCGTTCTCGGTGTAGGCGCTCATCGCCTTCGCGTCGAGCGCGTTCGGGTCGACGTTCATGCCCACGCCGGGCTGGAAGACGAAGGCCAGCAGCAGCCCGAGCGCCAGTGCCACCGTCGTCACGAGCTCGAAGTAGATCAGCGCCTTGACGCCGACGCGGCCGACGCGCTTGAGGTCGCCGGCGCCGGCGATGCCGTGCACGACGACGCAGAACACGAGCACCGGGATGATCATCTTGATCAGCTTGATGAAGCCGTCGCCCAGCGGCTTGAGCTTGACCGAGAACTCGGGCACGAACAGGCCGAGGATCACCCCGACCACGAGGGCCAGGACGACCTGGCCGAACAGGGAACGCAGGAACTGGGGCATGGCGGATCTCCAGGGTTGCCAGGGCCGAGATGCTTGAGCGCATAAGTTGCCCTCAAGCTTGCATACAAGCATGTAGGCAAGCTTTGGCAACTCGCACCCCGGGCAAACCCGCGTCGATTGGTAGGGGAAAAGTCAAAACAGAACGAACCAGCAGGGCCCGTGCCAGACCCGCGCCAGAATCGCCGTGCGCCCGCCCTGGGGCGCCCACGCCCGGGAGATCGACGATGAAATGGCTGCGCTTCCGCCACGCGGGCACCGAAGGCTTCGGCACGCTCGACGGCGACCAGGTCGTGGTGCACGAAGGCACGATGTTCGGCGCCCACCGCCCCATCGGCGTGCGCCAGCCCGCGTCGCAGATCGAATGGCTGACGCCCTGCGAGCCGACGAAGATGATCGCGATGTGGAACAACTTCCGCGCGCTCGCCGACAAGAACGGCTGGTCGCAGCCGGCCGAGCCGCTGTACCTGCTGAAGCCGCCGAGCTGCTTCGCGGCGCATGGCCAGGCGATCCCGGTGCCGCACGGCGACGTCGGGCGCGTCACCTACGAGGGCGAGCTCGCGATCGTGATCGGCCGCCGCGCCCGTGCCGTGGGCGTGGACCAGGCCGCGGCGCACATCTTCGGCTACACCTGCGCCAACGACGTGACGGCGGTCGAGCTGATCGCGCGCGACCCGAGCTTCCCGCAATGGGTGCGCGCCAAGGGCTGCGACGGTTTCGGCGTCTTCGGGCCGGTGATCGAGACCGAGCTGGACCTGCCGGGGGCCTCCCTGCGCACGCTGCTCGGCGGCCGCGAGCGCCAGAACTATCCGCTGTCGGACATGTTCCTGCCGCCCGCCGAGCTCGTGTCGCGCCTGTCGCACGACATGACGCTCGAGCCCGGCGACGTGATCCTGTGCGGCACCTCGCTGGGCGTGATGCCGATGAAGCCCGGCACGACGGTCGAGGTCGAGATCGACGGGATCGGGCGGCTGTCCAACGTCTACGGCACGCCGGCGGTCCCCTGACCCGCGCCGTCGCGCCTCAGAGCGGCTGCACCTCGAGGCGGCCGCGCTGCGCCGCCAGCGTGCGCGCGAGCAGCGAGGTCGCGGCGTAGACCGCCTGGATCGTCGGCGTCGGCCGGCCGGTGATGCGCCCGAGCTCGATGACGGCACCGACCAGGGCCTCGAGTTCGAGCGCCCGGCCGTGTTCCACGTCCTGCAGCATCGAGGTCTTGTGCGCACCCACGGCCTCGGCGCCGGCGATGCGCTTGTCGAGCGAGATCTTGAACTGCACGCCCAGCGCCTCGGCCACGGCCTGGGCCTCGGCCATCATCGACGCGGCCAGCTCGCGCGTCAGCGGAAAGCGGCAGATGTCCTGCAGTGTCGCGTGGGTCAGCGCCGAGATCGGGTTGAAGCTCAGGTTGCCCCAGAGCTTGAGCCAGATCTCGCCGCGGATGTCGCGGCTCACCGGGGCCTTGAAGCCGGCGCGCATCATCGCCTGCGACAGCGCCTCGATGCGCTCGCTGCGCGAGCCGTCGAGCTCGCCGAGCGAGAAGCGGTTGCCCTCGACGACCTTGACGACGCCCGGCGCGACCAGCTCGCTGGCGGGGTAGACCACGCTGCCGATGATGCGTTCGGGCTCGATCGCCGCGGCGATCGCGCCGTCCGGGTCGACGCTGGTGACCGCCCGGCCCTCGTAGGGCCCGGCGAGCTTGTGGAAGTACCACCACGGCACGCCGTTGAGCATGGTCACGACCAGGGTCTGCGGGCCGAACAGCTCGCGCAGGCCGGGCAGCACGTCGCGCAGCTGGTGTGCCTTGAGCGTGACGAGCACCGCGTCCTGCGGACCGGCCTCGGCCATGTGCTGCACCGCGCGCACGTTCGTGGCGTGCGCCTCGCGGCCGTCCTCGTCGATCAGGCGGAAGCCGTTCGCGTTGATCGCGGCGAGGTTCTGGTTGCGGGCGATGAAGGTGACGTCCTCGCCCGCGAGCGCGAGCTTCGCGCCGAGGTAGCCGCCGATGGCCCCGGCGCCGACGATGGCGAACTTCATGCGCGGCCCTCCCTGGCCCGGTAGTGCGACTGGGCGACGCCGACCAGCGGCCACAGCAGCAGCACCAGCGCGAGCCCGGCGATGCTGCCCACCAGCGGATTCGCCCAGAAGATCGACAGGCTGCCCTGCGACAACAGCATCGCCTGGCGGAAGCTCGCCTCGGCCATGTCGCCCAGCACGAGGGCCAGCACCAGCGGCGCCAGCGGGTACTTCAGCTTCTTGAAGAAGTAGCCCGCGACGCCGAAGACCAGCATCATCACGACGTCGAACATCGAGCTGTGCACGGTGTAGGCGCCGATGGCGCAGACGAAGATGATGACCGGCGCGATCACCGCGAACGGGATGCGCAGGATCGCCGCCCACCACGGCACCGTGGTCAGCACGACGATCAGGCCGACGAGGTTGCCGATGTACATCGACGCGATCAGGCCCCAGACGAAGTCCTTCTGCTCGATGAACAGCATCGGCCCGGGCTGCAGGCCCCAGATCAGCAGGCCTCCCAGCAGCACCGCCGCGGTCGGCGAGCCGGGGATGCCCAGCGTCAGCATCGGCAGCAGCGCCGCGGTGCCGGCCGCATGGGCCGCGGTCTCGGGCGCGATGACGCCCTGGATCTCGCCCTTGCCGAAGGCCTGGGGGTTCTTCGACAGGCGCCGCGCGAGGCCGTAGCTCATGAACGACGCGGGCGTGGCGCCGCCGGGCGTGATGCCCATCCAGCAGCCCACGGCCGTGGAGCGCAGGAAGGTCCGCCAGTACTTGAAGATGTCCGTCCAGGTGTCCCACACCGCGCGCGAGGTGATGCGCGCGCTGCGGCCCTTGAAGGCCAGGCCCTCCTCCATCGTCAGCAGGATCTCGCCGATGCCGAACAGGCCGATCACCGCGATCAGGAAGTCGAAGCCCTTGAGCAGCTCGGTCACGCCGTAGGTCATGCGCAGCTGGCCGGTGACGGTGTCCATGCCGACCGCGGCGAGCGCGAAGCCGAGCATCATCGACGCGATGGTCTTGGCCGCCGGCTCCTTGCTCATGCCGACGAAGCTGCAGAAGGTCAGCAGCTGGACGGCGAAGAACTCCGCCGGCCCGAACTTGAGCGCGAACCTCGCCAGCAGCGGCGCGAGAAAGGTGATCAGCATCACCGCGAACAGCGCGCCGACGAAGGACGAGGTGAACGCCGCCGTCAGCGCCTGCGCCGCCTTGCCCTGCTGCGCCATCGGGTGGCCGTCGAAGGTCGTCGCCACCGACCAGGGCTCGCCGGGGATGTTGAACAGGATCGACGTGATCGCGCCGCCGAACAGCGCGCCCCAGTAGATGCAGCTCAGCATGATGATCGCCGAGGTCGGGTTCATGCTGAAGGTCAAGGGCAGCAGGATCGCCACGCCGTTGGCGCCGCCCAGCCCCGGCAGCACGCCGATCAGCACGCCCAGCACGATGCCCACCGCCATGAAGCCCAGGTTCGGCAGCGTCAGCGCCACCGAGAAGCCGTGCATCAGGTTCTGGAGTTCGTCCATGGTCAGAACCCCAGCAGGCGTTCGAGCGGCCCCTTGGGCAGCGGCACGAGGAACCAGCGCTCGAAGATCAGGAAGAACAGCAGCGGCACGCCGAGCGCCACCGCCGCGGTCGGCGCGGCCCGGTACTTGCCGTGGCGCCGCATGAACCACGCGATCAGCAGCACCGACGCGAGGTAGATGCCCAGCGGCGCGATCAGCGCGACGTGCACGACCATCGGCCACAGCACCGAGAACACGCTGGCGATCTGCGAACGCTCGGCGAACACCGCCTTCGTGGTCGCCCAGGTCAAGACCTGACGCAGCAGGATCCAGGCACTGGCACCGAGCAGCATCGAGCCGATGTAGAAGGGGAAGTAGCCCGAGCGCGGGCCGTCGTCGCCCCAGCCGGTGCCCACGCGCAGGCTGTCCTTGATGACCAGCAGCGCGAGCACCGCGAGCACCGCGGCCACCACGATCTCGGGGCCGCGCTGGCCCACGGGCCGGGAGTCTTCGGGGCGGTTCATGCTCAGGACGCCAGGAAGCCGGCTTCCTTCATCAGCTCGCGGTGCATCTGTTCGTTCCGGCCCAGCCAGTCGAAGAAGGGCTGGCCCGACAGAACAGATGCACCGCGAGCTGATGAAGGAAGCCGGC
>ERZ795044.4968-NODE-4968-length-10828-cov-6.581454_pt1 | contig 10828 bp, 9 predicted proteins | sample MGYA00375128_ERZ795044 | MGnify/ENA primary metagenome ERZ795044 (study PRJEB30173, sample SAMN05720213) | anaerobic digester metagenome | isolation source: active sludge of municipal wastewater-treating anaerobic digesters | place: USA | collected 2014-12-22 ... | reverse complement strand
GCGTAGTCATCAGGCTTGTTCGCCGCCAGCACCAGCACACCAACGTCATGCAGCAGCGCAGCGGTAAACGCTTCGTCGATCACCGCCTGGCTTGCACCAGCCTCCTTGGCGATCCGACGAGCACAGCTTGCCGTCAGCATGGCGTGTCGCCACAGGGCTTCCAGTGAAAATCCAGGCAATCGGGCCTGGTCAAATTGTGCGAAGACTTGGCTGGAGAGCACCAGTGATTTGATTGTCTCAAATCCCAGCAGCGCCACTGCTTGCTCGGGATCGGACACATGCGTGCGGAGACCAAAAAATGCCGAGTTGACCAACTGCAGGATTTTCGTGACCATGCCAAGATCCTTCGCCACGATGCGGGACGCTTTTTTCAGCGACGCCTGCGGGCTCTGCATCTCCTGCATGAGATCCTGATAGATCGAAGGCAGACTCGGCAGAGACTTGATTTCACTGACCAGCGTCCGCAGCGTGGGATTGGCCAACACCACGCGTAAGGCCTCAGCTTGCGCAATCGTCGCCTTCAAGGCCTCCACGTCCACTGGCTTTTGGAGAAACCGATGCGCCACGGAGGCCGATCGCAGATAGTTCACTGGACTCTGATCACCGGAGAGAATAATCCGGATCGTGTGTGGACAGACCTTGCGCACCTCCGTGAGAAATTGTGCGCCGTCCATCCCGGGCATCGTCATGTCGGAAATCACGACATCACAGGGACCTTCACTCATCGCAGCCAACGCGCTCTTAGCGGAGGAGAAAAACTCCATCGTCCATTCGGATTGCATCGGGGCCAACGTCCGCTGCAAATGTTTGAGAATTTCCGGCGCATCGTCGACAAACAACACGCGTCGCATGAGGCCCTCCTCCCGGCAGAGTTCGTCTCTTCTCCTCATCGGTTGAGAGGCGCAGGACCTTAAGTCGGCATGAAAGGCCTCACGCAATGAGGTGGGAGGAATCCTGTGAATTTCGAGGAACTTAGGCAGGCGTGGCGCCAACAGCTAGTTGCGGTCCAGATCCCAACTGACAATATCGGCATTTTTGCCGTCGCCGCCGGGAGTACCATCTGCACCAAAAGAAATGACTTCGAACTCGCCGCCGCCTTGGGTAGCAGGAGCCGTGTACTTGTATGGAAATCCCCAAGGATCAGAGGGCACCTTCGGGAGATACCCCCCCGCCTTCCAATTGGGAGCGGCAGGACCGGATGACGGCCGCTCGACAAGGGCTTTCAATCCTTGCTCGGTCGAGGGGATATTGCCATTATCGAGTTTGTAGAGCTGCAGGGCGCTTTCAATATTGGAGATTTGCGCCTTGGCGGCCGCCCGCTTGGCATCTTCCGTCCGCCCCATTACCCGGGGGATCAGCAGCGTCGCGAGGATCGCCAGAATCACCACGACGATCATGACCTCAATGAATGAAAACCCCTCACTATATTTCAGCCGCCCGCCAAGACCCGTGTAGCGATGCGCGGACGACACACCGCGGCCGCTTCCGGAAGCCTTCATGCTGTTGGGAAATGCCATATGATCTGCGCTCCTTGTCTCAACCGGTCCAGGCTCTTTGCAATCTTCTGCGTGAACCGTTTGTGAATTGTAACAGGAACCTCGAGGAGTCTGTCATTCAAATCCCAGGGGTCATCCTCGTTTCGTTGCTAACCTTCACCTCTTGGAGCGGGCATCCGAAATGAGGCCACCGATTCAGGGACGAACGATCTGATACAGCATGATGCCAGGCTTGAGCTGCGCACGAGGCAGCACGCTTTGATGCATCCGGAACGTAGGCAACGAGGCCACCGGGGTGATCGCCTGCAGATGTACTCCGGCTGTTCGGCACATATCTGCCACGGCCGGCGGACCGACGATGAACGCCACGGCCCCAGGCGACAGATGGCGAGCCAACTGGTGCACCCGGTGGCTGATCGCCTCCGGCTTGTCATGCAGATTGAATGGCGTCCATTCGTATACCAGGTCGTAGAACTCGCTCCCCTCCTCCCCTGCTCCATGGGGCCGCATGCGCACACGGGTGAGCCACTCCAGTCGCTGGGCGCGTGCCAGGAGATTCCACCACATCTGCGCCTGGCGCTGGGCAAACGCCGCATGATCATAGCGCACCGTATATGCGCGCGACCGGTCGCCGGCGAAGCACGTGGTGATGGCCGCATCGAATCCGGAAATCAGCACCTGTTCCGCACGAGACACCTTCGCCGCCAATGGCCGATCCTGTTCGATGAGATCTTGAAGGTAGTCGGAGACAAACGGCTGCGTCGCCAATTCCCCGATTTCCTGCTCATCGTTTGGATACAGAAGCACCGCGCCAAACGCCGCTTTTGGATCGACCTGCGGCGGACTCCCGCCGAACACTGATCGCCACTCAACGGCCGGCAAGGGAGCACCTGGCGTAGCCGGTCCGTCGACTCGCCCCCAGTCGTCCGGTAACGGGATCGCACGCGTCGTGTCTCCCTCGGTCAATAGGAGCTGCCCCTGCCGGATCATCAATCCGCGCTGGCAGGGTGCGAGTCCTCTCTGATCGAAGGGCTGATGGGAGAGTCCTGCCGGATCGTCCAAACGGGTTGCTTTCAGCATTCGCTGACCTTGGATCGTGACGCATAACTTCTGCGTCAGATTGACGTGTCTTCTCGGTGGATCCGGCACGGGTGTCCATGTCACCAGGTGGGATCGCGGCGCATCCATGAACACCGGAAACGGATCACCGCCGCCGGTCAAGTGAGGAGAAAAGAAATTGCTGAATAGTCTAAACGCGGCTTCTGACGGATAGGTCGGAATACCACGATACCGCAACGGCCGCGGACTCGCCTGTCCGCGATTCTGATCGTCATAAAGTCCGCGGATCAATTCAAAGAGGGCGGAGCCAGTGCCGGGGAGCAACGAGAGAAACAATTCGACGACCGGCAGAAAATCGATGGTTTCCCAATGCATGGCTCCCATGCATGCCATAAATCGTTGGGTATCGAAAGTCCCGTCAGGCAGATAGTAGATCGCGTCTTTGCGGTGCCGGATCGTGGCGCTGCCCTTCGTATCAATGGTCATGTCCTGATCACTGTAAAAAAACCGGACCTCCTCCAGCGGAACGCGCATGGCCTGAGCCGCCATGCCTCGAAGATCATCGGCCCTGAGCCGCTGCCACCCAGGCTTCCGGGACAAATCCAAAGTCATCGTGTTTACCAGCCCACCGGGAGTCAGGCCAACCCATGCCCCCCAGTCCAGGTGCACCCGACTTCGAAGGAGACGCAGCTTGCCGTCGACCGATTCCCATTCGCACTCATGTAGTGGATACCCCTCCGGGTCCGTCGCCAGGATTCGACGACCATGACTTCCATAGACCACGAGATGCCCGGTTGGCAGTCGGAGGAAGGATGCTGAGGACGTCGACAAGCGCGGCGCATCAGCAAGATTGGAAGGAAAGGTGAGCGTACCGGGGCGGCTCAGTATCTCCTGTAAGGAGGCATCCACGGGCATTTACTCGCGGATCTGCCCGCTCCCCAGCACCACGAACTTGGAGCAGGTCAATTCCTCCAGCCCCATTGGCCCTCGCGCGTGCAGCCGGGATGTGCTGATGCCGATTTCCGCTCCGAGACCGAACTGGTAGCCATCATTGAGCCTGGTCGATGCGTTCACCAGGACGGCCCCGGCATCGACTTCGCGCAGAAATCGCATGGCACGGGAGTAATCCTTGGTGACAATCGCTTCCGTATGCCGGGAGCCGAATGCGGCGATGTGCTCAAGCGCTTCGTCCATATGCTTGACAACCTTGACCGCAAGAATGAGATCGAGAAATTCTTGCCCGAAATCATCTTCCACCGCCGGTTTGACCTCAGGACACAGCTGACAGGTCTTGGCGCAACCGCGGACTTCCACCTTTGCCGCCGTAAGCTGTTTGATCAAGTGCGGAAGCCAGGTCCGCGCGATGCTGTGATGAACTAAAAGAGTCTCCATGGCATTGCAGGTTGAGGGGCGTTGTACCTTGGCATTGAGGCAGATCTGTTCAGCCACCTTCGGATCCGCATCCGCATCGACATAGGTATGGCAGACGCCCTTATCATGCTTCAGCACCGGGATCGTGGCATGTTCGGCGATGGTCTTCATCAAGGAATCCCCGCCCCGGGGGATGATGAGGTCGATATACTGATCCTGCTTCAGCAACAACTGAACGATCTCACGCTCGGGACGATCGACGAAGGTGATCGCGCCGGCCGGCACACCCGCCTTCTCCGCGGACTCGCTCAACACTTTGGCGATCGCCGTGTTGGAATGTAATGCTTCCGACCCGCCTCGCAGGAGGCAGACGTTTCCAGACTTGAGACAGAGGGCCGCCGAATCAGCCGTCACATTGGGACGAGCCTCGTAAATAATACCGATGACCCCGAGGGGAACCCGCATCCGGCCGACCTGCATCCCATTCGGCCGCGTCCACATCTTGGGCATCTCGCCCAACGGATCCGGCAGGCGAGCGACATCACGAATCCCTGCAGCCATGTCGCGAATACGCTCTGCGGTCAGCCGCAACCGGTCACCCAGCGCCTTGCGCTCAGGTGTGGCATCGAATTGCTCGAGATCCTTTTCGTTCTCAGCCAGCAGCTCCGCCTCGTGCGCCTCAAGCCCCTCGGCCATGGCCTCCAACGCGTGATTTTTCACTGCCGTCGGGAGGGCGGAGAGCCGACCCGCTGCCTTCTTCGCGCTCTTCACCAGGCCCATCACATAGTCTTCAGGAGAGAGTACTTCAACGGGAGCTTCCAGCTCAGGGGCCGGGGATTCGGTCAGGTCTTGTTCCATGTCGTGAGTTCCTGCTGCTAGGCGATACACGAGGCCCTAGGCCAAGGTATTCGCCGATCAAGATGGTGAACGTAGGCGAAAAATCGATAGCGTGATAGGATACTGTGGGGTTTGGAGTCGGGTCAAGGGTTACCGGGGAGGTCCCGGCATCATGGGAGCGCCTTGTGAAGCGCCGGCGCCGGGAACGGCTCCTTGTGCGCCCGGATGAGGTGGCATGGTCCCGGGAGCCAGTCCCATCATCGGTGGCATCAGCATGGACTGTGAGGACGGATTGGGATGCTGGAACATCCAGTCGTGGTAGGTCTTGCGTCCCTCGAAATGGCGAACGGCCAGCGGAAAATCACGCTCCTTGATCGGTTTCACTTTACTTTTGCTGCGCACCCCCATGATGCCTCCGGTGGGCGCGCGCATGTACTCCCAGTCTCCTCCACTGATCGGATCCTGATAGACTCTCCGCAAAAATGGTTTGGGCGTGCGCGTCAATTCGGCGAGAGACTGAGGATAGATTTCGGTGGCCATGATACGACCGATTTTCATCGAGGCCGAGTACAGCGCCAGCGCGTTTTGAATTTCGATGCCCTTGGCCATGAGGTCGGCTTCTTTTTCGCGCTGAACCATCACTGTCCACTGACGGGCCGCTGCCGAGACGGAAATTCCGATCAAGACGATCGAAAACATCAAGGCCAGATAGGTGATACCGCGGGTATTCTGGAGAGAAGCACGCAACCCGACGCCCTCCTAGTTGGGTTGCCCCCCTGCGGCGGGATCATCTGTAACCGGAATGACCTGGGTGATTTTTGATCCGACATCCTGCAGCGTAATTTCCTTCAACGACACATCTTTGACCAGGACGTCCCCCCCAATCACCTCTCCCACCTGAACGACATGCATCTCGTCATTCTTCACCACAACTGCCATGTTCTTCTTTTTCTGCGCCCCTCCCCCCACGGCCATAAACCCGACATAGCGGTACTGATTGAGCTCGGTCGCAATCCGCAGCCGTTCGATCTCTTCAGGCGTTGGCCCCTTCGGACCTTCGGCCACGGGTTCCTGCTCTTCTTCCGGGGACGTTTGCTCCTGGGGCTCCTCAAGCGGCTCGCGAACAGGAGGAGCGGCGGGCTTGGCAGAGCCGCGTGAACGGCCTCGACGAGCAGCCGGGGGCGGCACCGCAACCGGCTCAACCTGGGGCAGGAGACTGGCGAAAATGTTGCGCGGGGTCGAAAAGGTGGCTTCGCGTTGCCCTTTGATGGCTGCCAAGCGCTCAAGGTGAACTTGCAAATCACCACCGACTGCAGCTTGAGGCGCTTTTGTCGGTGCCCGCTGTCCACTGACATGCGTCAATGGCACTCGTGCCGGTTCATTGGAATGGTCGAATTGCCAGATGAGCAATCCGATCCACAGCACGACCAGGATCAGCAGCAGCAGCCCCTGATTTTTACTGACTCGATTCATGGGTATCAGGGCGTCGGAGATTGCAAATGCTCTCCGCGCAAATAGGTCGAAATCCTAATATTGAACGTGAGTTGCTGATCCTGAATGTTCCCTGAGCGGACGAGGTTGAGATCCTCGATAAACAACAACTCCTGGGCCGACTCCAAATTGTAGAGGAAGCGGCGCAGGTCTTCATACCGACCGGTCACGGTTCCTTGCAGAACGGCCTTGCTGGCATCCGGAACCGACGTCTTCTCGGTTTTATACGAGAGCGCCGGCAGTGTGACCTGATCCCGTTTGGCCTCCTCTGTCACGCCGAGGGCAAGCGGTGCAAAATCTCGAAACAACGGCAGGACGGCCCACACCCGCTGCAGATCCGCCTTTGCCTTCTTGGCTTCCCGATGCCGGTTTAATTGCTGCCGCGCCTTGACCGACTCGGCTTCAAGCCTCACTTGTTCCTCTTCCGCGGCGCCCAACACCAGGGCATGAATTCCGTAACTCACCATGCCCAAGACAGCTAGGAAGGCCAGCCAGGGCAGGATGGGCGCATAGGGTTGACGCCAGGTCAGTTGTAGCCGATCGAGTCCTGGAAACATCATGAGTTCCGATTCCGGTACCGCAAGGTCAGGTCGAACTCGACCAGACCGTTGCCCATCACCCGGTGTTGGCCCAACACGGGATCCTTAAATTGAGGGTGGTCTTGGAACATCACCGTCAAGGTGGTCACATCTTCCAACGCTCTCGCCGATCCAGTCAGCATGATCGTGGCATTGGCTGGATCAAGACGGATGCTATTGACGGCAATCCGTTGCGGGATCGCACGCTCCAATTCCGTCAGAAACCGGGTCCAGGAGAAACTTCGCTTCTCGATCAAATGGTTGGCGAATTCGATCTCCTTCGGCAATAACTGCAGCGCGGCTTCTGAAAGGTCCAAGCCTTCCTGCTGCGCTTCTTTCAGCAATTCTTTGTCCCGCTCCTGCACCTGCAGTAAGGCCGCTTCTCGCGCCTGCACGTCCTGCCACACCAGCCATGACTGCGAAATATCCCAGAGGATGGCCACGCCGATCACTCCCGCCAAGAGCATGATCAGCAACCGTGCCGGCGCCAGATACCAGCGATAGCGGCTGCTCAGATTAATCGCGAACACGCCGCTGCGCGCAGACGGCTGACCGATACGCGAGGCCACATCGCGAAGCACCGATACCAGATTATCCAACATCATGGCTTAGACCACCCCTGCAATCGCCGGCATGGCCGCACTGGTCCGGGGGCCCGCAATCGGCCCCCCGCCGAATTGTTGCACCCGCTCCCAATCCAATTCCTGCACGGGCACGCCCAATCCTTTTTCCAATTGCTGCCGCAACGCAGATCCCAGGGCTTCGTCCGCAATCAGGATGGTCTGGCTGATCGCGAGTTCCGGCGTTTGCTGCTGACACGCGTAAATCGAATCGGCACACTCCTGCACAATCCGGTTGATCCCCAGCTGCTCCGAGCCGGCCGGCCACACTCCGCCGGAACCCACTCCACCCTGGAGTTTGGATCGGAGAAAGACAAGGACACCCTTGTGAAAGATAAACGCCGTGACCCCGCCGTCTGTGGCATTCACCCACAAGAAATCGGCGGTTGCGCCCGCTGTGCGCCAGGCTCCATGGGACCACAAGTTGAAGAGACGTAAACTTGCCACATCCACTTCCTGCGGGATGAGACCGGCAGCTTCACATACGGCTTCATACTGCGCCAACACAGCTTCTTGCACGACCACTGCGAGAACGGTGCAGGGACCATCACCAGACACGCCCGGTTCGGACAACACTTGGGAAAAGACTTTGGCCCCGCTCAATGACAACAATTGCTCCTGCCCTAATCGCCAGCGCACCAAGGCATCCCGCTCATCCGAACTCCAGGGAAGGTCCTGCAAGCGGACAACCGCCAAGCGCACGGCCAGGTCAGGTAAAATCACCGTCGCGGCACGGGGGACTCCGGGGGTAGAAGAACGGCCTGGAGCCTGAGTAGTCGCCGACCCGGCGATCGCGCGGATGTGCGATTCCAACTCATGAGGAGACACGACGTTCTGTTCCAACGGCGACAGGCGGAGGATCCCCTCGGGCAAGGCCGAGACGACGCACTGATACCGTGGGCGCCCGCGCCAGTTGCGATGCACCTCCGCCCAGGCGAGATCATGCGCCCCGATTTTCAAACAATACTGCGGTCTACTGGTGATCCAATCCCACATCGTCTAGCGCTCTTCACTGAACGTCACGCGGTTGATTTCACGAAGCGTCGTCTCCCCGGCCAGCACTTTTTTGACCGCGGACTGCCGCAGAGTGATCATCCCGTCCGTGACCGCGCGATACCGGATTTCCGACAACGCCCGGTCGGCCAGAATCATTTCCTTGATCTCGTCCGTCAGGTCCAGAAATTCGGTAATGCACTTCCTGCCCCGATACCCTGTGTCATGGCACTCAGAGCAGCCCTTCCCTTCATAAAACGGTGAGGTCTTGAATTCATCATAATCGAGACCCGACTCCTCGGCCAGCGCTTGATCGAGCGTGACCTGATGGCGACAGTCGGGACAAATCACCCGGATCAACCGTTGCGCCAACACGCAGGTCAACGCTGCAAGGAAGTTATAGGAATCAATGCCCATCGACGCGAACCGGCCGATCACATCGAACACGTTGTTGGCGTGCACCGTGGTCAACACCAAGTGGCCGGTGAGGGCCGATTGAATGGCAATCTGGGCGGTCTCCGCATCCCGAATTTCTCCGACCATGATCTTGTCTGGATCGTGACGAAGAATGGACCGTAACCCGCGAGCAAATGTGAGGCCTTTCTTCTCGTTCACCGGGATTTGCACGACGCCCGGCAACTGATACTCCACCGGATCTTCAATCGTGATCAATTTGTCTTCCTGAATGTTCATTTCACTGATGGCAGCGTAGAGCGTCGTGGTCTTCCCGCTTCCGGTCGGACCAGTCACGAGAACCATGCCATAGGGTCTCGTAATCGCGCGCCGGAACCGCTTGAGATCTTCGGGATTAAACCCCAACCGATCCAGCCGCAAGGTGGAGACGCCGGTGGTGATTGCCTCCCGGTCCAAAATTCTGATCACGACGGATTCGCCAAACACACTCGGGAGAATCGACACACGAAAGTCGACCGTTTTCCGGTCCAAACGCATCCGGAAGCTGCCGTCTTGCGGGACCCGACGCTCCGCAATGTCCAAGTCGGACATGACCTTCAGGCGAGAGACCAGGGGCGGATGCAGCTTCACATCCAACGGATCCATGGCGGAGACCAAAATGCCGTCCACACGAAATTTGACCGTAGTCGCGCGATCCGTCGCTTCAATATGGATGTCGCTCGCCCGCCGCTGCATGGCGCTGAGCATGATCGTATCGAGCAGCTTGACGACGGGGCTTTGGTCTTCGCCGAAATGGTCCACCGTCAGGACTTCTTCACCCCGTTCGTCTTCCTTGACGAGAACCGACCGGTACTCCGCTTCGAGCTCGCGCAAGGCCTGACTCGATCCTTCGCTGCGCTCTAATGCAGCCTGGATGGCATTCTTTGAACTCACCACATAGTGCAAGGGGCGATTGAGCAGAATTTCCAGTTCATCCAGCCCCAGCAGGTTCTGGGGATCGGAAATCGCAATGGTCAGGATCCCCGCCTCGTCTTTCAGCGGCACAAACGGATGACGGCGCATGAGCTTGACGGAAATGGTGTGATAAAACTCCGAATCCACGCGGAAACCGGTGAGTGCGTCATAGGGAAGGCCATACTGCGCGGCTAGCGCCTGAGCCAACTGCGTCTCTGAAATGGTGCCGTCTTCAACCAGCGTGGGCCCCAACGCGGTGGTGCTGCCCCCAAGGCGGGCCACGACCTGGTCTACCGTGCGACGAGGGAGGATCCCTTCACGCACCAGCACATCAGCCAGCGACGGGCGGGTGAGATGACGTTGCATGGCCATACTACAAATCTCCAACCCTGATGGAAGCCAGGGCGCTGGAATGATTTCGTCGATGTTGCCACATTACTGAATCGTTCCGGCCATCTGAAAAATCGGCAAATACATGATGATGACAATGCCGCCGACGAGCAATCCCATGACCAGCAGCAGGACCGGCTCAATCCAGGTCGTCAACTGGCTGAGCCGCACATCGAGATCGCCCTCATAGAATTCCGCCACATCTCTGAGCATGGGCTCAAGCGAGCCCGTCTCCTCGCCGACCGACAGCATTTCGATGGCCAACTTAGGCAAAATTTTGGGCCGCTCAATGGCGGCCGCCAGCGTACTGCCTTCGCGAATCTCGTTGACCGCGGAGACCAGTCCGCGTGACACAAAGCGATTCGAGACCGCCCCGCGCGCAATCTCCAGGGCTTCCACGATCGGCGTGCCGCCGGCCAGCACCGTGGCGAGCGTCCGCGTCAATTGGATCGTATGGTGCTCCACGAGAATGGTCCCGAGTAACGGTAACCGCAACAGATTCCGGTCCACAGATAAGCGTCCGGCCGAGGTTTGATACCAGGCGCGCCCCATGACCATCGCCACGATGACGATGATGGCCACAGGAATCAATTGCGCTTCTCCCATGTGGATCGCGGAGATGAGC
>ERZ795044.4966-NODE-4966-length-10834-cov-3.556081_pt1 | contig 10834 bp, 12 predicted proteins | sample MGYA00375128_ERZ795044 | MGnify/ENA primary metagenome ERZ795044 (study PRJEB30173, sample SAMN05720213) | anaerobic digester metagenome | isolation source: active sludge of municipal wastewater-treating anaerobic digesters | place: USA | collected 2014-12-22 ... | reverse complement strand
CGCCGGCGGCCGTGAGCAGGTCGACGACCTTGACGCCCTTGTAGGTGACGTAGTTGTCGAACTGCTGCTTGGTGGAGTTGGCGAGCTGGAACTGGGTGTGGTTGGCGAGGCCCTGGAGCTGCGCAGTGGTGAAGGTCTTGCCCGGAGCCACCGGCTGGCCGGGCATGCTCGCCGGATCGCCCGGGTACATCAGCGCGTCGATCTCCTGCTGGTTCGTGTAGGTGTCGCCGTCGCTGTCCTTGGCGGCGATCGCCTGCAAGGCCGCCTCGCTGCGACCCGCTGCGACGTAGTCCTTGCCGAACGGGTTGAGGGTGTCGGCGAAGGCGGTGGGCTGCGGCTCGGCGTAGCCGGAGGCAGGGTGCAGGATGAGGTGGCAGAAGTCGCACGCGTTCTGCGTGATCTTCGCGCCGCCCGAAGTGAACTCGCCTCCCTTGTGACACGTGCGGCAGTCGTCGAGCCGCGTGCCGAGCGTGTTGCGGTAGACCGTCACGAACGCGTTCGAGTCCTTGTCGTTCTCGTGCCCCTTGTAGGAGCGCGAAGAGGTCTGCGGGCTGCTCGTGGCGCCGTCGCCGTCGGAGTCGTCGGAGCAGGCTCCGGCGAGAGCCGCCAGGGCGATGCAGGTGGCAGGGAGGAAGCGAAGCAGACGCTCGATGCGCATGGTGGTACCTGCTTGGTGCACGGACTCTGGGGGGGAAAACAGCCTTCCCGCGCCGCGAATCGGGGCCCGATCCCACTGCGTGGGCTGCTGTCCGGTCCAGTCGCGCGCGGTGGACGGCGGCTCTCACAGAGACTGCGTGCGGGAAGGCGGGACGAACATAGCGGAGGCGGCGTTGCGCGGCCGGCACTCGACGGTGATGGGTGTTGCACGTTGTGGGTGGTTGTGAAAGTTTGCGGACCGCGATGGCTACCGACGTTGCCGGGCGCTGGCTCACCACCAAGGAGGCAGCCGCTCTCCTTCGCGTGCATCCGAAGCACATGTACAGGCTCCTCAAGCAGGGATTGCCCGCTTCGAGGGTCGGCGGACAGTGGCGCTTTCAGGCCGCCGAGCTCGCCTCTTGGAGCCGCGGAGGACGCGGCCGCGCGGGTAACGAAGAGAAACAAATTGCCACACAAGGGCTCCCGGGCTTCCTCGCGGCCGACGACGACCTCGCTGTCGATCTGCTGCTCTCCCTGCTGCACCGCGATCGCGCGCCGCTGCTCGGTCGCGTGTCCCGCAACCGGCGCGTCCCCCTCGAGCCGCTCCTCGACGGCTCCGTGCTCGCCGTCGCGGTCCTCGGTGATCTCCCCGAACCGCCCTCGATCCCTCTCGCGCGCATCCATCTCGCCCACGTCCAGCTCGGCCTCGCCGCCTGCCCCGGCGGGCCCGCCCCCTCCCTCGCCTTGCTCTCCACCAAACGCCAGCGCCTCGCCTCTTGGACCTCCGGCTCCGACCCCCGCTCCATCCTCGAAGGCGTCCTCGAACGCGAAGGCATCGATCCGGTCCGCGTCCACTCCCGCGCCCTCGAAGTCCTCTCGCACGCCGACACCATCGCCGCCGTCGTCGCCCGACGCGCCGATCTCGCCTGGACCTCCGCTGCCTGGGCCGATCGCTTCTCCCTGCCGTTCCTCCCCCTCGCTTCCCGCTCCCTCGCCCTCGTCGCGCGCGCCGATTCCCTCGGCAACCCGTGCCTCATCCGTTGCTGGCAGGTGCTGCAATCCGAAGCCTTCCGCGAGGCGATCCGATCGCTGCCCGGCTACGACGCAGAAGGCTCGGGAGAGATCCGCTATCTCTCCGGCGCCGGCGACAGCTTCCAGAGCGCACCCAAACCCCCGCAGCGCGCAGCGCCTCGCACCCAGCCCGCGGCCTCGCCCTCTCGTCCCCCGATCCGCTGCGCCATCGTCACCCGCGGCCACGGTCAGGACGCCAGCTCCCGCATCCTTCGCCTCGTGCGCGCTCTGGTCGCCCGCGGAATCGGCGTGTGCGGCTGCGTTCAGCTCCCCCACAAGACCCAAGGAAAGCTCGCTGGCTACGACCTGACTCGCATCGGCAAGGCCGGCAATCATGCGCTCGCCCGTCGCTCCGCCTCCTCCCGCGAGGGCTTCGCCGCGTTCCGCTTCGACGACGAAGCCTTCGCCACCGCACGCGCATGGCTCGAGAAGGAGCGCAGCGACGCGCGTGTTTGTGTCATCGATTCGTGGGGGGCGCTCGAGTCGAAGGGAGCCGGTCACTTCGATGCGATCGCCGCCGCGCTCCGCACGCGCGAGCAGGGGCTCGTGCTGGCCAGCGCGAGACGCGACGTGCTGCCCGACATCCTGCGTCGCCTCGACATCCCGGAACGCGCCGTCTTGCGCCTCGACCTGCCCTACGATGCACGGGCCGAGAAGCGCTTCCTCGATGCGATCGTCCGCGTCGCAGGCGGCTGAGTCCCGCGCAGCGGCTCGCTATCGACTCCGCTCCTTGTCTTCCCCCGGACTGTCCGGGGGGGCGGGCGGCTCCGGCTCCTGCGGCTCCTCGGGGTACGGGTCCGGCTCCGGCTCCGCGGACGGCGTCTCGACACTCGCCTCCGGCGCCGCGGCCTGCGCCTCCATCGCACCGGCATCGTCCCCCCGGCGCTCCGCGACGCTCGCGTCCACGCCCTCGATCCGCACCGTGCGCGTTGCGCTTCGGCGCTCCGATCGATCGCTCTCGATCGGCCCTCCGGCATCCGCCTCCTGCTCCGCAGCACGCTCTGCGCCCTTCGCCTTCGGGTCGAAGCAGCCCTGGTCGTTGCCGTCGTGGACTCCCCACCGGCACAGCCATGCCATGCGCGCCGCGAACCCTTCGGTATCCACCGCAATCGGCCCGCCGTACTGCGTCGGCGTGGGACAGCCCGCGACGGCCAGGCCGAGAATCGGAACGAGCATCAGCAGATGGCGGCGCATGGCATTCACAGGTTCTCGACGCTCTTGAGCATCTCGGTGACGAACTGCATTCGAGGGCGGATGAGCAGAGCATGTCCCGCTCGCGGGCGGACGACAATCGACGCCGAGGTCGATCCGATCCCGTCTGCGTTGAGCGGATCGTCCCGGAAGACGTAGCCGTAGCCGCGGTTGTTCGGGTCCGTCACGACCTGCGTTTCCGCGCGAGTTTGGAAGTCCTCGGCGACCGCCGTGCCGGCCACCAGACTCGACGCCACCACTGCACACCCGATCGTCATCAGCTTGCGGATCATGGACTCCTCCTTGCTGCCGCCACGCGGCAGGGTTGTCGCCCGCCCTTCTCGCGGGCCTCGTCTCTTCGCTTTTCCCGCAGTGTGCGGGCTCAATCGACGCAGGTGCAGAAACCGGCATTCGGCGCGCACTCGCACCGAGGCGTTCGGATGTTCCTGATCTCGGGCGCGGACGCCGACGGCGCAGGCGGCGGCGCGGACGCGGTTGCGCTCGGCCTGGGCCGCACGATCGGAGCAGGCGGCACGACGCTCGGCGCGGAGGAAGCGACCACGGCCGGGCCCGCCACGCGAGCGGCCGTCGCTTCCGGAGTCTGGGCACATGCCGCAGGAGCCGGGGGAGTCGCAGGCAGAGGCGACGTCACCCGCGGCCGGGTCAGCTCGACCGCGGCCCACGCCCCCGCCGCCGCGAGGGTCGCTGCGAACGCCAGCCCGAAGGCCCACTTCCGATCGAGCCTTCGTGGGCGAGGAGAAGCGGAAGCGCGCAGCATCGCCTCGACCGTCCGCTCCGCGAAGTCCGCGGGGGGGTCTTGCGCCGGCCACTGCTTCCAGTCCTGCAGAGTCATCTACTCCTCCCGTACTCCTTCGAGCATGGCGCGCATCCGCTCACGCGCTCGAAATAGCCGCGTCTTCACCGTGTTCTCCGGCACCCCGAGCGTCCGCGCGATCTCCGCCATCCCCAGCTCGTGGAACTCCGCCAGCACGAACACCGCACGCTGATCGTCGTCGAGCCGCGACGCCGCCCGCTCGAACGCTCCCAACAGCTCCCTGCGCTGCTGCTCGAGCTCCGGCGTCCTCGCGTCCACCCCAGGCGCCACCTCTTCGAGCGACACCAGCTTCCGTCGATTGCGCCTGCGATGATCGATCGCCGCATGGCTCGCGATCCCCAGCAGCCAGGTCGACACCCGGGCCGGGCCCGATGGATCGAAGCGCGGCAATCCGCCGCACGCCTTCACGAACACCTCCTGCGCCACGTCCTCCACGTGCGGGCCGTGCCCGAGCATCCTCGAAAGAAAGGCGAACACCGTCCGCTGGTAGGTCAGCACGAACCGCTGCAGCGAAGCCCGATCCCGCTTGCGGCACGCCTCGAGGGTGGCCGCGTCGATCTCTTCGGGGCGCGGCGCGACGACGCCGAGGCCCGGTGTGTCCGGGGCTGCTGCCATGACGCTCTCACCAGCTTACACGCAGGGGGCGCGGAAAAGTTCCCGGCGGTTGCGGCGAAGCTCAATCGGGGGTGCGACGCACGGCCATCAGGGCGAAGAAGCAGGCGAGGGACACCAGCCCGATCGTGCTCGCAGCCTGGCTCCACCCCGGCACCGCTTCCGGACGTCCAAGCAGGTTCAGCGCGTGCGCACGCGGGAAGAGCACCGCCACGGGCGTGGCGAGGGGACCGATGAGCAGATCGAGCCCGAGCGCGATCACGCGTCCGCCGCTCTGCGCTCCGAAGCTGGCCCCGGCGCCGAAGTAGAACGTGTAGCAGGCCGCCGTGAGCGCTCCGATCCACGACGAGGTGAGCGCGTCGGAGACCGATGCGGCCGAAGGGGGGCCGTGCCCGGCGAGGGCCGTCACGCACGCAATCAGCGCCCCGATCGCCGCGGCCACCACCGCGGCGCCGACCAGGGCACCGAGGGCGGCGAGACGTCGATGGGCGCCCAGGGCCGCGGCAGGGCTCACCCCGGCCTCCAGACGCCCTCGTCCCAGGGAGCAGGACAGCACGGCAAACGCGGCGATGGGCAGCGCGAGCCCGAACCCCGGTCCCTGCAGCGCGCGACTCGCGGCGTCCGAGACGACCGCCTTTCGTTCGGCATACGAAGCAATCGCCGCGAAGGCCACCGCCGCTGCCGTGATCCCCATCGCGTGCCGCCGCCCGACCCGTCGCAGCACCAACCAGGTGCCCGCCTGGAAGCTCGCCGACGCCGCGCTCATGGCGCCGCCTTCCGCGGGGATTGCCCGCCCGCGTCGTGCATCGCGCGGCCTCCGGGCGCTACCGCCTGCATCGCCCGCAGCTCCGCGCCGCACTCCAGGCACACCCGCGCCACGGCCTTCGCGCTCGCTGCCAGCTCCCTGCTCCGCACCGCCACCGGCACAGAGTCGTCACTCGCCGAGAACGACAACGCCGCTACCGACGTCTCCCCCGCGAGCGCGGCCGCAACCTGGCGCGGCTTGTCCGTCCACACCCGCAGCTCGATCTCCGCCCCAGGTGCCAGCTCGTCCGTGTCCGGTGCCCCCACCGCCCGATCGACTCGCCCCTGCTTCAGCGTCGCCACGTCGTCCGCCAGCGCCGCTGCGTCGGCCGCCGATGCCGTCAGCACCAGCACGCACGCCCCCTCACTCGCGCGCCGACGCAACACCTCGCGCAGCACCGTCGCGTCGGCCTTCACGACGTCGGCCAGCGGCTCGTGAAGCACGACCAGGAGCGGCGCGGGCGCCGACAACGCAAGCGCGAGCCCCACGGTCCGCACTTCCCTGCGATCGAGCCCGCCGATGGGCCTGCGCAGCAGCGACGACGCTCCGATCGCCTCGAACCAGCTCTCGCGCTCGGGCGAATCGCCGCGCAGTCTGCGCGCCAGCGCCAGCAGCTCACGCACCGTCCCCACGTCCGCCAGCTCCGGCTCGTCGAGCAAGGCCCCGATCCGCGCTCGCGTCGAGGCCGACCACCACGGCGGAAGCCCGCCCACGATCAGGTGCCCGCTCGCGGGCCGCTCGCTGCCCGCCAGCATCCGCGCCAGCACGCTGGTCCCGTCGGAGCGTCCCCCCACCAGACACCCCACCGTCCCCGATGGCAGCGACAGATCGAGCCCCGTCAACGCGCCGTGCGCATCATGCCCGCGCAGCCCCAGGGCGTGTACCACCGTGCCGTCGCTCATGCGCCCGACCCCAGCCGGCTCGCCATCGTCGCGATCGCGGACAGCAGCCCCGGCAGTGAGCCCGCTCCCGCACGCCCCTGCGTCACCACCCCGTCCATCGCCCACGGCAGCAGCACGATCAAGAGCAGCAGCGACCGGCCATGTCGCGGGCTTGCCGCCCCGCACAACGAGGCAACCGCCCCGCCCACCAGGCCCGTCACCAACGCGAACAGCGCGAGCACGGCGAGCGCCCCGACGCGCGCGATCAGGAGACCGCGGTCCGGCGCCGCGGCAATCGAAGCGATCGCGACCGGCAGCAGCGCAGCGCCGACGAGGAGCGACAAGCGCCACCACGCGGCGAGCGCCCGCGCCGCAGGCAGCAGCCGCTCGTTCAACCCGTGACACCGGGCGAGGGCGGAGATCCCTTCGGATCGGTCGGCATGCGAACGATCCGTGGCGTTCCACCAGGCAATCAGCGCCCCGGCGGCCCATCCGATCCACAGCGCTGCGCGTGCGGGCACGTTGCCCACCGACGCTCCGTGTCCCCGCACGGCGAGGTACACGATGCTCAGGGTGAAGAACGCCGAGAGCGCTGCCCCCGCGACGACCGCACCGCGCCAGGACCACGACGCGCGGAGCCGCCAGTCCGCGAGTCTGATCGAGCGCAGCAGCGAGCGTCGTTCCGTCATGCGGCGCCAGTATTCATCATCGCGACGGCGGGCACCACCACGACCTGACGGCACGGCTCGCTAGCAGACGGTCGTCTCCCCGTCCGCCTCGCCCGCTTCCGGCGGAGCGACCGCATACGACAGGGCGATCACCTCGAGCAGCGCGAGCCGGTACACCCCGTCCAGATCGTCGAGATCGACGGCTTCATCCTGCTGCGCGATCGTGTCCTCCAGCAGCCCCCGCGCGTATCCCGTGAGCTCCGGCTGGAACGTCGCAACCACGTCGTCGGACTCCAGACAGGCCGTCGGATCCGCCTTGCGAAGCCCCTCGTCCGTCGTCCACAGCAGCTCCGCACGCTCCCAATCCGCTTCGCTCACCACCCGGAGCCGCCCTCCGAACGCGTGCTCGAACGCCAGGAAGATCGTCAGCACCAGATGCACCCCGAGCCCGCGGGCGACATCGTCGAGCGGCACCGCCAATCGTTCGACCACGGTGCGTCCCACGAACGGCTGACGCGTCTCGAACCGGGCGAGCTCCGAGGCCAGGTGCGACGCCGTCGCTTCCTTACCCTCGGAGCTGAGCTGTCTCACGGCGTGTTGAAGGGACTGCTTCGCCACCCGCGCGTGTTGCGGCACGGCCGGTATGGCGGAGGGGACGGACCACACACTTCAACTATATCGGGATTCCGGCTCGAAGCGAGCGGTTCCCGAGGGCTGTGGTGCTTCCGGTCTCCCTTCGCCTAGACTTGCCCCGTGAAACCGAGCAGCGAGCGAGAGCAACTGGATGCCCACCTGGCCGACAGCCTGCTCCGTACCCTCTCGTCGCTCTCGAGCCAGACCCTGCGCATCGCGTACCTGCGCGACCAGCTCGCTTCCGTGACCCCCCTCACCGCCGTCCGTATGCTCGAGTGGATCTGCGCACGCGCGCGCGGCGGCGCAGAGCCCGCGCGAACCCTTCTCGTCGCCCTGTCTGCCCTGGTCCAGGACCCCGCGAACCAGACCCTGCTCGACGGCATGCGCCGTTGTCTCGCCGAGGAGCCCGCATCACCCGTTCGTGCGCTGCTCCATGTCGCCGACCGCAGCGGTCCTCCCGACGAGGACCACGTCGAGGCGCCTCGCGTGCCCGACTACGGCGCAGGCAGACCCCTGACCCTCGGCGAGCGCAAGGCCCTCGCACGGCGTCCCGACCGACGCATGTTCGACAAGCTGCTGCTCGATCCCCACCCGGCGGTCCTGCGCAACGTGCTGGCCAATCCGATGACCACGGAGGACGACATCGTGCGCCTCGCAGCGCGGCGTCCCCTGCGGCTCGAGATCATCCAGGAGATCGTGCGTCACCCGCGTTGGAACGTGCGCCGACGCGTGCGCGTCGCCATCGTGCTCAACCCCTACACCCCTGCCGACATCGGCGTGCCCCTGGTGGCGCTGCTGCTGCGCTCCGAGCTGCGAATGACCGTGAACGGTCCCGACACGAACCCCGAAATACGCGCCGCGGCAACGGCGCGCCTGCGGCAGATGAAGCACCTCGACGCGTGAGCCGCGCCGTGGCCGGTCCCCGTTTCGACCGCTCCCCGCGGATCAGGTCCCCGCTCCGGCCGAGGTCCACCGGACCCGGACGATCATGAACTCCGCGGGCTTCTGCGGTGCGATGCCCAGCTCCAGGATCTTGTGGCCGCTGGCGACATCGGCGCTCGTCATCGTGGCCCCGACTCCGCACTTCACGAAGAACGCTTCTCGCGCGGTTGCCCCCATCAACGCTCCGCTTCGGTGAAGCCCCGTCAGGAAGTCCGTGACGACCTGCACCAGCAGCGCGTGCGTCGCGGCGTTGCTGGGCTCGAACACCGCCCAGCCCGTGCTCTGGATGATCGAGCGGCGAACGTGATTCCGCAGCCGGACCACCGCAAGATACTTGCGCTCCGGATCGTCGGCCAGGGTGCGGCCGCCCCACACGACGATCTGGCCTCCGCTCGTCGCAGGCACGAGCGGGTTGAGCCCGAGGGGACCGAGCTGGTCCTTCTGCGTGGAGGTCAGCGTGGTGGTCAATCCGGCGATCCCGCTGAGCGAAGCGGTCAGTCCTGCGGCCGCCTTCCACACTCCGCGCTGCGAGGCAGTCTTCGCAAGCAGTCCGCACACGTGCCCGCTGGGAGGCTGCGAGACGGGCTTGCCGCTCGCGGGGTCGAGGACGCGCAGCCAGGGGACGAACGCGGCCAGCGCGGGGCTCGAGCAGGGGGAACCCAGCACCGCCTCGCGCCGGTTCCACGACGACGGAGCCTCGAGCCCGTCGATGACCCCCACCGCATCGGCTGCGCTGCAGCAGTCGTGGATCGCAGTCCTGACGTCGGCGGCGACGAGCCCCGGCACCGCCACCACGGAGACGTCGTGCCTGCTCGTGAGCCGCAACAGGGCCGCGCGGACGTCCCCTGCCGCCGCAGACCTCGCGGGCGCAATCCATGCCCGGGTTCCGCCGTTGTCGAAGTACCCTCGAACGGCGAGGTGAAAGGCTCGCACGCGCTGGTACTGATCGGGATTCATGCCCGAGGTCTGCTGCGGAAGCGCCCCATAGGCGGCCGCGAGCTCCGCATAGCTCCCCACGGACCGGTCCGCAGGAATCGCGATCGTCTTGCCCGCCCCTGCGAGGTAGTTGACGGCCGTAATCCCGACGAAACCCGTGGTCGTGCAGTCCGCCGCCTGGATCGGTGGGCGTCCGACCGCGGTCTCCTGGACGTACACTCCTGGCGCCATCAGCCCTGCGGCGGGAAGGATACCCAGGAGCATCTGCCGGCGCGAAACCTCGATGGGTGCGTGCGGAAGCTCTTGGGACCCAGTTGACGGGCGATTCGACGACATGGATCGAGACCGTACTTCAGCGGCTCCGCGTTGCCAACCGCGTCGTCGGACGGCATTCGAGCAGAGGGCTGCAAGAATTCCTGAGTCGAGACGAGGGGGAGGGGAGGGGAGCGGTCACATTCCGTCACACGGCTCCCACGCTCCCGTCATGTTGCACAGCTTCCCGGTGCAGTAGCCGTTCTCGCAGCGATCGTATCGTTGACGCGCTCCGCCCGGGCCGGGCCCCTCGGGTGGGCAATCCGCCATCGTCTGGCACAGCACTCCAATCGCCGCTCCGGGACAACTGCTCGCACAGTCCGACGATCGCGCCATGTACTGGCAGCAATCGTATCCTCCGCAGTCACTCCGACCACGACACCGAATCCGATTCTCGTCGTCTCCCGTGCATACCGCGCTCCGCCCAGGCTCCGCCATGCACCCCCCGCGGTTTCTCGTGTAGTCCCAGCAGCAGACCGGTGTCGCGCCTCCGCAACGCCCGTTGCCGCAAGCGACTCCTCTCATCGCCGGCACGCAGTGCATGTCGCCCGAAACCCCCTGCGGGGCGCAGGCCAACCCGGCCGGACAGCCCGTCGCCGGCCTGCACGCGATCGCATCCTGGCAGCGCTCCCGGACGCACATGTGCACGTGCGGTCCGGTTCCGCCCCAGTATTGCCCCGCACAGCAGCGCTCGCCCGGACCGCAGTCCGCATCCTGATCGCAGTCGAGCACCGCGTCTTCCATCCGGCCACCGCTGGCGTAGCCGTCGCGCTGCGCCTTCGGCACGCACTGCGGGGGCTTGCCGCCGAAGTGCACGCACGCCCCGGTCCTCACGTCGCAGGGGATCGGGCCGCACTCGATGATGCCGACGCCGGGCGCCACGCCCATGCCGGTGACCGGCCCCGACTGCTGACGGGACGATGGTTGCGGGGAGCAGTCGGCGGTGCAGGAGACGGTCACGGCAATTGCGGCCAGGTACGAGAGCGAGGAGCGGAGCGTCTCGATCATGGGACCACGGTAGGTGACCCGCGTGAGTCCCGCAAGAGCTGCGGTCCACCGTCGCCTCGCGCCGCCACTGTCCGGAACACCGGACAGCGATCCGGCCCCGAACGTCCGGCGGGCAGGACAATGGGCCGCACCGACGACCGCGAATCCGCGGAAATGGCCGCTGGAGCCCGCGTGGCACGCGGGCTGCTCCAGGGAGGGGCGTGCCGGGCGACGCATCTCAAACCGTCGACTCCGCTGCACTGACCCGCATCTCACCCTCCCACTTGGAGACTCGAACATGCGTTCCTATTCTCTCGCCGCCATC
>ERZ795044.4959-NODE-4959-length-10840-cov-7.324339_pt1 | contig 10840 bp, 12 predicted proteins | sample MGYA00375128_ERZ795044 | MGnify/ENA primary metagenome ERZ795044 (study PRJEB30173, sample SAMN05720213) | anaerobic digester metagenome | isolation source: active sludge of municipal wastewater-treating anaerobic digesters | place: USA | collected 2014-12-22 ... | reverse complement strand
ATCAATGCTGATGCTATCTTTTTTTTTCTACCGATATGTGATCCCTCTGGGATCAGTTGAATTTGAGGTCAGTATTTAATTTTTAGGTGCACTAAATAACCTTTGACCTTTGACTCTTGACCTTTAACCAAATTTTGATTTTATGCTTAAACTTCCCATTGCTTTGGCGTCCGGTAGACAGTACCCTTAAACAAAGCTACCGTTTCATCCAATTGATTTTTTATTGTTACTGAATATACTCCGATCTTATCTGTCAATGAAAGTTGTTCTGCAACTGCAGTGATCACATCTCCTTCTTTTACAGATTTTGTGTGTGAGATACTTGTTTCTACAGACACCGCCATTCGTCCATGACTGTTAGAAGCAAATGCAAGTGCGCTGTCGGCGAGTGAATACGTAATTCCGCCGTGAGCGATCTTGAATCCATTCAACATATCATTTCTTACTGTCATTCGTAGGGTGCAATTTCCTTCACTTACATGAATGCGTTCAATTCCTAGCCACTGACTGAATCCGTCGTGGTTATACATTTTAGATACAACTTTATTTGCAAGAGATTCTTCGCTCATATCTTATCTGCGTTTTGTTCCGAAAAGCATTCCCATCAACCCGCGGGTTAATTCACGTGCGACTTGTTTCACAACAGGATTTTTTGAAACCGCAGCAATTCTGCCGCTAATATCAAATCCTTCATCTTCTTTTTGTGAGGACTTTTCTTTTTTACTTTCTTCTATTGACGGCGCCGACTCACCCTGAATTTTCTTTGTAAGCATTTCGTATGCACTGCTTCTGTCAATCACTTCATTATATGAACGGGCAATGCTGGAATTGTTTACAATTTCGTTTTGTTCTTCAGGAGTAAGAATATCCATTCGCGTAAACGGTGGAGCCAACAAAGTATGTACTAATGGAGCCGGAATTCCCTTTTCATTTAATACAGAGATCATCGCTTCACCGATTCCCATTTCTGTAATAAGTGAATCTGTTTTATAAAATTCTGTCTCCGGATAATTTTGCGCAACGAGTTTAATGTCTTTTCTGTCTTTCGCTGTGAAAGCACGCATAGCATGCTGGAATTTTGAACCCAACTGACTTAATACAGATTCAGGAATATCACCCGGGACTTGTGTACAGAAATAAATTCCTACACCTTTCGATCGGATCAGGCGGATCACTTGTTCAAGCTGATCCATCAATGCATCGGTTGCATCATTAAAGATCAGATGCGCTTCATCGATGAAGATTGCAATTTTCGGTGCAGCTTTATCCCCCATTTCGGGAAATGTTTTATAGATCTCCGCAAGTAAACAAAGCATGAAAGTCGAGAATAATTTCGGTTTGTCCTGGATATCACAAAGTCGGATGATGTTTATATAACCATGACCATTCGAGTTCTTTCTCAAAAGATCATTTACTTCAAATGATTTTTCTCCAAAAAACTGACTTCCGCCTTGTTGTTCGAGTTCGAGAAGTTTTCGCATGATCACACCTGCAGTTGCGGGACTGATCGAACCATATTCTTTGATATGCTCCTTGCCTTCGCTTGTCACATACCGTAACACTTCTCTGAAATCTTTTATATCCAGTAAAGGCATCTGATGATCATCACAAAATTTAAATACAATTGTGACAGCACCTTGTTGATTGTCGTTTAGTTCAAGAATTTTTGAAAGCAACAACGGACCAAATTCAGAAACCGTTGCACGTAGTCTTAATCCTTTTTCACCGGATATAGACATCAATTCAACCGGATATTGTTTGGGCTTCCATTCAATACCAATTTTAGCAACACGTTCTGCTATCTTCGGGTTATCAGTGCCGGGTCTTGCAACACCACTGAGATCACCTTTGATGTCCATCACTAAAACGCTTACACCTTTTTCAGAAAGTGATTCAGCAAGATGCTGGATCGTTTTTGTTTTACCTGTTCCGGTAGCACCGGCAATGAGTCCATGTCTGCTGACCATATTCAAAGGCCATTTGACATGAGTATTGACAACTGCTTCTTTGTTTAACATAGCAGTTCCAATCAATATGGAATCACCTTGAAAAGCAAAAGCACTGTCTATTGTTGATTTAAAATCAGCCATATTATCGTTACTCAATGAATATATTCCATATTAATAAAACTTCTGTTTTTCAACAAACATTTGTCTGAGTAATACTGATGGACGGTATCGATCATCCAGATATAGATCGTGGAAAGTTGCTATTGTAAAAAGAACTGTATCAACTCCTATCTCATCACACCACTCAAGTAATCCTTTTGGATAATTCACTCCATTCTTTACTGCAATATCAAGATCATCACGACTTGCAATTTTATAATAGAAAGCATCAACAGCTTCATTAATGAGCATACAGATCACTCGCCGGAAAATTTTCTCTGCCAGAATTTTATCTGTCAAAGGTTCTGGTTTAACAGCTGATGATGAATAGTCATAGTAACCCATGCCGGATTTTTTTCCGAAACGTTTGGCTTCTAATAATCTTTTTTGTGTTAAAGATGGCTTGTAACGTGCATCGTAAAAGAACTGTGTCCACACAGTTTCCGTTACTTTGTAATTGATATCATTCCCTATAAGATCCATTAATTCGAACGGACCCATTTTAAATCCACCGATTTCTTTCAATGCCCAATCAATTGTTGCAAATCCTTTAGTCCCGGACGGAATTCCTTCCCAACCTTCTTCGTAGATGCGAATAGATTCTCCATAATATGAACGAGCGAGACGATTCACGATAAATCCGGGAGTATCTTTTGCAATGACAATTGTTTTTTTCCATCCGGATAAAAACGATTTAATTTTCTCTGCCAGCAATTCATCAGTTGTGATCGCAGGGATAACTTCAACCAAAGGCATCAATGGTGCAGGATTGAAAAAATGAATTCCTATTATTCGTTGCGGATGTTTACACGCTGCAGCAATTGAAGTGATAGATAGCGAAGAAGTATTAGAAGCGATAATGCAATCATCGGAAACGATCGATTCAATTTCTGCAAAAACACTTTGCTTGACAGCAAGGTCTTCAACAATTGCTTCAATGATCAGATCACATTTGCCAAAATCCATTAAGGCAGATGAAAATTTTATTCTTTGGACTATTTCAGAAACCTGCTCAGTTGTATATTTTCCTTTTTCTACCAATCTAGCAAAAGTAGCTTTCAGCGAATCCTCTGCCTTTTTTAGTACGGTATGATTTGTATCGAGCAGAATCGTAGAATGACCTGCAGTGGCGGCTACCTGAGCAATTCCGGCACCCATGGTTCCGGCTCCAATAACGCCTATAATTGAGTTTTTTGAGAGTTCTTTCATAAATGTGAGGTCACAAAAGTAGCAATTATTTGCACCGTGTTACCAATTAAAATCAATGACATTTTGCATATAATACTGTTTTTCAATACTTTACAAAATCAGGTTTTCTCACAAAAACATCTTGATAAATATTGCATTATTCATCTGTTTACGTATATTTGCATCCCCAAAAATGAATACGGGTCAGCAAAATACGTCTAGCTGATAAGAACTTAAAAGAAACCAAATTTACAATGGCAAATCATAAATCGTCAATCAAACGCATCCGCAGCAACGAAGCTAAAAGAGATACAAACCGTTATCAGGCTAAAACACTTCGTAATGCAATTAAAAATTTCCGTGCAGTAACAAGTAAGACAGATGCTACAGCGCAACTTCCGAAACTTGCTTCCATGCTTGACCGTCTTGCCAAAAAAAGTGTTATCCACAAGAACAAAGCTTCTAACTTAAAAAGTGAGCTAGCTATACACTTAACGCATTTAAAATAATCGGTTTTCATAGTAAAAAAGAAGGGACTTATGCGAGTCCCTTTTTTTTTGCCATAAATTTCGCAGAGTTCCCCGCTTTTATTGGATGCAGAATTCTTTATTACTTCTTTTCTTGCAAGATGGAAAACCATCTAAGTATAAAATCATGGTCGGAAGAAGATCGTCCCCGGGAAAAATTAATGCTCAAAGGCCGTCATACTTTGACCGATGCGGAATTAATTGCCATTCTCATTTCAACCGGAAATCAGAATGAGAGTGCAGTTGAACTTGCCAGAAAAATTCTTCAGGAATGCGATAACAATCTGAATAAACTCAGTCGACTGAATGTACAGGAATTAATGCGCCTGAAAGGCATTGGGAAGGCCAAAGCGATAACTATTCTTGCAGCACTTGAACTAGGAAAGCGTCGTAAAGAAGTTCAGGACACAAAGGCAATTCAAGTAACAGGTAGTAAAGATGCTGTTGATATTTTCCAGCCTTTATTAGGCGATCTTTTACACGAAGAATTCTGGGTACTTTTTCTCAATCGCGCGAACAGGATCATCAGCAAACAACAGATCAGTACCGGAGGAATGAGTGGAACAGTTGCTGATCCACGGATGATCTTTAAAGCAGCACTTGACCAGAAAGCTTTGTCAATTATACTTTGCCATAACCATCCTTCCGGAAATACTCAACCAAGTACAGCTGATATTCAACTAACGAAAAATATTGTTGAAGCCGGGAAGGTGTTAGAGATCTCTGTTTTGGATCATGTAATCATAACTCAGAATGGATATTATAGTTTTGCGGATGAAGGGGTCATTTGAAAGGAATGTGAAATGTATTTTTTTAACACTAAGACCACTAAGTTTTTGGCACAAGAGCACAAGTGAAAGTAAATATCACACTGTGTTCTTGTGACGAATTTTAGTGATCTTAGTGTTGAATACATTTTTGAGAAACATTTTCATACCTTAGCCCAACATTTAAACTCCCCGTTGGTCCTAGTATATACCACTTCTTCCACTCCTCGTCTGAGGTACATTTTTGATCTGATGCTAACCGATCTGGTAGGCATTGAATTCGAAATTACTCACGACGTAGATAAGTTTATTTTCTATAACGGACCGAAATTCAATTACAGCGAAAAGCAATTTGGAGAAGAACTGTTCTTCTTTGCCACACAATTTTTATTCGAAAAAAAGATCAAGCAGCAGGATCTTTCTGTACTTGACTGGCAGGATACGAAAGCATTTTTTGCAACACATCCCAAATACGTTTTACCGTTTGATCCATTTGCCGCATCATTTTATATGGTCAGCAGGTATGAAGAATATCTACCTTTTACAAAAGACAAACATGAACGTTTTGATGCAGCACAGAGTATGGCATTTCAAAAAGGATTTTTGCATAAACCGATTGTAAATATTTATGCAAAAAAAATCCGGGAGATCCTGGCAGAAGCATTTCCTAAATTGACATTTAAGGAACAAAACTATCAGTACATTTCAACGATAGACATAGACAATGCCTGGGCATTTAAGGAGAAAGGTTTTTTAAGAACAAGCGGCGCATTTTTACGTTCTTTAAGTCGATTTGATTTTTCTGCTGTCATTGAAAGACTTTCGGTAATTTTGAATAAGAAGCCGGACCCATATTACACATACGATCACTTATTTGAGATTCAGAATAAGTATAAAATCAGCTCGATCTACTTTTTTCTTCTTGGCGACTATGCGGAGAACGATAAAAATGTTTCCGGAAGTCGTAAGAAATTTCAGTCACTGATAAAACAGATCGCAGACTATTGTGAAGTAGGAATCCATCCATCTTATGCATCCAATCAGGATGTAGCAAAATTATTTCTTGAGAAAAAACGTCTTGAGAAAATTGTCCGTCGGGACATTACAAAGAGCCGGCAGCATTTTCTGAAAATGAAATTACCGGAAACTTATCATAACCTGATCGAGTATGATATTACAGACGATTATACAATGGGCTTTTCAGGTGAAGTAGGTTTTCGCGCAGGAATTTGTTCTTCCTTTTACTTCTACGATCTAAGCCGAGATACTCCGACACGATTACACATTCATCCCTTTGCAGTAATGGATGCAACACTACGTTTTTACATGAAAGTTCAACCAGCTGAAGTAATGAGCTATGTTGGTCCGCTGATAAAAGAAGTAAAAGCAGTAAATGGAACGTTCATGTCTTTGTGGCACAATGAATCAATTTCAGATATAAAGCCATGGGAAGGCTGGAAAGAAGTTTACGAAGACATTGTAAAAGCAGCACATAAAAATTGATCAGGTATTATCGTCATAGTGAAATAGACAAATCGAGGTGGGATAATTGCATAAAAGCTTCTCCTGCAGGTATTGCATATGCTGCATCCTGGTATCTTGATCTTGTTTCACCCGGATGGGAAGCCTTAATTGAAGATGATTATGCGGCAGTATTCCCATTAACTTCAAGAAGGAAATATGGTTTCAATTATTTATTTCAGCCATTTTTTACACAGCAGGCCGGCTTGTTCGTTCAGGATGAATTTATTCATGCAGAAAAAACAAAATTGTTTTTAGAAAGTATCCCTTCTAAATTCAAACTTATAGAAATCAATCTGAATACATCAAATCAAATTGAATCATTCGGCGATTTTAATATTTCAAAACGGAGAACTCATCATCTCTCTCTTAAAAAATCTATTGATGAACTGCGCAAAAATTATTCAGACAATTTAAAACGCAATTTAAAAAAAGCAAAACTTTCAAATCAAAAAATTGAATCCGGAAATGAACTGCGAACACTAACAGAAATTTTCAGGCAAGAGCGGGGAGCAGATATTGCAGTTTTGGGTGATAAAGAATACGATCTTCTCGAAAAAATTGTGGAGCAAGCTTACATCAGAAAAGAAATCGAAATCCTTTTTACAAGAAATCATGCCGGTGAAATTACTGCCGGAGCAGTTTTTCTTCACTCCTATTCCTCCTACATTTTTCTTTTTTCAGCAACGTCAAAAGAAGCCCGTGAATCAGGTTCCATGAGTTTGATCATTGATCATTTCATTGAAAGCCATCAAAGCGAGGATAAAGTGCTTGATTTTGAAGGCTCCATGAATGATGATCTTTCAAGATATTATCGCAGTTATGGTTCGCAAGAAATTGTATATTTACAAATCATAAAAAACACACTGCCAATACCTTTCCGTTGGTTTAAATAATCCCACCACTATGGTCCGTAATTTAAGTCTTAGCAATTCTATCATCAATCAGTTTGTCGCTGAATTGAGAGATGTCAACATTCAAAGCGATAGAATGCGCTTTCGGAAAAATCTTGAACGGATCGGAGAAATATTTGCTTACGAAATTTCAAAGACACTAAACTTTGAATTGAAAGATGTAACTACTCCACTAGGCATTGCAAATGTACCTGTGTTAGCTGAGCAACCGATCGTCGGAACTATATTGCGTGCAGGACTTCCACTACACTATGGCTTATTGAATTATTTTGATTCAGCAGACAATGCTTTTATAAGTGCATACAGAAAACATCATAAAGACGGAACCTTTGACATCAAACTTGAATATGTAGGCAGTCCGTCATTAGATGGCAGAGTCCTGATTCTTTGCGACCCTATGCTTGCAACAGGTTCATCAATGGTGATGACATTTAAGGCATTGATGGATAAAGGAATTCCAAAACACACACATATAGTTTGTGCCCTTGCGAGTCTGGAGGGTATTGAATATGTAAAAAGAAATATGCCTGAAAATGTTACTATATGGGCAGCTGCCATTGACGAAGAGTTAACAGCTCAATCGTACATAGTTCCGGGACTTGGCGATGCCGGTGACCTTGCTTTTGGAAGTAAGTTGTAACAATTTACATTTTCATACGATTTAATCTTTTCTCTTTCGTTAGAGAATACAGGGTAAGATGGAAGGCTTTCTGAAGATATTGACATTGATTTTAATAAGCAGCGTTAAGTTTGCTTTCGGACCATCGTTTGCCTATTTGAATGAAAAATATGATTTCACATGGCTGGAAACCAACATTTATGCAATCATGGGTGGGATGATGGGTGTAGTTATTTTTATGCATGTGTCTGACTGGCTGATTGGGCTTTGGGAAAAAGTAAGACAATATGTATTCAAAAGAAAGAGAAGAAGAAATACAATGTTTTCACCACCGGTAGCAGACACTCCGGAATTGCTCGAGATCCATTATCAGTATGTTGAAAGTATGGTGCCGCCGCAGAAAAAAATATTTACTTCACGAACAAGAAAGATCGTCCGCATCTGGAGAAAATATGGATTGGTGGGTCTGGCTGCACTGACACCTGTCATTTTTTCAATTCCACTTGGTACTTTTTTTATGAGTAGACTTGAAAAAAACAAAAAGAAAATAATTTTCTACATGTTCGTTTCAATTACATCGTGGTCATTATTGATAACCACTATTTTTCAATTGACTCAGACAAGAACGATCCACGAAATTTTAAAGTAGTCTAAAGAATATTTGCAGTGAAAAAATACAATCATATCTTTTTTGACCTTGATCATACACTATGGGACTTTGATAAAAATTCCAGTGAAACATTACTGGAATTATATCATACACATAATCTTTTTAGTCTTGGTGTAAAGACTTTTGAAAGCTTTCATCATGCATACAAAGAAAGAAATGCCATGATGTGGGATGAATATCGTCTGGGGAAAATTGATAAAGCTACATTACGTGACAAGCGATTTGTTTTTACTTTCTGGGATCTGGGATTAGATCCGGATACGACTCCGAAAGCATTATCAGAAGACTATATTAAATTAAGTCCGGCCAGAAATCATTTATTCCCACACTCTCATGAAGTGCTTACATATCTGAAGTCAAAATACAAACTCCATATTATTACCAATGGTTTTGAAGAAGCCCAGCATATAAAACTGGAAGCATCAGATCTGAAAAAATATTTTGAAGAAATTATTATCAGTGAGCACACAGGGTTCAAGAAACCTGACATTCGCATTTTTGAATTTGCAGAAAAACTTACCGGATCTAAACCGGAAGATTCAATTATGATCGGCGATGGACTGGAAGTAGATGTCCTTGGTGCATTAGCTGCTGGATGGGATGCTGTATTTTTTAATCCGAACCGGATTCCTCATTCTGAAAATTTGAAACACGAAATTGCATCTCTTGATCTGTTGCAGAAAATTTTATAGATAAATCAGCAAGCATAAAAAAAGCGGATGACCGATTGATCACCCGCTTAATCCAAATTTCTTTAGAATTATTTTGATTCTGACTTCGGAGCCGGAGTCGATGAAGCTTTAGCTTCATGCGTACAAGCAGCTTTTTGTTCAGGAGTACAAGCTTTAGCAGAAGCATTGTTTTTACAACAAGCTTTTGTAGCTTTTGTACAGCAAGATGCTTTTTCAGTAGCAGCAGGTGTCTTTTTATCAGATACAACCTTTGTCTCTTGAGCAAAAGTATTTACTGAAAGGAATGCAGCGAATGCTACCAGGGCGATGACTTTTTTCATTTTTCTGAATTATGATTAGTGAGTTAATTTTCTTGAATCAAAAATAAACATTTTTGTACAATTATACGCTGATTTTAACCCTTTAACGGACTGATTTGAAGCATATTCTTGCATTTAACAATGTTTAACGGCTTTTTTATAAAGAAATTGAATGCATTTCCTACTTTCACATCGGTTTTTGTATGGAATATTCGGAAAATTTAAAGGTAGCTTTTCAAAGCGTCAGAAGTCAGCTTTTGCGGACAGTTCTTACTGCGCTCATTATCGGAATTGGAATTATGGCACTTGTAGGAATTCTTACCGCCATAGATGCGATCAATGGGTCGATCAGTGAAAATTTTCAAAGCATGGGTTCTAATTCTTTCACCATTCAAAATCGTGGAATGAATATCCGCATTGGTAACAAAGGAAGGAAAGCTAAAAGATTCAAGCCAATTGATTATTATCAGGCTACACGTTTTGCAGATGATTTTAAATTTCCCGCAACAGTAAGTATCAGTACCTATGCATCACACGCTTCCACTGTAAAATGGAATGACAAAAAGACCAATCCGAATGTTAGTATTTTAGGCGGTAATGAAAATTACGTAAACACTGCGGGCTATAATATTGACAGAGGAAGAAATTTTTCCGCACATGAAATTCAGAATGGCGACAACGTTGTAATTCTTGGGAAAGATATTACAGATAAACTCTTTCTGACATCTGATCCAATAGATAAAATCGTTTCTCTTGGCAGTAATAAATACAGAGTAATCGGCACATTGAAAGAAAAAGGTTCTGCTATCGGATTTGGTGGAGATAAAATCTGTCTGATCCCGCTTTTCAATGTCAAACAAAATTACCATCGTGAAGGGATGTCTTTTTCAATAAATGTGAGCGTGCCCGATGTTGCCATGATGGATCCTGCAATTGGTGAAGCTACCGGTTTACTAAGAACAATCAGAGGCGTGCGAATTGGAGAAGAGGAAACGTTTGAGATCACAAAAAGTGATAGCATTGCACAGTTGTTCATCGAACAGATCGGATTTGTGCGACTGATTGCATATGTAATTGCATTCATCACATTGCTTGGTGCAGCAATTGGTCTTATGAATATCATGTTAGTATCAGTAACTGAACGTACCCGCGAAATCGGTATCAGAAAAGCATTAGGAGCTACTCCTTCGATCATCCGCCGACAATTTTTATTTGAAGCGATTTTAATATGTCAGATGGGTGGCTTGATCGGTGTTTTCTTAGGTATTCTCGTTGGAAATATCATGAGTCTTTTACTTGACTCCGGATTTATCATACCATGGAACTGGATCATACTGGGATTATTCATTTGTTTTATAGTCGGAATTGTTTCAGGATTTTATCCTGCAGCAAAAGCAGCGAAGTTGGATCCGATTGAAGCACTAAGGTATGAGTGATGGATTTTTAGATTCGTAATTCAGGATCGGTAATTAGTAATTAGTTCGTTATTAGTTATTATATTTGTTCAAAGCCTTGCCATCTACTCAACACCTATG
>ERZ795044.4957-NODE-4957-length-10841-cov-5.537178_pt1 | contig 10841 bp, 13 predicted proteins | sample MGYA00375128_ERZ795044 | MGnify/ENA primary metagenome ERZ795044 (study PRJEB30173, sample SAMN05720213) | anaerobic digester metagenome | isolation source: active sludge of municipal wastewater-treating anaerobic digesters | place: USA | collected 2014-12-22 ... | reverse complement strand
TAATAATTTAGCGTCAAGCCTTGCTTCCTGTATTTCACACAGCGTCAATATTGAAAATTACACTGCCTTTCAATCCGAAAGAATCAATAAATGGCTGAACTCAAACTAAACTTGTGATACAGATTTTTGATGTAGCTCAAGAGTAATGCACCGACACCGGCATAGTCTTTTAATGAAGGAGGGGGATTTATCATTTTATGGAAACAGAACATTGGCAAAAATATGAATCAAAATTTAGAAAATTTTGGAAACCAGGCGACGAGATTATATGCACGAGAATTTTCAGGCGGTCGCATAACGAATGTTATCTATGCGGAAACTCACCCATAGAATGGCATCATGTCCTTCTAAACTCCATATCTCATCAGACTATCGATGTTGAAACCTCCTGTGTGATCAATATCAAAAAAATATTAGAATCGGGTGGATACGAACAAAAAATCCTTTTTTTCGAAAAATATGCAGAAGAAGCAGATTGTTTAAACAACCAGTATAGGGGAACAGCCGAAATAGTGATGTTTCATTCCATTGAAGATATTGTTAAACTATTATCTCAACCAGAGCGACTTTCTTATAAGCAGGTTAGGGCTATCCTGGAGCACACTGTTAAATCAGTGGACAGCGTCAGCTTAGAGCTTTTTCATACCGCTCTCGATATTTATCTAGAAAGGAAATACTACATTTACGAAGATTTGAAAAATCATCTAAGAACAGGAAATGTTGAAGCGGCCATAGAGGCTGAAATTCGTGAGGAGTGGGAAAGGGCCAAAACGGAAGAAGCTTTATACCAGGGAAAATCATTGTATGAATCGTCTTATGATTCTGAAGAATAAGTGCTTCATTCTCACTATGAGCAGTCGCAATTATTTAAATAAACAGTGGACTGCACCCCTCAAGTTGGACAAAATATGTTAGAGTAGTTGGCAGGAACCAAAGTCCCATGAAACGGGAGAAAGGATCTTGCCATGAAGCACCGAAGGAGTTTTGCTGTTGAACTCAAACGCCAGATCGTTGAAGAACTTCTGAGCGGAATGAGCACACCAGCCCAACTTACACGCCGCTATGAGATTTCTTCAGGCCTTCTTTATCACTGGAAAGAGCAATATGCCAAGGGACGGTTTGACAATGAGCCGAGTAAAGAAGCCGCCCTTGAAGACCGTGTTCACCAACTGGAACAACTGGTCGGCAAACTGACCCTGGAGAACGAGTTTTTAAAAAAAGCCGTTCAGAGGGGCCTTTTGACGCTACCGAAGAAAAGCGACAATTTATTGTTGAACACCGTCACCTCCTCGAAAGCACGGAAAGGGGGTGCCAACTCATGAGCCTGCCTCGTAGCACCTATTATCATCTATCAAAGAACCATTCCGGGGATGACTCGGAACTCATCACCCAGATCGAAGCCATTATCGAAGAATTTCCGGGTTATGGGTATCGTCGTGTAACTTGCGAACTTCACCGCCGGGGTATTCCGGTTAATCATAAGAAAGTGTTGCGCATCATGCGTCAACGAGGGCTATTAAGAAAAACCAAACGTCGCTGGATAAAGACGACGGATAGTAATCACAGCCAGCGGATTTACCCCAATCGCACAGAAAACCTTGTGGTTACAGCGCCCAATCAAGTCTGGGCCGCAGACATTACCTATATTGGCATCCGGAAGGGTTTCGTCTACTTGGCGGTTATTCTGGACCTGTTTGCCCGGAGAGCTATCGGTTACGCTATCTCTCGCAACATAGATACCGCCCTGTGTCTTGCAGCCTTGAACATGGCCATTATCCACCGGAAGCCACCGAAGGGCGTCATTCATCACTCTGATCGGGGTGTTCAGTATGCGTCTCATGATTACATCAAAGCTCTCTTGCAATACGGCTTTCTGATCAGCATGTCTCGCAAGGGAAATCCCTATGACAATGCAACCGCTGAAAGCTTTTTCAAAACACTCAAAGTTGAAGAAATCTATCTTTGGGAATACCGAACCCTGGATGATGTTCAAATTCGGCTTCCTTTTTTCATTCAAGAAGTGTACAACCGCAAACGTCTGCACTCATCTCTTGGATACAGACCGCCGGTGGAATTTGAAGAACTGTTTTTTAACAACCATAAACCCTGGCCGACTGCTCTAACCCAATCTGTCTAACCGCAGGGGTGCAGTCCCCATTTTTAACTCGATTGATTGTTTTGTACATACTGTCTCTTGAACCTTTTGAATTATACAATAATTCGCCAATTAATAGCGATGAATCCAACATTTCCTCAAATGCATTAGGTTGTTTATGAAGCTTGAGGTACACCGCGAGTATTTCTTCCGCTGCTCCTGCTAAAGTTATGACTGAGAAATAATTTTTGTCTTCGAAATAAAGCATTAACGCTGTATCCAATTGCTGAGTAGCAATTTCTAATTTTGAATAGCTATGAATAGTCATGATATATTCTCAGGCCCACAATAATTAATAACTTTACTTTATATAAAATCCTTGTTGGGATTTACTCGGTGTCTTCGAAGCCGAGCCAGGCGAGAGCTTTTTTCTTGTCGTTGAAGAATTCGATGCGGGCGCCTCTGTTATAGGCAACATTTTTAAAAAATTGAGTAATGTCGTCAGGAGTGTAATCGTCAATACAGATGGCCAGAGTCATTCCCGGAATGGACTCCGCCGCTTGAGCGCCGGATTGATAAGCGTCCATGGAAGTAATTCTTCTTTTCTGGTTGGAGCCTTCCGTTAAGACTTTCAGGCATTTATATTTGCGGCAGGCCTTGGCTAATTCAGCCCATAGGATGTCATTGCTTTCCGGCGAAATTTCATAATCCGGTGCATGAATTAGATGAATGTACCTTTCTTTAAATTCAAGAGAAAAATCTGAACTCATGGAGCACTTCCCTAAAAAGAAAATTGATAGTATTTGTGTTTGATCGATTTATACGGATTTGTTTCAGTGATGATTTGACATCAATTTTCCTCAAAAAATCCTTTATGAAAACATACAACAAAAGGCGTTTTTAAGCAATCCTGTAATTTCGTCATTAATTCATAACCTTAACTATCAGACCACAGCAGAAAAATTCTTTTCACAGAAGATGTGATCATGCTATTCCTCTAATTTTCATGTCGAGTTTCCAGAATGCCGTGCTGATTCTGTCGATAATGTCGTCCAGTTTTTCCTGACCAATGATTTCTTCCGGATGGTTTTCATCCTGCCATTTGCATATCGGCGGGATGTAAATTGTCCACTCGAGTTCTCCCATAGCGTCCGAATAGTCTTCGATTTCAAATGTGATGGTTTTGTCCCTCTCCTGATATCGTAAAGCATCCATGGATAAAATATCGACCCGCCAGCCCAGAGAGCTTTCAACTGTATGGTCATCCGTGGCTGTTATGATTTCTTTCATAAAGATAAACCGGTTGTGTTTTAGACGTTTGCATCCAAAAATCAGTACCAGTCCGCAAGCATCAATCCGGCGCTGATTCGATTGACGTTTTTATTATAGTCGAGCAGGCTTTCTCCGTATCCGTTGAAATACTGCACATAGAGGCTGATCTTTTTGGCCAGATTTTCGTTGATGGAAGCCAGCGGCATGCTCCATTCCAGTTGTACCGCGCCTTTGTTATCCGAACGTAAATTATTGCGCAGCATCAGCGCAAACCGCTGCTTTTTCCAGTAGAGGGTTCCCCATAACTCGCCGTATCCCATGTATCTGGAAAGATCGGGATTGTCATCGTCGGCATCGTCTTCGGGAAGCCGGTACCACGTCTTGAGCAGCAGTTCGAAGGAATCATTGGTAGCCGTCCCAAAATTTTTTTCCAGGCCGACATTGGCTACAATGCGGTTCCAACTGCGGGAAAGCGGCTCGGAGCGGCCGTTGGATTGATGATTGAAGCCGACGTTTACAAACTGCAGCTTTGTTCCCAAAAGATAGGGGATCTCCCGCTGCATGCGGAAGTTCAAAAGCAGTTCCGGTTCATAGTTGGTATCGCGAAAGGGAGCGGAAAAGGCATCGTTATATAATTGCCAGAACGACTGCTGTGTATAGGCGACCCAGAGATCAACCCCTCGGATGCCGGTACTTTTTTCGATAATATTTTTTATGGTATGATCCCTGATAATATCTCGCCAGAGTTTAAACTTGAAGCTCAGTTGAAATTTTACTTCATTGTGTTTTGCCTTGGCGTCGGGATCGAAATCCAGCGCGGCATCCTTGTTGGGTGAAAAATTATACGCCAGCGGCAGAAAATAGCAGGGCCGGTACGGCCAGAGGACAAAAATATTTCTTTCCTTACGGGGATCAAGGCTCATATCCCAGTATTTTTCCATAACGGATAAGGGCGTTTGCTTTGCGGCGGCTTCGCTTGTTTCCATGTCTCCGGCGGTGACTGCGACAGACTCTTTTTTCTCGATTGTTGTGGCGGTGGATTCTTCTTTGATGGATGGCTTACGGGCCAGTTTATCAAAACATTTCAGTCGGGTGGCGTTGTTCCTGATTTTAGCGCATTCCATCAGAGCGTTTTCCATGTCGGCGGCGCCGGCCGGCCGTGCGGTTGCCAACGCAAACAGAAGAAACAGCCAGAGGACCAGGCATGTTTTTTTGATTATTTTAAAGTTCATTTATTCTCCAGGAGTATCTGGCGGACTCTTTCCAGTTCCTGTTGATTGTCCACTTCCACGGAATCGAAGGGCGTGACGACTACTTTGATTTTGTAACCGTATTCGAGCGCTCGCAACTGTTCAAGCGCTTCGAGTTTTTCCAGTTTGCCTTCGGGAAGTTTGGTGAACACATCGAGGAAATCGTGCCGGTAGGCGTAAATGCCGTGATGTTTGTAATAATCGGCTCTCAGATTTTTATCCCGGACATACGGAATCGTCGCCCGCGAGAAATACAGCGCGAAATTCTGATGATCGAGGACGACCTTAACGGCGTGCGGATGGGTGATTTCCTTGTCCAGAACAATTTTATAAATCAGCGTGGACATGTTGATGGACGGGTCGTCCAGCAGGGGCTGAATCACTTCGTCCACCTGCGTCGGTTCGAATATCGGCTGATCGCCCTGAATGTTGACGACAATCGCGTCGGCGGAAAGATTAAGCGACTTGACCGCTTCGGCGATGCGGTCAGTTCCGGAACGGTGCGTTCCTGCTGTCATCACGACGTTGCCGCCGAAATGTTTTACCGCATCGAATATCCGCTGGTCGTCGGTGGCTACCGCCACATAGGGAACGGCTTTGGCTTTGGCCACGCGTTCATAGACGTGCTGAATCATCGGCTTGCCGCATAAATCAGCCAGCGGCTTGCCGGGAAACCGGCTGGATTCATAGCGCGAGGGGATGATGCAAACAACTTCTCTTTTCATAAACAACTCCGTAAAAAGCCTCATTAGTCATTCCGGCGGAGGCCGGAATCCAGTGTATAAAATTGTTCCGCTTTTGCGAAAATAATGTCTAGACTCCGGCCTTCGCCGAAGTGACGTAAGTTGAATAATTTATTTTCCCAAATGCGGATCGGATTTCTGCAAATATTTCGTTACATAATCATAGACGGAATCTTCCAACGAGGAAAACTTAAACGGACAACCCGCCTTCTTCAGTTTGCTCATTTCCGCTTCGGTAAAATACTGATACTGATTCCGCAGAGCTTCAGGCATGGCAATATATTCAATATTTGTTTTCTTTTTCATGGCTGTAAAAACAGCTTTAATTAAATCATTCCAGCTTCTCGCTTTTCCCGTTCCCAGGTTGAAAATGCCGTTGACCTTCCTGTTTTGGAGAAGCCACCACATGACGTTGACGCAGTCTTTGACATAAACGAAATCGCGCATCTGCCCGCCGTCTTTGTATTCTTTTTTATACGATTTGAAAAGTTTGACCTTGCCGGTTTCTTTGATCTGATGAAAGGCCTTGAAAATGACGCTGGACATATCGCCTTTGTGGTATTCGTTGGGGCCGAAGACATTGAAAAATTTGATTCCAGCCACTCTGCTTTCGAGCTTCTGGCGCAGTACCCACAGATCGAATACCTGTTTGGAATAACCGTACATATTGATGGGTTTGAGTCCGGGGATGGTTTTGTGGCTGTCTGCAAATCCTTTTGCGCCGTCGCCATAGGTTGCCGCGGAACTGGCATAGATAAAACGAATATCGTGCTCCAGCGCCCATTCGGCCAGAATCTTGGTATACGCGTAATTGTTGTGCCATAGGTAATCGGCATCGCGTTCGGTCGTGGAGGAGCAGGCGCCCATGTGGATCATGGCGTCAATTTTAAAAGGCATCATATCGGTATCGACCATTTCCAGAAAATCATCTTTGTGAATATAATCGACGAAGCGAAGATTAACCAGATTTTTCCATTTATCGCTCGTTCCCAGACGGTCAACGATGATAATGTTATCAATGCCTTCCTGGTTGAGTTTCCAGACAAAAGCGCTGCCGATAAATCCGGCGCCACCTGTAACGATAATCATTTGTTCACTCCTTTATTTCATTTCTAAATCAAGCGCTATCTTTGTTGGCGTCGTTGTCGGCTTCCTCAACGTATGTACAATACGTCTCGTCGCCTCCTCCTAGCCGCCGCGATATCATCATTGATTTAGAAACGAAATCGTTTTTTGAAGACGATGATCTTAATTAATACTGAAAAGAAATACTGTCAATAGCCATGTTTTTTACTGAATCTTTGGATATTCGTCGCCGATGGTCATGACGCGGCAGGGTGCCTCACCTTTCACCATGATGAAATTAAGCTGCCGGCCTGTGATCCCGCCGGAACCCCGGTGCGAGTAAAACAAATCCTGACGGCAGGACGTGCACAAATGGGAAAGGTCGATATTGGCTGCGGAAATGCCGCAGTTGATCATCTGTCTGCGGTTGGCTTCCGGTAAATCCACGATCCATTTATTCGGTCTATTGCCGGCGAATAAAAACGCTTCGTGATCTTTTTGATTGCGAAAAGAATCCGCCGCGTCTTCATCAACTTCAAAGCAGCAGAGTCCGATCGAGGGGCCAACGGCCGCCAGAATATCGTGCGGATATGATCCGTATTTGTCCAGGAAAAGACGAACGACTTTGGCGCTGATTTCCAGCGCGGTGCCTTTCCATCCGGCATGGACTGCCGCAATGATTTTTTTTGCCCGGTCAACGATGAACACCGGCACGCAATCCGCGGTTTTGATGCAGATCGCCAGGTTCTCACGGGGCGTTACAATAGCGTCGTAATTCAGGGCTCCGTCCGAAGGTAAATAATCGCCGTAGGGTTTGATTATAAAAATATCGTCGCCGTGCACCTGATTCAAGGTCAGGAAGTTTTCCAGGGGTATAGCAAAGGCCATGGCCAGACGATTCCAGTTCTGCAAAACCCTGCTTTCCAGATCGCCTTCCTTGAAACTGACGTTCAGCGATTTATAATCGTCTTCCGAGAGACCGCCGAGCCTGGTGCAGAAGGCATGCGTCAAAAAATCGCATCCGCTCAAAAACGAGGATTCGTAATACTGGATGGAATGCTTTTTGTTCAGTTGAAACATGGATTACCCTTTTAATTTATCTTTCCACATATCTTTTTTTGAGTCAACAGCCTTTACGCCTGCACGCAACTGGGCGCATAAATCGGCCAGATCCTGAGGCATATTCGCTGTAAATACCATCCGTTCTTTTTTGACGGGATGAAAAAAAGAAAGTTGTGCCGCGTGCAGCGCTTGCCGGTTAAACTCTTTGATCTTTGCCTTCAGCAGTGGATCTTTAACTGTGTTGATTTTGGCGGAGTTGCCGTAAACGGCATCGCCGATAACCGGATAACCGCGGTCGGACAGATGCACGCGAATTTGATGCGTGCGTCCGGTTTTAATCTCCACATCCAGAAGCGTTGCCACGCCGAAGCGTTCGCGCACTTTCCAAAGAGTGAGCGCGCCTTTGCCGTGTCTGCTTTTTGTGGACATTTTTTTGCGGTTGTTTGTGTGCCTGCCGACAGGCAGAACTATTTCTCCACTATTGCCTTTCACGTCTCCCCAGACCAGCGCCAGATATTTTTTGTGCACGTCGTGCTTTTCAAACTGCGAAGAAAGATTGCGGTGCGCGTCATCGGATTTTGCCGCCACAATAAGGCCGGACGTGTCCTTATCCAGCCGGTGCACAATGCCCGGACGCAAGACACCGCCGATGCCGGATAAATCATGGCAGTGAAAAAGCAAAGCATTGACGAGCGTTTTATCGGGATTCCCGGGCGCCGGATGCACCACCATACCCGCCGGTTTGTTGATAACGATAACGGCGTCGTCTTCGTAAACGATGTCCAGCGGCATTTCCTGCGGGACGGCTATGGCCTCCACCGGCGGCCTTTTGGTCAGCACAATCACGTCGCCTTCCTTGAGGTGCTGGCTGACTTTGGGAACTTTATCGTTGACCAGCACATCGCCTTCCTCAATGGCGTACTTCACCTGCGAACGCGAAAGCGCCGCCTCGCTCTGCGCGAGATATATATCCAGCCTCTGCCCGCCCTGGCTCTTATCTATCGTAAAACTAATTTTTCCCGACTGTTCGAACAAATTAACACCTCGGTATTATCTTAATTTTGTCATTCCCGCGAAGGCGGGAATCCAGTCTTTTTCATTATGAAAAACTTGATAACTCAAAGGCGTTCCCTGTTTCCAAAAAAAAAGAAAAGAATATATTATAAATTTTCAATACCTTCTTTTAGTCAAATAATTCGATACAACCAAAATTCTTTTCACGGAGGAATTCATTCACTTCATCTATGTTGAACTCCTCCGGGGCAAAATAATCTCCAAGCCATTCCATCAATTCATCATATTCTTTATGTCCGGGATTGTTTATTATCTTGATAAGATTTTCATAACCAAAGGTGCCACCACAATCTTCAGGTGGGCAACTTCGTTTGCCGTCAATGCATATTGGATAATAAGTGTTTTTTTCGCGAGGCAGTATTTTTTCAATAACGATTGAATGTTCCCAGCCATCCCCAAAATCATATTCATAAATAAATTTTGATTTTGGCGTATTGAATAATGAATCCAATTTAATTCGGCGATAATCGACTGCTTCGCAAAACGATTCATCGTCTGGAAGCGAGTAATATCGATTGCCGATAATAAATTGATGTAAATGAGAATTAGTCCAGCCCATTACAGTCTGTATAATTTTATGTAAATCAGGCAGTTTAATATCTGAATCCACTAATACTCTTCTCCAAATCGGTGGCTTAATATGATTAAGAGTTATTTTTAATTGTAATACGCTATCAGATTTAATTCGTTTAACAGTTGCCATGTCAACTCCTTATTCTTTTAGATTAGATATTGAAATGTTTGCCCCACTGAAATATCCAGCCTCTGCCCGCCCTGGCTTTTGCTAATAGTAAAACTGATTTCTTCAGACTTCTCTAACAAGTATTTACTCCGGTATTTAAGTGCAGGAACTGTTCGGAAAACAGCTCCTGCATCATGTAATAAACTTGAGATAATTTTCCCTGTTAATCAGCTCATAGGAAGATTCCGGATAGGCTGACTGCCAGAGTTTCGGGGGCTTGGGTTTTGCCTCGCCCCATTTCATTTCATAGCCGAACAGATGGCCTTGCCGCTCTTCGACAAAATCAATTTCCTGTCTGGTATAAGTCCGCCAGAAATAATTATTAGCCGGGGTGTCCAGATATTCCTGCCTTTTCAATCTTTCCATGATCAGGTAATTCTCCCACAATTCGCCGCAATCGTTGCGTTGCGAGAGCGGATTGAAATTGTTGATCAGCGCGTTGCGCACGCCGTTGTCCAGAAAATAGTAGCGGCAGTTTTTTATGATTTCACTGCGCAGGTTGCGGCTGAAACCGGTCAAGCGATGCAGGACGAATGCTTTTTCCAGGAGGTCCAGATAACGCTCCACGGTATTCTTGCTCATGGCTAACGATGTTCCCAGTTCGGTCAGCGATACTTCCTTGCCTATCTGGAAAGCAAGAAGCTGGAGCAGGCGGATAATCTTGACGGATTGTCTGATGCCGTCGAGCTCCAGAATATCTTTATACAAATAAGAAGACACGATTTCTTTGAGATACTTTTCCCGCCCTTGATTATCCTGCATTAAGACGACTTCGGGATAAGAACCGTAAATCAAGCGGTTCTCCAGATGGGCTTGAGTTTGATGTATTCTTTCAATCTGACTGATTTCCATTTGCGCCAGCGGAAACAATTTCAGCGTGTATTTTCGTCCGGTCAGCGGTTCGCCCGTGTGACGCGCCAGATCGAATGATGACGAACCGGTGACAACCATGCGGATACCGGATAGATGATCAACAATCAGTTTGAGATTGATTCCGATATTGGGAATTTTCTGCGCTTCGTCAACAATCAGAAGTTTTGCGTTGCCGACAAAAGATGTGAGCTTTTCCACCGACTGGCTGGATAAATAGGAATGGACGGTAATATCTTCTCCGTTGACCAGCAGATGATCTTTTGTTTCGTCTTTCAGAAATTCTTTCAGCAGTGTCGTTTTACCCGTGCGCATGGCGCCGTAAATAACAACCACCTTGCCCGGAACGGCCAGATTTCTTAACTTTTCCAATTGTTTTTGTGCAATGTACATATAATTACCTTGGTCATTGTGTTGACCGTATTATATATAACTCAGTCAGTTTGTCAACGGTTTTTATAATGCTTTCCGGTAGAAAAATCTCCGGATTGCGCAGACGGGAATCTAGCTTCTATATTAATGTCAAATAATTATTATAAATTCTTTCTGACCAGCCGGGGCCAGCCCATAAACCGTAGGTGGGCAACCAGGCGCCGTCCCCGCTATGGCTCCGGCAATCATGGAAGGAATAACGCCTATCCGAGGAAAAATGGAGATCGGAAGAGCAC
>ERZ795044.4956-NODE-4956-length-10842-cov-3.685269_pt1 | contig 10842 bp, 7 predicted proteins | sample MGYA00375128_ERZ795044 | MGnify/ENA primary metagenome ERZ795044 (study PRJEB30173, sample SAMN05720213) | anaerobic digester metagenome | isolation source: active sludge of municipal wastewater-treating anaerobic digesters | place: USA | collected 2014-12-22 ... | reverse complement strand
TATAAATAATCAAAAGATTGTAACTGATCCTCTTCCCAATATACTTCACCTAAAAACGTAAATTCTCTCCCTTGTTCTTTGGCTTTTTTCTTCGCTTTTGCAACTACTGTTTCCCAAAAATTATGGGTTAAAATGTATGTTTTTTCTTCTTCTGAGAGTAAGTATCCCCAAGTCCGTAAAAAGGTGGAGGCATTTACGAGCATTGTCATATCGCACCTTACCCCATCAGCATGATCAACCAACTCTAAAAGTTGACGTTCCATTTCCTGTTGGACGTCGGAACGGGCATAATTAAGTTGAAGTGTGTCTGCCCATTCGTCGGAACCCGAATATCTTCCATGGGCAACATAATATGTATTTCCGTCTTTGGCTACAATCGGGATATACATATTAGGATTTTGCTCGTACTGTTCTTTCAAACCTTGGATAAAATACTCAGGATGTTCAAAAACCAATGTACTATCCACAGCAGTATGATTTGGTACAAAATCTATCATGACTTTTTTTCCTCGTTCATGAAGATGGGATACTGCTTTGTCCCAATGATTCCAATCGGAAGCAATTGAAGGATTGGGAATATATTCGGGTATTGCAAATGGGCTTGCTACTACATCATGTTCCGGGTCTAAATCGGGAAGAGCATATCGATATTGATACTCATATTTTTTGGCATGATTCCGGCTGAAACTACTTCCTTTATATATCCCCATAAACCAAATTGTGTCGTACTGTCCAGCCAGGGCATCCCATTCTTCTTCCGGTACTTCATCAATAGAAATATGTTTTCCGTACTTCTGCTCAAGTCCAAACAACCAGAGTCGGGTGTTTACCAGTTTTACACTATGCTGATTCCCAAATTCAACAGATGGTTGAAGATATTCCCCAATATGACGGTGAAAAAGATAATTTTGTTGTTCTACTGATATTTCCGGTAATGCAAATTCAGTAAGCATACAATATATACGGGTAATAAATTCGGAAAAATGAACTCCATTTCATCATAACGGAATTGTGTTCCTCTTTCAGTATGCAGCAAAAATATGTATTGAAGAAAAATACTGTATGGATATTTTTGTGCCCGAGGGGAGACTCGAACTCCCAAGACTTGTTACGGTCACTAGCTCCTGAAGCTAGCGCGTCTACCGATTCCGCCACCCGGGCATATCCGAAAATTATACCATAAAAAATCCCGTTTTTATCGGCTATACTATGGATATGGCAAAACATGAAGATCTGCTTCCCCAAAAACTATGCGAACGGCTGTTGTTGCTGTACGGAACAAAGGAATACCGTTCACTTCTTAAAACCATATCACATTCACTTCCCACCACACTTCGCCGTAACCCAAATGGTAGTGCTTCAGATCGGTTTGATCAGGCATTGGCAACGAGTGGAATCATGACAACTGTCGTAGCGTGGTATCCGGACGCCCGCATCGTTAACACGGAAAATACAACACAATCCATCGGAAAAACGGATGGATTCCAACAAGGGGTATTTTATGTCCAAAGCCTTTCCAGCATGATCCCACCGCTTGTTCTGGACCCGCAACCCGGCGAAAAAATTCTTGATCTGTGTGCCTCTCCGGGAAGCAAAACAACCCAACTTGCAGGGCTGATCCGAAATAACGGGGAAATCGTCGCAAACGATGTCAGCTATATCCGCACGCTCAAACTCAAGGCAAATGTCCGTATCCAGAACGCTACGTGCGTAACGTGCACGAATCTTCCCGGCGAAAAACTGTGGACCATTTATCCGGAATATTTTGACAAAACGCTTGTCGATGTCCCGTGTTCCATGGAAGGAACGATCCGTCTGGATAATCCAAAAACGTATGAATATTGGTCCGAAAAGAAGGTGAAGGAGCTTGCCAAAAAACAACGTTGGTTACTCCGATCGGCTATTTCCGCAACTAAACCCGGCGGAACGATAGTCTATTCTACCTGCACAATTTCCCCTGAAGAAAATGAGGAAGTTATCGATTGGATTTGTCAAAAAGAAAAAGGAAATATTATGCTTGAAAAAATTCATATTCCCGGCCTCGAAACACAACCCGGGATCGTTTCTTGGAAAAATCACTCCTATATTCCGGGAGTCCAATCATGCATCCGTATCCGAAGCAGTGACGTAATGGAAGGCTTTTTTGTCGCAAAAATCAAAAAAATCCGATCTACGGTTCACGGTTCATTCGAGTAAACCAAGATGCAGGTGATTTTCGATAATCTGAAGCACAAACTCTTCAAGGGAAATTCCGGATGCCTCAAGCGATGCCGTCATGGAATCATCGCTTGCCTCACTGATTCCGGGATTTCCGTTACCCTCAAGAAAAAACCATTGTTTTGTTTTTGGGTTATACCGGATATCAAACCGCGCATAATCGCGGAATCCGAATGCATAAAAGGCACAAATACATTGCCGCTGGATTGTCCGGAGAATCGATACCGAAATTCCTTTTGCAGGTGCAAAGAAATGAAGATTTTTGTATATCGTTCCATTCTTCTTCCACTTTTCGTCAAACCCGTATATATTCCACTTATTATTTTTGACGTTCTGAACGATCATTTCCGATACGGGAAGGGCACGTGTCATCCCGTCACTTTCTAATACGGTTACCTGTAATTCGCGACCGCGGATAAACCGTTCACAGATAAGCGACTGTTTTAAGGTTGTCCGTATTCTCTTCACCCGTTTCTTAAACTGCATAAATGACGTCACAACGGATTTTGAGGTTATTCCTACGCTTCCGTGTTCAAATGCCGGTTTTACCATCACGGGAAATTTCGAAGGCAAAAGACTCCGCAGTAATTTGTCTTTCGGTCCGATAACCGAAAATTCCGGAGTCGGCAGATTGTGGAGTTTGAATATTGCTTTTGTTTTAACCTTGCTGTCGCTTGCAGATAATGCAAGAAATCCCGATCCTGAATAGGGAATATGCATACGCTCAAGTATTCGGGCGATTTTGAGTTCCATCTGTTTGCTGTCCACCAGATTGAAAATGAAATCGCTTTTGATATCGGCAATAGGGGAAAGATCATCAAGTTCAAGTGCAATAACGGATACTCGGAATTTTCTCCTCTTCAATAACTTTTCCACGCACTGTACCGTTTTTTCCGTATCATCGTCGATGACGGTATTTTGTCTTGAATAATATAAATCGGAAGATTCAAGCGGAACCCGATGATAAATAATTGCTATCCGAGGTCGTTTCGGACTTTTTTTCTTTTGCTTCATTGACAATGCATAGTTGGGCAGAACATATCACGAATATATCAAGCATACAGTATGGAACGATAAAATCAAATGCGTTAAAATAGGGAAGTCATTGCCGCGGTGGCGGAATCGGTAGACGCCCAGGACTTAAAATCCTGTGACTTTCACCAGTCGTGTGGGTTCGAGTCCCACCCGCGGCACTTAAAATGTATGGCACAAACCTTTCCCCTTATAGAAGTTACCGGATCGCATACCGATATTGGCCATGCAATCGGTGAAACATTCAAAACAAAAATCCAGGATGTCATCAATCAAAAACGTACGATTATAGCAGAATACGATCGGGTTCTCTCAACGATAGATACGTTTATATCCATAACCAAGAAGGCATTTCCGAACTTGATCCATGAACTTCAGGCAGTTGCTGATGCGGCTGATGTTCCGTTTCGGGAATTGTTTTTCCGCAACATCGGCGCCCTTACCGATCCGGAAACGGCAATGAGTCGTGAGGAATCCGAAACCGTCGATCACTGCACGACGATCGTATCGTGGGAAAGCGCGGGACATCCGATCGTCGGCCATAATGAGGATTGGGATATCGCAAGCATCGACGAGCTGTATATTCTTAAAGTAAAACTTCCCCATGTATCGTTTATCAGCCTCAATTACGCGACATTTTTACCCGGAGTTTCTGCAGGAATGAATTCGCATGGCATTATCCAATGCATTAATGAAATACCCCAAACGCGTATTAACGGCATACCGAAAAATTTTATCGCTCGCGCAATGCTGGAATGCAAGATGCTTTCCGAATGCGAACGGATTGCACTGCGTACCAAACACTCCTCGGGATATAACCATGTACTTCTGCAGGGCAACAACGGCCGGGACTTGGAAATCGGAGGGCGATCCGTAGACATCCAGTCGTTTGATTACCTTCCGTATGTCCATACGAACCACTATCTCTCAAATCACCTCAAACAATACGAAATCCACACACAGTCCCATCAGGAGAATTCACATGCACGTTATGAACGCGTGAAGGAGCTTCTGCGCCTCCCGATGGATTTTTCCGATATACAGGCAATTTTATCCGATCATACAAACGAAAAATATCCGATTTGCCGCCACAAGGAAACCATTGCGTCCGTTATCATCGAACCATCTGAAAATCTCTTCCATGTCTGTTATGGACTCCCGTGCACCGGAACATACGTACCATACCGTCTGTAATTTCTGTATAATACTTTTTGTATGGATTTCGGAGAGTGGCGCAGTTGGTAGCGCGCATCGTTTGGGACGATGAGGTCGCGGGTTCGAGTCCCGCCTCTCCGACTTAATACATATGACACTTTCTTCTTATTACGAATCAGTACGTAATACGATATCTGCACGTCTTCAATCATATAATCCGAAGATGAAGGAAGTCTTCCCCGATGCTTCAGATGATCAAACGAAAATAGTACAGGTATTAATTTCCGAAGCATCAGGTGGAAAATTAAACCGCTCGATGTTGTGCTTTCTCGGATACGACGGGTATACATCGGAAAAAAATCCACTACTTTCTGATCTTGCATGCGCTCTTGAAATCACACATGCTGCATTTTTAATTCAGGATGATGTCATGGATAATGACCGGATGCGGCGGGGGAAAGATGCGGTTTTTGTTCAGCTGCAAAAACAATATGGATCACAATTGGGTAACGATGAACAACTCTATAAATACCTTGCCGTCTGTATTGGCGACGCTGGATTCCATCTTGCAAATTCCATTTCGTCCACACTCCCGGAACCCATACGAAAAACGATGAATGAGGTATTTTTCCAAACGGATATCGGGCAATATGATGATTTGCTCTATTCCCAAAAAACAACACTACCGGAAGAGGAAATAATCGAGCAAGTCTATAGAAATAAAACGGGAAAGTATACCATCGGTCTTCCTGTCATCACCGGAATGCTTCTTGCCGGAGCACCGGATGAGGATGTAAAAACAATGAAGGATATTGCTGATATTCTGGGACTGATCTATCAGATAACCGACGATGAACTCAATCTTATCGGTGATTCACAAATATCAGGCAAGCCGACCGGTTCGGATATTACGGAAAATAAAAAAACCATCCACATGAGTCGGTTATCTTCCATAGTGAAGGAAAACGGAGATACGAAACTATCGGCACAACTCGGAAAAATCGATAAAACTGACGATGATATCCATGTTATTATTGATGCAATGCATACGTATGCTGTTTTTAATACCCTACGGGACGAAAATGCAAAGCGGTACGAACGAGCAATGGCCCTTCTTGACACAATGCACATACATCCCATCCAGAAAGAACTTTTAAAGGAATTTGCCCACAACCTACTTACGCGGACTGCATAATATGAAACGGATACACATTCCAATTTGGGTATTTGCACTTACGGTCTTCGTTTTAGGCTTCATGGGATATATTTCCTACAAAACAATGCGTCCAAAAATTCAGTTCACTACAGTCTCCTATGAAATTGAACTTGCACTGACGGATGAAGAAAAGAAACAGGGGCTTTCGGATCGGGATTATATGCCACGCAGTCATGGAATGTTATTTGTCTATCCTGTGGCCGAAAAATATGATTTTTGGATGAAAGGCATGCGGTTTCCGCTGGATTTTGTCTGGCTCCGGGACAAAACAGTCGTCGATATTACCCCAAATGTACAACCCGATATAGGCCCGGAGTACAAACTCTATCATCCAAATACCGCTGCAAATATGATTTTGGAATTAAATGCCGGAGAGGCAGCAAAAGCGGGAATTGTCATCGGGCAACAGGCAGTCATACGTTTCAAGTAGCGTGACAAAAAAAATCTTTGTATAATACAAAAGTTGGTCGAAGCGGCGGTAGTTCAGTGGTAGAATATCTGTTTTCCAAACAGAGGGTCACGGGTTCAAGTCCCGTCCGCCGCTCATATACGGGGAGAGGTCAATTCACACCAGTAAAAAGTTGCCTCCGTAGCTCAATTGGATAGAGCAACTTCCTTCTAAGAAGTAGGTTGTGAGTTCGATTCTCACCGGAGGTACATGAGACATATTCTGTCCATTATCATCGTAGTGTTTTGCATGCTTCTGGTTCCATGTACGAACGCCTATGCAACCTATGATCCGCTTTCTGTTCCCAATAACAAATTCGGTATTCATATTGCCGATCCCAACGACCTTGCCGAGGCGGCCCAACTCGTCAACAGTACCGGCGGCGATTGGGGATATGTGGTCATGGTGATACAGGATAATGACAGATCAACGGATAAATGGCAGTCAATTTTTAACCAACTCAGAAGACTTCATCTAATTCCTATAATCAGGATCGCAACGCATCCGGAGGGAGACAGTTGGAAGATTCCGACCCCGGAAGATGCCTCTCGCTGGGCTGATTTTTTAAATTCCCTCTTGTGGCCGACCAAAAACCGCTATGTAGTCTTTTTCAACGAACCAAACCACGGGAAGGAGTGGGGCAACCGGATTGATCCGGAAGGATATGCGGATATTTTTTCCTCCTATGCGAAGGAGTTTCGTGAATATTCGTCCGACTTTTTCATTCTTCCCGCAGGACTTGATTTTTCCGCACAGTCTGATGGGCTGGCACTAAACGCTTCGGAATATCTTGAACGGATTGTGGCAAAATATCCGGATTTTTTCTCCGCCATTGACGGCTGGACGTCACATTCTTATCCCAACCCCGGATTTTCCGGCTCGCCGTATGCAATCGGCAGGGGGAGCATTGCATCGTTTGTCTGGGAAATATCCTTCGCCCAGTCGCTTGGCCTTTCTAAGCCGTTACCCGTATTCATAACCGAAACCGGATGGATCCATGACCAGGGAAAAACCTATATACCATCATACCTTTCCCCAACACAGGTAGGAATAAACCTGCAGACTGCCGCCCGGAGCACATGGAACGACGCGCGTATTGCAGCAGTCGTACCGTTTCTTTTTAACTACCAGGACATGCCGTTTGACCATTTTTCCTTTAAAACGATCGGAAATACCGGATATTATGACCACGCACAGTATTACACTTCCATCCAAAAGACTGAAGGAAAACCACGACAGAATGAATCCCTTGTACCGGACAGCCTTCCGCTCATTCCCGATAAATTGGTTGCCGATACGATATCGCTTCTTGATGCCAAACTGAAAAACACGGGTCAAAGCATTATCGACCCGTTTGATGGGTATTCCATTTCCTTTACGGAGGAAAGCGGACTATTGAGCGCTTCACCCGATTCAGTGCCGTATCTGGAACCGGGACAAACGGGAACCTTTTCCCTTACCGTAAAAACGCCAAAAACCGAAGGATCCTATCCTATCACGCTTTCCGTTGTACATGACGGAGTTCCCGTGTATACGGAAAAAACACGGATTGTCGTGGTACCACCCCCATCGATTACCGTATCGCTTTCCCCCGGATGGAAGCAAAATAAGGCGCTCCCACGGGTAAAATGCATCGTCTATGATTCGAATGAAAAAATCGTCTACGAAGCATTTGGGTCGGTCCGTGATGACGGAAAGGCAACGTTTTCCGATGTTGCCCATGTTATTCCCGAAAAATCATACCGGGTCGTTATCGTGGCGCCGTATTAGCTCCCCAGACAAGAAACCGTAACGATCCATGCAACGCATAATGTATTTACATTTTCCCGGTTGTATCCGTTTGATTTTAATGCTGACGGAACGCTTTCATGGCAGGATATCCCGGCGATTCTTCACCAGAAGCCCTATGAAATCATCTCGCGGTTTTTCTGATAATCCTGCGCTGCACCCCCGAAACATGATATACTTTGTACCATCATGGTGGCTGTAGCTCAGCAGTAGAGCGCCTGCCTGTGGAGCAGGAGGTTGCGGGGGCGGCACCCGTCAGCCACCCCAAAAGAGCTGGTGAAGAAAGCAATGATTCTATGGCAGATACGCAGGAAATACCGCTTCCAAAAGCCCCCGAACCAGGAGGGGAGCCCGTAGCGGAGCCAAAAACCGTCAGTACGCCACTGGAATTATCCAAACCGGTGGCACAATTATTGGATTCCTATACCGGATGGCTCACTCGTCCAAAACCATCCAGAACACCCATTCATGTGGATGAAATTGCCTCAAAAGTCGCAAAAATCTACGAACTGATCCGCAAAGTCGTCGACTGGAAGGAAGACAACGTTCTCCGCCGGAGCGCAACGGAGCGGATTCTCAAAAGGTTACTGTTCGGAAAATTATCAGGCATTTCACGGTCATCCAAATCATCACCAAGCTATATTGCCGAAACCGTAACCACGGAACTCATCCGTGGCGGTCATCTCCCCAATGACACAATTCCGCAGGAAGTGCTTCCCATCCTTTCCAAAAATATCGAAAAATACCTTGCGTTCCTTTCCGTTACCAACCTTCCGGCCACCAACAACGTCGTTACGGCACGCCACAACTATACGACGTTTATTGTCGAGCTTGCCGCATGTGAAATCGAAGACCTTTTGGCCCAGCCGCGCCTTGAATATGATCTCCTTGATGCCATGACACGGGCGATGCTTGAGCGAATTACGGTTACGCCGGAAGGCAGCCTTACCAAAGATGAAATCTATATCCAAACCTATATCAGCGTCGCACGGACCCTGTTTGATCTTGATGATGCATTTATCATCTATCGGCTTCTGACTTTCCAATACAGCGACTTTTCCAATCCGTCCCCCGAAACGCTTCGCCAACTTCAGGCGGACATGCCCTCCATTTGGGATCAATCCGAAATGCTGTTAAACACCGTTGCCGGCAAACAATTTTATGCCATATCGGAACAAACCGATACCGTTTTTGCCCTTCTTGGTGATGTCCTGCGGAAATACTCCGACAAGCCGGAAAAAATCATGCCTATTTTTACATCAAGGGAAGACCTCCAGAAGGAAATTGAAGTTGCCTATGACGTGCGCTATAAATCGCTCAAAAAACGCCTGTTCATTCTCGGTTTCTTTTCCACACTTTCCGTTTTTGCCTCCAACTGGTTTACGTTCTTTTTGATCGAAGTCCCGGCTGCTCATATTTTCGGAGAAGGATTTAACGCATTTACGACGTTTATCGATTTCATTGTCCCGACCGTTGTCATGTTCATATTGGTTTCCATTATCAAAGCACCGGGTCCCGCCAATAAACAAAACGTCACTACGGCAATATTTGATTTCGTAAAGAAAACCGAATCGTTTTCCATGTATGAAATAAAACTGAACAGACCCCGCCGGCCAATCCTTCATTCCGTCATGGCGTTAATTTATATGGCTATTATGTTTACCGTTCTGGGATGTATCGGATGGGTATTTTATATCGCAGGACTGCCCATAACCTCAGTCATCTTCGATACGGCAACGATTGCTATGACCATTTTTGCGGCAGTCACAATCCGCAATAAATCAAAGGAATTAACGGTAGGGGACAAAATGAGCGGAATCGAGTTTATTCTGGATATGATTTCCGTACCGGTCGCCAAGTTCGGGAATCTTTTAGCAAAAACATGGAAACAATACAACGTCGTTGCCTTCCTGTTTAATTTTCTGGTTGAAACGCCGTTTGCCCTCATCATTGACGTTATTGAGGAATGGAGCAAATTTATCAAGGAACGCCGATCCGATATCCACTAACCGCTTCTTTCCTTGTCCTACCGGTAAAAAATGCGATACAATAAACCAAGTTTGCGCCCGTAGCTTAATGGATAGAGCGTCTGTCTTCGGAACAGCAGGTTGGAGGTTCAACTCCTCCCGGGCGCACATGTTATAATCTGCAGGTATTTCGGGCGTGTAGCCTTTGCCCGCCGAAGCTGAGTTTGACTCGGCGAAGGAGGGTCAACGGTAGATCTCGCTTCCGCCAGCTGACGGATGGTGGACTCTTAAGCAATCTACACGCTTTGAAATTAACAATCAGGGCGTGTAGCTCAACGGTAGAGCAATTGCCTCTTAAGCAATCGGTTCCGGGTTCGAATCCCGGCGCGCTCACTAAGTCAGATTTTGAAAGTGAAGACTTCGTGTTTAGTGCGAAGATTGGGGATAATTTAGGTGTTCCATTAACCAATTCATCATAAGTCGGGAACTCTTCAAAAAGTAGTCCAAATATCTTCTCTTGTTGGTAAGCTTTACCCTCACAAATCAATAAATCGTTTAAGTGTTCCATTAGATAACCGGCATATTGGATTAAATAACTTATTTCCTTTTCTGTTCCTTCTTTCTTGTTGCGAACTGTAGTTATGTCTGTAAGTTCTTGGTCGACACTTTGAAGTTCTTCTTCCAGTAATTTAATCGCCTCCTTGCTTTCTACTGCAATTAGCTTCTCTTTAATAGCTTGGCGTCTACTACGAAGTTCTACGCTTCGTTTTCCATAGTCAATGGCGTCTTTATCCGCCTCTTTCCGCTTTTCTTCCCAAACGTCTAATACCGCTTCCTTAAAAACTTGAATAAACCTATTTTCAAATCGTAACCCTTTAACAAACTCACTAACCTTTTCGTGTAACACTTCCTGTTTAACTGACCAATACTTGTGACCTCTTTGACAATGGTAATAGGGTATATGCTTACCTGATTTGCTTCTAGGAGAGCTTCCTAATAACGGCTTTCGACACAAGGGG
>ERZ795044.4945-NODE-4945-length-10856-cov-4.166836_pt1 | contig 10856 bp, 11 predicted proteins | sample MGYA00375128_ERZ795044 | MGnify/ENA primary metagenome ERZ795044 (study PRJEB30173, sample SAMN05720213) | anaerobic digester metagenome | isolation source: active sludge of municipal wastewater-treating anaerobic digesters | place: USA | collected 2014-12-22 ... | reverse complement strand
CCAGGTGCTGCGCACGTATGGCATCGGCGCGCAGATCCTGAAGGATCTCGGCGTGCGCCGCATGCGTGTGCTTTCCGCTCCGAAGCAGATGCATGGCATTTCCGCCTTCGATCTCGAGATCGAGGGCTATGTGGATGAAGGCCCGGCGGATCCCGCCCCGTGAGACACCCGTCATGAGCAGCAAGCTGAAGAATGAGGCGACGACAGCGCCGCGCAATACGAACGAGATCTCGGGTGCGCTCGACGCTGCGTCGCTGCGCGTTGCGATCGTCGCGGCGCGATTCAACGATTTCATCGTCGCGCAGCAGTTGGCAGGCAGCATGGCCGCCTGGTCACGCTGCGGTGGCCGCGCCGATCAGCTGGTGATCCTGCGCGTGCCGGGCGCGTTCGAGTTGCCGCTGGCCGCGAAGCAGCTGGCCGACAGTGGCCAGTACGATGCGGTGGTGGCGCTGGGCTGCGTGATCCGGGGTGACACGGCACATTTCGACTACGTCGCCGGTGAAGCCGCCAGCGGCCTCACGCGCGCATCGCTCGATACCGGCGTGCCGGTGGTCTTCGGCGTGCTGACGGTCGACACCGTCGAACAGGCGCAGGAGCGCGCCGATGTCGCGCGCATGAACAAGGGTGGAGAGTCGATGGACGTCGCGATCGAAATGGCGAATCTGCTGCGTGGTGCCGCCTTCGAGCGCGTCGGGCCGGCGCGATGAGTGCATGCAGTGAATAAGCGCTCGAAAATCGATCCCCGTTCCGGCGGCCGCTCCCTGGCGCGCAAGTTTGCGATGCAGGCCATCTATCGCCTGCAGCTGAACGAAGGCCCGTGGCAGGACGCATTGAAGGAGCTGCAGGGCGAAGACGACATGCCCAACACCGATCGCGAGTATTTCGCTGAGCTGGTGCAGGCGGTCGCGGAATCCCGCGAGACTCTCGACGAGCAGCTTGCCCCGTGGCTCGATCGCAAGCCGGCCGAGCTCGATCCGGTCGAGCATGCCGTGCTGCTGGTCGGCCTGCATGAACTCGTCGGCCGGCTCGATGTGCCGTATCGCGTCGTGATCAACGAGGCCGTGAGTCTTTCGCGGCGCTTCGGTGCGACCGACGGCCACAAGTTCGTCAACGCGGTGCTGGACCGCGCGGCACGCGAACTGCGCCCGCTCGAACACTGAGCTGCCGGAACACCGCCATGCCGCTCGGCGAGTTCGAACTGATCCGCCGGTACTTCACGTCAGCCGGTGCGGCGCGCGCCGACGTCATCCTCGGTGTCGGTGACGACGGCGCGGTGCTCGAACCGCCGCAAGGCCAGCAGCTGGTCGTCGTCGCGGATACGCTGGTCGAAGGTACGCACTTCCTGCCCGGTTCGCCGCCCGAGTCCATCGGGCATCGCGCGCTCGCCGTCAACCTCAGTGACATCGCCGCAATGGGCGCCACGCCAGCCTGGGCTCTGCTCGCGCTGACATTGCCGCATGCCGATGAGGGATGGCTCGAAGCCTTTGCCCGCGGCTTCGGACGTCTCGCGCAACGGCATGGCGTCGCGCTGGTTGGCGGCGATACCACCAGCGGGTCGCTGTCGATCACCGTACAGGTGATCGGATTTGCACCGGCCGGTACTGCATTGCGTCGTGACCGGGCCCAGCCCGGCGATCTGCTGTGCGTGACGGGCACACCCGGCGATGCTGCGGCCGGTCTCGCCATCGAACGCGTCGCGGGGCGCGACACGACGGCTTCATCCACAGCGGCGGCGCGTCATTTGCGTGAGCGCTTCCTGTTTCCGGAGCCAAGGCTCGCGAGTGGCCTGCTGCTGCGCAAGTTCGCGACCGCCTGCATCGACGTGTCCGATGGGCTGCTCGGCGATGCCGGCAAGCTGTGCTCGGCGAGTGGCTGCGGTGCAGTGCTGCAGGCGGATCAGTTGCCGATCTCGGCACCGTTGCGCGCGTGGGCGGCGCCTTCGCGGGCGGTCGAGCTCGCACTCACCGGCGGCGACGACTACGAGCTGTGCTTCACCCTGCCGTCAGTGCGTCGCGCCGCACTCGAGGCCGCCTGGCCCGCGGCGCATGCGGATGCCGGTCTCGTGGATCCGGGCTTCCAGGTCATCGGTGAACTGCGGCGCGAGCCTGGCATCGAAATCCGCGACTTGGAAACCGTGATGCAGCTCTCGCATTCCGGGTTCGATCACTTCGCACCCTGAGCGTTCGGCAGTGCGCGCGCGCCCTGCCGACCGACGGTGCGCGCAGCCCGGTTCGGGCCGGGAACTGCGTCACAGCCCGTGCTTCACCGGGTTCGTATCCTGCTCGCCACACCATGAGTCAAACAGGGCCGGGCGACCCGTCCGGCCTGACGCGTTGGCGGCGGATCAATGGCAGCACCTGTCTCGCATCAGAATCAGAAGTCGACGCGGCCTATCCCTGAGAAGATCGGCAAGTACGTGATCGTCAATGAAGTGGGTCGTGGCAGCACCGGCACGGTGTATCTGTCCCACGATCCCTATTACGGCCGCGACGTCGCGATCAAGGTGTACAACCTCGACGCCGGCGGCGACGAGGAGAAGGCGCGCATTGCGCGCAAGATGTTCCTGTCCGAAGCGCACATGGTCGGCATGCTGCAGCATCCGCACATCCTGCCGATCTACGACGCCGGTGAAGAGGGCGATTACTGCTACATCGTCACGGAGCACGTGCACGGCGCCCGGACCCTCGCCGCCTATTGCAAGCCGGACAATCTGCTGCGCATCGACGACGTGGTCGAGATCGTCTACAAGTGCGCGCGTGCGTTGCACTACGCCCACTCGCGCGGCGTGATCCATCGCGACGTGAAACCCTCGAACATCATGCTGACGCAGGAGTCCGATGTCCGCATCATCGACTTCGGCATCGCGCTGGTTGCGGATTCGGATATCTCGCGCATCGAGGGCATCGCTGGCAGCCCGTCGTACATGTCGCCCGAGCAGGTGCAGAGCCTCGAACTCACCAACTCGAGCGATCTGTATTCGCTAGGTGCCGTGATGTACGAACTGCTGACCGGTGCGCGCCCGTTCAAGGCCAGCAATCTCGCCAAGCTGCTGCATCAGATCGTGTACGCCACGCCGGCGCCGGTGCACACGCTGCGCCCCGACATTCCGGAAGAGCTCGAACAGGTCGTTGCGACGGCGCTGATGAAGCAGCCGGAGCGCCGCTACAAGACGGGACTCGATTTCGCTGCGGACCTCACGCGCGTTCACCAGAAGCTGCGTGAGGCCTACAGTCGCGTCGACCAGCAGGAACAGTTCGCCACGCTGCGGCGGCTGCGCTTCTTCCACGAGTTCTCGCATGCCGAGATCTGGGAGGTCATGCGTGCCAGCACCTGGTCCGAGTACCAGGCCGGTGAAGAAATCGTCAAGGAAGGCGAGATGGACGACCGGTTCTACATCCTCGTTTCCGGTGAATGCAGCGTGACCCGCAACGGTGCGGTCGTGGGTCGAATCGACAGCGGTGAGTGCTTCGGCGAGACGGGCTACGTGAAAGGTGCGCGGCGGACCGCAACGATTCGCGCTGCGGCACCGGTCAGCGTACTGAAGGTCAGTGCGACGCTGCTCGAACAGGTGTCCGCGCCTTGCCAGCTGCGGTTCAATCGCATGTTCCTCGCCACGCTGATCACCCGACTGCAGAGCGCCGAGGCGAAGATCGCAGGCTGATGCCCTCTGGCTGACGCCCCTCAGGCGTTGGCGAGTGCGCTCTCGGTTTCCTGCAGCGACCACCAGCGCTCGATCGAGCCGCGAATCCCGGCAGGGTCCAGCCCCGCGAGTGCGAGACAGTCCTCGCGCGAGCCATGCTCGATGAAGCGATCCGGGATGCCGAGCAACAGCAGCGGCAGCGTCAGGCCTTCCGAGGCCAGCAGTTCCGCCACGGCGGAGCCTGCGCCACCCGCGATCGCATTTTCCTCGATCGTCACGATCGCACGATGCTTGGCGGCAATCTTCAGCACCATCGTTTCGTCCAGCGGTTTGACGAAACGCATGTTGATGACGGTGGCATCGAGCCGTTCGCCGACAGCGAGCGCGGCGTCCAGCAGCGTGCCGAAGCAGAGAATCGCAAGGCCGCTGCGGCCCTCGCGTCGCAACTGCGCCTTGCCGAAGGGCAGGGCGGTCATCTCTGTCACCGGCGTGACGCCGGGCCCCGTGCCGCGCGGATAACGCACGGCGGCCGGTCCCGGCAGCGTGGTCGCCGTGTACAGCATCTGCCGGCACTCGTCTTCATCCGACGGCGCCATGATCGTCATGTTCGGGATGCAGCGCAGGAAGCTGATGTCGTAGGCGCCCTGGTGGGTCACACCGTCGCTGCCGACGAGCCCGGCGCGATCCAGCGCGAACGTGACCGGGAGGTTCTGCAGCGCGACGTCATGGATCAGCTGATCGTAGGCGCGCTGCAGGAAGGTGCTGTAGATCGCCACGACCGGCCGGAAGCCTTCGCAGGCGAGGCCGGCGGCGAAAGTGACCGCGTGCTGCTCGGCGATGGCGACATCGAAGTAGCGATCCGGAAAGCGCTTGGAGTACTCCACCATGCCGGAGCCTTCACGCATCGCAGGCGTGATGGCGATGATCTTCGGGTCCTGCGCGGCGATGTCGCACAGCCACTGACCAAACACCTGGGAGTAGGTCGGGCCCGTCGCCTTCTCCTTGAAGATGACGCCCGTCTCGGGATCGAACGGACCCGGGCCATGCCACTTGATCGGATCCGCTTCGGCCGGTGCGTAGCCTTTGCCCTTCCGCGTGACGATGTGCAGGAACTGCGGTCCCTTCAGCTTGCGCTGGATCCGCAGTGCGCGCACGAGCGTCGTCACGTCATGCCCGTCGATGGGCCCGATGTAGTTGAAATCGAATTCCTCGAACAGCGTGCCGGGCAGCACCATGCCCTTGATGTGCTCTTCTGAACGGCGCGCGAACTCCTGCACGACCGGCGGCATCTGCGCCAGCACTTTCTTGCTGCCTTCGCGCAGGCCCGTGTACGTGCGGCTCGTGAGGATGCGGGTGAGGTAATTCGGAAGCGCGCCGACGTTTTCCGAGATCGAATGATCGTTGTCGTTCAGCACCACGAGCATGTCCGTGGTCTTGAGGGAGCCGCCGTTGAGGATCGCTTCCCAGGCGACGCCGGCCGTCAGCGCACCATCGCCGATCACGGCCACGACGCGCCGCTTCGAGCCTGAGCGTTCTGCAGCGACCGCCATGCCGAGCGCCGCGCTGATCGACGTGCTCGAGTGCCCAACGCCGAACGTGTCGTACTCGCTCTCACTGCGCGTCGGGAATGGTGCGAGGCCGTGCAGCTGCTTGATCGAGGCGAGGCGATCGCGGCGCCCTGTCAGGACTTTGTGCGGGTAGGCCTGATGACCGACGTCCCAGATCAGGCGATCTTCCGGCGTCTCGTACACATAGTGCAGGGCGACCGTGAGTTCGACGGTGCCGAGACCGGCGGCGAAGTGCCCGCCGCGCGTGGCGACCGTGTTGATCAGGAAGGTGCGCAGCTCGGTGCACAGCTGCCCGAGCTGGGACTCCGCGAGGGCGCGGATGTCCGCCGGCGAGTCGATGGTCGACAGCAGCGGGTACTTGGCGGTGTCTACGCTCATGGTCGGACTGGAATACTACGTCTCAGTGACGCCGGTTGACCATGAAACGTGCGAGGGCGCGCAGACTTTCGCCGTCTGCCCCGAACACATCCAGCGCAGCAATCGCGCGGTGCTGCAGGTCGGCGGCCCGCTGCCGGGCGGCCTCGAGCCCGATGGTGCTGGGGTAGGTCGGCTTGTTGTGGGCCGCGTCGGCACCCGTGGCCTTGCCGAGCGCCTGGGCGTCGCCTGACACGTCGAGGATGTCGTCCTGGATCTGGAAAGCGAGGCCGATGTCGGCGCCGAGTGTCCGCAGGGCGTCCACTTTTGGTCCGCCAGTGACGCCCGCCGCCGCCGCCCCGAGCAGCACGCTGGCTTCGATCAGGGCGCCGGTCTTGCGACGATGCATCTCCTCGAGGGCCGCAAGGTCGAGCGCATTGCCGACCGCGCCGAGATCCATCGCCTGGCCGCCGGCCATGCCGCGTGTGCCGATACGGTCGGCCAGCACGCGGATCATCGTCAGCCGGGCCTGCGCTTCGCTCGCAGGCAGCGATGCGTCGCCCGCCAGCAGTTCGAAGGCAAACGCCTGCAGCGAATCGCCGACCAGTATGGCCGTGGCTTCGTCGAACGCGCGATGGCAGGTCGGCCGGCCACGCCGGAGGTCGTCGTCGTCCATCGCGGGCAGATCGTCGTGCACGAGGCTGTAGACGTGGATCAGCTCGACCGCCGCCGCCGGGATGTCGAGGGCGTCGAGTGATGCGCCGAGGGCCTCGCCCGTGAGGTAGACCAGCAGGGGGCGCAGCCGCTTGCCGCCGCCGAGGACGCTGTAGCGCATGGCCTCCCGTAGCCTCGGCGTACCCGGATCGGGCATGGCGAGCACCCGATCGAGAACGGTTTCTATTCGCGATTGCAGCTGCCCGATGCGCAGCGACAACTGGGCCTCATCCGCCGTGCGCGCCGCGCTCATGCCGCACCCGACCCGCGTTCGTCCTCGGCATCGAAGGGTTCGACATCGGAATCGTCGTCGGGATCGCCTTCGTTCGCAGCGCTCACGCCGCTCCGCCGCGTCAGGATCTCGACCTTGGCCTGCGCGGCTTTCAGCGCGAGCTGACAGTCCCGCGTGAGCGCAACGCCACGCTCGAAGTGCTTCAGCGCTTCTTCGAGTGGCTGATCGCCGTTTTCGAGTTTCTCGACCAGCGCTTCGAGTTCGTGCAGCGCCTGTTCGAAATCCGGAGTCTTGTTTTTCTTGGTCATGTGTCGTGAACGTTACACACGCGGTGCAGCAGGGGCAATTGACGCTGACCAGTCAGCGGACTTAGAGTGGTCGTCGCTTAGACCTAGTCTAAACATTATTTCACCCAGTCGAGCAGGAGAGAGTTGTGCACCTCAAGGGCAGCAAGACCGAAAAGAACCTCAAGGACGCATTCGCCGGCGAATCGCAGGCCAATCGTCGCTACCTCTACTTCGCCGCCAAGGCTGATGTCGAAGGCTACAACGACGTTTCCGCCGTGTTCCGCTCGACGGCCGAAGGTGAAACGGGCCATGCCCATGGTCACCTCGAGTACCTCGAGGCCGTGGGCGATCCGGCCACGGGTCTGCCGATCGGCGATACGAAGTCCAATCTGAAGGCTTCGATTGCCGGAGAAACGCACGAGTACACAGACATGTACCCGGGCATGGCGAAGCAGGCCCGCGACGAAGGCTTCGACGAGATCGCCGACTGGTTCGAGACGCTCGCGAAAGCCGAGCGCTCGCACGCCAATCGCTTCCAGAAGGCGCTCGATTCCCTCTGAGGAGCGATTTGATGGGCGAGGCCTGGTTTTCGGGCCTCCGCCGATGTCGATAGACGCCACCCCCGGCTCGGCCAACCCGATCGCCGGGGGCAGGCGGTCGGCAGCGCCGTCCGCCGTGGCCGCTCACCGGGAGCACAGATGAGTTCGAGCACGATCACCGGGGGCCGTGAAGGGTCCCTCGAAGCGCCTACCCGTCACCCGCTCGACTGGAAGAACCCCGCGTTTTACGACGAGGCCGCCCTCGACAAAGAGCTCGAGCGCGTGTTCGACATCTGCCACGGCTGCCGCCGCTGCTTCTCACTCTGCAATGCCTTCCCGACGCTGTTCGATGCCATCGATGCGTCACCGACGCTCGAGCTCGATGGCGTCGAGAAAAAGGTCTACTGGGACGTCGTCGATCACTGTTACCTCTGTGACATGTGCTACATGACGAAGTGTCCTTACGTTCCACCGCATCCGTGGAACCTGGATTTTCCGCATCTGATGCTGCGCGCCAAGGCGGTGAAGGCGAAGAAGGGCGAGGTGCGCACGCGCGACAAGGTGCTCTCGTCCACGGATGCAGTGGGTCGCATCGCCGGCATCCCGGTCATCGTCGAAGCCGTGAACGCTGCAAATCGTAGCAGTGCGGGACGCAAATTGCTCGCGAGGACGCTGGGTGTCGCGATCGATGCGCCGATTCCCGAATACCACTCGAACACCGCGCGCAAGCGGCTGAAGCATCACCGCTCGGCTGCCACGGCAACGCCGACCGAGACCACGCGTGGCCAGGTTGCGTTGTTCACCACCTGTTACGGCAATCGCAACGAACCCGAACTCGCCACCGATCTCGTCGCGGTGTTCGAGCACAACGGCATCCCGGTCAAGCTCGTCTCGCAAGAGAACTGCTGCGGCATGCCGAAGCTCGAGCTCGGTGATCTGGACGCCGTCGAGAAATTCAAGCAGACCAACATCCGCGCGCTGAAGCAGGCGATCGACGAGGGCTTCGACATCGTCGCGCCGATTCCGTCGTGCGTGCTGATGTTCAAGCAGGAACTGCCGCTGATGTTCCCGGACGATGCCGACGTGCAGGCCGTCAAGGCGCGGATCTTCGATCCGTTCGAATACCTGATGCTGCGCCACAAGGCGGGGCTGCTGAACACCGAGTTCAAGGCGAAGATCGGCAAGGTCAGTTATCACGTGCCCTGCCATCTGCGCGTGCAGAACATCGGCCTGAAGACACGTGACCTGTTGAAGCTGATTCCGGACACGACGGTCGACGTGATCGAGCGCTGCTCCGGGCACAACGGCACCTATGCCGTGAAGCAGGAATTCCGCGCCGCCTCCGTGAAGATCGGCAAGCCGGTGATGACGCGGGTCGAGAACGCGAAGCCGGACTATTACTCCAGCGATTGCCCGATGGCTGGACATCAGATCCAGACCGGCCTCAGTGCGCCTGCCGCGGAGCCGACGCATCCACTGAAATTGCTGCGACTGGCCTACGGCCTGTGAGTGAATGCAAATGAAGAAGCTTGCCCCGCAGGATCTGATGCCGCTCGAGCAGTACTCGCGCGAGCGCAAGGACTTCCGCACCCGGATCATCGCGCACAAGCAGGCTAGGCAGCTCGGCGTGGGACCCAATACCACGTGGTGCTTCGAGGATCGCCTGACCATCCAGTACCAGATCCAGGAAATGCTGCGCACCGAGCGCATCTTCGAGGCCGAGGGCATAGCCGATGAACTCGGCGCCTACAACCCGCTGATCCCGGACGGCCGCAACTGGAAGGTCACGCTATTGGTGGAGTTCCCGGATCCCGAGATCCGTCGCGTGCGCCTCGGCGAGCTGAAGGGTGTGGAAGATCGCTGCTGGGTACAGGTCGCGGACTACAGCCGCGTACTCGCGATCGCGGATGAAGACCTCGATCGCGAGAACGAGGAGAAGACGTCGGCGGTGCACTTCCTGCGCTTCGAACTGACAGACGCGATGGTGGTCTCCCTGCGGGCCGGTGCGAGGCTCGCGGTGGGTGTCGATCACCCGGCCTATCCGCACTCGATCGATTCGGTGCCCGAGCCGGTGCGAAGTTCGCTGATCGCCGACTTTTCCTGAGTTGCATTCACCAGGCCCTCAGGGTCCGGCAGCTTTGCTAGAATCCCGCGCGGCCGGCGTCTGACAGCGTCGGCCGAAAGCTTGTTCCTGCCGTTGGCCTTTACGCTTGAAGGCGGACTCGAATATCCATGGCGAAAGATTACGATGCCTCGGCAATCGAGGTGCTCACTGGTTTGGAGCCCGTCCGGCGTCGGCCGGGCATGTACACGGACACCACGCGTCCGAATCACCTCGCGCATGAAGTCATCGACAACAGCGTCGATGAGGCGCTCGCAGGCCACGCGAAGGAAATCAGCGTCAAGGTCTATAAAGACGGCTCGCTGGAAGTCACCGATGACGGCCGCGGCATGCCAGTGGACATCCATCCGAAAGAGAAGGTCAGCGGCGTCGAGCTGATCCTCACGCGCCTGCACGCGGGCGGCAAGTTCGACGACAAGTCCTACACCTTCTCCGGCGGCCTGCATGGTGTCGGCGTGTCCGTCGTCAACGCGCTCTCCCGGCAGCTCGAGTGCTGGGTGCGCCGCGGCGGCAAGGAATACAACATCGGCTTCCGCGAAGGGCGGATCACCTCGAAGCTGCAGGTGGTCGGCACGGTCGGCCAGCGCAACACGGGCACCACGGTGCGCTTCTGGCCGGACCCGAAGTATTTCGATACGGACAAGTTCTCGGTGCCGCAGCTGAAGCATGTGCTGAAGGCCAAAGCTGTGCTCTGCCCGGGCCTGCGCATCAAGTATGAGAACGAGGCTACCGGCGAAACACAGGAGTGGTTCTTCACCGGCGATCTCGGCGTCTATCTCGCCGATGAACTCGGCAAGAACGCGCGGCTGCCGAACGAGCCGATCTCGGGCAAGCGAGAGCAGGCCCAGGATACGGTCGAGTATGCGATCTGCTGGGCACCTGACATCGACCAGGTGGTGGCGGAGAGCTACGTCAATCTGATCCCGACCATCGAGGGCGGCACCCATGTGAATGGCATGCGCTCGGGCGTCGCCGCGGCGGTGCGCGAGTTCTGCGAGTTCCGCAATCTCGTGCCGCGTGGCGTGAAACTGGCGCCCGAGGACGTCTGGGACAAGGTCTGCTATGTCCTGTCGATCAAGATCCGCGAGCCGCAGTTTGCCGGCCAGACGAAGGAGCGGCTCGCTTCGCGCGATGCCGCGCAGCTGGTCGAAGGTTTCGTCAAGGATGCCGTGGCGCTGTGGCTGAACCAGCACCCGGACGCGGGCGAGAAGATCGCGCAGTTCGCGATCGCGAACGCGCAGGAGCGCATGAAGGCCGCGCAGAAGGTGCAGCGCAAGCGCATCTCGGCGGGTCCCGCGCTGCCCGGCAAGCTGGCCGACTGCGCCACCGATGATCCGCGCCGCTCGGAGCTGTTCCAGATCGGAAGAGCGTCGTGTAGGGAAAGAGTGTGAGGACTTGTG
>ERZ795044.4942-NODE-4942-length-10858-cov-5.695177_pt1 | contig 10858 bp, 6 predicted proteins | sample MGYA00375128_ERZ795044 | MGnify/ENA primary metagenome ERZ795044 (study PRJEB30173, sample SAMN05720213) | anaerobic digester metagenome | isolation source: active sludge of municipal wastewater-treating anaerobic digesters | place: USA | collected 2014-12-22 ... | reverse complement strand
CGGCGCCAGCTGGGAACTCATCGGTGAACCTAATTATATCAGCACTTCCTTTCCAGCTGAAAATGTGGGTTACGGCGTATCTTCAAATTATACATTTAAAACAGTTGATGGTGGTGAAACATGGACCTCCCTTGGCTCCCATTCTTCCTCAGGACTTGGATCTATAAAACGCGTTTATTTTTATACCATTGGCAGCGGTGTTCTGGTTGAAGATGGCTGGAGTTATGTTTCTAAAACAACCAGCGGTGGCAGTAGCTGGTCGTATGCAACAGAAGACCCTAAAGTAGCTTTTACGCATGTGCAACGTTTTGTTAATGGCATATCCTATTGGGCGGCCGGTAACAATACCTATTATTCTGGTATGTTTTATACTGATGATGGCACACCGGTTAATTATTACGAGGCCTCCAGTGATGAATTTACCGGCTCTCGCTCTATGTGGTCTATGCACTCCTGGGACGGGCTTGAATTTATTGCTGTTGGCGGAAGCGTATGCGGTATTTCGCATGATGGCGGACTTTCCTGGGTACAGGTTTACGATGAAAACGGAAGAAGTTTTAGTGCAGATGATGCCGCTGTTATGAAACCGGGCAGATACGCCGCCATTGCTGAGCAACACATCTATTTACTCACCCAGGATTGTGTTATATGCGAATAATAAAATCTTATATCATCGCACTGATCTGCTTAGGCTGTTTTGGCATTAAGCACACACAGGCACAATTAACGGAATTTGGTCTCGGATTTTCACCGGTCCTCTATAGTGGTACTGAATTCTCTACGTTTGATAATGGTTCGGGCTATGAACAATTATCTTCTTCCTCCGTAGAAAATACACCCATGATTACCGGTCATATGATGCTGGGCATGTATTTCCATTTACTCCACTTGTCTGAAGATTTTTCACTTGGCGCACATTATCAGATAACGACTTTTGTTGGTTCTATGGATGGCGGTTATTTCGATGCCAAAATGATTGGTGTCGATCTGCCTGTTTTTGCTGAATTGCGTTTTGGCAATCTCGCTACAGAAGGTAGTAATTCGGATGTAGGTGGAAGCCTGGGGGCAGGTGCACTGTATACGGCAAATACGTTTTTGATTGACGACGAAGCGGTTGGTTTTCGCACCTTCATGCCTTGTATGTCTACCAGCCTGAGTGTGCGAAATGTCGGTATTCAACTCGTATTACATCCCGGCAGATATCAGATTATGTACGGCAGCAATACAGGCGGTATTCCACGCGCAGAATTTTTCAGATATCATATCACCTACTACTGGTATTTAGGTGAATTATAAGATGATCAGACGAAACGCGAATCGCTTTTAGAACGAATTAACCATTCATCGTAGCCAGAAACTCTTCATTACTCTTCGTTCCACGCATACGCTGCAATAAGAATTGCATAGCTTCTTCCGTATTCATATCCGCCAGATAATTGCGCAACACCCATAAGCGTTGCAATACTTCTCTGTCGTGTAATAAATCGTCGCGACGTGTTGAACTATTAATAATATCCGCTGCAGGGAAAATACGGCGATTAAATAATTTACGGTCGAGCGATAATTCCATATTACCCGTACCTTTAAATTCTTCAAAAATCACCTCATCCATTCGCGAACCGGTGTCAACTAATGCCGTTGCTAAAATGGTTAATGAACCACCATTTTCAATATTACGGGCTGCACCAAAAAACTGTTTTGGTTTTTGCATCGCATTTGCTTCCACACCACCTGATAATACTTTACCACTTGATGGTGCAACAGTATTATGTGCACGGGCTAAACGCGTAATAGAATCCAATAAAATAACCACATCCTGACCACACTCAACAAGTCGCTTGGCTTTTTGCAACACAATGCTGCTCACTTTAACGTGTTTCTCTGCTGGCTCATCAAACGTGGATGCAATTACTTCTGCATTCACACTGCGCTCCATATCTGTAACCTCTTCCGGACGCTCATCTATTAATAATACAATGAGGTAAATTTCCGGATGGTTTTGTGCTATGGCGTTGGCAATGCTCTTTAATAAATACGTTTTACCCACCTTTGGTTGCGCCACAATCATACCGCGCTGACCTTTTCCAATAGGCGTAAATAAATCAATAATACGCGTGCTGTAATCACCCGCATTATATACCAGATTCAATTTCTCTTCAGGAAATAATGGTGTAAGATAATCGAATGGTACCCTATCGCGAATTTCTTTCGGGTCGCGACCATTTATGGTTTCTACACGCAATAAAGCAAAATACTTTTCACCTTCTTTCGGAGGGCGAACAAATCCTGAAACCCAGTCGCCGGTTTTTAAACCAAATAATTTAATTTGCGATGGAGAAACATATACATCATCCGGTGAGGATAAATAATTATAATCGGCACTGCGCAAAAATCCGTAACCATCCGGCATCATTTCAAGTACACCTTCACCTGGAACTGCGCCGTCTAAATCAATATTAAAACGCGGCTCTCTTTTCTTTTGCGGATATTGCGGCATTTGTTGCTCTTGCCTTTCGCGCACAGGCTCTTCAATCGGCTCCTGTACAACGGGTGCAATTACTTCTTCTTCTATTTCTTTTTTCGGAAGTTCTAACAACAAATCTTCTTCAGCATCTGATGCTTCCGGAATAACTAATTGTTTTCCTGGTTCTTCATCAGGCGCATCTTTTTTCTTGCGGGGGCGTAATACGCGTTTGCGTTCACGCTTATCACCGGCATCATCAGCACCGCGACGCGATTCAACAATTGCTTTAATCAATTCTGATTTTCCAAGCTTCTTCACATTCGTCACTGAAAGGCCTTCAGCAATCTCGCGCAGTTCAGGAACGAGCATTTCGTTCAACTGTTCCGTAGTATACATAACAGAGGGTATTCTTAAAAAAATATAATGGATAAAATAAAATCAAGTAGTCTGGATTAACATGTGTAGCTGCCTGTCAGTCAGAATATAACGGGAAATGCTGGTTGAAACTCCCGGCTACTGAATTTGCCGGCGTAGATATCCTGCAGAGGGTTACACGGATTTTCCGATGCAATATTACGGCAGTTTATTCAATTATACAACCTTTCGCCTTTTCACGCAGCCTGAGCCGTATATTTGCGGCAAATTTTACCTCTATGCTCGACATTGCCTGGCTGCGTGCGCATACCGATATCGCTAAAGAACGTTTAACCAAACGCAATAAGTATCCGGTATCCCTGATTGACGATCTGTTAAAACTCGATGATGAGCGTAAACGCCTCCAAACCGAGTTGGATAACACTCTTGCAGAGGCAAATGCCACTTCAAAGGAGATAGGCAAACTTATGGGACAGGGTTTGCGGGATGAGGCCGAAAACAAAAAACAACACGTGGCGGCGCTAAAGTCACGCAGCACTAGCCTTGAGCAGGACCATAACCGTATCCAGGATGAAATAAAAAATATCCTCCTGACCATTCCGAACCTGCCTCAAACCCTCGTGCCACAAGGGAAAGACGCCGACGATAATATTACTGTACGCAAAACGGATGCCAAACCCGTGTTTGGGTTCAACCCCTTGCCCCATTGGGAGCTGGCTGCTAAGTATAACCTGATTGATTTTGAACTGGGTAACAAGATTACCGGGTCGGGATTTCCGGTGTATTTGGGCAAAGGCGCCCGTCTGCAACGTGCGTTAATTCAGTTTTTTCTGGATCGCGCAGCCGCGGCCGGCTATATGGAGGTTATCCCCCCCTTTATGGTAAATGCCGACTCCGGCTACGGAACTGGCCAATTGCCAGATAAAGAGGGACAGATGTACCACGCCGTTGTCGACGATTTTTACCTCATTCCAACCGCCGAAGTGCCGGTTACCAATATTTACCGCGATACCATCGTAAAAGAGGAGGATCTGCCCATCCGCTTAACTGCCTACAGCCCCTGCTTCAGAAGAGAAGCCGGTAGTTATGGTAAAGATGTGCGCGGCTTAAACCGTTTGCACCAGTTCGACAAGGTGGAAATCGTTGAAATAGCCCATCCGAATCAGTCTGATGCCCGTTTAGAGGTAATGGTGGCGCATGTGGAAAGCCTGGTGCAGGCGCTTGGATTGCCATACCGGATTTTACGTCTCTGCGGTGGCGATATGGGTTTTGCCTCTGCTATCACATACGACTTTGAAGTTTGGTCGGGCGCTCAGGAGCGATGGCTGGAAGTGAGCTCTGTGTCAAATTTCGAAACATTTCAGGCAAACCGAATGAAATGCAGATATAAGGACTCGTCAGATGGAAAAAATAAATTGGTGCATACACTCAATGGTTCGGCATTAGCCCTGCCCCGGATTGTTGCCGCTCTGCTCGAAAATAATCAGACAGAAAACGGCATAAAAATTCCGGAGGTGCTGATTCCATACACCGGGTTTGATGTTATTCATTGATGGCATTCTGCTGCATGCCATTTTATATCACGTAACATCGTGAATTTCGTATTTTTGAAAACACATGCGACATCTTTTTTTCTGTATTCTGTGTGTCTTATTCTTTTCGTGCAAGAAAGATAAATTTCCGCAAAACTTAGTGGATGGCACAGAGGTAATTATTGAAAATCAGGCATATGTTGTGCATAGTATGATTTATGCGGGTGATCGCCCTTGGACTACTTCCAATATTTTTATTTTCAACGGACTTGGAGATACAGTTTGGTTGTATGGTTCTGGTTATGGCGATTTTACAGATGCGTGTACAGATTGTAACGATAATAATTTTTACTTAGGCGAAAAAATGCATGGCACAGGTCCGGCAAGCGCTGATGTAAAAGAAGTTGATTCCGTAATCACACACCTCTTCAGACGCAACCGCGATAGTGTTCTCTTACAATTTATTGTTCCGCATTATCATAATGATCATATTAATAATGAATTTATTGATGCGTTTCATACGGTATTCGACTACCCTTTGCGCAGCGACGAAAAAATTTGGATTCACACTAACGATTTATTTGGCGCAACCTGCAACGAGCCTTGTTGCGGAACAGAGCCTTGTCCCGATAAAAAAAATAATAAGTATTTCGGTGTGCCTTATTTACCTTCCTGGAAACCTGAATATATTGCCTTATTTAATGCCATCGGCACGCCGCAGGACGCCTGTGATACGCCACTCAAAACCATCACCACCACTTCTGGCAATTGGATAGTAACTAAAGCATTATCCGTTCAGGATGGCGGCCATACAGATGGCACTATCAACCTAAAAAATTACGAAAAAAAGATGGTCATTGCCGGAACGAAAAGTCGTTTTCAATGTCCATATCCGGAAGACTGGCAATTTATGAGCGTGCATGGAAATATTTCAGGCGCCACTGTGGGTGATGAATAATGCACTATCACCTATCCCATTTTAATTTTTGATAAAATACATCCCCGTCTGCTGTTGTGCTGTTTCAATATACAACAGATACATGCCGGCTTGCAGGGTATGCACATCTATTGCCTGTTGTTGAAGTGTCATCTCTTCAACAGACAGACGATTTCCCATCATATCAAAAATACTAATCGATAATATAGGCCGCGCGCTTTGAATGCGGAGGATATCTGTAACCGGGTTTGGATAAATGGATATGCCGCTCGTTGCATCAGTTATATGGTTCGTTTCTGTCTCCAGATGTACCATGGTTGAAAACACATCAAGTGTATCACATCCATAAGCTATTAACGAAACCAGATAATCACCAATACCGGGATAGGTGTGTGATGGATTTTCTTCTGTTGATGTTATACCATCTCCAAATTGCCATTCATAACGGATAGCGTCTGTTGATGTATTAGAAAACGACAAGGTTAAGGGTGCATCTGCAAGTGAAGTAAATCCCGCTTCCGGAATGGTAAAATACGTGCCGATATACCAGGCGGACAAATCGTCGAACACAATTGTTTTTGCCGCTCCGCGGATAATGGCAGCCTGCTCTGCGGTTAAAGTATAATCGTAGGTGATTGCAGTTGGATCTTCCTGAAAAATAGCTGCATAAAAACAACATGCCGCTGCATAGGAGCCGGCAGCTGAGGGATGTGAACCATCACCAACATATAATTCGATTTCGGGATGTGTTTCTCGTATATAATGCCATACAGCACCAACAGGAGATACTTCTGCATCGTTATCTGCGCCCATCATCATATAGCGCTCCCGAAGTAAACTATCCATACCGGCATAGGTGCAAACCGGTGGCCAAAATGGACAATTTGTTGCATCACCATCCTTTCTGCCCCAGGTCATAAAAAATAGTGTTTCTGTACAAACATTTGCTTCCCTGATCATCATATCCAATTCTGCCGCAAAGGGAAAGCACAAAGTTTCTACTTCATCCAGCGAAAAGGAGGGAATCTGACTTTGTTCCTGCAAAACCACATAATCCCAAGTGCCCGCTGCAATAGCGTTTATCGTAGCCGTGTTGGTGGTATGCATTTCAAAAGTATATCCACCCGGTGCGTTGCTGTCAAAATACAACGTGTCGCCGGCTGATTCGGCTACATCTGCAACGAGTTGAGGTAAATTATTTGTCGCTGTATAACTATTGCCGATAAACAATACATGTTTAGCAGACTGAGCATACGTGAGTGATGAAATCAGGAGTAGAAATAAAAAAGAGCAGGTATTTTTCATGTTTTGCAAATGTACTCTGCCTTACACGAAAAATACCTGTTCCGGGTTGGTGTACGCTGGTGCGCGTACGCGTTTTATGTATTAACGCACTTCGGGTGCCGGGCGTTGCGGCGCCTGATAGCCTTCTGCTTTAATTAATTTCAATGCTTCTTCAATGGCGCGTTCTAATTGTGCGTCGCGACCTTTAGCTAATGCCGATAAATCTTCTTCCACTAAAATATCCGGATCAACACCATGACCTTCTTTAAACCAGGTGCCGTCAGGATAATACATGCGGAATGTTGGCGAGGTAATCGCACCTCCGTCAATTAAATTAGGAACGCCGCTAATACCAATGAGTCCGCCCCAGGTGCGTTGACCAACCAGCGGGCCCAATTCTTTTCTTTTAAAATAATCAGGAAACGCATCTCCGCCGGAGCCGCTCCATCCATTAATCAACATCACCTTTGGTCCAAAATGTGCCACAGGCGGCCATTGCCAGGATTTACCATCGCGAATAGCCCAATAAACTAATGGGTCGCGGTCTAACATTTCAATAAAACGATCCGGAATTTGTCCGCCATTATTAAAACGCTCATCAATAATTAATGCGGGTTTATCAATCTGTGCTGTAAATTGTCTGATTAATTCCGTTTGACCATCAACACCTGTACTCGGCACATATACATATCCGGCCTGTCCGTTTGTTGCTTCTTCAACACGTTTACGATTGTGCTCTATCCATGCAAGATTGCGCAAACGACCTTCACTTTCTAATGTTTGAACAATGGCGGTTTTCGCGCCCTCAAATGTTGGTGTGGTGTTGTATGTAATTTCAACGGTTTTGTTGGCCAATCCCTGGAAATAGGCAAATGGTTCCTGAGTGGTTAATATCGGAATACCATTTACTGCAAGAATATATTGTCCTTCGGTAATATCAATGCCCGGCGCATCTAATGGCGAACGCACTTCTGCGTCCCAGGATGCACCGCGTAAAATTTTATCTACCCGATAATATTTTCCATCAGCTTTCCAATTAATACCTAAATAACCACAATTGGCAAACGGTGTTTCTTCTAAATCACCGCCAAAACGATATGCGTGTGATGCATTTAATTCGGCAATCATATCCCCGATTACCACATTTACTTCTTCACGTGTCGTAGCGCCGGCAAGCATGTGTAAATACCGCTCTTTCATCAAATCCCAATTTACGCCATGCATATTCGCATCATAAAAATAATCGCGTTCAATGCGCCAGGTATCCATAAATAATTGCTTCCACTCAGCCATCGGATCAATAACCATTTCCAACTCAGATGTGCGTAGAATTTTTTCATATTTTTGTCCTTCTTCTACCGCTACAACCGCTGTTTGGCCATCGCCCACCACCAACACTTTTTTTCCATCAGCGCTTAATGCATAATACCAGACACCATCCAGAATTGTTTTTTCTTCCCGCTTATCAATATCATAATATTTTAAACTGACTGTTCCATTTTCAGCAGTGCCGGCATTTGGATAGCGAATAAATAATACCTTTCCTTCTGCCGCACCTAAGCTCGTAATATTGCCGGCAGACACAGGTAAAATCACCATGCGGCTTTCCATATCCGTGAAGTCGATTTCTGTTACGGGTGTTTTATCTTTTTCAGCTGCTGTGTCTTTGTCGTCTTTTTTGTTTTTGTCTTTTTTATCGTCTGTTTTCTCTGCCGTATCTTCTTCTTTTTTGATTTCAACCATATCATTCTTTGGCGCAAGGATAGAGGCGATATCTTTTTTCAAACTGATGACCCCAATTTGTGTCGTGTTCGGATAAATAAACGTATTATCCAAATCACTGTATAGCGGGCTCAGCGATTGACTGGTTAACACAAATAAATACTTACCGGAAGGATCGAACACCGGTTCGTTTGTATGATAAAATCCACTCGTTACCTGATGTGTTTTTTTATTTTGTACATCATAAATAAACGCGGCTGATTTTCCATTATCCAAATCGCGGGTGTAGGCCAAATAACGACTATCGGGCGACCAGCTTGCTGTAAAAGCTTCCAGATTATAATGTGCCCATTGCAAACCCTTATCCACCTGCGTCGCAGCGCCGCTTGTTGCGTCTACAATCCAAATGCGCATTGACTGATCTACAAACGCCAACGACTTGCTATCCGGCGACCAGAATAAACTGTATCTGAATCCTTTACCCAATTGGGTTATTTGTTTTGCGGGTGTATTATCAGTGGTATTCAGCATCCACAATTCATATTCGCCTGAGGCGTCGCTCCAATAGGCAATATGTTTTCCATCGGGCGACCAGGCCGGACTGCGTTCTGCAGTGCCTGAATTTTGAGTGAGGTTTTTAATATATCCGTTTTCGGCGGGTACTGAAAATAATTCGCCACGTGCTTCCACCACCACCCGATTGCCATCCGGACCAATATGCATGCTTTGCATCAAACCTGATACATTTTCCGTACGTGGCTTTAATAAGGCGTGATCTGTAATGACAGTAATAGAAATTTCACGCAGGTTATTAGATTGCAATCCCAATAAATACATTTTTCCGCCTGCTTCTAAAACAATATCATTTGGACCCAAGGAAGGAAAGTGAACATCATAATCTGTAAAATGCGTTACCTGGGTTCTGGATTTTGAGGTTAGGTCATACTTCCAGATATTCATTCGTTTTTCCGGTCCGTTATCGGAGAGAAAATAAATCGTATTCTGGTACCACATGGGAAATTCCTCTCCTGCATCTATGGCGCTTGAAATATTATAAGATGACTGATCCTGAAAATTAAAAATATAAATATCCGCTACATCACCCCCGCGATAGCGCTTCCAGGTGCGAAATGCTTCTGAACGAAATACTAAAGCCATTTGATTTCCATCTGCCGAATATGTGCCAAATTCAGCATAAGCAAGTGGTAATGTAGTTGCAGCTCCTCCGGTTGCCGGAATGGTGAAAAACTTACTATATCGCTCCTTTTCACTTTCGCGGCCCGAAGCAAATACTATTGACTTTCCGTCAGGTGTCCAGTCAACAACCCTGTCGGTCCAGCCATGTTGTGTCAATCGCTGTGGAATGCCACCATTTACCGGAATGCTGAATACATCCCAATTGCCATCATAATTGGCTGTATATGCTATTGTTTTACCATCGGGCGAGAATTTTGGAAAACTTTCCACGCCGGAAGGTGAGCTTAATTTAATAGCTGTGCCGCCCTCAATGGGCACTACCCAAACATCATTAGCATAGGTAAATACAATTTGTGTTGCCGAAACATCCGGAAAGCGAAATAAGGATGCGTCAGATTGGGCTGAGAGTCTGCTGATAGCAGCAAAGCAACAAAGCAATGCTAAGGCAGAAATGGATTTTGTTGTGGAGTTGTGCATACGATTTTTGTATGCAGCTAAATTACGCTATACTGTTTGTGAATTACATTATTCGAGGCGTTTTTTAACACTGATAAAGAAAACGAGCTGGTATTTTAACAGATACGCTCGCCCGCAAAAAATTTATGTGTTCCATCCTTTTTATTGATAGCGTTGTATTATTCCTTGTTGCATGTTTTGGCCGGATTTGTCAAAGTAGGATACGACTAATGGGTTATAACAGATATCTAATTCAATCCTGTTAGCGTATAGTAACTCCATGCACATAAATGCGCAATTTTATAAATCTCCAAAAATCTTTTTTAGAAATCAATAATTAGAATGCATAAATCAACCTGCGTACAATAAATGTCCGGTTATTTATTTTTGCGTTTCATCCGGAACGGGGTGATGAGTTGGCCGATATACGTTTTAGGGAATTCTTCTTGAATTCCAAAATGTTCCGGTTCGTTGTCCGGTAATACATGTGTACCAAATAGAACATCCATGAGTGGAGAAATATTAGCATAATTTCCACGATCCCGCTCCAGATCATGATGCCAATGATGTAATTCCGGTGAGCCAATTAAAACACGTAAAGGGCCCAATGGTAATTTTACGTTTGAGTGAATATAAATGGCCCAAATTCCCCTAAAGGCAATTAATCCTGCAAGTACCTCTAGATGAAAACCCATGATAAATGCAGGTAAATTGATTAAACCAATTGTATAAATGGTGTCAACCGGATGTTCTCTGTGAGAAGCCAGCCAGTCAAGGTGTTCGGCACTATGATGTACTTTATGAAACCGCCAGAGAAAATCTACTTTATGTTGCAAACGGTGTCCCCAATACACCAGCAAATCGCTGAAAAAAATTACTTCAGTTATCTGC
>ERZ795044.4941-NODE-4941-length-10861-cov-7.243846_pt1 | contig 10861 bp, 16 predicted proteins | sample MGYA00375128_ERZ795044 | MGnify/ENA primary metagenome ERZ795044 (study PRJEB30173, sample SAMN05720213) | anaerobic digester metagenome | isolation source: active sludge of municipal wastewater-treating anaerobic digesters | place: USA | collected 2014-12-22 ... | reverse complement strand
CTTAGCGCCTTCTGGAGTCTTCCCCGGTCAAAACTCGAACGGCTCCTATCGCGGCATACCCGTCTTACAAGAGTGCCGCGTGGACGGCAGCAATGTGTCTGAAGCTGACCGTGGCATTTCAGGATTTGACGGAGCTGACAGTAGCTCTTGAAGTGCTTTCTTTGTTTTGCATAGATGCCTTATGCACTTCCGCGGCACGGTCCATTGCAAACGGCCCCGGGAATAGGCGCATCCCCTGAGGAGGCATCCCAAAAAATGCGCCACATCCGCAACGGCGAAACGCCGCAGTGGACGCGCCAAGGTCCGCGTGGCGTTGCGGATGTTGCGGACGTGGCGGCAATTTTCGGGAGGTCCGGTCTGGGGCACCCGATGGGCGGGCCGCGGGCCCTGACCCACCCCCTGTGAGCCCGGAGGGGTGCGGCTGAGGCCCAGGTTGGCCCCATACCGTGCCGCTGCAGTGGGAGTGAGGCCGCCCTACTCAGTCCCAGGCCGCGCACCCCATGCGGTCGCTATCGAGTCCAGCGAGCAGACACGCTTCGTTTTGAATGGTCAGGGGCAACATTTCTTGGGAGATGTCCCAATCTTGCAGGTGTTGAACTGCGGCGGTCAGAGAGTCGAAATAGTTGGTCATGATGATTTTCCTTTTAAAAAAGTTTGATTAACGACGGATACGAAAGCTATAAAAGGCGGCGGCTGATCCGATGACCATCGGTAGTGCAAGCCAGGGTTTCGCTGCGGCCATGATTGCCACGGCCACGATGGCGATACCTCGTGTGGTGGAGAACCAAAGGCCCAATGACGCTGCGGTGATGAGTGCGGCTGCAATCGCGTGGGTCAATCAGCCCTCCTTCGTTTTGCGACGTCCAGGCTTGGGTGCAGACTCGATCGATTCACCCCGAATGCGGGCGATCACGAGTTGCTCGAACGTGGTGGTGGGCACATGCTCGTGCAGACGCGTGTTCTCTTCATTGGCGCGAATCAGGCCAAGGTCCTTCAGCACGGCCATCACAAATCCACCCGTATTGATGCTCTTGCCAGGATGCAGCACCAGAAAGGATTTGGCTGTCAGTTCATAGCCACCTTTAACAATGGCCTCGATCTGGCTGGCCTCGGCCCAGTCTGTGCAGGACATACCACCGCCACTGTTGCGAACGATGCGAAGGTGCAGGGTTGCATCCTGTTCACGGCGACCAATGGCATACGCCAGAGTAGACCGACCTGTCAGGGATAGGCACTCACCCTCATACACAACGGCAATAGGGGCGGATTCAGTTTGGGTTTCGATTTCAGTTGTTGACATTGGGAATACTCCGTGGATTGGTTAATAGAAAGAACGAACGGAACCGGTTTGGCTTCCATTCATATAAGGTGCTGCCCTTTGCGCAGGTGCTTTCAATGCCAGCAGGCGAACACCTTCGCTGGGTACTGGCGGATCAGATCGAGCAAAGCCAGTGCTTCGGCATGTTCGCGGGGCAAACCCCCATCGAACTCGCGTATGGCAGCTCGCTCTTCAAAGGCTTCTCGCAGGTTGGCATCGAGTCGCTCAACCAGTGCAGTAATGACTTCTTCAGGTTTTGACAGGGTGATCTCCAATGGTTTGGGCAAAGAAAAAGCCACCGCGTGGGTGGCCTGTGGGGGATGGTGTAAAAGAATGAATACAGGGTCGGGAAAGACTTCAAACGGATTCAGAAGGCATTTTTGAGAATCCAGCGGGCCACATAGAACAGCACCACCCACGCCACACAAATGACGGTCAGGTGGATGGCGATGTGGGTCAGGGTGATAGCCAGCCAGATGACAGCTGCCGGTGCTGCAAATCCGGACAAGGCTCCCACAATCAAGCCTTGAAGACCGCTGTGGAGTGCTCCGGCATAGGCACCAAAGAGGGAGCAGATCAGAATCGGGAGAACCAGTTTGCGCAGGTAGCTTCGTACGTCCTCAATGCCGAGCTTCAACATGGCCGCCACAAACAAAGAGGTGTTCAGATCGGCATGGGTCGTTGTCCACAAGGGCAGTAAACTCTTCAAGGGGTGCCGACGCCCGGATTCACGTTTGGATGGTTTGCGAATCCCCATGCCTACGCGTCACTTCGCACGGCATAGGTCTGGCACATGGCCAGCAGATCGGGATCGATCCCTTCTGCCTTGGGAATGAACAGTTCCACGCCAGCGCCATCGTCGCTGAGTACGAAGACCACATCGAAGCAGTTTGGAAATTCCTCCACAAACTCGAACGATGGTGTGAAGCCCGCTTGGTCGTAGCGGATACCCGTGAAGCGATTGCACAGCACGGGAAAGCCCATCTGGGCAGATAGGGACTCCAGGCTGTCGCGGCTTTCGACAATTAGGAAGTAGGCCACGTCAAAGGCCTCACCGCCCAGATCATCGATGCGTTGCTGGAGCAACTCCCTGATTTCTGTATTGCCTATTTGGTGGATCGATGACAGGTCACGAACGATGATCACGAATAGATTTCTCAAGGTAGGGTTTCTGGCGTGAGCGAGGCCACAGGCGTGCTGGACGGTGGAACGCATCACGGGGCATGTAGCCTGCTGTAATGGTTGAAAGAACTGACATGAGTGGCTCCTGGAGGTTGAATGGACAAATAAAAAAGCACCCGAGACCGTGAAGGCAGGGGTGCTGCGTGTTGGGGCCAATTGAGGCATGCCCGCTGTGCCTACGACGTTGTCAGTTTTATGCCCACACAGACATCGTCAGCGGCGGTGCCCGACGCCAACTAGGCTTGTTGGTATGAAGAAAGCCCCGAACGTTTCCGTAGGGGGCTTAGGGTGGAATTGCGAGAGGTAGAAGCTGGATTGGGCAGAGGCTCCTATGCCGGGTTGGCTAGTGGTTGCTCAATGCCACTTAGATCGGCGCCACAAAAGAAACCCAACGGCACTGATGGCAACAATGCCGAAGACAGCTTTGAGGGCGAGTGACAGGACACTGACCCAGACCGTTGTTGCGCCCAATTGGAAGAATGCTGCGGCGATAGCTGCCACGGCCAGAACAGTCCAGAACATGGTTGACTCCTTTTAGTGAGGTTGAAAAAGAAAAGCACCCAGGATGGCTCGGTTACAGCATGAAAGAGACACTGCTTAAGGAAAACATTGCAGTTGGCGATTTCGAAAATACGCAAGTCCCTTATGCAGCATTTAACGCAGACTGCAGTTAGCGTTGAGGGAAGGTATGTCTATGTGGCGTTTGGTATGCCGTAGTGCGGTAGCTATGGCGAGGTATCCAGGCACGCACTGAAAAATAGTGCTTGACATTCGGGAGCGCTGTTGCAAAGGTCATCTTAGTCGCGGGCGAAAGCTGCAAGGTCAACGGCAACGAGTTGTTAAACGCAAATTGCCTGGAAACTCAAAATTCGACTGAGTCGAAGCCGCGCAAAGACTTAACCCTATCGGAGGAACTATGACAAAGGTATTGATTAAAGTGAATGTTGCCTACCCGGGCTTATTCCAAAAGATATTCAATTCTCAGGCTTCAACCCGCGAGCGCGGCGGAGAGCGAAGCTGTACTTTTGGCACAGACGATTCGAATCCTAACCACATATACGCGATTCTTGACTGGGTGTCAGTACAGTCAGCACAGAGTTTCTGGAAAGCGCCAGTTGCCAAAACTCTAATCGGGGCTTGGCACAGTGCAGGAGCGCCACTAATAACGATCTTGAGGAAATCTGCTGAATAGCAGGACGCAACGCAGGTGGAGATAAGACCTGTTAGTGCGGAACATCAGAAAACCATCCGCTTCCCGAAGGCTTTTGCATATCGTCCGAAACGGCAGGAACATCAGGATAGTAGTCGCCCTTCGAACTTCTGAGGCGAACCATGCAGCGCATGAGCACGTAGGCATATTTGCATGCCTCAAAATTGTCGCGATTCAGAATTGTCTCCACATCAAGAAGCACCGAGTAGTGAACTTCGTCACAAGCTAGATGCCTACACAGCGTTTGATAGTCCGAATCTGAAAATTCATCATCACCTATGAGATCGTATTGGCTTCCAGAGTCAGCGTAGCGAGCACTTGGAAGCTTCTTATTTTCGATCGCGAAATAGTAGTCAATAACATGCTTGAGAGACATGAATTTCGCGTACAGATTTCTCCTCTCGGCTTCGAACTCAGCAGACCCAGAATTCATGTATGTGTACCACTGTGTATAGCAGCCCATTTAAGTCTCCAGAATTTCAGCCATATCTTGAAGTCGTGTCACAAATTGTGTGATGCTCGCGAAGGTTGACTCATTGGCAAACGCCAAGAGTTCTTGGACTCCCATTTACAGCCATCGGAGCGTACAGTTCAAACGGAAAAGGCCCCGCCCCTGAGGTGTCAATTCGTAATGTTTGCGGATAGTCGGAAAACATAAAGAAGCCGATTGGCGAGTAGTTGGGGCGGGGATGTCTTGTGACGATGAACTTGGTGCTCCATCTTTTGCCGCCCATGTTGTCAAAGGTAATGCTTCCAACGCCGATCTTCTGACCGAAATCCACTACGCTGGTATCCCCTGCGTTGTTAACAGACGCGAGATATTCTGTGGCCTCTTCTGGCATCACGACAGTGAATGTGTGCCCGTACTCAGCATATGCTTTGCACTTGAAAACCGCTTCAGAAAACGCACTGTTTGACACGAAAAGTAGGAGGGGGAAGAAGGTCATGCGACCAGCTTCTTTTATTTTGCGATTCATAGCTGTTACTGCTTTCAAGAAGTAAATGGCACAAGCAATTTAACAGCCTTTTCTCGCGTAGGCAGTCCCTCTAGAATTTCCCTGCAATTGAGCAACAACCTATACACAAGCGGGGCAACTTGCACATTCCCAAAATTGGGGGAGGGATTGCCTCAACCTCTATCGTCTGAAGACGAATCAAAGGACTGCGCGAAGAGTTGGATTGGTCACAAGAGAAGATCGGCGTTGCGATCGGGATTGATGAGTCCAGCAGCCGGGCACGGATCAGTCGCTACGACTTGGGAGTGCAGGAGCCACCGCTGCCCACTGCCAGATTGATTGCCCATGCGAGGGGTGCACCGCTGTCCTACTTGTACTGTGGAGGTGACAAGATGGCTGCGCTGCTGTTGGCATTGCCCCAAATGAAGCCCGTTGCCAGGTACAGGAAAGTGGCGGATTTGTGTATTTTGCAGAAGGGCAGTCTTCCGCAAAATACACAAATCCGACTTCTAAGTATCCCGACACCAGTCGCTCAAATTGAGTGATGGCAAGGAATCACTGGCGACATGCAGCGCGCGCCCCTCTGCGGTAGGCCCAGACTATCTATTGCCTTTGGCCCGATTGTGCGTAATACAAAGCATTTGGCAGTTCTTGGCCGAACTTTCGCCGCCCTTACTCCATGCGGAAACGTGGTCGGCATCCATTTCCTCGAACTTATAAAGTCTGCTTTTGTTCGCACCGTGCCCAATCGCGCAGAGTGGACAGTTGGACTCCCCCTTGACCTCAGCTGCTTGCTTCTGCTTAGCGAATGCGGCCCGCTTTACCTGTGTGTCGAACACCCGAACGTTCAACAACTTCGTATCGACCGAGCCGCCCAATAGATATTCACAAATTCCCTTGCGGTTTTCTACGTAGTCACCGGCGGAGAGTCTTTTCACATCGTCCGACATCTTCTTAGGATCAAAGGACTTGCCGTGGTATTCCTCGTACAGCCTGCCCCACTCCAATCCCTTCATTTCCGGGAGAACATCGGTGAACACTGTTGAAACCCATTCGATCACGCTGTTGAAGTAAGTCTTCAGCTCATTGATGTTGCTGTCGTTGCGATGAGCACTCATGTAGGCACCAATGTCGCCCTTGCTCACCCATTCCAGCGCCCGCTCCAGAAACTCCTGCCGGTTGACGCTACCCTTGACGTATGCGCTCCATTTCCGGATGTTCGCGTTCTGGCTGTTGCTGAACTCTGCCTTCGCAAGCGTCACAAACGGACCTGAATAGATAGCGTTCAAGAGCTCTTGGGGGCTGAGAGGCACACCTGCGATGTTGATCGTCTCAAACCACTGCTTGATCTCGGTCTCCGTGCCCTCACATTCGTAGATCAGCAATCTCGAGTCCCGAACTTTGGCTTGTTGGTCGGCAGGCAAGCTGTCGAAATTCTTCGGATTGCCGTTATCCATGATCGCGAACTTGTTGGTAACAAACCGCCCGATACTGGTGATCCGTTGCTGGCCATCTAGCACCTCGAACTTTTGATCCCCGACTTTGTTGAAATAGATCAGCCCCAACGGATACCCCTTGAGCAGCGACTCGATTACCGCCGCCTCCCGCCTGCCACCACCATCTGCATAAAGGTAGTTTCGTTGATATTCCGGCTGAATGGTGAGCTTCCCGCCCAGCCCGAACAGCCCCTTACCCTCCAATTGGTTGTACACAAACCCTTTGCAGATGTCGGCGACGGTGATCTCGGTTCTCAGGATGGTCTTCACTTCTTGTTTCCTTTGATAGGCCGGACGCGGTGGCGGATGAGGATGCGTTTAAATAGCTTGATGCCGTTTACGACGCCCGAAGCGTTGAGGTCGTAAACACCTGGTTTGCCGAAACGTTCTGAATACGCGCCGCGGCACTCTAGAGACGTGTACACCCGCGTCCTATAGGCGTTGTCTGGGTCGTTGGACTCCGTGGTTCCCACAATCTCGAACTGTTCTGGGTTGTACTTGTCAAGGAAGGTAATCGGGACGCCCATCACGCCGGCATAGTCACCGGGAATCTCCTTGTATGTGCCAACCTCAATGGCGTCGTAATTGTCGTATCGGTCGTAAGCAGTCTTTCCTCTCAAAGTGTTGCTGAACCGCAAATTGTCCGCCATGCTCATAAGATTCAAAGGACGGTGGCGGCGCCCGTGGTCCAAGTTCGTGTACCAACACGATGTTGAAACGCGCGCTATCTTCCTGCCCGTCTCCTCATCAATGTGGTGAAAACGCTCCCAGTCGTCAGGGACACTGAAGAACATTCCTACATTGAAGTTCGTGCAACCAAGCCACAGCCGGTTATCTTTGATGAGCGGAAATATCTCCTTGTAGGTGATCGAATTTGTGTTCCCGATGATCAGGAACTTCTTTCGGTGTTTCACGAGCAGGGCGACGTACTCCCGGAAGATGGAAAACGGCGGGTTGGTGACGACGATGTCTGCCTGCTTGAGCAACTCGACGCACTCGGCGCTGCGGAAGTCTCCACCTCCCGCGAGGCGTGTGCGGGTGTGTGGGTTCTGATTTAGGAAGAGCTTGACGTCTTCAATGCCGGTCGCGCCGTCTCCGCTGAGATCTTTCACTTCCTCGATCTCCACAGCAATAGCCTTTGGCTTTTCACGCCTGTCATTGCCCTCTTCGTACTCACCGAACGTGAGTTGTGCCCCGGCGATGGGGGAGCCATCGTAGCTGGTTGTGACGAGCTTTTTCAGACCGAGCTTGTTGAAGTTGGCGGCGAAGTACTTGAAGAAGTTGCTCTCGAATGGATCGTCGCAGTTGCAGTAAACGACCTTGCCGCGGAAGGTGTCCGGGTCGAATTCAAGGTACGCTTCTACTTCTTTTTGGATGTCAACATACTGAGTGTAGAACTCGTCCTTCTTGGCCGTCTTCGCGGCGCTCAGGCCTCGATTCATCGGCTTACTTTCCACAGCGCTATCTGCTTTCTTAGGTTTCCTTGGCGGCATTTCTGGCTAACGTCATGTATTACGCAAAATCTGCGGATTAATCTGGGCGCTGGGGGATAGAGTGGTCATGGATTCCTCCCGAAAGTGGCTTTTAGCCTTGCTTGCCGAGGTCTTTCTCGAATTCATACTGGTATATAAATTCCGAGTAACACCGCAAGTCGTTTTGACCTGATTCTAGGCGCCAAAAAGGCCTTCCCCAAAACTGGAAGAGCGCTTTGCAAGACTGCCCCCACTGCATCGCAGCCACTCAATTTTCTTTCTTTGTGAAGCTTTTGGACCGAATGTCGCTTTGGACCAGCGGTTGAGCATGTCCGGCATCATTAGGGGTAGCTAGGGCTTCCTACATCCAACGCCAAATCGCCTCAAAAATCTGACGTCCAGGCATTGGTGGGATTCGCCAATGGACCTTTGCATTAGGCTTCTGGCAATAGGTGGGCTTCATAGCTCACTCCCAATCGGCGCAGGAATGCCTTGGCACAACCACTCAACGGCTGCCGCCTCAGGCTCACTCTGCTGCCATCGTTGATCATTCCAGAGGTCTCTTGCCACCTCATCACGCTGTTCACGTTGTAGGCGCGGCCATTGAGCATGTAGGCGGGCGGAGCACCTCGCCACCCATTCATTCGTTTCCATAGCTACCTCTCCAAATTGGTCTTACTGTTTATATATACAGTATATGCAAATCCAATGGAAAGTAAACAGACTTGGTCGCGCAATCTGAGATGCATCAGGAAGCGCGAGAGACGGGGCCGACGATAGGCTCACGCTCCGCCAAGGCATGCACGCTGGCAAAGGTGGATTTTCAGTTTCGAGACATCAGGGGAAAGGCCGCAACTGATACCGGTGATCTGGCGCATTCACAAAAGCTACTCGCCCACAAGAACCGAGACATGACCGAACACTATGTGAAGGCTCGGATGGAGAGCGAGTTAAGCCGTTGCGCTAGACACAATTTCAAGCAAAAGAAAACCCGCCGAAGCGGGTTACTCGAATGCGTTTACGCCGCCTTAAGCAGAGGGGGGAGTTCTTTCCTTATCTTTTCAGCCTTTGCTTTTTCAGCTCGCAAAATTTCGTGGATGGCACCAGGAACAAACCTTGCCATCACGTCTCGCATTAGTGGCTGATAGCCAACTCCATGAAAGTGGGCTATCAGTTTGTATTGATCGATCATTTGCTTGGGCAAACGAATCGAAATGGATTGCAGACCCAATGCCTCGTCAAGTGCCGAAACATACTCTCCTCCTGCGACGACCACATGCTCTTCACTTGCTCCAAGCAAGCGCTCATCCCAAGCTTCCTCCGTGCTTTCAATTTTCTTGGTTGCCATTTTTCTCTCCTGTTCGCTTGAATTCTTAACCGTGTTTGGCGTAAATGCTAATCTCTATCGCATTTGGCTCAAAGGCAGATTTCAAGTGGATTTCACTCCCTTTTTGTATATACACAATCTTAAGCAATCGACCTTTATTGGTCTTGGCAATAAACCAAAGTGTGGGTGGATTCGTTCTCCGTAACTCTCGGCTGTCAATTAACAGCCCCCCAACTCTATTAGCAAAACAATGCTCTACCTCATTTCGAACAATTAAATGTTTGTTCTTCAACTTTTCCGATACCCTAGCCGAAATGAGCAAATTTTGCATTCAGTTGATCTTACACTCTTTGTATATACAAAGGAAAGGTGATAATACTAACTCGCAGAATGTTTGGGGGAATCCATCTTGGAAGCCTCAAAAGATAGCTAATCCTTGGCCGGGTCTCGCCTCACTATCGACAATGAATACTGCGAGGTGAAGGCCAATTGTAGAAAACCAGCACGAAATGTAGAAACGCCCCAGAACCCGAAAAGGGCGCTGAGGCGCTAAATCATTGGTGGCCTGGGGCGGAATCGAACCACCGACACAAGGATTTTCAATCCGCCTTTTTTTCTATTTGCAATCGTTGATTAGTGTCGTTAAAATATATATAAATCAACAAGTTACAGGCATTTAATCGGATAGCCGCACTGCCCTAGTGTTGATAAATATGCGGTTATATACAGCATATTTGCCTACAGATTGCCTACAGATTCAAAGGGGTGCCATGAAAAAGCAAATTAGCCGGGTTCGTTTGACCGCTGGCCGGGTGGATGCTTTCACCTGCCCGGCTGACAAGCCCCAAGCCTTCCTATGGGACACCGAAGCCCCAACGCTGGCGCTACGGGCAACACCTACGGGCCGCAAAACCTACGTCTTTGAATCACGCCTGAATGGGGCAACCATTCGCATAACTATTGGCACGCTGACAGACTGGCCGATTGAACAGGCACGGCTGAAAGCGCAAGGCTTGAAAATGCTGGTTGACAGTGGCACCGACCCCCGCGAAGTGGAGCGCGACAAGCAAGCCGCTGCCGTTGAAAAGAAAGCGACCGCCGCCGCCGATGCCCTAACCGTGGGCGAAGCATGGAGCCGATACACCGCAGAGCGCCGCCCGTTTTGGGGTGACCTGAACATCCACGACCATGAATCGGTGGTGCACGCTGGTGGACAAAAGCGCACACGCTCCAAAGTGAAAAAGACAATCCCCGGCGTAATGGCCGAACTGCTACCGCTGCGCCTGATTGACCTGACCGCCCCAGCAATCGAGGCATGGGCCGCAAAGGAATCAAAGACCCGCCCCGCCCGTGTGCGTTTGGCACTGCGCCTGCTAAAAGCCTTTTTGCGCTGGGCCGCCAATGAACCCGACCTAAAGGGCAAAGCCGACCCGACCGCCGCCAGCGCCAAAAAGACCCGCGAGATAGCAGGCAAGGCAAAGACCAAAAACGACTATTTGCAACGTGAGCAACTGCCCGCATGGTTTGAGCATGTGCGCCAGCTACCCAGCCCCGTAATCAGCACCTATCTGCAATGCCTGCTATTGACTGGTGCGCGCCGAGAAGAGTTAGCCGCCCTGCGCTGGGAGGATGTGAATTTTCAATGGCGCGGCATGGACTTGAAAGACAAGATAGAAGGCAATCGCCCTGTACCGCTTACCCCGTACGTTCAAAGCCTGATAGAGCGCCTGCCACGGGCGAATGAATGGGTATTCAGTAGCGCACGGTTTACCGCCCCTATCAATGGCAAGCCGGGCAAGTGGGTGAACACAAGCGAATCGGGCCGCCTGATTGACCCCAGCAACGCCCACCGCCGCGCCTGTGCCGCTGCCGGGCTGGATGAGATCGGAAGAGCACACGT
>ERZ795044.4931-NODE-4931-length-10870-cov-13.144152_pt1 | contig 10870 bp, 12 predicted proteins | sample MGYA00375128_ERZ795044 | MGnify/ENA primary metagenome ERZ795044 (study PRJEB30173, sample SAMN05720213) | anaerobic digester metagenome | isolation source: active sludge of municipal wastewater-treating anaerobic digesters | place: USA | collected 2014-12-22 ... | reverse complement strand
CGTGGGCTGGGTCGTGGCCGTGGTGGCGTGCCTCGTTTATGCGGCGGTGTACATCACCTTTCCGGACAGCGAATCCACACCACTGGCGGCTGCGGCGTTTTGCACCATCGCCACCGTCATGCTCACGGGTGGTTTTCACGAAGATGGCCTGGCCGACGTGGTGGATGGTCTGGGCGGCAGTTACGACCGGCTGCGCGCGCTGGAGATCATGAAGGACTCACGCGTGGGGGCCTTTGGCTCGATGGCGCTGACGCTTGCGCTGCTGACCAAGGTGGCCCTGCTGGCGGTGCTGGGCTCGATGGGGCTGGACGTAGCGCTGGCCGCGCTGGTGGGCGCACATGTGCTGTCGCGCTTCTGGCCGCTGGTGCTGGTGCGCACCATGGCGCATGTTGGCGACGCGGCGGGATCGAAAAGCAAACCGCTGGCCGACCAGATGACCAGCGGAGCCCTTTTGGTCGCTTTTATATGGTGTTTTATGCCTCTAGCCCTCGTGTACTATGCGCAGGGAGCTATATTTTTGATAGCAAGTCTGGTGTGCAGCGGCGTGGCACTGTTGTGGATGAGGCGCCTGTTTTCACGCCGTTTGCAGGGTTTCACGGGAGACTGCCTGGGCGCCACGCAGCAGGTGTGCGAGATCGGGTTTTACGTAGGCTGCGCGGTGGCGACGGGTTGGGCAACATCAGCGCCATGACTGCACCATGAAGCTTTGGCTGGTACGCCACGCCCGTCCGCTGATTGCCCCCGGGGTTTGCTACGGTGCACTGGACGTGCCCGCGGACGATGCGGCTACGCGCGATTGCGCTGCCCAACTGGCGTCCACCCTGCCGATTCAGGACTCAGGGCATGTTTCAATGAGCACCTCACCGCTACAAAGATGTGAGCTTCTCACGCACTATTTATGCGGGCTAAGGTCTGATTTGGCACCGGTTTCTGATGCCAATCTGGCCGAGATGAACTTTGGCAGCTGGGAAGGCCAGCGCTGGGACGCCATCGGTGAAGAGTCGCTAGCCCGGTGGACTGACCAGTTCGCAACCCATCGCCCGGGCGGCGGCGAATCGGTGCAGGAATTTATGCGTCGGGTCGAGGCTGCCATGTCCAGATTGCAGGGTGACAACGCGGTCTGGGTCACCCACGCCGGAGTCATCCGGGCAGCCACCTTGATTGCAGGCGGCCTGCGAATACTTGCCAGTGCAGATCAGTGGCCCGTCAATGGGCCCGGCTATGGAGAAACGGTGCTTCTGGAGATGTGAAGCTAGCGTGACGGAGGAGGCGGCAATTCCAGCGTCAGGGTAGCCGGACCGTCTGCATCAGAACCCAGCAACGCGCTACGCGTTTTGACGGACTGCAAAATGAGCCCTTCATCCACCTGCGCACCCACGCGAAACGGCTTGGCGGGCTTGTCCCCCACGGCAATGAGTGCAGTACCCTGGCTGGAGGCATTGGCCAGAACGCCAATCAGGACGATACGGCTGGGAGCGGCGGCAGCTTGAGCCGCGGGCGCAGCACGGACCGCCCCAAGCAATTTGGAAATAACAGACGGGTCGCCCGCACTGACCTGCGCAAAGCCATCCGAACCGCTGATGGCGCCACCCGAGGACAGATCGCCCCCCTGGGACGACCCGACCCACTTCAGCACCCAGAAGACCATGCAGGCAGCCACCAGCGCCCACACGCTGAACGTAACAAAATGCGACAGTTGCCTGCTTTGTGAATTTGTCAACATGAGCGGATTATGATTGACGTCACCCCGGGAAGGATATGCCAGCAACATGAAAAAACTACGATTTGCCTTCAAGACAACATTGGCGCGCGGCTTCACGCTGATCGAATTGATGGTGGTGCTGGTCATCATCGGTGTGCTGGCCGCGCTGATCGTGCCCAACGTGCTGGACCGCGCCGATGACGCGCGAGCCACCGCCGCCAAGACGGACGTCAACAACCTGATGCAGGCACTCAAGCTGTACCGTCTGGACAACCAGCGCTATCCCACGGCAGAGCAAGGCCTCAAGGCATTGGTCACCAAACCCACCGGCGGTGGCCCGATTCCGCCCAACTGGAAGTCCTATCTGGAACGCCTGCCCAATGATCCCTGGGGCCAGCCCTACCAATACCTCAACCCGGGCATCAAGGGCGAGATCGACGTGATGTCGTTTGGCGCCGATGCGCAAGCCGGGGGCGAGGGAAAGAATGCTGACGTTGGAAGCTGGCAGTAAAAATATTGCCCCCACGCTTGCGTCGCACCGCCAACACGGTTTCACGCTGATTGAACTGCTGGTGGTCATCGCCATCATTGCCATGGGCACGGCCGGCGTTGCATTTGCCATACGCGACAGCGCCGACACGCAACTGGAACGTGAAGGGCAGCGGCTGGCGGCGATGCTGGAGTCGGCCCGTGCGCAGTCCCGCTCCACCGGGGTGCCGGTGAACTGGAAGAGCACCGATACCGGTTTCAAATTCACCGGCTTGTCCGGTGGCGACCGGTCGGAGAGTTGGCAAAGCGAGGGCGTCACGGTTGACGCGAAGGCCGTCCTGAATCTGGGCCCTGAGCCGCTGATAGGGCGCCAGGAGGTGTTTCTGAGCCTGAAGGAGCAACCTGGAAAAACTGTCCGGGTGATGTCTGACGGGCTGCGGCCCTTTGCCGTGGTGCCGTCTGAGCCCATCGTGAGTCCGCAGTGAAATCCATGCGCGCCCATCGTCGTTCATCGGGATTCACCCTCATTGAGGTGCTGGTGGCGCTCTCCATCGTGGCCATCGCGCTGATGGCGGGCATGCAGGCTACCAATGCGCTAACCAATACCGCTTCACGCCAGTCGGACCTGTTGCTGGCGCATTTGTGCGCCGAAAACGAGCTCACACGCATTCGCCTGCTCAAACAGATGCCGGTAGTGGGCAACAGCGATTCACGATGCGAACAGGTAGGTATCACGTTTGATGTGGCCGTCACGGTAGTGCCCACGCCCAATCCCAATTTCAGGCGGGTAGATGCCCGGGTCACCAACGATGAAGTGCCCGTGCTCAAACTGTCTACCGTGATTGGCCGGTTTTGATGAAACAAGCCCAAAGACACCACCGTGGCTTCACGCTGATCGAGGTGCTGGTGGCCATTACCATCATGTCGCTGATGGCGGTATTGAGCTGGCGCGGGCTGGATGGCATGACACGGGCGCAATCGCAGACGCAAACCCGGGCCGATGAGATTTTGACCCTGCAGGCTGGCTTGATGCAGTGGCGCTCGGACCTGGACAACATCACCCAGTTAACGGACGCGGGCAACGCGGCGCCCATGGACTGGGATGGCCGGGTGTTGCGCGTGACCCGGCGCAACACTGTTGATCCGACACAAGGCGTGCTGGTGGTAGCCTGGTCGCGGCGCGTCACCGATTCAGGTGGGCAGTGGCTGCGCTGGCAATCCAGCCCGGTGCGCACGCGCAATGAGCTGGACCAGGCCTGGCGGCTGGCTGAACTGTGGGCCCAAAACGCAGGCGACGAAGAGAAAAAGCAGGAAATAGCCATCACGGCGCTGGACCAGTGGCAGGTGTATTTTTATCGGGGGGACGCGTGGAGCAATGCGCTATCCAGCGATGCGTCGGGCGGTCCGGTCACCGTTTTGCCCGATGGCGTGCGATTGACGCTTACCCTCCCCTCCGGGCAAACGCTGGTGGGTGACCTGACGCTGGACTGGATCCGGCCCACCTTGAGCGGAGGCAAATCGATATGACACCTTCGAACATGAACCCTCGCAAACATGGGAGCCATGCCCGTGGCGCTGCGCTGCTGGCAGCCATGCTGACTGTGACTCTGGTGGCGACTCTGGCAACTGCGTCGCTGTGGCAACAATGGCGCGCAGTGGAAGTGGAAGCCGCTGACCGTTCGCGGGTGCAGTCAGGCTGGATTTTGACGGGCGCCATGGACTGGTCACGGCTGATCCTGATTGAAGATGCGCGCGCAGGTGGTGCCGACCATCTGGCCGAGCCCTGGGCCATTCCACTGCAGGAGGCCCGCTTGTCAAGCTTTCTGGCCGCCGACCGGTACAACACGGTGACCGACTCCGATTCCACCATGGAAGCATTTTTGTCTGGCCAGATCACCGATGCGCAAGGCCGTCTGAATGTATTGAACCTCATGGATGGCAACAAGGTGTCGGCCCGCGCCATGGCTACCTTCACCAAATTGTTTGAGTTGCTGGGCCTGCCGCAACAACAGCTGGCAGATCTGGCTGAGAACCTGCGACTGGCCGCTGAAGTGAGCGCCTCCGAAGCCGCCACGCCGGCCAGCAAGGGCAGCGCGTCCACCGCACTGATGCCCCAGCGACTGGAGCAACTGGTCTGGATGGGCCTGCCGCCCCGCACACTCGCCATCATCACGCCGTTTGTCACCCTGCTGCCTGCGCGCACGCTGCTGAACGTGAACACTGCCTCGGCAGAAGCGCTGTATGCAGCCGTGCCAACGATGGCCATGGCCACGGCCCAAAAGCTGATTGCAGAGCGCAACCGGTCCCACTTTCGCACGCTGGGTGATGTCATCAAATATGCGCCGGAAATCAGCAATCCCGGGAATCAGGACGCGTTAACCGTGACCACCCGGTTTTTTGAAGTGAAAGGCCGGCTGCGCATTGACGACACGACTTTTCAGGAGCACTCCCTGCTGCAACGTGATGGTCTGGACGTCAAAATCCTCTGGCGCGAGCGCGGTGTATTGCAGGAAGGTTTGCCTGCCGGATCAACAACAGTGGCCTCCGGCCGATAACATCTGCGAAGGCCACCTCACTACAATGAGCCCCCTCACCTCAACATGACCACGCTCATCGTCAAACTTCCCCAGCAGGCCGCCACTTCGGCTACGGAGTTCGCGTACGCCCTGAGTTCAGACGGGGTGACCGTGGACCGTCATTCCAAAGCGGCTGCCAATTTACTCCCCCACCACAATGGTTCGGGTGATGAGGTGGTGGCCGTGGCACCGGCACGTGCCCTGTCATGGCATCAGGTCGAGCTGCCGCAGGGCGTGAGCACCAGTTCCACCCGGCTGCGAGCGGTTCTCGAAGGCTTGCTGGAAGAGCGCCTGCTGGACGATGCCGAGAATCTACACTTTGCGCTGGAACCCACCGTTGACCCGGGGCTGCCGTTCTGGGTGGCGGTGTGTGACAAGGCCTGGCTGCGTGCCAGCCTGTCGATTCTGGAAGGTGCGCAATGCCCGGTGTCGCGCATTGTTCCGGAATTCGTACCAGGCGACGCCTTGACCCCGCCCTCCGCCATTTACCTCATCGGAGAGCCGGATCAGGCTGACCTGGTCATCCCCGACGAGGGCGGCGTGACCATCCTGCCTGTGACGACCGGCGCTTTGTCACTGGCCCGCAGTTTGGGCAACCTGCCCGCCGAAGCAGAAGTCATGGCCGAGCCTGCGGTACTGGAACTGGCGGAGAAACACCTTCAGCGTCGCGCTACCTTGCAGACCTGGCCCGAGCGGGCCCTGCGGGCAGCGCAGTCTTCATGGGATCTGGCGCAATTTGAGCTGGCCAATTCCGGCGGCAAACGCGCCCTCAAACGCCTCTCGTCCGGATGGGTGGAATTTCTGCAGTCACCCCGATGGCGTGCTGCCCGCTGGGGGGCGGCCGTTCTGGTTGGTGCCAACCTGATTGGCTTGAATGCCATGGCCTGGCGGGAAAAATCGGCGCTGAACACGAAACGCGAAGCCATCCGGTCGGTGCTGACCCAGACTTTTCCGGGCGTTCAGGTCATCGTCGATGCACCCGTCCAGATGGAACGGGAAATGAGTCTGCTGCGCCAGTCTGGCGGAGATCTCTCCAGGCGTGATCTGGAGGTGATGCTGGCCGCTATTGGGGACGCGGCACCCATTAACCGCAGCATCTCCGGTATCGAATTTGTCGCTGGTGAAGCCCGCTTCAAGGGGCTGGGTCTGAGTGGCGAGGAAGCATCGGCCATGACCACCCAGCTGCAGGCCCGGGGCTTTGCCGGACGGCTTGAAGGCGAAACGCTGGTCATGCGGCCCGCAAGCCCCACAGGAATGCCATGAAGCTGCCCGCCTCGCTCCAGTCCACTCTGCAAACCCGTTGGGCTTCAGTAGCTCCGCGCGAGAAAGCCATGCTTGCGGCGGCTGCAGGCCTGATCATTCTGGCGGTGGTGTGGTGGCTTTTTCTATCGCCCGCCTTGACGGTGTTGCGCGCCGCTGACGCCCAACACCGCGCGCTGGACGCCCAGCTGCAATCCATGCGGGGTATGCAGGCGCAAGCCCAGGCCCTGCAATCCCGGCCCAAAGTCAGCTATGACGATGCGTCGCGCATGCTGGCGACGCTGGTGAAAAAGAATCTCGGGGCTCAGGCACAGATCACGATGGCAGGAGAACGTGCCACCGTCACCATGAAAGCCGTGCCACCCGAAGCACTGGTGTCCTGGCTCGCCCAAGTCCGGGTTGATGCGCATGCCCTGCCCATTGAATCGCGGCTGACGCGCAGCACCACCGATACCAAATCTGGCTGGGATGGTGTGGTGGTTCTGGTGCTGCCCGCGCGATGACATTGATGAAACCGAACCGTCGCCCTTCCGCATCCTTATCCAACAGAACACCCTGGGGGCTGGCCATCTTCGGCATGGTGCTGGGCGTGGCATTGACGGTGCTGGTGTTTGCACCGGCATCGTGGCTGGCGTCGGCCGTGAGCAGCAGCTCGGCCGGGAAAGTGTTGCTGACCGATGCACGTGGAACCATCTGGTCGGGTTCGGCCCAACTGGCATTGACTGGAGGAGCCGGAAGCCGCGACAGGGCTGTATTGCCTGGTCCCCTGCAATGGCGTATTTCGCCGGCACTGACTGGCTTGAACCTCGCGGTCAGTGCCGAATGCTGCACCCCGCAACCGGTGCGCATACAGGCCGCCGTGCAGTGGGGTGGCGTCAAAGCAACGGTGCTGAATGGTGAATCCACCTGGCCTGCGGCATTGTTGACTGGCTTGGGCACGCCCTGGAATACCATGCAACCTGAAGGGCTCATGAAAGTGACCACGACGGGCTTTTCAGCCACGTGGATTGAGGGCCGGCTGACCATTGAGGGGCAGGCGGTGCTGGATGCCAACAACATGTCGTCGAGGCTATCCACTCTCAAACCCATGGGCAGCTATCGCCTCACGGTGTCCGGAGGCGAAACGACAAGACTGCAGCTTGAAACCCTGGATGGAAGCCTGCAGCTAAGTGGAAATGGCGAGTGGGTGGGCTCGCGACTGCGGTTTGCGGGCGAAGCTACCGCAGCGCCAGACCGCGAAGCGGCTTTGTCCAACCTTCTGAATCTGATCGGGCGGCGCACTGGAGCCCGATCCGTTATTACTGTAGGCTAACGCTATGAGTACATTGATCCGACAAGCCCGCCTGGTGACCCACCGCGCATTACTGCGCACGGTGCCAGCCGTGGTGTCTGCCCTGATTCTGGGTGGGCAAGTCGCCATGGCGCAAACTGCGCCAGCTGGCCGCAATGAGCCCATCACCCTGAATTTTGTGAATGCCGATATTGAAGCTGTCGCCCGGACCATGGCCACGGTGACCGGCCTGGGCGTCGTGGTTGATCCACGGGTCAAGGGAACGATCAACCTGGTAACCGAAAAACCGGTGAGCCGCGCTGCGGCCATGAACCAGTTCCTCGCAGCTTTGCGCCTGCAGGGTTACACCATGGTGGAAACAGGCGGCATCTACAAAGTGCTGCCCGAAGCCGATGCCAAGCTGCAAAGCGCATCAGTCGGCGTGAGTACCGGTGGCGCACCGGTGCGTGCCACCAGCAACCAGATCATCACGCAGATCATCAAGCTCAATTACGAGAATGCGAACAATCTGGTGCCGATTTTGCGTCCGCTGATCAGCCCCAACAACACGATCAATGTGAATGCGAGCAACAATTCACTGGTTATCACCGACTATGCAGACAACCTCCAGCGCATTGGCCGGATCATCGCTGCGATGGATGTTGCTCCGGGCACCGACGTTGAAATCATTCCGCTGAAATACGCCATCGCCAGCGATTTGGCTCCGCTGGTTCTGCGCCTGATTGATTCTGGCGGAGCTGCTGCCGGGGGGCAGGCGGATGCTTCTTACAAGACCACACTGGTCGCCGAGCCGCGTGGCAACTCACTGATTTTGCGGGCAGCCAACCCGGCTCGTGTGAACCTGGTGAAGTCGCTGATCGAGAAACTGGACCAGCCTGCATCCCAATCAGCGAATGGAGCAGCTGGCAACATCTATGTCGTCTACCTGAAGAATGCAGACGCCACCAAACTGGCCGCCACCCTGCGCGCAGCCATGGCTGGCGAGACGCGTGTCACCCTCACGCCAGCTGCCACGGCAGGCGCAGCCGGTGCAGCGGCGGCAACTGCCGGCCAGGCCACAACTGGTGGACAAATTCAGGCTGATGCATCGACCAATTCGCTCATCATCACCGCAGCAGAGCCCCAGTACCGACAGCTGCGTGCGGTCATCGACAAGCTCGACTCACGTCGGGCCCAGGTATTTGTGGAAAGCCTGATTGCTGAAGTGAGTGCGGACCGCGCCGCGGAATTCGGCATCCAGTGGCAGGGTGCGCTGGGCAATGCGGGTAGCCGAAACATTGGTTTGCTGGGCACCAACTTTGGCTCCAGTATCAGCAATATCATCAATTTGTCGACTTCGGCCGCAGCCGGCACGCCGTCCGTGGCGCGTGGTGCAAACTTCGGCGTTGCCCATCAGACCAATGGGGTGTATGTATTGGGCTTTTTGGCGCGCTTTCTGGAAGAAACCGGCAGCGGCAATGTGCTGTCCACGCCCAACCTGCTCACACTGGATAACGAAGAAGCCAAGATTGTTATTGGTCAAAACGTTCCCTTCGTCACGGGTCAGTTCACCAACACCGGCAGCAGTGCCAATACTGTCAATCCGTTCCAGACTATCGAACGCAAGGATGTGGGCCTGACACTCAAGGTCAAGCCGCAGATCAGCGAAAACGGCACCGTGAAAATGTCCATTTACCAGGAGATTTCCAGCGTGCAGGCCTCAACGGCCAACGCCAGCAATGGCCCCACCACCAACAAACGGACGATTGAATCCAATGTGCTGGTGGAAGACGGCGCCATCGTGGTGCTGGGCGGGTTGCTCCAGGACGAATACACCGGCAACCAGGAAAAGGTTCCAGGCCTGGGTGATGTCCCCTTCTTCGGCAACCTGTTCAAGAGCGAAACCCGCACGCGCAAGAAAACCAACCTGATGGTCTTCCTGCGGCCGGTGGTGGTGCGTGATGCTGCAGCGCTGGAAGAATTCTCCATGGACCGCTACGACCTGATGCGGGCTGGCCAGAAAGCGGCGCAACCCGTGTCCAGTGTGCTGGTGCCGGTTAATGAAGGACCTCTCATGCCACCCAAGGCAACGCGTGCAGCTGCACCAGCGTCGGCGGCCTCGGCACCCAAAGTCACCCCTTGAAGCCCTGACCACTTCGTTGGCCACCAGCCATGCGTTACCCCCTGCCCTACGCCTTTGCCCGCTCCCAGCAACTGCTGCTTGAAGAAGACGCGGGTGTGCTCACGCTGTGGTTGCACCCGGCTTCCAAGCCGGCCGGCATCAGCGAAGTTACCCGCAAGTACCCCATACGCCAACTGGAAACCACCACACAGGATCTGCTGGTGCAGCGCATCAGCACCGTGTACGCACAAGGTGAGTCCAATGCGGCTGATGTGGTGAGCGAAGTGGAAAGTGATGCCGATCTGTCACGCATGATGCAGGACCTGCCAGCGGTGGAAGATCTGCTGGAAACCTCGGACGATGCGCCCATCATCCGCATGCTCAATGCCTTGCTGACGCAGGCCGCGCGGGATGGTGCCAGTGACATCCACATTGAGCCGTATGAGCGGCACAGCAGCGTGCGCTTTCGCGTGGATGGCGCGCTGCGCGAGGTGGTGCAACCCAATCGCGCTTTGCATGCAGCGTTGATTTCGCGCCTGAAGATCATGGCCGAGCTGGACATTTCGGAGAAACGCCTGCCGCAAGATGGCCGCATTTCCCTTCGCATCGGTACCCGTGCCGTGGACGTGCGCGTGAGCACACTGCCGAGCTCACATGGTGAACGCGCGGTATTGCGTTTGCTGGACAAGAGCGACAGCAAGCTGAACCTGGAAGCCGTTGGCATGCAGGGCGACTCACTCGCCCGGCTCAAGAAACTCATCTCCCAGCCACACGGCATCATTCTGGTGACCGGGCCTACCGGCTCCGGCAAAACCACTACGCTGTATGCGGCCCTGAGCCAGCTTGACGCCGCGCACAGCAACATCATGACGGTGGAAGACCCGATCGAATACGAATTGCCCGGAGTTGGGCAAACGCAGGTGAACGCCAAAATCGACCTCACCTTTGCCAAGGCCCTGCGCGCTATCCTGCGGCAAGACCCCGACGTGATCATGATCGGTGAGATCCGGGATTTTGAGACAGCGCAAATCGCGATCCAGGCATCACTCACCGGCCATCTGGTGCTGGCCACGCTGCACACCAACGATGCTGCCAGCGCGGTAAACCGCCTGATCGACATGGGCGTGGAACCCTTTTTGCTGAGTTCCAGCCTGCTGGGTGTTCTGGCGCAACGGCTGGTCAGAAAGCTCTGCCTGCACTGCCATGGTGCGGGTTGTGATGCCTGTGGCCAGACGGGTTATCAGGGACGCACGGGCGTGTTTGAGCTACTGGTGACGGACGACGCGATTCGCGCCCAGATTCACCACCGCGCGTCGGAGGCCGACATTCGTGCTGCCGCCATCAAGGCCGGCATGCGGCTCATGCGCGACGACGGAGAGCGCCTGGTGCTAACCGGCATCACGTCGCAGGAAGAGCTGATCCGCGTTACCCGGGACTGAAGTCAGGCACGA
>ERZ795044.4930-NODE-4930-length-10873-cov-4.795526_pt1 | contig 10873 bp, 8 predicted proteins | sample MGYA00375128_ERZ795044 | MGnify/ENA primary metagenome ERZ795044 (study PRJEB30173, sample SAMN05720213) | anaerobic digester metagenome | isolation source: active sludge of municipal wastewater-treating anaerobic digesters | place: USA | collected 2014-12-22 ... | reverse complement strand
AAAAGCAATATAATAATCAAACATCTCAGGCTGTAAAAAAAATGTTTCAACCACAAACAATCCTGCCAATGATTCTCCTAAAATTCCTTTTTTATTTGATGTTCTGTAACGCTTATTAATTTCAATAAAAAGTTCATCGTTTATAAATGCTCTAAAACTTTCTGAACCGCCAACAATTGGTGCTATTGTTTTGTCTTCTTCTACTTCCGTTTTGCCAGTTAAGTCTCTTCTTCGTTGCGTATTTTCAATACCAACGAGTAACATTGGTGGGATTTTTTTCTCCTTAATCAATTTTTCAAAAGTATTCGCTATATGAGGAAAATCTTCTTCTATACCTCCATCTGGCATATACATTACTGGCAAGGAATCTGAACCTTTCTTATATTCTTCTGGTATCCAAACATTAATTGTTCTTGTTTCTCCAACGTGCTTTGAAACAATCTTAAAACTATCATGCGCAGGAATTGGATCTTTTATCGTAGAAGAATTTCCACAACTCAAAAACAAAATACTCAACAACAATTTGAAGTGAAAAAACTTCTTATTCTTAATTATTCTCATGTGAAAAAATTATTGTTTGTTGGCGCAAAGTACAAACTATTGCAATCAAACAATAACCACATTATATGAATTCACAAAAAATAAGCTTTTGTGACTAATTGTAACTGAAAAGAAGAGTTACTATTTTATAAAGTCTTTGTAATGACCATTGTCAATATTGCTAGTAAATTCAAGTAGCAACGCATCATTTATCTCGATAAATTCTGGTAAAAAACGAAGTCGATATTTGGCTTGACCTATAAATGTAAAAAAATCATTTCGGGTTATTTTCTCTCCTTCTTCAAGACTTAAAATAGCATTAATATTATCAATGATCCTAGTCAAATAGGTTTGACTAAGTATTTCTCCACCATTATAAACCTCGATACACATATTTTCTTCTGAGGCAAATTTTCTACGAATGGCAAACTTGAGCAAATTGTTAAACTGAGTAGTTTTGTTTCCAAAATTGATAGTTTGATTAATTATATTTTTAGAAGGAATGGAAATTTCGATTACATTCCAGTTGACAAAGTTAATCTTCATAGTTGTTGCTTCTGGCAGTTGAGACAACTCTAGAACCCAACTAGTTCCTAAAACCAAAAACAAAAAGATTAAAGTGGTTTTTGAAATGAGTTTAGCCAATTCAATAATTGAAATGTAATCCTCAAAATTAAAGACATAAGGCACTTGAGTGATAAACAAAACCAAGATACTAAAAACCGCAATGATTGCCACACTTTTCATCTTTCGGTTGTAGAAAGTGCGATATAGAGAAAGGATTAAAAACCAACTAAGAATTACAGACAACAACACATCTGGAATAGTATTGAACCGAATGCCATAAGTATTAATTGTTTCGCCAAAGAATAACGCTATTAAGAGCGAAATCAAAGATATTCCAATAAAGAAAACTAAGATTCTTTTGGTGCTTTTTTTGTTGTTATAAAGGTATTCAGGCGAATTATCAAAATAATAAAGTGCCAATATCAAGAACAAAGAATTCAATATTGAAAACATGTTTTGACTTATCAGAATAATCCAACCGCTTGTATTAAATTTAGTAAAAACTAATATCAATAAAGAAGAAATTGCCCAAACAAAAACTGAAAAGCTGATGAATAACAACCCTTTATCAAATCGTTTAACGGAAATTTCAGATGTTAGTTTTTGCTGAAACTTGTTTTGAACAACTAACCAAATAGAAAGCAATAAAAATCCACCAATTAAAGAAATTAATAATTCAGTTATTAAATAAAATTGATGTTGTCCCATTTTTACAACTTCTCTTTGATAAAGTTTGTCATTTTATTATACAATTGAATTCTAGTATAACCACCATAAATCCCATGGTTTTTATCAGGATATATTGCCCAATCAAATTGCTTATTGGCTTGCACCAATGCTTCAATCATTTGCATACTGTTTTGAACATGTACATTATCATCGGCAGTTCCATGGATTAATAAAAAGTTGCCTTTCAGTTTGCTCACATGATTTATTGGTGAATTGTCGTCATAACCACTTGCATTTTCTTGTGGAGTTTGCATATATCTTTCGGTATAAATACTATCATAAAAACGCCAATTGGTAACAGGTGCAACAGCAATAGCCGTTTTGAACACTTCTGCTCCTTTCATAATACAGTTACTAGCCATAAATCCACCAAAAGACCAACCAAAAATTCCAATTCTAGATTTATCAACATATGGATAATTACCAATCACTTTTGCAGCATCGATTTGATCCTCAACTTCATATTTTCCTAGTTCTTTTTGAGTACATTTCTTGAATGCTGCACCTTTGAATCCTGTTCCTCTTCCGTCCACACAAGCCACAATATATCCTTGCTGTGTAAGCATCATGAACCAATAATCATTGGCATTGAACCATTCGTTAGCTACTTCTTGCGAACCTGGTCCAGAGTATTGATACATGAAAACTGGATATTTTTTGTTTGCATCAAAATCTTTTGGTTTTATCATCCAAGCATTGAGTTTATTCCCTTTTTCGGTCGTTAATTCAAAGAATTCTTTTGCTGGCAAATTATAATTTTTGAGTTTCAATGCTAAAGCGGCATTGTCTTCAATTACTTTTACTTCATTTCCTGTTTTGGAATCATTTAAAGAATATCTAGTTGGAATTGATGAACTCGAAAATGTATTGATGTAGAAATTAAAATCAGGACTGAAAGTTGCTGCGTTTGTTCCATTCATCGAAGACAATTTCGTTTTTTTCTTACCATCTAAACTAATTTTATAAACATCACGAACAATAGAACCATCCTCTGTTGACTGATAAAAAATTGACTTGGTTTTTTCATCAAATCCGTAGTAAGCTGTTACTTCCCATTTTCCTTTGGTAACTTGGTTTTTTAGCTTCCCGGTTTTGTCATATAAGTAAATGTGATTCCAACCATCTTTCTCAGAAGTCCAAATAAAACTATTGTCTTTCAAAAAAGTCAAATTATCAGTAACATCAACATAAGCATTATCTTTTTCGTTTAACACAATTTTATATGAAGCCAAATTCGAATCAACAAACAATAGGTCTAAATTATCTTGATGACGATTTAACACCTGAACACTAAAAACATTGGCGTCATTTGTCCATTTTATTCTAGCGATATAGAAATCTGAATAGTTGGAAAGATTCACTTGCTTTGTCGAGTTTTTGGCTAAGTCGTATATATGCAAAGAAACTGTAGAGTTTTTCTCGCCTGCTTTTGGATATTTGAATGTTTCAACTGTTGGATACAACTCTTTTTTGAATACATTCATAGAAAATTCTGGAACTTGACTTTCATCAAAACGTATGAACGCAATTTTATTGCTATCAGTACTCCAATCGAAAGCTCTTACAAAAGCAAACTCTTCTTCATAAACCCAATCACAAATTCCGTTGATTACTTCATTTTTCTTTCCATCATTAGTAATTTGATTGATACCTTTTGACAAAATATCATACACAAAAAGATTGTTTTCTTTAGCGAATGCTATTTTTTTTCCATCAGGCGAAAAAGTTGGTTCTTGAACTTGTTCTAGAATTTTGGTTAATTTTTTTGTATTCAAATCAAATAAAAAATAATCAGCAGTAAACGAATGTCTATAAATTTGATTTGAATTATTAGCTATCAGCAGTTGTTTTTCATCCCTGCTAAATGTGTAACTATCAATTCCATCTGACAATTCTTGAAAATCTTTGGTGTTTATTAATGTTGCTACTTTCTTTAGATTAGAAAAATCATATAAATCAATTTGCATTGTTCTAGTTGCTCTATCAAAGTTTAGAACAGTATATTGATTTGTGTTTTTCATTGCTTGAAGTTCATCCATTCCTTTTGCGCGAAATGCTCCAGAATATATCTCTTCAACAGTTATTTTTTGTTGCGAAAAAATTGAAAAACTAGTAGCTAAAAAAAGTAAAAAGAAAAATTTTGCTCTCATTTTTTGATTGATTTTAAAAACCGTCAATTTTAGTGAAAATTTTACAAATTATTCCCTTATTTTTTGTTAAAAGCAATAGTTGAAGTTATTTAAGCGAAAAACAAATTCCAAAATATTAACTAAAGATTATCTTTGTACTTTAAATTATAGACAATGAGCCAAGCTATTTCTGGTTTTTCAAAACTTTCTAAGGAAGAAAAAATAAATTGGATTGCCAAAGAATACTTTTCCAATGGAGAAGAAGCAATTTCAATCATAAAACAATATTGGAATAATGATGAAAAATTGCAACAATTGCATGATGAATTTATTGAAAATACTATTTCCAATTTCTATTTACCAATGGGAATTGCTCCAAATTTTTTAATAAATGGAACGTATTATTCTGTTCCAATGGTAATTGAAGAAAGTAGTGTGGTCGCAGCAGCTGCAAAAGCAGCGAAATTTTGGAGTACTCGCGGTGGTTTCAAAACTACAATTTTAGGCACTGAAAAAATAGGTCAAGTACACTTTTTATACAAAGGAGATTTCAAAAAACTAAACGCTTTCTTTTTATCTATAAAACCAAAGTTTTTTACTGAAACCGAAAGCATTACCAAAAACATGCAAAAACGTGGTGGCGGAATTTTGGATATTGAATTAGTAGATAAAACTCATGATTTAGAAAATTATTTCCAACTTCATGCAACATTTGAAACAAAAGATAGCATGGGTGCAAATTTTATAAATTCATGCTTAGAACAATTTGCAAAAACATTAACCAACGAAGCTCAAAACAACGATGATTTTAATCAAGAAGAAAAAAGCATCACTATCGTTATGAGTATTTTGTCAAATTATGTTCCAAATTGCATCGTTAGAGCTGAAGTTTCATGCAAAGTTGAAGATTTAGTCGAAAAGAAAATTGATAATCCAAATGAGTTTGCAGATAAGTTTGTTCAAGCAGTTAAAATCGCTGAAGTTGAACCTTACAGAGCAGTTACTCACAACAAAGGAATAATGAATGGTATTGACTCTGTTGTTCTTGCAACAGGAAACGACTTTAGAGCCGTAGAAGCAGGAGTTCATGCTTATGCTTCAAAAAATGGAAAATATTCAAGTCTATCACATGCAAAAATTGAAAACGGAATATTTACCTTTTGGATGGAAATTCCTTTAGCATTGGGAACGGTTGGCGGGTTGACTTCATTACATCCGTTGGTGAAAATTGCTTTAGAAATATTAGGAAAACCATCTGCTCAAGAGTTAATGCAGATTATTGCTGCTACTGGTTTAGCTCAAAATTTTGCAGCTTTGCGTTCGCTGACTACAACTGGGATTCAAGAAGGTCACATGAAAATGCATATCAACAATATTTTGAATCAATACCAAGCTACAAAAGAAGAAAGAATAGTTGTTGCAAAGCATTTTGAAAATAATACCATCTCGCATGCTTCGGTAGTTGAATTAATCGAAAATCTTAGAAAATAAATCCTTGAAAAGAGAATTTTATAGCAACGGAAAACTACTCATCACAGGCGAATATGTTGTGCTTGATGGTGCAAAAGCCTTTGCTTTGCCAACAAAATTTGGCCAAAATCTCATCGTTGAAGAAACCAATGGAAATCTTATTCATTGGCAAAGTTTTGACCATGACGGAAGTATTTGGTTTGAAGCTAATATCCCTTTTGATTCCATTATTAAGAAAGAAAAAGCGGATTTATCGCAAAACGTAAAAAATACATTGATTGAAATTTTGCATGAAGCTTATAAAACAAATTCAGATTTTATTACTAAATCAAAAGGTTACAAAATAACTACTCAGCTAACATTTCCAAAAAACTGGGGTTTGGGAACATCGTCAACTCTCATCAACAATATTGCTCAATGGATTAATATTGATGCATATACTTTACTCAGAAATAGTTTTGGTGGTAGTGGTTATGATGTTGCTTGTGCTAGTAATAACTCACCTATTATCTATCAATTGAGAGAGGAAAAACCTGATGTATCCGCTATAAATTTTCATCCAGATTTTAGAGAAAACCTATATTTTGTTTATCTAAATCAGAAAAGGAATAGTAAAAATGCAATTGCTGAATATTTTAGAAATCGAGGTGATATTTTTAAAGCTATCTCAAAAATTGACAAAATCACTAATAAAATTATAACTACTGAAAGTCTCGAAGAGTTTACCAAAGAAATTGAGTTACACGAAATAGAGTTGAGCAACTTATTGTCGATGAGTACAATTAAGGAAAGTCTTTTTGAGGATTTTGACGGAGTTATAAAAAGTTTAGGTGCTTGGGGTGGAGATTTTGTCATGGTTATTTCAAAAAATGACCCAAAAAAATACTTTGAAGAAAAAGGCTATCCCATCGTTTTGGAATATGAAAAAATGATTTTATAAAAAAACCCAAGCAAATGCTTGGGTTTTTTTATGTTTTAACACTATATTGTATTAATAGAAATTAGCTCTATTGTCTGTAATATCAGCTTCGTTTTTCAACGCTGGTAAAACTCTTCCTGCATAAGACGCCACTTGTTGTTTCATCTTGTTAACATATTCATCATGTTTTGGAAGTTTTGGTGCTTTGGTTACCGCTTTTGTAGCTATAACATATACACCTGTGTTACCATCGATAGGTTGTGAAACTTGACCAACTTTTGAAGAGAAAGCAGTTCCAACCACTTTTGGTTCAAATCCTGCTCCTGGAATTGCTGGATTTTCTAATGTTAAATCAACAGCATTCATAACAGTAACTTTGTTTGAAGAAGCAATTGAAGCTAATGAAGAACCTTTCATTTTTGCTTTAATCATTTCTGCTTTTTTCTTGTTTTTAAGTATTGGCTCAACCATTGGTCTAGCTTCTTCAACAGTCATTAGACCTTTTTCGGTTACTTTTTTAAGTTTTACTATAACGTGACCAACATTTGGTACTTCAAATCTTTTTACATCACCAATTTTAGTATCATCGCCAAATACCCATTTAACGATTTGTCTTTGATTACTGATTGTTCCAAATCCTTCATCGATAGCTTTTACTCTAATTGCTGGGTTAACTTTCAATTTCATTTCTTTTGCCAAAGCTGCAAAATCTTTGCTTGCTGCTTTCATTTCAAAATTAGTTGCAGTTTCATAAGTTTTGTTATCAGTAGCTTCTGAAGGTTCAATTTTTTGAGCAATTGTTGCTAACTTAACTGCATCTTGCTTGTCAGTAACTTTGATGATGTGATATCCAAATTCAGTTTCAACTAAACCGATAGTTCCTATTGGGTTGTTGAATACAAAATCATTGAATGGTTTTACCATTTGTCCAGGTCCAAAAAACCCTAAATCACCTCCATTTTGAGCAGAAGAGTCATCAGAATTTGTTAGAGCTAACATGAAGAAGTTGTTAGGATTTGCTTTTGCTTGAGCTAATAAATCATCTGCTTTTGCTTTTGCTTCCTCTTTAGTTCTTTTTTCTTTTTTAGATGGAACTCTTGTTCCTTCCCAGCTGATAAGGATATGACTTGCTTTTGCTTTTGCTCCAGCTTTTCTTCCCAATGCTTTGCTTAGACAATAGTAATTGTTGAATTTGTATGGTCCAAAAACTTCTCCTACAGGCAAGTTGAATAATTGCTCAGCATTTTCTGCAGGTAAATCTTGTTTTGCAATATAGGTTGAATCGAAAGGAATATCTGAATTTGCATTTACAAATTCTGCCACATTTGCAGCTGATTTAAATCCTTGAATTGTATCATTTTTACCTGTTTCATTATTGTATCTTACGCTAGGATTCAATAATGATTGTATTTTTTTAATAGATTCTGCATCATCTTGAGCGGATGGTTTATCTTCTACAAGAACATAATCAATCTCTCTAGTCTCTTCTGATTTGAATCTTTTTTCTTTAGTTTTCATGTAGGCAGTAATGTCTTCGTCTGTAACTTTTACATCGCTGTCTTTGATTGAAGAAAATGGAACATTCACAAAATCAAAAGTAACTTTGTCAGCTTCCATTTGATATTTTAATTTTCCTTCAGCTTCAGTAGTAAACAATCCTCCTTTTACAAGTGAGTTGTAGATTTGATATTTTGCATTGATTTCAGCATCTTTTTCTTTGTCTTTTAGAAACTGAATTCCTTCTGGATTTGATTTGAAATAATCTTTAAATTTTTGAATGTCAAATTTTCCAGCAGCATTTAGAAACATTTGATTTTGACCAATGTTTGGATCATTTTTCAAAACTTCTAATATGTGTTTTTCACCTACTCTTAACCCTAATTTGTCAAACTCTGTACTCAATAAAGCTATACTAACTTCTTGATTCCAAACTTGATTTGAGGCTTGCATAGATGACATTCCTTGTCCACTCTTTTCTACATTTGCAACTTTTACTCTAAAGTCTTCAAAAGAAATGTCTTTTCCGTTTACACTACCAACTTCTTTTGACAAACTGTTAAATCCTTTTGTAAACAAATCTTGTACAACAAAAGCCAACAATGCGAAACCAATAGCAAGCAATAGTAAGCCTGAACGTTGTCTAATTTTTGATAAAACTGCCATTTTCTATTACGTTATTTTAATTCAGTTTGCGAAAATACAATTATCTACGAAATAATAACAATCGTAAAGCTATAATTTTTAACTATTTTTTTGATTTTTTATTAATTTTTGTCACTGATAGTCATTTTGACTATTTCAATTTTTTTGTTTGTAGCTTCCAAAATTTCAAAAAGGAAGTTTTCTATTGCAATTTTGTCGCTTTTTTGTGGAATTTCTTTCGTGAAGTTAACTATAAATCCGCCAAGAGTTCCATAGGAATCGTTTTCTGGGATTTGTAATTCATATTTTTCGTTGATGTAGGCAACATCGAGTCTTGTTGAAAAAATAAATGTATTTTCTGTTTCTTGTTTTTCAATTAATAATTCATCGTCGTCATGTTCATCTTCTATTTCACCAAAAAGTTCTTCAATAATATCTTCAACGGTAATTATTCCCGAAGTTCCTCCATATTCATCAATTATAACTGCAACACTTTTTCTCTTTTTTGTCAAAATATCCAATGCGTCTTTTACAAACATGGTTTCTGGAATGAATTCCACAGGAATCAAAACTGATTTTATGGTTCTTGGTTTTTTGAATAATTCAAATGAATGAACATATCCAATGATATCATCGAGAGTGTTTTGAAAAACCAATATTTTTGAGTAACCCGTTTCAATAAACAACTGCCTTAATTCCGCCACCGAATCATATAAATCTACTGCAACTAGCTCTGTTCTAGGCGTCATAATGTCGCGAGCTTTTACTCCTGAAAACTCTAATGCATTTTGAAAAATTTGTATTTCAGAGTCAACATTATCTTTGTTTTCAACTGTGCTCATTTGTTGCGTAATGTAATTCCCCAAATCTATTTTGGTGAATGTCAAATTCACTTGATCTCCTTCGGTTTTGAAAAATTTTCTCAAAACAAAATCTGAAATCGAAATCATGAATGTTGATATGTAATAAAACAGTTTATAAAAAATGTAGGCTGGTAATGCAAATGCTTTTATGATAGTATTGGCGTAAATTTGAAAAAAGACTTTTGGTAAAAACTCTGAAGTAATCAAAACAATCAAGGTAGAAATACTCGTTTGAATAATAATTTCGAAAATTCCTGAAAAATGCCACCCAAGATTTTCAAGCCAATGCTTCACCATTTCGCCCATAAAAAATCCATAAACAACCAATGCAACGTTATTCCCAACAAGCATTGTTGCAATAAATTTAGACGGATTTTCAGTAAGTTTTGCTAGTATTTCGGAGAGAAATCCACCTTGTTTTTTTTCTATTTCAAGGTAAATTTTATTGGAAGAAACATAGGCTATTTCCATCCCGGAAAAAAAAGCGGAAAGTATCAAACAGGCAATGATAATTCCGATTTCCATAAATTACTCTTTTTTATTACGCTGATCAAAGCGTTTGGCATAATTGCGTCTGAAGAAAAACATAAAAACACCAATCACTGCAAAAATTGCACTTATTATAGCCTTGTTGGTTTCCTCTTCTTGATATTTTATAAAAGCATCAACTGCAAAAACAAGTCCTGCAATCAAGTAAGCGTATTGAGTAAATCTTAAATAATTCATATTTCTATTCTGTTTGATTGACTTCTCCAGAGATTTTTTGAGAATTTACCTTTTTAAAATCTTTGCTAAAATCAATTCCTTCACCAAATGAAACTCCTTTTGGAGAAGTAAATTTAAATCTTTTTTCGGTATAAAACCATTCGTCTTTTTGGTCGTAATACAACTGTTCTGTTTCTAGCATTTCGCCATTTTCGTTTGAAATGGTTACTTTTCCTCTGAGGTCAATAATATCAGTTCCTTTGTAGGATACTGCAAAGTTTGATTTTACAAATGTTTTTCTGCCATTTTTATCAAACAACGTTAAATCAATCCCTTTTGGAAATTCTGTAAAAGGGTATTCCACAGTAGCATAATCAAGCATTCTTGGGCTTTTTAAAACTGCTTGAATTTTTCCAGAGTCTGTATATTTCAAGTTTATTGTATCTGCTTCACCGCTGGGTTTAAATTCAGCTAAGCTCATTTTTTGAACTTCTTTGAAATTGCTTTCGCAGGAAAACAAAATGAGAGTAAAGAGAAATAATACAATTCTTTTCATTTTACTAAGGCAAAACTATTGTTTCGTTTATCCAACAACCTAATTTTATGGATTTTCCGCTAAGTTTTCCATCTTTTATATCGTTATCTGTCAATGCTTTTTTACCATTTTCAGCATTAAATCTAGTGACATAAGATTTTAAAATCGGCTCAGCTTCTTGTGCCTTTTGGGCTGTTTTAATCGCTAGATAGTAAACTATTTTCTTTTCGAAATCATTCATGGAACATTGCGAAACGTTGTTTACATAAAGTTG
>ERZ795044.4928-NODE-4928-length-10874-cov-4.790092_pt1 | contig 10874 bp, 7 predicted proteins | sample MGYA00375128_ERZ795044 | MGnify/ENA primary metagenome ERZ795044 (study PRJEB30173, sample SAMN05720213) | anaerobic digester metagenome | isolation source: active sludge of municipal wastewater-treating anaerobic digesters | place: USA | collected 2014-12-22 ... | reverse complement strand
ACACAAGTGCATCCCAGCTCTGATCTGTTGCGGCATCGAGATACCAGCTCATGGCATAGGGCAAACGATTCACGGATTGCTGCACGCAGGCATCCCATTGCTGCATATCCAATTCGGCATGTTTCAGATAGTGTATTTGGGCAGACATTCAGCTAAATCGTTCAATACTAGGTTAACCATTACCTTTGCAGGGAATATCAGCAAATATAACAGAACCCATCTCAATAATTTTCCAGAGGGAGCCGGTTAATCAACATGTCGCATAAACCTACCATAAAACCAAACGAAACAGAGCGTTGCATCTTAGTGGGCCTGGTTACTAAAGACCAAACCCTTGAACAGTTGAACGAGTTCTTAGACGAGCTGCAATTTCTGGCAGAAACAGCCGGTGCGGTTACGGTAGAGAAGTTCTATCAAAAACTGCAGCATCCCGATACGCGCACCTACGTTGGCAAGGGCAAGCTCATGGAGATCAAGCAATTTATAGAAGCGGAAGAAATTGACATTGTGGTTTTTGATGATGAAATAACACCTTCGCAACTACGCAATATTGAAGAAGAACTCAAGGTAAAAGTGCTGGACCGCTCGATGCTGATACTGGATATTTTTGCCACCCGTGCACAAACCGTTCAGGCAAAGACACAGGTTGAGTTGGCACAGACCCAGTATATGCTGCCCCGGTTGAAAGGTTTATGGGGTCACTTAGACCGTATCAAAGGGGGTATCGGTATGCGTGGTGCCGGTGAAAAAGAAATTGAAACCGACAGGAGGGTTGCACAACAGCGTATTTCATTGTTGAAAGAACAACTGCGCAAAATCGGTCAACAAAACGAAACTCAACGCAAAAACAGGGGTGAACTGATACGTGTTTCATTAGTAGGATACACCAACGTAGGCAAAAGCACGCTGATGAATTTACTGAGCAAGAGCGAAGTATTTGCCGAAAATAAATAATTTGCCACGCTCGACACCACCGTGCGCAAAGTGGTATTAGACAGAACTCCGTTTTTGCTGAGTGATACTGTTGGGTTTATCCGCAAATTACCACATCACCTAATCGAAAGTTTTAAATCGACACTAGATGAAGTGCGTGAAAGCGATATCTTATTGCATGTGGTAGATATTAGTCACCCCGCTTTCGAAGATCATATTAAAGTAGTAAGTGAAACGTTGAAAGAATTAAACGCTCTCGAGAAGCCAACAATTCTGGTTTTCAATAAAATGGATTTATATGAAGAGCGGAATTTCGACAAATACCTATCCAGTGATGTAAAGCGAGATATATTAGCCGAATTAGAAAACACCTGGATGCAACGAGCAAATGCAACATGTGTATTTATTTCCGCAACACAACGCGATAATATTGAACTACTCCGCAATATGCTCACCGATTTAGTTAAGGAGCAATATCAAATCCGGTATCCTTACAAAACAGAATTCTTTTGACAGGATTTTTGCGATGGCTGCGATTGAACACAAATATGGGGTGTATTTGAATACAGTTGATGTGTGTGCTTAAATACAAAGGGTGAGATGAAATGTAAATGTTAAGTGTGTGTAATCATGGCTTGGGATTGAATTTTTTGATTGCGAGGCGATTGAAGTGGAGGCTGGGTTCACCGAAGTTGATGCGGATGGCAACTTTAAGGTTGTATGCTTTCAGGTAATTGATGGCTTGAGCAATGTGGAGGTCTTCCATTACCGGTCGTGCTTTCAGTTCTACTGAAATCAAATCTTCTACAAGAAAATCAACGAGCCCATTACCGATGTGTTCATCACGATAAACCACATCTATTTCAAATTCACGGTTAAAGTGCATTCACACCATCCGAGACCTAATTGCTAATGCTCTCTGATAAATTAATTCAGGAAATCCATTCCCCAAAAACCCATGCACTATCATAGCACGATGGAAAAATATTCTATGGTTCGGGTCATAGAAAAAGAACTTCGGTCCGCTTTTTGAAGTTAAATCCGCAAAACATCGCCAATCCGGACAGATGTGCCTTCCATCCCTTGCGTGACATATGGATGCAATTTTCTACCAGCAATTATCAATGCCCATCGAAAACCCCCATTATAGTCACAAGCCATGACATTGTTAAACCCTAACCCAAGGTGCTCGACCAGTCCAATCGCTCTGGCATGTCATTTTCAAGTTGAAGTCAGGTGGAGGCGGCCACCACAATAATTCCGTGCATTATGCAATTCCAAATTATCACTAAAAACCCTCCTCCTGGAATTTATTTCTTTATTATGTATATTTGTATAAGTGCGGTTTGTTCAATTGCCAAATCGCACGATTAGTTTAATCCAAACAAACAGCAAACTGAATAAACCCCAGAATCAACAATATGGATTACACAATAATACTTTTTTGCGTCAAGTATGATTGCTAAATATTTAATGTATTATAATCTCCTGTGAATGCGGCTATTAAACACTTTGAGGTTTACCGAAAGGAATAAAGATATAGATTTATTGAACATAATTATGAACAAGTTTCTGCTTATATTATTTTCTATGGCATCCTCATTTTCATATGGCCAAGATTGGGATTTATTCCCATATGAGCAGAAATCATATTATGGCGACGATTTTTTCCAAGAAGCATTTTATACCTTAACTGATTCAGTTAAATCAAGCGGTGACACAACTATTTATTACGCCTTTGCGCACTCCCTTTTATCAGATACTGTGTTATGCCGGTCGACCTTAGATTCCATTGCATTTGAAACCAGCACTCAAAGTCTGGTGCGAAGATGGAAACGCATTAGCAATACACTTTACTTTAGCGAGCACCCTGAGATTGAAAATCCCATTTATATTTCTTTGGACTCAATGCCGGGTTCCTCATGGCCAATATATTCAACTTTGACAGACACAGATATCGACCACTTTCAGATTGCCTATGATTCAATCGGTTATGGCATGGTTGGCAACGTGTTTGATAGCTTGCGTTATTACTCCATACAAATTGATACAATTTGGGAAGGTGACCATAACCTTGATGATCAGTATTTAATATTAAGCAAGCACTATGGTCTGGTTCACTATCCTAACCCGGACGCATTAAATCGAATGGAAAACAACATATACAATGCACATTATTATGGCAATTCAATTTTACAAGGTTGCATAAAAGATGGCGATACAGTTGGCGCAGTAGTCCCCCCTTTTGCAAATTGGATAGGACTGCAACCCGGCGATATTCTAAAATATAAATTAACCACTAGCTATACTACTACCGCTTCCTATTTTATTAGGACCGTCGCAAGTGTAGAAAGGGATGATGAAAAGATTACAATTAATTTTATTGAAACCGAATACGGCCAAACCTTCTACAAAAAAGCACTTGAAACAGCAGTAAATTACTTTGGTAATGGCTATATATTAAGTCCTGAATTACCTGAATCAAACGACATATCATTTCATGATCCTGACGGCTATGTATTGGGAGCTAGGGCATTATTTTTCGACACAATTTGTGGAGCTGATTGTGTTTCCTATCAGGTAAGTATTTTGCCTGAATTTGTTCTACTTGACGATTGCGAAATTGGCGAAATTATGTGCGGGCCCAGCCAATTTATGATAGACCTTTATCGTGGACTAACATTTTATGGTGAAGGGTGCTATGATGACTACCAATACAGCAGCCTAGTTGGTTCTATTGTTTCAGGTTATGCAACAGGAAACTACTGGCCGGTTACAATTGATGAACAATATGGCTCACAAGGTTTGACGGTATATCCGAATCCCGCAAATGAATTGCTGCATATCCAATCCCCTTTGGTTCAGCAAGCAAATTATAGCATCTTTACTATTTCAGGTCAATTGATTTCACAATCGAATGCTGAAAATGGTTATATCTATGTGAGCAAATTGCCAGCAGGAGCATATCTTATTGTAGAAGAATTTAATGGCAATAATCGTTGGGGCACATGGATTAAAAATTAAAAACTGTTCAGGAAACTTTCGTTGCAATCTCCTTTGCATTCCTACTCCATTCACTCCAGGAGCCCACATACAATTTAGGTAATTCCAATCCGGCATAAGACATTGCGAGCAAGGTGTGACAAGCCGTTACACCTGAACCACAGTGCACAATAATATGATCAGTAGATTTCCCCTCTGTAATTTGGGCGTATCCTTCTTTCAATACATCGGGCTGCAGAAATAAACCAGCAGCATCCAGATTTTCGGTGAATGGAATATTTTCAGCGCCTGGAATATGACCGGCTATCAAATCGATTGGCTCTGATTCACCGTTGTAGCGATAGGCATCACGCACATCTATGACCAAATAATCATTCTTTTGAGACACCTGTTCTACTTCATCCATTTGTGCAATTGGAAGCAGCCACTGCTGCATCGGATAATTTTCAGCAGCAGGTACAGGAATATTAATTCCTGTTTGCATCGGAAATCCAAATTGCTCTGCAGCTTGTATGCCCCCGTTCAAAACCTGCACCTTGTCGTGACCCACCGCTTTTAACATCCACCAAAAACGCGCCGCTGCATTGGCCCCCTTACTGTCATCGTACACTATAACATGACTTGTGGATGATATCCCGAGTATCCTTAATGTAGTAGAAAAGTCTGCAATTGTCGGCAATGGGTGTCGGCCACCAACAGCTACATCCGGTTGAATATCGGCTAACTGTGTATTGATATCTACAAAAAATGCACCCTGTAAATGTTTGTGTGCATATTGTTCGCGTGCATGTTTATGATTACTTGCATCAAAAATTAAAACCTCCGGCTTGTTGCAGATTTCTTTGAGTTCGCCGATGGATATAATGGGTGCAATTGACATCATCGTAAATTAACTGCCTGTTACAGACAGATTACCAGGCATACAATGGAAACGCAGAGGCGAATGCTTTCACCTCATTTCCCACAGTTGCAATAACATGTGCGTCATCCGGTGCCATAACCAATCGGTCAATCCAATCCACAATCTTTTGCATATCCGCTTCTTTCATACCACGCGTTGTGATAGCAGGTGTTCCGATGCGAATGCCGGAAGTTACAAATGGTGATTTATCATCAAACGGCACCATATTTTTATTCACGGTAATATGCGCTTCACCTAAAAGTGCTTCAGTTTTTTTACCGGAAATATTTTTATTGCGCAAATCAATCAACATCAGGTGATTGTCGGTGCCGCCGCTAATAATCTTATATCCTTTATCTACAAATGCTTTGGCCATTGCTTGCGCATTTGCAATTACCTGTTTACCATAAGTAATATAATCGGCATGTAAATCTTCGCCAAAAGCAACGGCTTTCGCAGCAATCACATGTTCGAGCGGACCACCTTGTGTTCCAGGAAAAACAGCACCATCCAATACGGCGCTCATCATTTTCACTTCACCTTTTGGTGTGGTTTGTCCCCATGGATTTGGAAAATCTTTTCCCATCATTATCATACCACCACGTGGCCCACGTAATGTTTTATGCGTAGTTGTGGTAACGATATGACAATGCGGCATAGGGTCATTTAACAATTTGGCTGCAATTAATCCCGCAGGATGTGAAATATCAGCCAACAAAATAGCACCAACTTGATCAGCTATGGAACGAAAGCGCGCATAATCCCAATCACGGGCATAAGCACTGGCGCCGCAGATAATTAATTTTGGTTTTTCTGCTAATGCAATGGCTTCCACTTTATCCATATCAATGCGACCGGTTTCTTCTTCAACAGAATAAAAAGTTGGTCGATATAACTTGCCGCTGAAATTCACCGGACTACCGTGTGTCAGGTGACCGCCATGAGATAAATTAAATCCTAGCAAAGTATCACCAGGCTGAATACATGCCAACATGACTGCAGCATTTGCCTGTGCGCCGCTATGTGGTTGAACATTTGCATATTCGGCGCCAAATAATTTTTTTGCACGTTCGATGGCTAATGTTTCTGTTTGATCAACAAATTCACAACCGCCGTAATATCTTTTTCCGGGATAGCCTTCTGCATATTTATTGGTCATGCAACTGCCCATCGCTTCCAGCACTTCATTGCTCACATAATTTTCGCTGGCAATTAATTCGATGCCTTCTGTCTGGCGTATGAGTTCTTTCTGAATAATATCAAAAACTTCCGTATCTCGGCGCATATTAAGTTGTTTGCGACAAAATTACTGAATAGAAGGGAAAGGTGGTTGAGTAGATTTGGCTTTCGGACAATCCCTACGCCCACGTATGATGGGACAGCCTGCCTGTGCGGGTGCAGGGATATTGATGCACAAAGAAAATGGCTGATACTACCATCCAGTCAGATGCTGGATTTATAGATTTCTTTAGATTGAAACATTCACTTATTGCGCACTCAGCAGTTGAGGCGTTATCTGCTGAATTAAAATATAATATCGCCCCGCAGGCACAACCCGAATATTACCTACAAAAAAAGAGGCTGTTTTTATCAAACAGCCTCTTGCAAACATTTTAAAATTTGTCATTACTCCTTAATAAACAGGGCATGATACATAGCATCCTGAGTAGATATCAGCACCTGATAGGTACCGGCAGGGAGCGATTGCACATGCAACGCAGTTATTGTCCCTGCTTGTGTAGAATTAACCTGCACAAAGCGGCCCTGCAAATCGATCACGCGTATTTGCGCATCGACAGGCACATTTGGAATATATACTAAATCACTTGTTGGGTTCGGATAGATATCCAGATGGGTCTGTTGTGTATTTTGAATGCCAACAAACACTTCCAAATCTTTACAGGCATTTTCGCTATCGCCCCAGCCGTTGGTTGCGGTAAGGCAGATTGTAAATTGGCCTGCGTCTTCATACGTATGTGATGGATTTTGAATACCTGAAATTTCTCCATCACCAAAATCCCATAACCAATCTGTTGGGTCGTTGGTAGACAGGTCAGTAAAATCAATTGAAAGCTCATCGATTACGTATGAAAAATCTGCAACTGGAGCAGCACCATAATATGCAATAGTTACATCCTGACAGCTAGTATTCAAACGACCGGGACCTGAAACTGTAAGGCAAACAGAATACACGCCATTTGCCAGATAGGTATGTGATGGATTTTGATCACCACTTAAACCACCATCGCCAAATTCCCAGAACCAGGAATCAGGGTCATTCGTACTTAAGTCAGTAAAATCTACCGTCGGATCACCGGTATAACTAAAGTCGGCCAATGGTGTCGGATAGCCGTTTACAACAACATTTTCGCATACATTGTCAGAACCGGTAACATTCGTAACGGTTAAGCACACGGTATATGTTCCATTTGCAATATAGGTATGTTCCGGATTTTGGTCAGTGGAAGTAAATCCATCACCAAAATCCCATGTCCATGTTTCAGGGTCATTGGCTGTCATATCCGTAAATAAAAATGTTGGATCACCGGTATAGGTAAATGCAGCAGCAGGAGGTAAGTAAGAACTGATAATTACATCCTGACAATTGGTATTTTCACCTAGTCCGGAGGCAACGGTAAGACATACTGAATAGGTGCCGTTCATGGTATACAGGTGAGTAGGATTAACTTCAGTAGACACACCGCCATCTCCAAAAGTCCAACTCCAGCTTAACGGTTCACCCGTTGACAAGTCAGTGAAAGTTACATTCGGATCACCGGCGAATGTGAAGGCTGCTACTGGTGGTTCGCCTGATAAAATCTGAACATTATAATCTTCAGCTTCACCATATTCATATCCGCCGCAAGGCAAAATACCTGCAACATTATAGACATCGCGCACACGCATACGAGTTTGGCCTACAACTGCCCAGGCTGGAACAACAAATGTATAACTAGTAGATGAATAGGCTGTCATTGCAGTAGTTTCGCCCAATTTCTCACTTGCTGAGAAAGTGCCATCTCTGTCAAAATCAATCCAGGCTGCCATGCAGTTGTTTAATTCATATTCACCACAGGAAATAGTCAATGTATAGCTTTGACCTTTTGTGATATCAGTACTGAGATCTTCGTAATAAATATAGTACGGAGAAAGTTCTGCACCTGTTGGATTTGCAATATCACCCAAAGAAACATTGCTCACAAAATCGCCTTCCTGTGTACCCAAAACATAAGATGGTTCGCAATAACATTCTGTTTCCGGTTTCATGGTAATATAAGCCGGAATTGAGTTTGAATTATCTCCACTGAAAGTACAGGTAACTGTACATCGATAATAGGATGTATCTGTTTGTGAATATGACAAAGAAGGTCCGGTTGCGCCAGGAATAAGTGTCCAGCTTACGCCATTTGGTGAACTATACCAGGCGTATTCAATACCCAATTCAGCGATGGATGCAATAGATAAAATAAATGTTTCACCTGCGCACACTTCAGTTGAGGATGCATCTGTTGGTCCGATAATCGGGAGATCGGCGCAATTCACTGCTTCAATCATTCCAAAGGTAGCCTGTGGGCGATAATCAGCTCCACCTGTTACAGCGTCTTCAAATTCTGTTCCTGTATAACCACAAGGATCCGTATCTGTATCACTGGCATAGGTTCGGGATGCATTAAATCCAAGTGGACCTGTCCAGGTTGTGCGCACGTTTTTAGTATATTCAATATTATCATCACCTCCACAAACTTCTACAATGATATTATCCGTACCATTCCAATAGAAAGGATTATCAAGTGTAAATAAATTAGTGCCCACAACTGCGTTGTAATCAGCGGGCCCCCAAACGAGGGATGCGCCAGACTCCCAGCCTGTAATACTCAGCGAGGAAACAGCAGTCGACAACATTTTAATGGTGTAGTTTTCGGTAGCATTTGTTCCTGCCGGAATTACAGTCACATTCCAGCTTAATTCATCAATAAATCCCGGTGTCATACCTGCGGCTGTTAATTCGGACGCCAGATATAAATATTGCGAACGGGAAGTTTTGAAATAATCAAAAATAGGCGCCGGATAAGAAGTAGCTGCATTTGCTCCATTGTTGGCACCAACTACAAACTGGGCATTAGCTTCTGAAAGCGCATAGGTGCATACCCATAGCATCAGCAAAAAACGTAACATGTTTTTCATCAATATGTGTGTTAAAAATGTAAAATCCGTTCAGGGATTGTGTGCATATACTTTCATGGGAGCTCGTTATCTTGGATAACCAGACAAACATATTTGGGGAATATGTTTAGTTATTGTTGAGGATAATGGGCAACAAGTAATGAACAACAATTCAAAAATCGGATAAACTCGGATATAAAAATACAGCTTATTCGCTCATTTCCAAATGGAAAAACAAATTATAAGTAACTATTTGTTTTCGGCTGCTTCCTTTTACATAAGCGGTTTTCAGAGAACTGCATGTTGTGACAGGCAAATTTTAACACATAGCTGAGCGTATGTTTGGCAAAGATTTAATTTAATCAGCCCTGGCTGCCTGACAGTCGTGCCTTGCAGGATTTTTTTACATAACTCAACGCAACGCATCCTTATGCATTAAACAATTAAAAATGTGAAACTACCATTGGGTAAAAAAAAGGGTTGTTTGCCCTAAGACAAACAACCCTGAATAGTGTTAAAGCAGGCTTATCTCGCAATAACCACCCGCTCAGTAATGGCTGAAGCGCCGGCAGTTAAACGAATCATATACATGCCATCCGCGAGGTTATATCCGGAAAGGTCAAGTTGCACCACATGATTACCCTGAGCACCACTTAAGGAAGCTGAATTACTCAAATCAGCCACCAATTGCCCTGTAGAGGTAAATACCTGTAATTGCATATTATCAGTTTGTGCGCTCAGGCCGTAATGCACCTGAACGGGACCATTCGTAATAGATGGAACGGCTGTCATAGTCAGATCCAGACCATTCTCACTTATCGAATTTAACATTCTGAAATGTGCCACTGCATTTTCAAGATCACTGATAGCAAAGAATACATCTGTTGCAAACGGATCAGGGTTGGCAATATGATTATCCAATTGCCAATAATCAAATACAAATCCCGCATTTGGCACAGCGGTCAGGTCGATAAATGTTCCACTGGTATAGGTGGTTGCATAAGGATATAATCCTGGAAACAATCCTTCAACCGAAGCAGTACCGGAAACCGGAGGGAATACATCCAGCACAAAATCATAGGCCGGTAGTGCATATGTGGTAAACCATGCGGTAATGGTATCAGGTGAAGTTAAGGAAACGGTTACTGAATCATCTGTAATACTTGGAGCCGGTGTATGATTCTGGAATTCCCAGTGGTCAAACAAAAAAGCAGGATCCGCAATGGCTTCAAAATTGAGTGTGGTGCCGCTATAGTAAGTACCGGCGAAAGGATAATAATCAGGAATGATGGTTGATATTTTCACATCATTAGGAGAACCTGCAGGCTCAACCTGAATAACCAAACCATATCCGGTTACATCAAAACAATCTTCTACACCGGTAACTAAATAGCCGCAACGTTCTTCAATAAAATCGCGTAATTCATCGAAATTATCACTCCATCCGGAGTAGGTTCCACCCCATTTATCTGTGTGCCGTTCCATTTCGCCATCAATTACAGCGCGAATACTATCTAATCTTGGCAAAATTACTTCGCAATCGAAGGTGGTATTTAATAAATCGGCAAACCGGTTAATATATAATGATTCAAAATCCGGATTATCCATTAAAGCATTCGCAATATCGATATGACCGTTTGGATCAACGCCTCCTAATGTAAGCGGGTCGCAAGGATCTGCTGTTGGTGAATCATCCGGAATACCGGTATAATTAATATAATGTCCGAAAGTGGCATCTTCATCCCATAGCACATATCGCCAGGTTAAATTAGACCCCGACGGGTCATAACCACGCCACCAGGCTGTGTTCCAATTTAACCAGTCGGAACACACACTAAATGTGTTTAATAAAATATAATCAATGAGACTCAGC
>ERZ795044.4906-NODE-4906-length-10896-cov-5.488793_pt1 | contig 10896 bp, 10 predicted proteins | sample MGYA00375128_ERZ795044 | MGnify/ENA primary metagenome ERZ795044 (study PRJEB30173, sample SAMN05720213) | anaerobic digester metagenome | isolation source: active sludge of municipal wastewater-treating anaerobic digesters | place: USA | collected 2014-12-22 ... | reverse complement strand
AACTGTCCTATCTTTGATTTAGAAAGATGTGTGTCAAGAAATTGTGGGGGCTTACAATGATTTTATTCTGTGAACAGTTGATTTAAGTTATATAATTTAAAGCTTAAATTACAAAGTTTGATTTTTATCGGACAGTAGTGATTAATAATTATTAATGGTTGTCATAGGATGGGGCTAATGCAGTTTGCCCAATACGCAATCCGAATTCCGAAATCATTTTCATTCAATTGTTCCTCGCAGCCCAAGCTCAATAGCTTCCAATCCGCCAATCTTACCATCGTCTATATGAAACCTGAGCATGGTTCTTATTTTGTGAAAGCCATGTTTACCTGCCGCACCGGGATTCATATGCAGTAGATTGTTCTTTTTATCTGGCATCACTTTCAGGATATGTGAATGACCACAAATAAATAAGTCGGGTTTGTGTGCTATGATTTTTTTATAAGCTTCAGGGAAATAACTCCCCGGATAGCCTCCAATGTGAGTAATAAAAACATTGACTCCTTCGCAATTAAATATGAGATCTTGCGGATGTAGCATTCTAACTTTTGTTCCATCAATATTTCCAAATACTCCTTTGAATGGTTTGAAAGCAGAAAGTTCTTCAGAAACTTTTTCATCACCGAAATCACCGGCATGCCAGATCTCATCACAATCAGCAAATAGTTTAAATACTTTTGGGTCTAAATAGCCATGAGTGTCTGAAAGCAAACCGATTTTCTTCATTGATCAGGTTTGACAATTAGATCTTTTCAATTTCATTCAATTTCAACCAGCCAATCGTGCCATTGGCAATTCTAATTTTTTTCCAGCCTTCGAAGGGTTCGAGTATTTCTACCTTTGTACCCTCATGTAAGATAAACAGGTCGTTTCCTTTTTCATCTGGCGAACTTTTAACATACACTGATGATGAAATCACAATGGCTTGTTCTTCTACATGTGAAATAGAGTAGGAGCGTGCAGACATTAAATAGGTTGTGATAGCAAAAATTGTTAAAACTATTCCGGATATGAAACTGATTTTCTTTAGCCCTGTGCTATAGCTTATGACGTAAAATCCTGCTGACATAAAGACAAGCCAGATCAAGATCACAAAAACAATACTCCATGTATTCGCAGGGAATATAGTTGCCATACTTCGAATCCATCGTTTGTAAAATACTTCCGGGACATTATCAATACGGTCAACTACCTTTAATGAAGCAATTTTCAAATTAAATTCAATGTCCTCATCTTCCGGAGCAAGTTTTTTAGCTCTTTCGTAGTTGATAATTGCTCTTGGAACATTTCCTTCTTTGAAATAACTGTTGCCAAGATTGAAATAGACTTCTGTCGAAACATTGCCATCTGCTATCAATTGTTCATACAGTTTTATTGAACCTGCATAATCCTGTTTCTGATAGGCAGTATTTGCCGTGTGATATAAAGTGAGTGCATCTTTCTTTTGAGCAAATAGAGAAGTGCTCATTGCTAGAAAAAGAAAGAAATAAATTAGTTTTTTCATGTGTCTGTTTATTGAAAAAATCATTATTTGATAGATCCCTCTAGTTTGCTTATGATGTCGATACCTTTCTGATACAATGCTTCATTGCTGTCAGCTATTCCACCTGCAAATCTTGCAAATTCACAACTGTCAATTGTATCGGTGAATTGCTTTATCAGCGATTCATCAACTTTCCTGATAGCTAATTCGGATGTAACTTTTTCCTTTGAAAGATCAGAAACCGGGATCTGTAATTTATCTCCGATGAAACCCCAAAGTGCCCTGAACATTTCATCGAGAAACTTTTCTTTTTCATTTGATGACAAATATTTTTTCGCAGCACTTAATCGTTTCATTGCTGCTTTATTGGCACGTTGACTTTTTATTTGTCCTGCATTTCCTGACAATCGTTCGTTTCTTTTTCTTACTCCTAATAGAATCAAAAATAAAAGTGCAGGAGTCGTAACAAGACCATAGAATAATGCACTCCCATAGAATGGAGTAAGGGATACTTCAAAATCAGGATCATGTGTTTTAATAAATCGAATATCCTTTCCCAGCAATTGTACATCACTCCGTTGAACGCTGCCCGCTACTGTAACATTTGTGCCATCTCCTTTTGTTACTTTGAGAAGAAGATCTGGAAAATCTGTACTTACATATTGCTTTTTATCCAGATCAAAATATACAAATGAACTCACGGGAATTTTAAACTCTCCCGGACTGCGTGGAATAAGTAAATATTCAAATACTTTTGATCCTGACACACCTGCAGTAGTGGCATTGATATTCGCATTTTCTTTTGGATCGTAACTTTCAAAGTCCGGAGGAAAGGAAATCTTTGGTGATTCGATCAGTTTTATATTTCCTTTTCCTGATATCTTTATTTTAACAGTAATGGCTTCATTTGCTTTTGTTTCTTTTTTATCTAATGAAACTTCGCAAGATAATCTGCCGACAGCTCCTGAAAATTCTGAAGGTGCTCCAGCTGGCAGATCTTTTACTGTAATTCGAATCGGATCACTTTTCAGGTTTACTTTTACATCCTGAACATTATTGTTAAAAAATGGATTGTTGAAAAACGGATCATTGAAAAACTGACTGAAAGGATCATTGTTTTTTTGCTGTTGTTGTTTTTTAACTTGTACTCTTGCGATTACTTCGCCTTCCATTGGATCAACAACCAGGTTTCCTGATCGTTGAGGAAAGAGAACCACTTTCTTTATTTCTGCTACTTTATAGCTTACACCATCATAGTTTTCATTGTGAAATTCCAATTGCTGTTGCATATTGATATCCTGACTCCAGAAACCGGTAAACGATGGTAATTTACTAATTGCATAATTTAGCAATGTAACTTTTGTGTAAAGTTTATAAGATACAACTATCCCCTCACCTTGATATGAATTTGTTCTGTCAACTGACGCTTTAATGAAAACATTTTTTCCGCCACCTTCAATGGTATTGTTTTTTTCGCCGCTCTTTTGATTTTGCTGGCCTTGGCCCTGGCCTTGACCTTGACTTTGCGATTGAGCAGAAGCTTTTGTAACAGTAATGGTGAGTGGGTTGCTGAAGATCTTGGTTGATCCAACAGTAATTTCCGCAGCTCCAATTTTAAAAACGCCTTCTTTCGTAGCTTGTAAGACATAGGTGAATGAAAGAGTTTGAGATACTGAGCCGTTAATGATCTGCATTTGCTGACTCTGACTTGGACCCATTACAACAACAAAATCGGGCAATGAAGGTGCCTTAAACCCTTTGCCCGAAGCATTTAAACTATATGTAATTTGAAATTGGTCACCATTCGCAACAGTTGTTTCTGATGCTGTTGCTGTTAGTTTTTCATTTTGTGCTCGTAATGTCGGAATATATGTGAACAGGCATACGACAAAGCAAAATAGAATTGTACTTCTAAACTTGAATGGCATATGTAGGTTTTCTAATTTCATTTCAATTTTTGTTGTATGTTGCTTACCATTGCTTCTCAATAGAAACTTTAACCGGCTGCTTCATATTAATTTTTTTCTGCGTTTTTTTCTCGTCGTTATTCAAAGCTTGAAGGATCTTATCTGCATCTTCTTTTGAGATCTTATCCTTTTTCGCTTGTTCAGGGTTTTGTTGATCTTGTTTCTGTTGATCTTTTTTATCCTGTTCTTTTTGTTGTTGATCTTTCTGTTGTTGGTCTTTGTCTTTCTTCTCCTGATCCTGTTTTTTTTGCTGATCCTTATTGTCTTTGTTATCTTTATTGTCCTTGTTTTTGTCGTCTTTGTTTTGCTGCTGCTGTTGCTGTTGAAGTCTTGACTGTGCGTAAGCCAAATTATACCGAGTATCGTTATCTTTCGGATTGGCTTTTAGTGCATTCTTGTATGCTTGTATACTTTCCGGGTATTTTTCTTCTTTCATAAAGGCATTTCCCAGGTTGTGGTAAGTTTTAGAAATTTCTTCCGGACTCAACGATTTTAATGCACCTACACCTTCATATTGTTTTGCAGCTTCTTCATACTTGCCTTGTTTGAAGTAGGCATTTCCAAGATTGTAACTTCCTTCTTTAACGTTTTTTCCGGCAGTTATGGTTTTACGATAATTTACTTCTGCATCTGAATATTTTTTATTGTCATATTGTTGATTTCCTTTTTTTATCAGGTCGTAACTGCTTTGAGCAAGTATATGACCCGTAAATGAAAGAAGCATCATTAAAATGCAAAGGGATAAATGACAGATATATTTTATTGCTTGATTTTTCATTGATCTATTTTTTTTCATTGAATAAATCCATTTGTTGAATGATCTTGCTTCTTTTATTGGTGATCGTAAATTCTAAGAGTAGGAGTAGTAGGCCCGCTGCAAGAAAATACTGGAATCGGTCTTCGTAATCTGTAAATTGTTTTGAGCCGAAACTTTTCTTGTCCATTTTGCTGATCTGAGCTAAAATAGTCGATAAACCGTCATCACTATTCGATGCTTGAATAAACTGGCCTTTTCCTTCACTGGCAATTTGCTCTAAAGTTAATGTTTCCAATTTTGTGATAACAGTATTTCCTGCTTTATCTTTCAAAAAGTCTGTTTGATATCCATTCCTTGATATCGGAATTGGAGCTCCATCGGGTGAACCCATTCCGATAGTATGTATCACTACTCCCGTTGCATGAGCTTTTTTTGCAGCTTCGACTGCATCGTCTTCGTGATTTTCACCATCGGTGATAATAATGAGAGCTTTGTGTTTGTTATCATTTCCTACAAATGATTCTGTAGCAAGATCAATGGCGCAACCAACACACGTTCCTTGTGTTGGAATCAAGTCTGTGTCAATTGTAGAAAGGAACAATTTTGCTGCAGCATAATCTGATGTAATTGGTAATTGAACATAAGCCTGTCCTGCAAAAACGACCATGCCTATTCTGTCGTTTTCCAATTTGTCAATAAGTCTGCTGATAGCTTGTTTTGATCGCTCCAAACGGCTGGGCTTTATATCCTGCGCTTTCATGGAGTTAGAAATATCCAGGGCAATGATAATGTCAACGCCTTCTCTTTTCACTTCTTCGAGTCTGGTGCCGATCTGTGGATTAGCACAGGCGATAATGACTAATGAAATCCCAAGTAAGTTCAATACCAATTTTGTTACCGGTTTGGTTTTTGAAACATTTGGAGCTAATCTTTCAACAAGTGCAAGATCACCAAATTGTTTTCTTACTTTGGTCTTCCATCTTAAATGATAGAAATACACAAGAAGTATCAGTGGCAAGACTGCCAAAGCATACAGATATTCCGGATGTGCAAATCGAAACATATTATGGCAGTTTTTTAAATAGTGTGTATCTGAAAATTATATCCATCAGCAAAAAAAGCAATGCGGCTATTGCGAATGGATAAAATTCTTCAGTATAATTATGAAATTCTTTCACATCGATCTTCGTTTTTTCTAACTTGTCGATTTCTGTGTAGATCTCTTTTAATTTTGATGTATTCGTTGCGCGAAAATATTTTCCGTCAGTTTCATCAGCAATTTTTTTAAGTACAGGCTCATCGATTTGAACTTCTACATTCTGATATTGTATTCCAAATGGTGTTTTAAACGGATAAGGTGCCATTCCTCTTGTTCCTACACCAATTGTATAAACTCTGATACCGAAAGTCTTGGCGATTTCTCCTGCTGTCTCCGGAGCAATAGCGCCAACATTGTTAACTCCATCTGTCAATAGAATAATTACTTTGCTTTTTGCTTTGCTGTTTCTGATCCTGTTAACAGCAGTACCTAGTCCTTCACCAATGGCTGTCCCGTCGGCAAGCATTCCCGATTGTATTCCGGCAAAGAGATTTTTCAGTACGGAATGATCTGTCGTCAACGGACATTGAGTAAAACTTTCGCCACCAAACACTACCAGGCCAATTCTGTCATTCGGACGACTATCAATAAATTCTTCTGCAACATTCTTCGCTGCTTCGATCCTGTTCGGTTTCAGATCTTCTGCCAGCATGCTGGATGAAATATCCAATGCCATCATAATATCAATTCCTTCTGTGCGGATATCTTGGCCACTCATACTGGATTGAGGACGAGCTAAAGCTATAATTGCCGCACTGAAAGCAAGTAGTTTAAATACAAATGGAAGGTAGTGGAAGCGTTGACGAAAAGTTGGACGCATTCCATTGAAATTCTCAAAACCGGAAAATTGAATTTGAGTTCGCTTCTTGCTAAAATACAAAATGTAAAAAGCGATCATTGCCGGAATTAACAGGAATAACAAGAAGAAATATGGATTTGCAAATTTTATATTATCCATTACGATTTCTCCTCCTTTCCGACAACTGTTTCTTCCTTACTTGTTACCTGAGGTATAGTGGAATTTATAAAATCATATGCATTTGCAATTGACTGTTCATTCTCAGGTGCTATTGGTTCAACTTTTGCAAATTTTACCATGTCAGCCAATTGAAGCAGGTATTTTAATTTTTCTTTTTGTGTTTCATGAATAATATTATTTCCAAAAAGTTTTAAAGTTTCATCGGTGGTTTGTTCCATTGCACGAATATCAAAACGCTCTTCAATGTATCCACGAACGGTATCGGAAACAGAAATATGGTATTTCTTCGCAAAACCATTCTGCCATAGCTTCTGCTCTTCAATTTCTTTGAGCATTTTTAAAGCACGTGTATGGGCAGGTGTTTTTGGTTTTGGTGGTGCAACTACAATTACTTTTTTTCTATTTGAATAACGATATGCAACATAGATCAATCCGGCAAGAAGAAGCAAAGAACCAATAATGTATGGAAGTTTCTCTCTCCATGGATAAGGTACACTCATTAACGGTTTAATGTCTTTGATTTCTTTTGTTGTATCAACTGGTATCGTTCTTATACCCATTAATAATGCTTCCGTTGTTATAGTATCCGAAGTAGAATTTTTGATGTCTCTTACTAGAAATGGAAAGGGTGGAAGCACAAAAAATCCGGAGTCAAATGCAGTTACAGCAAATTGTTGTCGTAATACAGGTGGATTAGAATTTGGAACCGTGTCAATTTTCCCACGCTTTACAATTTCAAAATGGTTGAATGTGTCCGGTAGTACAGGAAATATTATTTCCATATTCGGGCGAGCAATAGCATTTAACTCCAAATTGAATTGCTCACCGATTCTAATCTGATTGGTGTCAACTTTTGAACTCACTACAGACTCAGCACTTGCAGCCACTGAACCATATGGTTGACTGAATACAAATACTGCAATTATAAAAAATGATTTAATTACTTTCTCGAGCATAATCTGACTTACTATTTTCCTAATCGTCCTCTTTTCTTGAATAAATACATCAATGGTTGAACGTATGATTGATCTGTTCTGACCTTTGCACGGTCAACTCCACTTTTTGCAAAAACTTCTGTTAGCTTTTTATCATTCATTTCCCAGTTCTTCTTATACAAAGCACGGACTTTTGCGTCAGACGTGTCGACAATCAGTCGGTGTCCTGTTTCAGAATCTTGTAATTCCAGCAGTCCCAAGTCAGGTAATTCTGTTTCGCGCTTATCGAAGATCTGTAAGGCAACTATATCGTGTTTCTTATTGGCTAATCTTAAAGCATCATCAAATTTAGAATCACGGAAATCGGAGATCACAAAACAAATGCACTTCTTTTTGATAACATTTACCATGTATCTTAATGCATCAGAAATGTTTGTTCTGGTATGAAGTGGTTTGAATTCAATCAGCTCTCTGATAATTCTGAGAATATGCGACTTTCCTTTTTTCGGAGGGATAAATTTTTCAATTACATCACTGAAAAAGATTATTCCAATTTTATCATTATTCTGAATTGCAGAAAATGAAAGCACAGCACATAATTCAGTGATCAGATCTTTTTTAAATTGATTATGTGTTCCGAAAGATTCTGAGCCACTGACATCCACAACAAGCATAACCGTCAATTCACGTTCTTCTTCAAATACTTTTACATAAGGATGTCCAAAACGAGCAGTAACATTCCAATCGATCATTCGAATATCATCACCCGCTGTATATTCACGAACCTCACTGAATGCCATTCCACGCCCTTTAAAGGCGCTATGGTATTCACCGGAAAAGATCTGATTGGATAATCCTCTCGTTTTGATCTCGATCTTTCTGACTTTCTTTAAGAGTTCGGTTGTTTCCACCTGTCAACTTTCTATTTTCGAATTACTAATTACTAATTACTAATTTCTAATTACTAATTATTAGGGGACTTCTACAGCATTTAAAATTTCATTGATGATCGTTTCACTGGTCACATTTTCCGCTTCAGCTTCATAGGTTACTCCAACACGATGACGCATAACATCATGACAGATTGCTCTTACGTCTTCAGGAATTACATACCCACGACGTTTGATGAAAGCATACGCTTTTGCTGCAAGGGCAAGATTGATACTGGCACGAGGTGAGCCACCATAACTAATGAGTTGTTTTAAACTTCCCAGATTATAATCTTGTGGTGAACGTGATGCAAAAACAATATCAACGATATATTTTTCGATCTTTTCATCCATGTACACTTCACGAACAACACCACGTGCTTTTGTGATCTCTTCAACATTTACAATTGGAACCGTCTTTGGAAAGTCATTGCTGATATTCTGACGAATGATCAATTTTTCTTCCTCTTTCGTTGGATAACCAATTACGATCTTTAGCATGAAACGATCCACTTGTGCTTCAGGAAGCGGATATGTTCCTTCTTGTTCTATTGGATTTTGTGTTGCTAATACTAAAAACGGATCATCCAATTTGAAAGTATTGTCGCCAATAGTAACTTGTCGTTCTTGCATGGCTTCAAGTAAAGCACTTTGTACTTTCGCAGGAGCACGGTTGATCTCATCTGCTAGAATAAAGTTTGCGAAGATGGGGCCTTTTCGAACATTGAAAGTTTCTTGTTTTTGATTATAGATCATCGTTCCGATCAAATCGGCCGGTAATAGATCCGGTGTAAACTGGATACGACTGAATTTTGCATGTATAGCAGACGAAAGTGATTTGATCGCAAGTGTTTTTGCTAAACCGGGTACACCTTCAAGAAGGATGTGGCCATTCGCTAACATTCCAATCATTAATCTTTCTGTCATGTATTTCTGACCTACAATGACTTTTCCAAGTTCCATCATCAGTAGATCAACAAATGCTGATTCGCGATGAATTTTTTCGTTGATTTCTTTAATATCCATAATCCTGATATTTGATTAATTTATTTCGTTATAAGATAAAATGCATTTTGTAAGCGCTGCAATTTTATTAAAATTTCAGTGAATGATGTATGAATCGGCTCGTTAAAAACTGTTAATAAATCGCCTTGGATCTAACGTTATCAGCTCAACCTCTTTCCATAATTATTCAGAGAGATCAATAAAATTGATATTGCCAACCCCGGAAAGAGAACGAGCCACCAGGCCATAAAATTCTCTTTCGCTGCGAACATTAATGTTCCCCATGTTACTGTGCCTGCCGGAAGCCCGATTCCAAGGAATGAAAGCCCGGTTTCCGTCATAATTGCGGATGCAACACCGAAAATGAGAACTGTAATTATTACCGGTGTAATGTTGGGTAAGATATGCTTAAATAGGATAGCTTTTATTCCTAATCCAATCGACTTTTCAGCATTGATAAAATCTACTTCTCTGAGTTTGAGTAGTTCTGCTCTTGTAATCCTTGCAATATCTGTCCATGAGGTCAATCCAATGATCAGTACCAGCGTGCTAACGGAAGGCTTAGTGATTGCAGCAATAGTGAGGATCATTACCATTCTCGGCAACGATAAAAATATTTCAATAATTCTCATGATAATAAAATCGATTGGAATCGAAATTTTCCGAGTAAAATAATTTCTTGTGCGAAATTTAGTTTTCATCAAAAGTGGCCAAAGAAGGATAAATGCAAATAATATAACTGAAAGGGTTAGTCTGAGTAATCCACTAATAATTGAATTTGAAAAACATGCTGTAATAGCGCCGGATTGAATTGTGAAAGAATAATACCAGGCAGGAACCAACATCAAAATGAAATAAAAAACCGTGATTCTAGAAACTTTGAATTTGTAGTCGCCAAGAAAACCGGCCAGACCACCGATAAGTACTCCGAAAATTCCTGCAATAAACATCGACGCAAATCCTATCCAAACAGAAATACGTGTGCCCTGGATCAATCCTGCTAAAACATCTTCACCACTTCTGGTCGTTCCAAGAAAATGTCGTTTTGAAAAAGGTAATTCTTTTCTATCTCCATTGGTGTCGATAAAATACTGTTTTGCAAAAGGAGATACATAGTTTCCATTCTCAAGATCCGAATGACCGGCCGACCAAGACACTGGAGCATAGAGTATGAACTCTGAAGCAATATTTTTCCAGTCGATTGATTCTGTTCTTTCATTTGTTGTTAAACCTTCAGAGTCTTTTATAGGAAAATATGCGTTAGATGTAAAGGCAGGAAAAAATAATTCTCCATTATATTTTATGATCAAAGGTTTTTCATTCGCTAAAACAGGCGATAAGAGGGCGATGAGGATATAAATTTTCAGTACTGCCGGAACATCTTTCAGATTCAGAGATTTATAAAAAGTTTGGATCCCTTTTTTCATTGCTCAGTATTTTGAAATGAAATTCGTGGGTCTGCAATTGCATAAAGAATGTCACTCAACAGGAATCCTACCATGGTAATCATTCCCGTGAATAGAAAGATCGTTATCACAACGGGATAATCCTGTGAACCTATACTTTGAAAGATCGTCAATCCCATTCCCGGAATGTTGAAAATTGTCTCAAACACTACTGAGCCACCAATTGCATAAGGGAAAACATGACTGAAAATTGTGATCAATGGAAGAAGTGCATTTGGCAGTGCATGTTTATACAAAATTCCTTTGTCGTTAAGCCCTTTTGCTCTTGCTGTTCGG
>ERZ795044.4905-NODE-4905-length-10897-cov-15.636137_pt1 | contig 10897 bp, 9 predicted proteins | sample MGYA00375128_ERZ795044 | MGnify/ENA primary metagenome ERZ795044 (study PRJEB30173, sample SAMN05720213) | anaerobic digester metagenome | isolation source: active sludge of municipal wastewater-treating anaerobic digesters | place: USA | collected 2014-12-22 ... | reverse complement strand
CTGCCGGAATTTGACGAATTACCCGAAAGTCTTCGAACTCGGCTGACCCATGGTAAGCGGTCCCTCAACATAGGGGCGGCTCTCTTTTCCCGTTTCACGTTTTACGTCTCACGCCTCACGATGTTATGCGCCTGACCTTTACCATCCAGCGTTTTAATCCCGAAACCGATCAACAGCCCCACCGGGAAGACTATCGCCTCGACATCGGTCGCGGCATGACCGTGCTCGAGGCCCTGATCCGCATCAAGAACGAACTCGACGGCCGGTTGGCGCTGCGTTATTCCTGTCGCTCGGCCATTTGCGGCTCCTGCGCCATGCAGATCAACGGCACGGAAAAGCTCGCCTGCCGGACCTCCATTCGCAAAGAACTCGAACGCCACGGCAGAATCTCGATCGAGCCCTTGCCCAACCTCCCGGTCATCAAAGACCTGGTGGTCGATATGTCGCCGTTCTGGGAGAAGATCCGGGCCGTCACGCCCTGGCTGACGCCCGAGACCCATCCCACCAAACGATACGGGTCATCCGGACAACTTCGGCTGCTGCCGGAGTCGTACCAGTTTCATAACGTAGACGCCTGTATCATGTGCGGAGCCTGTGTGGCCGCCTGCACGTCGCATGAAGTCTCACGGGGTTTTCTCGGCCCGGCGGCGCTCGCGAAGTCCGCGCGATTCGTCGCAGACCCGCGCGAACCGGCCGGGGCGAAACAGGCCAGACTCACCGCGCTCCAGGAGTCTAATGGCATCTGGGACTGCACCCGCTGCAACATGTGCGTGCAAGTCTGCCCGAAGGATGTCCAGCCGATGGAGGCGATCATTCGATTGCGTCGCTCGTCCCTCCGGCATGGATTGACCTCAGCCGAAGGCGCTCGTCACATCACCGGCTTCGTCGACCTGGTCCGCCACGAGGGCCGTTTGAATGAAGCGTTGATGCCGCTGAAAGTCCTTGGGTTCAATCTTCGACGCGTGCTCGATGTCATGCCGCTCGGCGTGCGTATGTGGCTCAAAGGAAAGGTACCGTTGCCGTTCGGCCACACCATTCCTGGCATCGAACAGGTCCGGGCCATCTTTGCCGCCGCGCGCCGTCGGGCTCCTCGCGTCTGACGCCCATGCCGGGCTCCTTCCGATTCCTCGACGACATCGCGCTGGCCGATATGGCATTCGATGCCGAGGGAGAGTCCTTGTCGGCCCTCTTCGAGGCCGCGACGCAAGCTCTCATCGAAAGCCTGGCCGATCCTGTCACCATCGCCGAAACGTGGAGGCACAGCCTGGACATGGAAGAAGCGGACATCGAGACGCTCCTGTTCGAATGGCTGGGACGGCTCGTCTATTTGAAAGATGCGCAGGGCGTGGTCTTCCATCGGGCGACATTGTCGCTGAATCAGAATGATGCCCACACAGCCTGGCACCTCCATGCCGAACTGACCGGTGCACCGGTCGATCCCGCGACGCAGGACCTGCGCTCAGACGTCAAAGGCGTCACCAAACATCTGTATGCGGTCACACAAGAAGGGACGAGCTGGAAGGCCAGGGTGGTGCTGGACGTATGAAACACCCCTTCGCGCAGAATCACCTTCATTCAATACAAGGATGCTCAAAAAGGATCGCCAACTAGGCCGCAGGACGCGAAGGCCCCGAGGCGTACTCAGCGTACGTCGAGGGGATTAAGTGCCCGAGCACGACGTTGGAGGCCTTTTTCAGCATCCGGCTGGACGTATGAAACTGAACACCGATATGCAGGTCGTCAAGATCAACGACTACCTCTGGGAAATTCCGCCCTCTGAAAAGCCGGGCATGCTGGTCCCGGCTCGCATCTACGCCAGCGCGGCGATCCTCGGTGCGATGGATAGGGGCGTCTTCGATCAGGTCACCAACGTGGCCTGTCTCCCCGGTATCCATCGTTATGCCCTCTGTATGCCCGATGGACATTGGGGGTACGGCTTTCCCATCGGCGGTGTGGCCGCATTCAATCCTGAGGATGGAGTCATCTCACCCGGCGGCGTCGGCTACGATATCAACTGCGGGATGCGGCTGATCCGTACCGACTTGTCGCTCTCCGAGGTGCAACCGAAACTGGAACTGCTGATGACGGAACTCTTCCGGCGCGTCCCGGCCGGTGTCGGATCGCGCGGCTTCGTGAATCTTTCCCGGCATGACTTTCGCGACGTTATGCGGCAGGGAGCCGGCTGGTGCATCTCCAAAGGATATGGCTGGGAGGAGGACCTCGAACGCATCGAGGAACGCGGTTGTCTGGAGGGCGCAGACCCCACCCATGTGACGGACTACGCCATCGAACGCGGCATCAACCAACTCGGCACCCTGGGATCCGGCAACCACTACCTGGAAATACAGGTGCTCTCCGACAAAGGGATCTACGATCGTGCGACCGCCGCGGCCATGGGGTTGACCGGTCGCGATCAGGTTGTCGTGATGGTCCATTGCGGTTCGCGCGGATTCGGCCACCAAGTGGCGAGTGACTACCTCAAGGTGTTCGAGAAAGCCATGCGCCGGTACGGGATCTCCGTCAAAGATCAGCAACTCGCCTGTGCGCCGTTTCGCTCACCGGAAGGACAGGACTATTTCGGCGCGATGAACTGCGCGGCCAACACCGCGTTCGCCAACCGGCAAGTCATCACGCATCAGATTCGCGAGGCCTTCGAAGCGGTGTTCGGAGAAAGCGCCCGGCGCCTGGGCATGCAGCTGATCTACGATGTGGCGCATAACATCGCCAAGGTGGAACGCTACCGGGACGGGGAGTGGCTCGTGCACCGGAAAGGCGCCACGCGGGCATTCGGACCCGGGAGCCCTGAACTCCCGGCCTGTTATCGAGGGATCGGCCAGCCGGTCATCTGCGGCGGCTCCATGGAGACCGGCTCGTATCTTCTCGTCGGCACGGATCGGGCGATGCAGGAGACGTTCGGCTCGACCATGCACGGGTCCGGCCGGACCATGTCGCGCGCGCAGGCGAAACGCACGGTGCGCGGCGAGCAGCTCATGCGCGACATGAAACAGCACGGCATTCTGGTCAAAGCCGTATCCATGTCGGGTCTGGCTGAAGAAGCCGGGTTCGCGTACAAGAACATTTCCGATGTCGTCGAGACGGTGGATCACGCGGGAATCACAAAAAAAGTAGCGGAACTCAAACCAATCGGCAATATAAAGGGCTAGCCTTGTACCAGCGCTAGCCGATCATGGACCAACGCCACCATCCTCGTTTTTCAGTTCACTTTCGCAGTTCCTTCAGTTCGGTCAACCGCGTCGGCGGGGAGGGCAATGTCGTCGATCTGTCCCTGCGCGGTTGCGGGATCCTGAGCGCGACAGCCGTGCATCCAGGCACCACTCTTGAACTTCGCATCCAGCCCGCCGGTGATGCCGCCGCTCTGACCATTCAGCAAGCCGTGGTACGCTGGTGCCGCGACGGCCGCATCGGCATCGAATTCGTGTCCCTGCAACCGGACGAATGGACTCGCCTCCAAGGCATTGTCAAAGAACTCACGCGCCAACCCTATGAACGGGCCAACGACCGGCAAGACGGTCCCGGCACGTCACGACCCTGACCGAGGAGGATACAGCATGGCTCACGCGTCCCGATTGCCTCGCACCTGGCTTCCGGCGGTGTTCATCAGCGTGATCGTCTCCGCCTGCTGCGCGGCGGCGCTCTATGTGCTCCTGGCTCAGCACGATCGTTCGCTCGTCTCACAGCGCAATGCGGCGGCCATCATGGCGGCCGAGCAGAGCGCACGTGCCATGGCGCGAACCGTGGCCTGGTTCAGTGAGTCGCTCCCCGGCGAGAGTCTGGGCACCGTTCAACAGACCCTGGAACAACATGCCAGACAGGCCAATCTGCTCGATGCCGCCGTCATCACAACGGACAACATGATCGTGGCCGCCAGTAATCCGGCCATCATCGGCAGCCCGATGCAGGATGGCGCATGGCCGGCTGCACGCAACAGTCAGAGCAGTTCCATCACTCACGGGGTAGACAAGGGGAGGCCGGTCATGATCGTGATCGAGCCCTTCCGCCAGGACAACCGTATCGCAGGATGGATCAGACTGGTTGTCGCAACCCCGCCGGAGGCCGCAGCCCTTCGTTCGGAGGATGATCTGGGGCGGGACGTGGCCCTGGTCATCGGACCGCTGCTCCTCGTGATGGTCATCCTCTTGACCCTGACCATGCGAGGACTCATGAGCCGGGTTCGCGCACTCTTGGCCGGCATCCTCATGGAAGCCGGGGAACAGCGCTTCGTCCCGGCCGGGAATCCCGTCGAGACACCGGAGAGGGGTTGATTCACCGGCACGGACATTCCCGCCGTCGGCTTTGAATCCACCAGATTTCCACTTAGGGATGGGAGCGGCCTGCGCTGCTCAACAAGTGCTAATTATGTAGCGCTTATTCAGAAGTTTGATACTCTCACACGAGAGCGAAACAGGCAGGCCTGTCAGAGGCACCCGAGGCATTCTCGCCCCGGGAACCCATGCGCCCGCGCTATAACCACCTGTGCCTGAAGACCATACGATGACTCAAACCCGTCCCACGATCCTGATCGCCGACGACGACCCGCTCTCACGGCTCTTTGTTCGGAACGCATTGGAACCGGCCGGCATGACCGTGGCCGAGGCCACCGGAGGGCAGGACGCGCTGGTGAAATTCGAGGCACTGGCGCCTGATCTGGTCGTCCTGGATATTATGATGCCGGACATGGACGGGTATCTGACCTGTTCCCGGCTTCGTACGCTTCCGCGCGGCAAACGCGTCCCGATTTTGATCCTCACGGGATTGGATGACGCGAATTCCATCGCGCAGGCCTATCAGCACGGCGCTACGGATTTCATCACCAAACCGGTCAACGCCACGATTCTCTGCCACCATGTCCGGTACATGCTCAGAACCAACAACGTGCTGCACGCGCTCATCCGAAGCGAATCGCGGCTGGAATTGGCCCAGCGGATCGCCCGGATCGGCAACTGGGACTGGAATCCCAAGACCAATCGTTTGAGCATGTCCAATGAATTATGCCGCCTGCTGGGCGTGCGTCCGCAGGATTTCGGCGGCACCTTCGAGGCCTTCCTGAATCTGATTCACCCCGACGACCGACCGGTCGTGACCGGCGCGCTGGAGCGATTGGTCTCGCAGCACACGCCATGCGATATCGACCACCGCGTCGTGTTGCCGAACGGGACCGACTTCATCATTCATCTCCAGGCCGAAGGGGTGCGCGAAGAAGAGACGGACGAGCTGACGGTCATCGGGACCGCCCAGGACATCACCGAACGCAAACAGGCTGAACGGGCCATCCATCAACTTGCATACTACGACAGCCTGACGGGCCTGGCCAACCGTGTGTTGTTCAAAGATCGCCTCTCCAACGCCCTGTCCTATGCCGAACGCTACCATCAGCATCTGGCCACCCTGTTTATCGACTTGGATCGGTTCAAGGTGATCAACGATACACTGGGGCACACGGTGGGAGACCGCTTGCTGACACATGTGGCCGAACGGTTGAGTGAGTCGGTTCGTCAGAGCGACTCGGTCGGCCGGCATGCCGACCACGAACCGACGCATGCCCTCGCGCGACTCGGCGGCGATGAGTTCACCATTTTGCTCACGGCCTTGCCGACGCCGGAAGACGCAGGCCGGGTGGCCCGTCGGATACTGGAGGCATTGGCGCACCCCCTCAGCATCGACGGGCATGAAATTTTTATTTCCGCGAGCATCGGCATTTCGATCTTTCCCTCGGACGGCGCCACCGTGGAAGCGCTGCTCAAGAACGCCGACACCGCGATGTACCACGCGAAAGAGCAGGGGCGGAACAACTGCCAGTTTTATTCGTCCGGCTTGAACGCCGCCGCGGCCGAACGCCTCGACCTGGAGAACGAACTCCGCCGCGCCTTGGAACGGGAAGAGTTTGTCGTCTTCTATCAGCCGAAGCTGAACATCCATTCACGCAAGATACTGGGCGCGGAAGCGCTCGTCCGTTGGAAACATCCCAAACGCGGCCTGGTGCCGCCGGGAGTCTTCTTGAATGCGGCCATCGACACGGGCCTCATCCGCCCGATGGACGAATGGGTGCTTCGCGAAGCCTGCCGCCAGGTGAAAGCCTGGGAAACGGCCGGCCTGCCGCCCATCACCGTGTCGGCCAACGTGTCCAATTCCCTGTTTCATGGACGGACGCTGCCCGCCACGGTAGCCGATGCGCTTCGGGACTCCGGGCTGAATCCATCGCAACTGGAGCTGGAATTGACCGAGTCCATCGCCATGCGGGACGTCGAGGCGTCGGTCACCATGCTGGAAGGCCTCCGCACCATGGGCGTCCGTCTCTCCATCGACGACTTCGGCACCGGTTATTCGTCGCTCAGTTATCTTCAGCGTTTTCCCCTGAGCCGATTGAAGATCGATCAATCGTTTGTCCGCGATCTGCTCACGAACGAAAACAACGTGAAGATCACCCGGGCGATCATCGCGATGGCGCACAGTCTGAATCTCTCGGTCTTGGCCGAAGGAGTGGAAACAGAAGGCCAGTTGGCACGGTTACGGGAAGAAGGATGCGACGAGGTGCAAGGCTACCTGTTCAGCCGGCCTGTCTGCGCGGAAGATTTTGAGAAGTTACTCAGGGGCGATGCCGATGCCCGTACAGCAGCGTGATATTGATACGCCGGTTGGTGAACCCTTCCTTGAAGGCAATGTCATCGGTTTCGTGGAACAGATCTGAGTTGAACACAACCGCCCGGTTCGCCCGATACGGAATCTTGATTTCCTTCGCCCCCTGCGCGTTCAGCCACTCGTAAATCTTACCTCGGGCCTTGTCGCTATTGTACGTCTTGAAATCCCAATCCCTGGGCGCTTCCTTATCCCACACCACCAATCCACCACTGTCAGGATTCAGGTTCGCCTCATCCGGCGTGATCCAGAAATTGACGTTGACCGCCGCGGCATCGGCGTGAATGTTCAAGCCGCGCCTGGCGCTGTCGTGCTTGAATGCCCAGGCCTGCGTCAGGCGATGCGTCCCGAAAATGCGGGGAAACCGGCGGCGTAACTCCTCGGCAATTTGAAGCAGCAGGGGAGAGGCGAATCCATCACCGAGGAAGGCCCCGATATAGCCGTTCTCGTAGTCCTTCTTCCAGATCGTGGACGCCCAGCAGAACCGTCTCAACCGTTGCAACGCTTCGTCCGCCAACAACCCGTCGATGTACGTCACCTCCGGATTCGTCGCCAGATAGCGGGCCTCCACGGCTGCGCTGTCCAGATCCGCAGCCAGCGCCCCTCCCTCGATCGCCTCGCAAGGAGCGATATGGATCAGCCGGTTATACGAGGCCGCAATGGGCTGCATGTCGGCAGGCGACAGCGGCACGCGATTTGAGGATCCGGTCGCACCGGTCGCCGAGTGTTCCAATTTTTCGCACAGTCGAGTGAGGGCCTCGTGATAGGGGTTCCACTCATCGCCCAACAGCCCGCTCTCTCGAAGATACTCTAGCTGCTCGGCATCATGCTTGAGCCGGGAGCGAAAGACGGTCGTCTCTGCCACAGGGCGGCCGTGCGCATGTTTGGCTTGCGCGGTTTCGGCAAAACAGCGCAGCGCCCGCGGTATATCCTCCCGCCAGATCCAGGCAATACCGAGGTTGTAGAGCGCGGTTCCATAACCGGGAACGATCTGAAGCGCGCGTTCGAAGCAGCGAATGGCATCGTCCAACCGACCCTGTTCCAGGAGCACCAGGCCGAGATTGTTCTGTGCCTCCGCATGAGTCGGCTTCAAGGCGATGGCACGCCGATACGACTCCGCGGCTTCATCCAACCGCCCCTGTTCTTTCAGCACGACGCCGAGATTGTTGTGCGCCTCGGCATGATCGGGGTTGAGCGTCAGGACCTGCTCATAGGCGGCTTGCGCGTCTGAAAGACGTCCCAGTTCTTTGTAGGCGTTCCCGAGATTGGTGCGGGCTTCGATGTAGCGGGGATTCCAGTGGATGGCCTGGCCATAGGCCTCGACCGCGTCCGTCGTGCGTCCTGCGCGTTGCAGCACGACGCCGTGATTGAACCAGTAGATCGGATTACGCGGACCTGCGGCACAAGCTTTCGCCAGCCAACCGAGCGCGTCTTTCAGATTGCCGCGCCGGTAGGTCAGGAGGCCTAAGCCATGAAGTGCGTCCGGCTGTGTCGGTGCGCGCTCGAGCAGAGACCGGTAGCCCCGTTCCGCTTCATCCAGACGTCCGGCCTGATGATGCAGCTGCGCCTCGCGCAGGAGCGCCGCCGGGGCATCGGCACCTCCGGCCTGCTTCCCATGCAATTTTTCATCGCGGCGGCGCTCATTGCGATTCACGACGATCCCTCCTGCGGCGACCTTACGGGTCGCCCCGGAGAGTAGCGCACATAGGGCATGGGGGTCAAAGAGGGAGAAGACGGCAGGGGGCGGGAGATTAGGCCGCTTGAGTGGTGCTCTGACGCTTGCGGCGTTGGCCCAGAATATCGAGCGCGGCCACGCGATACCCTTCGGCAAACGTGGGAAAGCTGAAAATGGAATCGATGAACCGGTCGATGGTCGCCCCGTCCTGCAAGGCCATCTGTCCGAGGTGAATCAATTCGGTCGCATGCTCGCCGACGATCTGCACGCCGAGCAACCGTTCACCGGAGGGGTCGGCAATCAGCTTCAGGAGTCCGTCGCAGGAACCCGTGATCTGCCCCTTGGCGATTTCCGTAAACCGCGCGCGCCCCACGAGCGGGCCACGGTACCGGGCTGCAGCCTGTTCCTCATCGAGTCCGATGGAGGCGATTTCCGGAATGGTATAGATTCCGATCGGCACCTGATTGAGCGAGTCGCCGACTGGAAGGCCCAAGGCGTGACTGACCGCCCGACGACCATCCTCCATCGCTTGTGAGGCCAAGGCCGGGGGACGACCCAACATGTCGCCGGCGGCAAAAATATGCGGGACGGGGGTTTGCCCGTATTCGTTGACGGGGATCCGGCCCTTCTCGTCCAGGGTAAGCCCGGCCGCCTCAAGATTCAATTCTTCGATGTTCGGTTGACGCCCCAGCGCGACCAGCATCTTTTCGCTCTTGACCGCCATGCCGTTCGCCAGCCTGGCGACGACGGAGGACACGCCGTCCCACACCACTTCCTTGACGGTCTGTCCCACGTAAAACCGGCCGCCTTGCCGTTCGATGCTGCGCTGAAACACCTCGACGATTTCCGCGTCCATGAACGACAGGGGGCGCTGGGCCCTGTCGATGAGTGTCACTTCGACACCCAGCAGCGCAAACGTCGAGGCATATTCGCAGGCAATGACTCCTCCGCCCAAGACCGTCAACGAGCGGGGCAGGTAGATCATCGACAGGATCGAATCGCTGTCCAGCACATGTTCGTGATCGACAGGAATTTCAGGAATCGAACGCGGCCGGGACCCCGTGGCCAGCACGATCGTGTCGGCTCGCAGGGCCTGGCAGGCGCCGTCGATGGTCTCCAATTCCACTTCATGCGGCGAGAGAAATCGCGCGCGTCCGTGTCGATAGGTCACGCTGTTGCGGGTGAGTTGGTCGGCCATGTAACACTCGTGCGCCTTCACCACCTCATCCAGGCGGTGCAGCAGCACGGCCATGGGCACATCGAGCCGCAGCCGTCCTTCGAACACTTCACTCGACCGTTTGAGACGCTCGAACTGCAATGCCGTCTCGCGCAGCGTCTTACTGGGAATCGTGCCCCGGTACACACAGTTGCCGCCGATGCCTTGTTCCTGTTCGATCAGGACGACTTTCTTGCCGGCCTTGGCGCCTTGAATGGCGGCCTTCTGGCCGGCCGGACCGCTCCCCACCACCACGATGTCATAGGCATTGGGGGGCATCACAACGGCATCGCCTCCACGACGGCTTGCACCTTGTCTTTCAAGGCCAGCAGCGCATCGATATCTTTGGGATAGAGGTTCAGATCGGCAAAGACCGCATGCTCACGGACCATCGCCTCATCGAATGCGACGGGATCGAGAAAATGGTTGGCCAATCGCCCGGCCAGACAAGTTGTCATGCACTCCTGCTTGGCCGTCTTGGCATACTGGTAATCGCTGTGAAAGCCGATCGATTCCACGACAGGCGGCGGGAGCCCCCAGTCTTCGGCGACGAGCAAGCCCACCTGGATGTAGTAGCCTTCCAGCAGTTGATGCAACAACTCCTGCGTCAAGGTGAGATTCTGCTCCTTGGCCAACGCGACCAGCGTCTGCAACACCACCGGTTTGCCGATCCCGTGCAGGAGCCCGCAGAGATAGGCGCTTTCAACGTTGAACCGGCGGACGCGGGCAATTTCTTTGGCGTAGGCGCCGCTTGCCAGTGAATACTGCCAGAGGCGCTTGACTTCATCATCCCACCCCGGCACCTTGAAGGCACTGCCTTTGATGGAGGCGGAGAACGCCAATTCCGACATCAAGTTCATGCCCAGCATCGAGACGGCATGTTGTAACGACACCACAGGATTGCGGGTCATGTAAGCCGGAGAGTTGGCAATCCGGATGACATGGGCGGCGAGGGCCTGGTCCTGATGAATGAGCGCGGCAAGCTTGGCCGCCTCCGCATCCGGATCGTAGACCATACTCAAAATTCTGGAGGCTACTTGAGGCAAGAGAGGGAGTTCGATCGCTCCCTTCCGGATTCGCTCGATCAGATGCTGTTCCAACGCGTCCGTAGAGGCCGCGTCCGTCGCTTTGGGAAGTTCAGCGCTCATAGGGCTTACACCACACGTCAAGGTTGCGGGATTGTCTGCCTTGTAGATCCTTTTCGGCTCATTCTTCCCAAAACCTTAACCCGCATTATTCATGAGCGCTTCTGCTGCAATCGCCGATTCACTGCTGCGACGGGCCTTTGGCCGGCGGGCTCGCCACGTGACTCGGCAATTTCGCGACGAACCGTCATGAATAACGCGGGTTAA
>ERZ795044.4903-NODE-4903-length-10900-cov-5.511480_pt1 | contig 10900 bp, 9 predicted proteins | sample MGYA00375128_ERZ795044 | MGnify/ENA primary metagenome ERZ795044 (study PRJEB30173, sample SAMN05720213) | anaerobic digester metagenome | isolation source: active sludge of municipal wastewater-treating anaerobic digesters | place: USA | collected 2014-12-22 ... | reverse complement strand
TTCCGGAAATCAAACTGCGAATTGTAATGTGACAGTTAACCCGCCAATTGAGCTACAATTATCATGTAGTCCTACTAATCAGTCAGTGTTTATTGGTGGTATCGCGAATTTCTCCGCAACCGGCGGAAACGGAAATTACAGCTGGAGCACTAATATTGGAGGCGATGCCGGAAATCCGGCAAATGGAACAGGGGCAAATTTTTCTACTGCTTACGGCACTCCAGGATATAAAACTGTAACCGTTTCTAGTGGAAATCAGATTGCCACTTGTCATGTTACTGTGAATGAAATTCCGCAACAGACTTTGACCTGTAATCCGCAAAATCAGTCTGTCTTTGTAAATAGTTCCGCAAACTTTACTGCAACTGGCGGAAACGGAACTTACAGCTGGTCTGGAGGAGAATCTCCGGTCAGTGGATCGGGAGCTAACTTTTCTACTTCCTATAGTTCTGTTGGGTTTAGAACTGTTACTGTAACCAGCGGAAATCAAACTGCTACTTGTAACGTAATTGTTAATACTCAGCCTCAACAGAATTTGTCCTGTAATCCGCAGTCACAAAGTGGTAACGTTGGTTCTTATTTGAGCTTCAACGCAACCGGCGGTAACGGAACTTATAATTGGATTGCAAGTGACGGAAATCCGACTACTGGATCAGGTTCTAGTTTTTCCACCCAATTCAACAGCGCCGGATTTAGAACTGTTATTGTAAACAGTGGAAACCAGACTGCAACTTGTAACGTGACCATTAATCAGCAACCTCCGCAAAATAATTTAACTTGCGGTCCGCAGAATCAATCTGCAAACGTTAACGATGTGGTTAACTTTTACGCAAACGGCGGAAATGGTAGCTATTCCTGGACTGCTTATGACGCTCAGATAACTTATGGAAATAATCAGAATTTTAGCACTAGGTTTAATTCTGTTGGATCCAAAACCGTAGTTGTAAATAGTGGTGGACAGAGTGCGACTTGCTATGTGAACGTTAATAATCTCTTTGGTAGCAACACCTACTTTCAGATTAGTAAAAACGTTTTGAATAGAACCTTAAATCAAAACGTTTATGTAAATTCTACTGAAGCGCAAAGCAACGATTTGTTGGAATTCGAAATTAGAATTCGAAATAATGGCAATACTAGCGCCGAGGTGAACTTGAGGGATGTGTTGCCTGCGGATCTTAACTATGTTTATGGAAGCGCAACGGTTAACAGTTTGTACTTAAATGACAGCGTTATTAACTACAACGGAGTTTCTTTGGGTAATCTTTATCCAGGGGAAGAAAAGATTGTGCGTTTGCGAGCGACAGTTAGACCGAATGCTGCATTGGTTTCAATAACCAACCAAGCAGTTGCCACTATGAATTCAAATACTCAGAATGCGTTTGCGACTATCCAGATTAGGAATCGTGGACAGGTCTTGGGAGCTGCAGATATTGTTACCGGTCCGGAAGATGTCATGCCTTGGGTTTTGAGTCTTGGTTTTATTTCTTCTTTGATTGTGTATTTCTACTTCTTTTACAGCCGACCAGAAAAGCGCAGAGCTTCTTTCGCAGTAGCGACTGCTCCTGCTAACTCTGAGGATGATTCTTCTAGTGAAGAAGTTGCAGTTTTCAAGGCGGTAAGGCCGAAGAAAGAGCTGGACGCGCTTATCTCGGAATTTAAGAAGCGCGAGACTTCTCCAGACATCTAAGGATTCGTTAGCTAGTTTGCTCCTATAAATTAAGTTAAAATAAAAACACCATGCGTAAAGCAATAAAGAACTTTTTTGTTCCATGCGAGGAAAATAATTTTTTGCCAGGAGTCCTGTCATTAAATGTTTCTCTCGTGTTGATTGTTTTAGCCGTGGTGTTTTTAGTTTCGCCGGCGGCGTATCGCTATCGACAAGCTGCACTTATTGCTGGTTCCAAGGGATACTCCTCGGAAGAGATTGTTGCTTTGGCGAATGCAGACAGGGTTTCTGTTGGTCTTAAAGAATTACAGATTAACTCTGTTTTAAATGCGGCTGCTGAAGCTAAGGTGCAGGATATGTTCAGCAAAAATTATTTTTCGCATGTTTCACCAGACAGTAAAACTCCATGGGATTTTTTCAAAGGAGTCGGCTATAAATATTTTGCAGCTGGAGAAAATTTAGCGATAGATTTTGCAACGGCCGAGGAAGTCAATCGGGGTTTGATGAATTCTCCGACTCACAGGGCCAATATTTTGAATAAGCTTTACACCGAAATCGGAGTTGCCGTTGGATACGGAGTTTTTGACGGACGGGAAACTATTTTGGTTGCGCAATATTTTGGCTCGCCTCGCTCGCCTAGACTCGGCGAGGCTGTAAGGCCGAAAATTGATGAAGTAAAAACTTCGGTTGTCTCGCCGGTCAAAACTCAGCCAACTACGACTACGGCAAAAACGGCAGGAGAGGTAGTCGGTCAAGTTAAAAAGGAGGCGGATAAGCTTGCCGAGAAACTTTCGGATTTAGGTCCCGGTGTTTTAGGCGATAGCAATATGAGCCAGGAGTTATTTACTAAAATAAATGAAGATGTTTTGCAGGCGATTGCTGTATTTGTTAAGAAGGAAATACTTACAAGATTATTTTCTGCTTTTGCTATGCTGATTACTACAATCGGAGTGGCATTTATGTTGATGCGCGGAGTTAAGATGGGAGCCCCAACAATTCTTAGGGCAATGATATTGCTTTTGGCTTTTGGATATGTGTTATTTATCGGCGCAGGGTCAACTGTGCTTGCGAAAGTTTCTCCAATTTCTTTTTCGACTATATCTATTGAACAAGGAAAGTAAATGAAATCGCATTTAAGACAATTGAATATATTTTTAATTATCTTTTTTGGGATAAGTTTGTTTTTTTATATTTTGATTAACGGAGGGGCATTCACTAGAAATTTGCGTTACGCTTTATTTCTAAATTCTCCGTTTGCAAGCAGTGATTTGAAGAGTGGCGAAATTTTGGCATTTTCCGGAGATCCGGACGAGATAAAACAGCTAAAGAGCGGAGAATATGAATTATATTTGCCAAAGATAGATACACGTACGCCGATAATTGTTCCGACGGAAAATACCACCAAAGGCATATTGGCGGGGATGGAAGAAGGGGTGAGTATTTACCCGGACTCCGCGCCAATTAGTGAAAAAATCGGAAGATCGGTTATTTTGGGGCATAGTTCTCGCGCCAGTTGGTATAGGGGGGAGTATGCTACGGTTTTCTCGCTTTTGCCGCAGATGAAGGTTGGCGATAAATTTTATATTTTAAGTAAAAATCAAAAACTTACATATGAAGTTTTTGCGGTAAATTATCTTTCTCCGGCAGATACAAATCTGGAGCTTTCGAAGCCGACAAATTTTGCAGAGGTAGATTTGATTACTTGTTATCCGATTGGAAGCGCTTCCAAGCGTAACTTGGTGCAGGCGAAGCTGGTGAGTGCAGAGAAGCTTTAGAACATGTAACGTGTAGCTTGTATCGTGTATCGTCAAAGCGAGATACCAATACACGAATGTGTGCAAATTATACTAATAGTACGAATAAGAAGTTCTAATAGCTATCAAAAAACTCTGCAGAATGCAGAGTTTTTTGCTATAATTAGTGAATGAATGATGTGGAGGCGATTAAGAAATACGTGCGGGTGGCGAATTATATTACCGCGGCGCAGATATATTTGCAGAATAATTTTTTACTTAAGGATAGATTAACTTTTGCGGATATTAAGCCACGTTTATTGGGCCACTGGGGGACTTGCCCGGGAATTAATTTTCTTTATGCAAATTTAAATTTTTTAATAAAAAAATATAATTTTGATTCCTTATTCATTCTTGGCCCGGGACATGGATTTCCGGCGCTGCAAGCCAATTTATTTTTAGAGGGGACTTTAGGAAAATATTATCCGCTTGCAACTCAAAACGAAGCAGGGCTTGGATACATTTGTAAAAATTTTAGTTGGCCGTATGGCTTTCCAAGTCACAGCAATCCTGGAGCTCCGGGGGTTATTTTAGAAGGAGGAGAGCTGGGCTATTCACTTTCGACTGCATACGGATCAATTTTGGACAATCCGGATTTAATAACGTTTTGTTTGATTGGGGACGGAGAAGCGGAGACCGGCCCGCTTTCGGCTTCTTGGCATTTAAATAAACTAGTAAATCCTGCTAAAGATGGGGCGGTTTTGCCGGTTTTGCATTTGAACGGATATAAAATTTCCGGGCCCACGTTCTTCGGCCGGATGAGTAAAAAAGATTTGAAAGATTTATTTTCCGGATACGGGTATGAGCCGATGTTTATTTCCGGGAAAAATATTTACGAAAAAGCGCAGGAAGTTTTGGATGAGGCATATCGCAAGGTAAAAAAGATTCAAGATTTTGCGAGAAGCGGAATCTTGAAGACGCCGGCTAGGTTTCCGATGATAATTTTAGATACTCCAAAAGGATGGACTGGAATCAAAAAGCTGCACGATCAAAAAATAGAAGGCAATTGTTTGTCGCACCAAGTTACTGCGCCACTTTCTAAAACCGAAAAAGTGGAGCTAAACGCTTTGCACGCTTGGCTCGAAAGTTATGAATTTAATTCTTTATTTGATGGAGATTTGGGATTTTCAGAAGAAGTATTGTCGATTTTGCCCACAAAGGGAAAGCGTCTTGGCGAGAGCAAGTATGCGCTGGGCGGTGAAATGGTTAAAAAATTAATTTTGCCGAAAGCAGATGAATTTGCGGAGGATGCAGAAATTCCAGGCACGATTGGATCAAGCTCAATGCGCAGAGTCGGTGCTTATTTAAATAAAGTCTTTGAGTTGAATAAGGATAATTTTAGGTTAATGTCGCCAGATGAAACTTATTCAAATAAGTTAGACGAAGTATTTAAAACCACGAAACGAGTTTTTGGTTTGCCGATTGAAAAGTGGGACAAAGACTTGAGTAAGGACGGAAGGGTGATGGAGTGTCTTTCGGAGCATAATCTGCAAGGGCTTTTGCAGGGCTATGTGTTGACTGGCAGGCATGCTGTTTTTGCTTCGTATGAAGCGTTTATTCAAATTGTTTCTAGTATGGTGGATCAATATGCAAAATTTTTAACTGTGGCGCGAGAAACGCATTGGCGTGGTGAGATTCCATCACTTAATTACATTTTAACTTCGTCCGGGTGGAGGCAAGAGCATAATGGATTTTCGCATCAGAACCCTGGGTTTATTGACGGGATTTTAAAACGGCAGGGCTCGTTTGCAAATGCATATTTCCCACCAGATGGAAACAGCGCACTCGCGGTTATCAAAAAGATGTTGGAGTCGCGGTCGGAGATAAATTTATTGGTTGCTGGGAAGACGCAGGAGCCGAGGTGGCTAACTCCGGAGTTGGCAGAGAAAGAGTTGGAAGCGGGCGCGATGATTTGGGATTTTGCTAGCGATGACGATCCGGACGTCGTTTTGGTGGGAGTTGGGGATTATTTAACTAAGGAAGCCCTGGCAGCAATTGATTTATTAAAGTGGGAATTGCCCGAGCTTAGGTTGCGATTTGTAAATATTATGCATCTTTCAGCGGCAGGGATAGTTAATCATAATAGTTCGATGCAAAAATTTTACGATTTGTTTACTAAGGATAAGCCGGTAATTTTTAATTTCCATGGGTATCCGCAGACTTTAAAACAGATGCTGTTTGATATCAAAGAAGATATTTCGCGTTTCTCGGTTCATGGGTATATTGAAAACGGTTCAACTACAACGCCTTTCGATATGCAGGTTAGGAACCGAACCAGCAGGTTTCATTTGGTTCGAGAAGTTTTTAATTTGGCGCATAAATCAGGTAAAATAAGTGAGGAGAAGATGAAACAGCTGGACAGGAAATATTCGGAAAAATTAGAAGAGCATTGGGCATATATTAAAAAACACGGAGTCGATATGGACGAAATTGAAAACTGGCAATGGAAAAGAAATATCTAGCGGTAAATAATGGGAGCTCCTCAAAGAAATATGCACTTTATAAGGAGCGAGAGGAGGTTTGCAGAATAAACCTAGAGAAGGCAGAAGGAAAATTTGTTTTTTCTTGGGGCGGCGTGGTTGGTGTTGGTAGGAGTGAGATATCTGAAGACGATTATCGTGACGGTGTTGGCTTTGTTCTAAATTTTTTGTTGGATAAAAAATTTATTAAAGATAAGTCAGAGATTATCGGAATTGGTTTGCGGGTCGTCGCTCCGGGTAAATATTTCGCCGAAAATAAAGTAATCGATTTAGAGTATGAAATTCGTTTGAAAGAAGTAGCGGAAAGAGCTCCGCTTCATACCGGTCCGATAATCGCCGAGATTAGATCGTTAAAATTAAATTTGGAAGGAGCTCCAATATATGCAGTTTCCGACAGTTCATTTCACAGTACGCTGAGTGATGTTGCCGGAGTTTATAGTTTGCCTACTGGAGTTAGAAAGCAATACGATTTTAGAAGGTTCGGCTATCATGGCATTTCGATGATGTCTGCAGTGGAAAAGCTTTCTGTTCAGGGCGCGCTTAAAGAGAGGGCGATTATTTGCCATTTGGGTAGCGGGTCGAGCATTACCGCTTTAAAAAATGGAAAATCTTTTGATACTTCGATGGGCTTTACTCCGCTTGAAGGTCTGCCGATGGGGACTCGTATTGGAGATGTGGATTCCGGTTTAATTTTGGAGTTGGCTCGCAAGCTTAATTTTTCGATTGATGACTTGGAAAATTATTTAAACAAGGAATGTGGGCTTAAAGGGTTGAGCGGCGGGACGGCAGATGTTAAAAGCCTTTTGAGGCTGCAGGATGAAGGAGATGAGTCGGCAAAGTTTGCTTTGGACTATTTTATATATCGAGTTGCAAAATATATTGGTTCATACTGCGTGGCGCTTGGAGGCTTGGATTCTTTAGTATTCACCGGGGCGATTGGAGAGCGTTCACCGGTAATTAGGCTTCGAATTTTGAATATGCTGGAGTTCTTAGGTGTTAAGCTAGACGAGAGCAAGAATGCGGAGAATTATGGGGAAGATATGAAAATTTCTTCGGAGGCTTCCGGAGCCGATGTTTGGGTATTAACTGCAAACGAGATGCGACAGATTGCTTTGGAGGCAATTAAAATGAGCAATAAATGAGAAAAGTTTTATTAATATTTATTGTTTTAGTTTTGATGGCAGCTGCAGGATACTATTTTATTATTTATAAAAATAACGACTTTTCCGAAAAAACAGATGTTTCTAAATTTATTTCTAAGCTAAACTTTTTTGATAGCCAGGAAATTTCGGAGAAGAATGAGAATATTGGAAATATTGCAGGTGATTTGAAAACGAAAGTAGTAGATATATTTGCCGGTTTGTCTCAGACTTGGAGTTCTACTACTCAAAAAGTTTCTGATGTGGTGGCGGTTGTTGATGAACAAACGAAAGATGGTAAAGTTGCTAAGGTGATTTCTGTTTTGGGTGAAAAAAGTGATTCGTCGCCAACGGGCCCTTCATCTGCTGGCGATCAAAAGAAAATTAATGTTTGTTTAAATTTTAGTCCAAATAATAAGGTTTCGTATTTGGTAGAGAATCCATTTGTCGGATCGACTTCAACATATTCTATCGATTGGGGAGACGGTGATTTTGAGAAAAATGTTTTTAGTGTAAAAACAGTAGAGGTTTCTCACGTGTATGTTAATTTCGGAGAGTTTATTGTGAAGTTCAAGGTCGAAAGCGGTGAATTCTCGGACGAGGTTTCCAAGGTGGTTTGTGTTAGATAATATAATTTAGTTAAAATATATATATGATAAATAAAAATAAATTTTATATTGCAGGCGGCGTGGCGATTTTAGTTCTTGTTATGTTAGTTGTGTTTTTGGGTTCTGGCGACGATAAAAATTCCGGCGAGCAGGCAGCTGTCAATGAGCAGATAACTGGAGAGTCAACGAGTACGGGAACAACTTCCGAGTCGCAGGTTAAGGTTCCTGCTCCGGTTGAAAAAAAGTTAACTTACGAGCAGGCCTTGCTTATTTACGCCGACAAAAGATTTCAATTCAACTCTCTTTGTCAAGCCACTCCGGCTCAGAGAGTAGTTAAAAATGGTACAGAAATAATGCTGGATAACCGCGCGAACGTGGCGCGATCTATTTATATTGACGGAGTCAGATATTCTTTGGGTGCCTACGGTTTTAGAATAGTTAAATTATCTAGTAATAATCTACCACATACGGCGATCATTGATTGTGGGACTGGAAAGAATAGCGCAAAAGTTATTTTGAATTAGTTTAAATTATTTTTTTCAAAAATTTTTCTAAAAAAATAATTTTTCGGGAAAATATTTTAAATTTTTGATTTATGCACAGCCTTTTGTTGATCTAATTTGCTATAATTAAGTTAGAGAAAAGGAAAGGTCGTTCATTAAAAAATAATTTTCAAAATGGCAGCAAAAAAGAAGGCAAAGAAGCCAGCTAAGAAGGCAAAGAAAGTTGCAAAGAAAAAAAAGGCAACTAAAAAGCGAAAGTAATTTCGTAAAAACCGTCTCGCATATCGCGGGGCGGTTTTTGTTTTAAGGTTTGCGACAGTTTTTTTTATTTATATTGATAGTTGGAATAAAATTTTACCTCATATCGCACATGATATGAGGTAAAATAGTGAGGTTTGGTGTTTGCGGGAAGCGCCTTGCGGTTTTAAAAAATAAATTTAGCGATTAATACCGAGGCAAATGCGGTTGCGGTTTCAACTAATATCGCCATTTTGGGATTATGGTTGAAGTGGCGTTTGGAGTGTATAAAAATGTGGAATTTTTGGAGCGAGACGAGTGGTTCTTTGCGCATTTTAAAGTAGGCGAACTGGAGCGCGTCCGGGAGGGTTCCCAAGAATGCGTAGAGCATAATTGTCCAATCAATTTCTAACGATGGTCCATTGAAAAAGAGTTGCGCAAAAATTAATCCAAGGCCAAAGTCAAAACCTAGTTTGATTAGGTCAATAAAAAAATTTTTTCCAATGACAATATCGCTGTCTAATCTGTTTTCTTTATTTTCAACTTTTGAACGCAATCGGTAATGTCCGTGGCGAATGGCGTCAATCGCAAAGTGGCTTAGAAATGCAAAGATTGATCCGACGATGATGTTTCCACCGCTTAATATTTTTCCAGCGGATGCGCCGACAATTGCGTGGGTTAGGAGGGTCATGGTGACAATGATAAATGGCAAGTTGATAAAACGCAACCAACGCTCATCCTTTGTAATTTCGATGGGTCGTTGTTGAATTTCTCCAGCAAAATTCACAACTGTCCCTCGGCTATTTTATTTCCGCCTTCGGCGGAAAACCAAGCTAAAATAGCCTGCGAGACACCCATCGAAATTACAAGGACTCGCCGATTGAGAGCTTAAACTATTGACTAGTGGCTAATTGCTAACATTCTGTATTCCATTTGTGGTATTATTTAGGAATGACAGGATTTCAAAAAGGAGCTCTGTTGTTTTTGCGGGTGGCTATGGGTTGGCTCTTTTTTTACGCCGGATACGTTCAATTGATCGCGGAGAAGTGGTCGGCAGAAAACTATATTAAAGGTGCGAAGAATTTCCAGGGCATGTATTTTTGGTTGCTCCGACCTGAAATTTTGCCGATTATTAACCAAGTAAACAAGTGGGCTTTGATTCTTTTGGGAGTTTCTTTAATTGTTGGAGCCTTTGTTCGACTTTCAGCGTCTTTGGGTGTGGTTTTAATGCTTTTATATTATTTTGTTCTGTCGTTTCCGCAACAAAGCGCTCACGGGTTAGTCGTGGATGAGCATATAATATATATAGGTGTTTTGGTTGTGCTGGCGGCGTTTCGCGCGGGGAGATTTATGGGAATGGATTCACTTTTAAGGACTAGATTCGGATAAATATGATACCAATATACAAATGTTTACAAATTATACTAATCATACCAATAAGATAGATTCATTCGTATCTATATGTATCATTGGTACAATTAGTATGTTGGTATAATAATCTACACATGAAACACATACCGAAATCTTTGGGGGATATTAAAAAAGAACGAGTTCCGATTGTGGATGTTAATAAAATTCATCGGGAACGGCTTTCGGTTTTAGAAAAATTTGCAGTTGCGGTCACTAAGAAAGTTGGAACGATGGGATTTTTTATAATTATTTTTTCTTGGACTGTTCTTTGGATCGGCTGGAATACTTTTGCGCCGGCCGGATTGCGGTTTGATTTATTTCCGGCATTTGAGCTTTGGATGATAATTTCGAACGTAATTCAAATTTCACTTTTGCCATTAATTTTGATGGGCCAGAATTTAATGAAGAGGCACGACGAGGCTAGGGCTGAGGCCGATTTTAAAGTGAATATTAAAACAGAAAGAGAAATAGAAACAATTTTGATGCATTTGGAAAACCAAAATGAAATGCTTTTGGAGTTGATGAAGCAGAAGAAGCGTGTAACGCGTAGCATGTAACTTGTAACGTGAAATTCTGATTATTATACCAATATACGAATGTCTACAAATTATACTAATAGTGCGAATAAAAACCAATCCGATTTGTCATCCCGGAGTACTCATCCGGGATCCAGTATTAACTCAAATCATTGGATGCCGGAGCAAGTCCGGCATGACATGCGGGGAAATAAAAAATCATTCACCTTGATAGAGCTATTGGTTGTTTTGGCATTAGTCGCCATTCTTTCAGTTGTCGTAGTAATGACCCTTAACCCCGCCGAACTTTTGAAACAAGCTCGTGACTCTAACCGCCTCTCAGATCTTGCCACAATTAACACCGCCCTCAATCTTTTCTCGACAGACGTCATAGGAGGGTTCATGGGAACATCCACAATAGTTTATGTATCTATCCCAGATAATGCATCTTCCACCTGCGGAAGTCTTGGACTCCCAACTTTACCAACCGGCTACACATACAACTGTGTAACAACTCAAAACCTCAGAAATACAGATGGTACTGGTTGG
>ERZ795044.4902-NODE-4902-length-10900-cov-5.689073_pt1 | contig 10900 bp, 9 predicted proteins | sample MGYA00375128_ERZ795044 | MGnify/ENA primary metagenome ERZ795044 (study PRJEB30173, sample SAMN05720213) | anaerobic digester metagenome | isolation source: active sludge of municipal wastewater-treating anaerobic digesters | place: USA | collected 2014-12-22 ... | reverse complement strand
GCCGGCGAGCAGCGACAGATCGTGTGCCGTGGTGTAGAGATTGGGATCAGGCAGGCCGGTCGAGTTGGTGAAGCTGGAGTTCTTCATGCCGAGACGCTGCGCTTCGCGATTCATCATCTGGGCAAAATTCTCTTCGCTACCGGCAATGCCTTCGGCCAGGGTGACGCAGGCATCGTTGCCGGATTGCACAATCATGCCCTTGATCAGATCATCGACCGGCACTTGCGTATCGACCCGGACAAACATTTTTGAACCGCCGGTTTTCCAGGCTTTTTGTGAGACGGGTAAGGACTGCTCAAGCGTTATGGTCTTTTTCTGGAGGGCCGCGAAGGTCAGATAGGCGGTCATCAGCTTGGTCAGTGAAGCTGGTTCGAGACGCTCATCGGGCTTTTCTGCGGTCAACACCTGACCCGAACCCATTTCGAGCAGCAACCAGGATTTGGCGGCGAGGGTCGGGGGAACCGGGGCTTGCTGGGCGAGTGCCGGACTGGCTAAAAACAAGCTGAGGGCAAAGGGGAGTAACTGGCGAAGCAGGGACATGGATTTTTCTTTTAAATACGTTGGGGGTTGGAAATTATACCCGCGGCTCAATGGCACCTTGGGGCGAAGCGGCACAGAGAACTTCAATGGCCGGGTGACGAATGCGTCGTTCGTTGGAGATGGCGTAGATCTGTTCGCTGACGCCAGCCATTGGGCCGAGCGTCTGGGCATTGAGCTGAGCTGCAATCTGGTCCGCCAGCACGAGCGGTGCCGGGAAAATGCCCAGCCCGCCCCGCCCAAAGGTATTGAGCAACGCACTGTCCTCGAATTCCGCCACGATCTTTGGCCGAACGCCGGTGCTTTCCAGCCAGCGGTCGATGCGGCCGCGAATCGCATTGTGGCGGGTGGGTAGCAGCATGGGCGCGCCGTCCAGGCTCTGCGGAAAGCCCGGGCGGTAGCGTTCCACTAGCGCCGGTATGGCAAAAAGACCGTTTTCAAAGTCACCCAGGCGTGTGCTGAAAACCTTCAGGTTGCCACCCACCGGCGCGGCGCGGTCGGTCAGCACCACATCAAGACGGTGCAGGGCGAGATCGGCGAGCAGGGTTTCAAATTCGCCTTCGTCGCAAATCAGCCGGACGTCGACCGGCATGCTGGTCACGGAGGAGAGCAGACGGTAGGCGAGCAGTTTCGGTATGCCATCGGAAATGCCGGCGCGCAAGCGTAGCGTCGATTCGTTATCGCTGCTCTGTATCGCGTCGACCAGCGCGTCACCGAGCTGAAAAATCTGGTCGGCAAAACCGAGTGCCGTCCGTCCGGCCTCACTGAGTACCAGGCCGCGGCCTTGGCTATTGAACAAAGCTTTGCCGAGTTGGCGTTCAAGCAGGGAAAGTTGCCCGCTGATCGTCTGTACAGCCACGCCAAGCCGCTCTGCGGCGCGGGTGATACTGCCTTCCTGGGCAACTACCCAGAAATAATGGAGGTGTTTGTAGTTGAGTGGCGTCATAAGTTCAGCAGAAAAAACCGAAGTAAATATCAATAAAGCTACGGGTTTTACGATTTGTGCATTGCAGTATCATAGCCTCGTTTTCATATTTAAACAGGAGTTGCCATGAAACGCGTGCTGCTTTTCCTCGCTACCAACCTCGCCGTGATGTTGGTACTCAGTCTCTTCACCAGCCTACTGGGGGTTAATCGCTTTTTGACCGCCAACGGCCTTGATCTTGGCATGCTCCTCGCCTTCTCGGCGGTGATCGGCTTCGGTGGCGCGATTATTTCGCTACTGATGTCCAAGTTTATGGCGAAGTGGAGCACAGGCGCTCGCGTGATTGAGTCCCCCGCCAATTCAACGGAATTCTGGCTGGTTGATACGGTGGCCCGGCTGGCCAAAGCCGCCAATCTGACGATGCCGGAAGTGGCGATTTACGAGGGTGAGCCGAATGCTTTCGCCACCGGCGCAACGAAAAACAGTTCATTGGTCGCCGTGTCGACCGGCTTGTTGCAAAGCATGACGCGTGAGGAGGCCGAAGCGGTGCTCGCCCACGAGGTTGCCCACATTGCCAATGGCGACATGGTGACGCTGACGCTGATTCAGGGTGTGGTCAACACCTTCGTTGTGTTCTTGTCGCGCGTTGTTGGTTATCTCGTCGATAGTTTCCTGCGCAAGGGCGACCAGCAAAGCAGTGGCCCCGGCATCGGTTATATGGTGACGAGCATGGTCTGTGAGGTGGTTTTCGGCATTCTGGCCAGCATCGTTGTCGCCTGGTTCTCGCGCCAGCGTGAATTTCGTGCCGATGCCGGTGCGGCCCGCTTGATGGGTTCGCCGGTGCCGATGCAGAACGCTTTGCGTCGACTCGGCGGCCTGCATACCGAGTCCTTGCCGCAGAGCATGGCGGCCTCCGGTATCGCCGGCGGTAGCAAGGGGTGGATGGCTTTGTTCTCGACGCACCCGCCGATTGAAGAGCGTATTTCTGCCTTGGGAGGTCGTTGACCGCAGCATGCCGGGGTTTGCCGCACTGCGCGGTGTACCCTGGTGGCACACGGTTTGCTCAATCAAACTTATGAAAAACCCAATAAAAACCTTCATCTTTGGCTGTGGCTTGACTGCCTCGCTGGCGGTTTTCGCCTTGCCGGAATATGACCTGGCCAGCCTCGAAACGCTGGCGCTGTCCACAAACCGCTCAGTCATGGCGGCACGTGATCAGGTAACGGCAGCGCGCTACGGGGTTGATAGCGCCGGTGCTTTTCCTAATCCCGAGCTGGAGTTTCTGACTGGCACGACGCGTTCCCGCGGCCCCGCCGGCAATCCCGGCGATGCCCGGAGCGCAATGTTGACCCAGCCGCTGGATTTGCCCTGGCGGCGCTCGGCGCGGATTGGTGCTGCGGAGGCCGGCCTGGAAGCAGCGGGGTCGGGCGCGCGAGCTTTTGAGGCGGACATCATTGCTTACTTGCGCGGCCGCTATTTCGAGGTGCTGCGTCGCGAGGCGGAACTGATTAATGCGCGTGAAGACGCGGCTTTGATGGAAAGTGTGCGCTCACGTATTTCACTACGTGTCGAAACCGGCGAGGCGCCACGCTTTGAATTGATCAAGGCCGATGCCGAAATGTTGAACGCCCAAAAAACGGCGCAGGCAGCAGGCTTTCGGGTCGAGCAGGCGCGTTCTCTATTGCGCCAGGCCGTGGGCAGCGCTTTGCCGCCTGAATTTACGCTGACCAGCCGCTTTCGTGATGTGCCGGCGCTGACCCCGCTCAACGAGGTTCGCCAACAAATAGCCACAAGTAGCCCCAGTTTGATGCGAGCCCGGGCCGAAACGGTGCGGGCAGAACGTCAGCTCGAACTGGAGCGGAGTCTGCGCTGGCCGAACCTTGCGCTGAAGGCTGCGGTGGATGAGGACCCGGATATGCGGACGTCGCAGTTCGGCGTTGTTGTCACGGTGCCTTTGTGGGATCGCCGCAAAGGACCGATTGGCGAGGCTACGGCTCAATTGTCGCGGGCCAAAAATGAACTTGAGTCACAAGAGTTTTCGCTGGCCAAGGCACTTGAAGTCGCCTATCAGCAATATGAAATCGCCCAGACGCAGGTAACGGCGCTGGAATCCGGCATTGTCCGCCAGGCTGAAGCGGCATTGAAGGTGGCTGAATCAGCGTATCGCTTTGGCGAGCGTGGTTTTCTTGAGGTGCTTGATGCGCAGCGCGTTTTTCGTGCGGCGCGGGCCGAATTGATCGCTGCCCGTTTTGAGCTGGCAAGTGCCTGGGTTGAAATTGAAAGACTACGGGCGACGCCTGGAGGGAGTAAGTAATGAAAAAAGCCCTATTTATCCTGTTGACCGCAGCAGTGCTCGCTGGATGCAACAAGGAGGAAAGCAAGACGCCTGCCTCGCCGTCCGCTGATCCCGCGTTGGTCGTGCCGGCTGAAGAGCTGTTGGCGCAACTCAAGTTGGCGACCGTGACCAGCCAACCGGTGGCAGAAACTTTGCGGGTGGCCGGCCGTATCGACTTTGACGAGCAGCGCCTGGCCCGCATTGGCGCAACGATTACCGGCCGGGTTACCGAGATCGATGCCGTACTGGGCCAAACCGTGAAAAAAGGTGATGTGCTGGCGCGCCTGAACAGTAGCGAACTCTCCACCCAGCAACTGGCCTACCTGAAGGCGCGGGCTGTACTGGAGCTGAACCGGCGCAATGCCGAGCGGGCCAAAGCCCTTTTCGAGGCTGATGTGATCGCCGCCGCCGAGTTGCAGCGTCGGCAGAGCGAATATCAGATTTCGGTGGCCGAAACGCGTGCCGCCGCTGACCAGTTGCAACTGCTTGGCGTGACGCCGGCGGCGATTGAACGGCTTGGTAAGCAGGGCGCGGTGAATTCCCTGACGCCGGTGGTGGCGACTTTGAGCGGTGTGGTGGTTGAGCGCAAGCTGGCTCAGGGGCAGGTGGTGCAGCCGGCCGACGCCTTGTTTGTCGTCGCCGATCTTTCCAACTTGTGGGCGGTGGCGCAGGTGCCGGAGCAACAGGTCAGTCAGGTCAAGACGGGGCAATCGGTCAGCATTGAAGTGCCGGCTCTGGGTAACGAAAAGCTGCTCGGAAAATTGATTTACGTCGGCCAGACGATCGACCCGGAAACACGGACGGTGCTTGTCCGGACCGCGCTGGATAACAGTGATGGACGTTTGAAGCCGGCCATGCTGGCGTCGATGCTGATTGAAGCCAAACCGGCTGACCGGTTGGTCATCCCGGCCAGCGCTGTGGTGCGCGAGAACGATATGGATCATGTGTTCGTCGCGGAAGAGGCGGGCGCTTTCCGTCTGGTCAGGGTCAAGCTGGGGGTGGAACAAGGCGGGCTGCGTGTGGTTCTCTCCGGACTCAAAGGGCAGGAACGGGTTGTCGTTGACGGCGCTTTCCATCTGAATAACGAACGTAATCGCAAGGAAATGGAGGGCTCGTGATTGAATCCCTAGTCCGTGGGGCGCTGGCGCAGCGCCTTGTCGTGGCGGTGATTGCCACCGTCCTGCTTTTCTTTGGCCTCGATGCGGCACGCAAGCTGTCGGTCGATGCTTTCCCCGATGTCACCAATATTCAGGTGCAGATCGCCACGGAAGCACCGGGGCGTTCGCCGGAAGAGGTTGAGCGTTTTGCCACCGTGCCGCTGGAAGTGGCGATGACCGGCCTGCCAGGTCTGGAGGAAATGCGCTCGCTGAATAAACCGGGTTTGTCGTTGATCACGCTGGTGTTCAATGACAAGACGAATCTTTACTTCGCCCGTCAATTGGTCATGGAGCGTCTGCTTGAAGTTGGTACGCGTCTGACGCCGGGCATTACGCCGGTGCTCGGGCCGGTTTCGAGTGGATTGGGCGAGGTTTATCAATACACCCTGGAGCGGCCGGATGATGGTGATCGAGCGCTGACCGAGGAAGAGTTGATGCAGCGCCGGACCGCCCAGGACTGGGTGGTGCGACCGCTGCTGCGCTCGATTCCCGGTGTTGCTGAAATCAATTCGCAGGGCGGCTTTGCCAAGCAATATCAGGTGCTGGTCAACCCTGATCGTTTGCGCCATTTTGGCCTGAGCGTCGCCGATGTCTATCAGGCAGTCGGACGCAATAACGCCAATGCCGGCGGTGGTGTACTGCCGCAGTACGCGGAGCAATATCTGATTCGTGGCGTCGGCCTGGTCCGTGATCTCGATGATCTGCGGGCAATCGTGCTGCGCGAGAAGGATGGCGTGCCGGTTTACGTGCGGGATGTCGCCGAGGTGCAGATTGGTCACGAAGTACGGCAGGGCGCATTAATCAAGAACGGCACGACAGAATCGGTCGGCGGTATCGTCTTGATGCTCTCTGGCGGCAATGCCAAAGCGGTGGTTAGCAAGATCAAGGAGCGGGTTGACGAGATTAACGCCAAGGGCATGCTGCCGGATGGTCTCAAGATTGTGGCGTATTACGACCGCTCGGAATTGGTCGATGCCGCGCTGTGGACCGTGACCAAAGTGCTGCTTGAGGGCGTTGTACTGGTTGTCGTTGTGTTGTTCCTCTTCCTGGGTGACGTGCGCTCTTCGCTGATCGTTGTCGCAACGCTGGTGTTGACGCCGCTGCTGACCTTTATTGCCATGAACCAATTGGGGATTTCCGCCAACCTGATGTCGCTGGGTGGTTTGGCCATCGCCATTGGCTTGATGGTTGACGGTTCTGTGGTGGTGGTTGAAAACGCTTTCCTGCAACTCGGACGCAAGGCGCAATCGGGTGAAAGTCAGCTACGGATCATCCTGCATGCCGTGGTTGAAGTGGCGACGCCGGTTATTTTCGGGGTCGGCATTATCATTCTGGTGTTCCTGCCGCTGATGACCTTGCAGGGTATGGAAGGCAAGATGTTCGCGCCGCTGGCTTACACAATTGCCATTGCGCTAGCTATTTCGTTGATTCTGTCGCTGACCCTGACGCCAGTGATGTCGACCTACCTGCTGAAGCCGCCAGCGCATGACGGCGATCACGATACCCGCCTGATTGCGGCCATGAAGCAGCGTTATTTGAAAATGTTGCACTGGACCTTGGGCAACGAGAAGAAGACCGTGATTGCTGCGGTGATTGCCTTTGGGCTGACAGTGGCGACCTTGCCTTTCCTCGGTACGGCTTTTATCCCGGAAATGAAGGAAGGCTCGGTCGTGCCGGGTATTAACCGGGTGCCGAATATCTCGCTCGAAGAGTCGATCAAGATGGAAATGGAGGCGATGCGTCTGGTCATGCAGGTGCCGGGCGTCAAGTCAGCTGTTTCTGGCGTCGGTCGCGGTGAATCGCCGGCTGACCCGCAAGGGCCGAATGAGTCGACACCGATCGTCAGTCTCAAGCCACGGAGCGAGTGGCCGTCGGGCTGGACTCAGAACGATATTCAGGACGCCATGCGCGAGAAGTTGAAGGTCTTGCCGGGGGTTCAGGTCGTGATGGCACAGCCGATTTCAGACCGTGTCGATGAGATGGTGACCGGCGTGCGTTCGGACATCGCCGTCAAGGTTTTTGGCGATGATATCGATCAGTTGAAGAAATTGGCAGGCCAAGTCGGCAAGGTTGCCCAGACCTTGCAGGGTGCGCAGGATTTGCGTATCGAGAAGGTTAGCGGTCAACAGTATTTATCGATCGATATTGACCGGCAAGCGATTGCCCGCCTCGGCCTCAATGTGTCGGATGTCAATGACGTTCTGGAAACCGCCATCGGCGGCAAGGTGGTGACGGAGATTTTTGAAGGTGAGCGACGTTTTCCGGGCGTGGTGCGTCTGCCGGAACGCTTCCGCAACAACGTTGAAGCCATTTCCAACGTCCTGATCACCTCGCCGAACGGTGCCCAGGTTCGCCTCACTGATGTCGCCAAAATCAGCGTTCAGGACGGCCCGGCGCAGATTTCCCGCGAACTCGGCAAACGCCGCATCGTGATCGGGGTGAACGTCAAGGATCGCGACCTCGGGGGCTTTGTCGCTGAGTTGCAGCAGCAAGTTGAGGCGCAAATCAAGCTGCCGGAAGGCTATTACCTGGAGTGGGGTGGCCAGTTCCAGAACATGGAACGGGCGCTGGGTCATCTGACCGTGATTATTCCAATCACCATCGCGGCAATTTTCTTCCTGCTCTTCCTGCTCTTTAATTCGCTGCGCTTTGCGACGCTGATCATCACTGTGCTGCCTTTCGCTTCAATCGGCGGCATCATCGGGCTCTTTGTTTCCGGTGAGTATCTGTCGGTGCCGGCATCGGTCGGTTTTATCGCGCTGTGGGGTATCGCCGTGCTGAACGGGGTCGTCCTGGTGTCCTACATTCGCGGTTTGCGAGAACAGGGACGAACGGTACAGGAAGCCGTGATCGAAGGAGCGACACTACGTTTCCGCCCGGTGATGATGACGGCAACTGTCGCCATGCTTGGCCTAATTCCCTTCCTGTTCTCGGATGGGCCGGGTTCTGAAGTGCAGCGTCCGTTGGCGATTGTGGTGATTGGCGGGTTGATTACCTGCACGCTGCTGACCTTGCTGGTTTTGCCGACCATTTACCGCTGGTTTGACGAGGAGAAAGTTGAAGCATGAAAGAGATCAAGGCAATTATTCGTCCCAACAAATTGTCCGGACTGCGTGATGCACTGGTCGCGCTCCCGGGTTTTCCCGGGATGACCGTGAGCAAGGTCGAGGGCTGTAGCGCGCCTTCGCGTCACATTTCGCGCCACAACATCAAGGATGAACTGACTGACTACACCCCCAAGGTGCGCATTGAAATCGTCGCACCGGATGAAGTGGCGGAAGTCATTTTTCAGCGTGTGACTGAAGTGGCGCAGACCGGCCATTTTGGTGATGGACTGGTGTGGATTACTGAGGTCGAGAAGGTTGCCTTTGTTTTCAAGACGACTCAGGGTGCGGAATAAAATAAATATTACGAAAGTAATATTAAGTGCAATGAGTGTGGAGAAATTAACAGACTGGCGAGTGAGGGTTTCCTAAAATTGTGATCGTTTATTTATGCCTGTCAAAAAGCGGGCCACGGTTATCAATTCATGGAAACTATGCGGAATCACGGCGGCGCCATCTCGCTCATGTCACCGATCGATTTGCAGGAAGGCGTCGCCAGTCTCTCGCGCGGCGCCTACTTCAAAGAGGCGTCGCTCAGCATGACGCTGAGCATTCTCACCGAGTCGGCCGCGCAGATGTCCGGTATCGAACGGGTCAGTATATGGGCGCTGGCGGAGGGTAAGCAGGAGTTGCGCTGCCTGGAGTTGTTTGAACGCGGCGCCGCGAAGCACAGTAGCGGCATCGTGTTGCATGCCGATGATTGCCCCATCTATTTTCAGTCTCTGGCTGGCGAGCGAAATCGCGCTTCCGATGACCTCTCGTTGCTGCCCGACATGGCTGAGCTCGGCGCTGGCTATCTGGCGCAGCACAAGATTACGGCTCGTCTCGATACGCCGATTCACATTCGCGGCGAATTGCAAGGGGTGCTTAGTTTTGAGCAAGTGGGTTCGCATCTGCCGTGGACTACGGCGCATCGGCTATTTGCCCATGCCGTGGCGAATCTGGTGACGCTGGCGTTGGTCGAGTACGAAGCCGAAGAAGCCAGGCTCGAAGCAAAAACCGCTACTGAGCGTTTGCGGGCAGTATTTGATGCCTCACGCGATGCATTGCTGCTGGCCGATGGTGAAAGTGGCGTCATCCTGGATGCCAATCGCCAGGCCGAGAAGCTCTTTGGCTGCAAGCGTCGGGATCTGGTCGGCAAGGATCAGCGCATGCTCCATCCGAAAGCTTCAGCATTGAAGATTGGCGATCACTTTCGCCAAATGGTGAGCGGGCAACGCCGTGGGGCGCTTCTGACCGAAATTTGCCGCTCGGATGGTTCGGTGTTGCCGGTCGAAATTACCGCTGAAATTGCCGACATTAGCGATGGCAAGCGTTTGGCGCTGGGTATTTTTCGCCAGATTTAGCGGTTGACCGCAGCAATTGTTGCGGCAAGCTGTTGCAGGCTTTCCTGAACCGCTTTTCTGATCTGTTCGTCATCAAGATCTTTGCCCCGGCTATTCATGCTTTCTGCCAGTTGGCGAGCCAGGTGCATCACGCCAAACATCTCCGCATTTTCAGCCGCCAGCGCCAGTTCCGTTGCCGCCAGTTTGAGCGCATAGGCATCCGGTGGCAGTCGCTCCAAAGCATCCCGCATCCGCTCCAGAAGCTCGTTGGCTTCGCTGACAAACAGACTGTCGAGAATGGCCGAACGTTGATAGATGGCCGCGCCGGGCGCGGCCATTGATTCCAGGCGCTGCGCAAAATGGCTGGCCCGTTCCGGAAAGGCAGGGTGTTCAAGACCCTCCCGGTCAGTCAGTGACTCAATGCAGGCCGCGATGGCGGCGATCAAGCGCGGGCTTTGGGTAGCGTCCTCCAGTTGGTCGGCCGCACTGGCCAGCGCCTCGCCAAGGCGCAGGCAGTCCACATCAGCGGTTTCCACCGCAATGCTGTACAAGCCAAAAATGGCCGGGCGAACCCTTTCGGCACCGGTTCCAAAGCGATTGGCCCACGCCGCAGCGAGCGCCTTGCAGGCTTCAATCCAGCGCTGGTTCAGGGCGCTGTCAAAGCGTAACGGCCGAGGCTTCGCCAGCAAAGGCAGTATCGACGCAATGGCCGCCATGGTCGGGGCCAGTGCGGCTCTACTTTCCTCGAGTTCTTTCTCGGGGATATCAGCCATCGAAAGCCTTACTGCGCGGCCATTTTGTTGAAGGCGGCGACGACTTCCGGTGGCGCCTGAACCAGTTCGATCAAGACGCCCTCGCCACCAATCGGGAACTCATCATTGCCCTTGGGGTGGAGAAAGGTTATGTCGAAACCGGCCGCGCCCTTACGGATGCCGCCCGGGGCAAAACGTACACCATTGGCCGAGAGCCATTCAACTGCGGTCGGCAGGTCGTCAATCCACAGGCCGACATGATTAAGCGGCGTGGTGTGAACGGCCGGCTTCTTTTCCGGGTCGAGTGGCTGCATCAGATCAACTTCAACCTTGAACGGACCAATGCCCATCGTGCAAATATCCTCATCGACGTTTTCCCGTTCGGAGACGAAGGTACTGGACACTTCGAGGCCAAACATGTCGACCCAGAGAGTGCGAAGTTTGGCTTTGGAAGGGCCGCCGATGGCGATTTGTTGAATACCGAGAACCTTGAATGGACGTTGCATGGCTGGATTCCTGTCGTAGTTGAAATTCGTAATCCATAATTATACGGGCTTCGTAAAAGGCGGGAAGTCTCCGTTCAGGCACGCTTGCGATAGGCCATTGTGAGTAGCAGAAGGCCAATCAGAATCATCGGTAGCGATAACCACTGGCCCATGCTGATGCTGTAGGACTGGCCGAAAATGCCGGCATCCGGTTCACGGAAAAATTCGGTGATGAAGCGAAATACGCCATAGCCGATCAGAAATACGCCCGACGCAGCGC
>ERZ795044.4886-NODE-4886-length-10922-cov-4.293089_pt1 | contig 10922 bp, 10 predicted proteins | sample MGYA00375128_ERZ795044 | MGnify/ENA primary metagenome ERZ795044 (study PRJEB30173, sample SAMN05720213) | anaerobic digester metagenome | isolation source: active sludge of municipal wastewater-treating anaerobic digesters | place: USA | collected 2014-12-22 ... | reverse complement strand
CTCCTTCTCGCTCTTGCCTGCAGCCTTCATGAGCCTTACTTGGTAGTCTGTATTGTCGTTGACATCCTTTAGGAGTTGGAGTCTTTGCTCATAGATTCTATTGGTACGCTCCTCCTCTTTATTATTGGAGTTTATCACCTTTGTTAGGGCCACAATGCCAGTTGTCAGGGCAGCCACAGCTGTTACAAGTAGGAATACAGGGTTCATGGACATCACATAGTTCCATGCCTTTTGGGCCACTGTGAGCACTTTAGTGCCAACTTCAGTCTGTTTAAGGATAGTGCCTAGGTTTGTTAGGGCCTTTCCCATCCCCTCAAGGCCCTGTAGGCCTTGGACAATGGCCATTGTGGCCTGAAGCTTAACGAAAGTTTCTTTGAGCTTATCATTCTCAACACCCATTAAAGCAGATATGCCTTGAACAGCAGCAAACCCACCAGCCACTCCTGTAAGGACTGATGTGGTGTTCTGTAGCACTACACCAAGGTCAGCAGCTGAGGCCCTAACTTGCTCATTGATCTCCCTCATGGCATGTTGGGCATTGGCAGCCTTCTGGAGGGCATCTGCATACTCCTTGGTGCCCTTTCCTGCCTTGAGCATATCATCCTTGGCCCTCTTGAGTTCTTCCCTTAGGGTTTTTATGGATTGTACAGGTTGGCTTGTGTCAACCTCCAGTACTAAAAGTTCTTCTTCATTCATTATTTAGGGCTTTTTATTTTTATATTTCTGTTCCAAACTGTTCAACATAGATAAACTTAACACCTGCAGAGCTGTCCACTCTTACTGTGGTCTGCCTTGTAAACTCATCTAGGTTGCCACTGCACCTCATGGTGAAGCTTCCTGGCCCTGTTGTCCAACCTGTAGAGCTGTTTCCTCCATTGAATGTTATCCATGTGGTAGCAGCAAGTTGCCTTGAGGCCTTCCATGCGTTGTAGGAGTTTGTGCTTACATTAATGGTGTATGTTGTCGCCTCAGCAGGGTACAGTATGTTATAGGTACCCTCAGGGAAGAACATGTCACTGTACAAGCTCACATCATATGTTAATGGTAGTTCGTTTGCATACTGTGTTATGGTGGCACTGTCCACTAGGGCGCTTGTGTCCACATTCCTTAGGTAGACAAGACCAGCCCTTGAGTTGTATGTTGTGTTCACCCCTATGGATAGGTCTACTTGTCCATTTCCAACTCCATTACTTGGGTTGTAAGTTATCCAAGAGTAGGTGTCTTGTAGCTCCCATCTTGTCCAAGGGTCTGCACTTACATCAAGCTGTGCTGTGTTGCCACTAGGATCTCCTGTGTACTTAAAGAATAGGCTTGCGGGGTTCATTGAAGCACTATAAGTAGAAGGCTCCTTGGGGTTTACAGTGTTCTCAAATGGGATGTACTGACCATCAATGTAGTTGTTAAGGTTGTTTATGGTGACAAGCTCCACTTGGGTTGGCTCTGAAAGCCCTGGTTTGTAGTCTATAATCTTATTGACAATCCAGTAGGCATCCTTGAACCATACAATGTTACTCCATTTCCAGTTGGCCACTTCAGCAGCAGTTAGGTAGAAGAAGCCCTTGAACACCTTGGTGTTGACATTGTAACGGTCTTGTAGGTAGTTGGCCCAGAACCTATTGTATATTGTAGAGCTTGGGTCATACACATTGCCAAAGTACTGTTCTTGAGGAACCCCAAAGTCAAGGCCATAGGTCATGTTCCCAGGACCTGGGTAGTAAGGGGTTGTTTGTAAGGCAATCCTTCCATCGCTCACATTAGGCCCAAAGTATGATGGGTTCTTCACTTGTATAAGGCTAAAGTACCCTTCAGAAGAGCTGAATGGCCTATAGAAGCTATAGTTGTATGACTGGTTGCCCACTGATGTGTCATCACTCCATGCCCAGTAGTAGTTGGGTGGTAGTGTAGGCAGTGTTGATATGTTGTTCACATACCCATTACTGAACACAAGGCTTGGCTTATCTGCAGGAGAGCTCTTGGCGAACTCGCCTTTGTAAAGTTGGGGAAGTTTTAGTGCTTGTCCTTTGTAGCCAAATATGTCTGTTGTCATATCGGCTAATGCATATGTACTAAATACATTACCATCAAGGAGTTTGTACTCATTCCTATTGAACTCATAGCCTGTGTTAAGGTACTGGCTTCCATATGTCCTTGAGTACTTGGTCTTGTAGCCCTTTGTGAACTCATCCTCATTCTCTGCATATGATAGGCTTATCCACTCGGTGTTGAAGTTAAGGGGCACCATACTCCAGTCCCTTGACATGTCAAACCTAGTTGTCCAGTCAAGTATACTGTAGTTGCTAAAGAACTCATTCCTTGTGTAGAGACTAACAGTGCTCCCATCTAATCCAAGGTAAAGACCAAACTGCTTCATGTATGAAGTGAAGAAGTCCTTAGCCTTTACATTAGGTAGCACATCATAGTACTTGATTGAGGTTCCAGCCCTAACATTGTTGTCTGATGTTATGCTTATACGCCACTCATTGGTGTTCAACTTAAGGGTGGTCTTTTCACAAGTTACTGTTGTGGGTCCTATACCCTCATAGATGGACTTATCACTTCCATGGTACTTGTTAAGGTTCAAGAAGAATGTAACAATGACATCTCCATTGTACTTGAATGTATCTATGACAAACTCTTGGCTCTTCTGTTTGATAAGGTCACTTAGGATCCAAGAACCATTCTGTGTTGTGGCATAGATTTGGTGAACATTACTTCCTGTCCCTTGTTGTGCAAAGAAACCCCAGTATGTTTCACTTGTTAAATCCCTACTATATAACCCAACAAGCTTAAAGCTTGCCACCTTAATGGCATCATAACTGTTGAATGCTGTTCCTGCCTTTTTCACCCTTGCCCATAGCGTTATATCTATGAATGGGTTATCAGGTGGAAACGAGGTGTCCCTTAGGTAGTAGTCACGGTTTGTTGGATTTGTGAATAGGAGTTGTACAAGGTCCTTGTCAGGGTCTGTTATGTCAAACTTCACATTGTAGAAGTTGTTGTCGGCAGTACTTGCATTGATTTGTAAAGCCCTATAGTTTGTTACACCCCACCATGGAGCATAGGAGCCATCAGAGCTGTTCACTATGGAGAAAACACTTGGAGCATTAGTGCCTAGGGTGCTTACATCCCACCATTGGGTATGGTACATCACCTTATTACCAACATTGTAGTAGGAAACATCCTTTGTGGTGCCTTGGAATGCCTGGGCATACTCAAAACTATTTGATGTCTTATCAGGTGGTACAATTCCAGTCACCATCATCTGGCTCCAGTATGGGTTGGCCATCTTGGTCCAGTCAGTGCTTGTGTTAAGGGTGTAGCCATACTTATTCAATAGGGTGCCTAACATCATATCAGTGTAGAACCCAAACCTTTGCTTGTATGGTTTCTTTAGGTTTACTTGGTGCTCACTGTACTGTTGTGGAAGCTTGGTGTAACGGCCTTCGCTATTGTATGAGGCATCATACACAACTTGGTCACTGAAGCTGTACATACCATTCTCGCTGTCCACAAGGTCTACATAAAGGTTCCTGTATGAACAGTCAAATGCCCAGTTCACCCTATTGGTGGTGTAGTTGGGTATGGTGTACATTGTTGTGGTGTACATTCCATCCCTACTGCCTGTAGAGCTTTCCCTTGCCCTCCATAGCCTATCAAGGGCCACACCCCTTAGGAGCATACTAGAGCCATATGGTGTGGAAGCGTCAAGCACTTCCCTTAGGGTTTTATCTCCAAACTCTTGTAGGAATGACCCCACTTCTCCAAATAGCCCCACTTCATAACGCCACTTGTTAGGGCCTGTCCACTTCACCTCAATCATCCTTACATACCCACTATGCACAAGGCTGTCACCTACGAATAGTTGGAATGAGGCCCTCTTGGATGGGTTGAATGAAGTGCCCATCCCTACCTTGGTGAAGTCCACTTGTCTTCCAGGGCTCCATACATGGCCAAACACCTCATTGTTCCTAGGTGTATTTGGTAGGCTTACAGTTTTAGTGAAGTCCACAAGGAGCTTTGCAGGGTCAAATATGTCATTGTACTGCTTGGTGAGTAGGACATCAGTCCCATCATCAAGGTCTACAAGTAGGTTCTCTATGTACAGTTCAATCTTCTGGTCCATTATATGGTTTTTTCTTTATTTATCGTCTTGACTGTTATGCTAAGGGAGGCCATCCTATCATTTGCAAAGCTCTTCTGTTGGTAACTATTAGATGTCACTTCAACTGCCCTTAGGGTGTTCTCTAAAGCACTCCAAAGGAACACCACAGGGCTTGAGAATAGGTCATCTACCCTTTCCCATTCCCAATCTGTAAGTGCTGTACTGTTGAGTTGCCACTCCCATTGGCTCTCTGCAAGCCATTGGAAGCTCTTTGGTATGAAGTTCTTACCCATACCACCATAGCTCCAGTAGGATGATGTAGGGTTTGTACTTCCAAGGGTCTTTTCATCACCACTAAAGGACAATCCATTGAACATCCTGTCATACCCCTTAAGAGCTTGTCTTTCAACTGTTTTAGTCTTGGCGCTCTTTCCTTCAAAGATGAGCCAGTCATACCCACCATGCCTATTAAGCCAGTAAAGTTGGTATGCAGGCATCTTAAGACAAGTTGGGTTCACCTGCTCTATGAAGGTTTCCCTATGCTTTGTGAGCACTTCAGGGGCCTCAATGACATATGATATGTACTGGCTTTCCTTTTCAAGAAGGCTTACACCATTGAACTGGAGTAGAAGGGTTGGCATACTGAATATGCTTCCATCAACGCCTTGGATGTATGTAGATGTGTCTGGCTTAAGGCTATCCTTAGAACCATACTTATTCACCACAACAGCAACACCAACATCGCTATCCCAGTATGCTCCATTGGAATCATCTAGGTTGATGAAGCCTATTGGTCTTGGGGCTCCCATTAAACTCCTATTCCAAACCCTCTTATTAGGGGCTTCTCCTCTTTCGTTAAGGGTGTAAATGAGCCTTGATGGGATGTAGTCATCATACTGGGTTCCATATGTAAACCCAAAACCCTTTTCCTTGGCCACCCTAAAGTCGCCATGTGTTGAGCCGTCAAGCCATAGGCCATAGGACTCAAATGGCAGGTTTACAGGGGCCACTTGGTGGGTTGATGTGTAGACAAGAATACTAGAGTCTGTAACCATCCTAACATCCACTTGTGTGAATGGACAAACCCCTAACAACGTGTCATTAGGGTGGGGGCTGAACACTGGTAAGAAGGCCATGTCCACATATGGTTGGGCATCAAACCCAAAGTAGGTGGCATTTGGTTTCTTTTGGAGTCTGCCCTCATAGGTCTTTGGGCCCTGTTTTGAAACAGTGCTTGAACAGAAAACTTGCACCACTACAGATGTTATATCATTCTGGTTGCCAACACACTCCATGGGCATGTTCATTGGCATGTAGGTCTTAGGTGTACTAATAATCATATCTTACTTCCTTTCTTTTATTTGTCTAATGGCATCCTTCTCCATGGCCTTCCTTATAAGGTCTGCTGGGTTTCCAAGTTGTTCTTTGGACGCCCTAAGGAATGGTTTTGGTTTAATGCCCTTCTTTCCTATACTCTTGGCTATTGCAAATGCAAGGCTCTTCTGTGGAATGGACTTGTTCAATGGTTTAATGCCCTTGGCATTGATCCATTTTAGGATGCTACCTACAGGGGGCATCTTGCCTGGCTTCCTACCATACTCAACCCACTTCCAGTACTCAGGCAAGATGAACACAGCCTGGTACTTGAAGCCCATCCACCTATACTCTGCTGTTATGTTGGATGAGAGCCTATAGCCCTTAGAACTGAGCTTTTGCTTGTAGAGTTCTAAGAGCCTATCGCCATACTGTTCAATGGCCTTTTCTGTATTAGCCCAGTTTTCCATTCATCACCTTTATGTTATGCCTTCTTACTTCATCTGCTATGAATGCTGCTGTGTTCAAGAACTCAACAACGTTCAGTTCGTATACTTGGTCCCAAGATCTTCCAGTCTCTTTAGCGACATCCCTAATAGTTCTAAGCCATCCTTGGCTGTTGTCCTTTCCTGTAGGCCTAGTGATGTCCTCATCTTCTCCCTTAGCATTATCCTCTTGATTGTCAACTCCAAAGAGAACTTTGTATCCTGCATTAAACGCATCCATACTTTTGAAAAAAAAAGCATAAGGCTTGACGCAAGGCCTATGGGCATATTGTCCAGTAGGAATTGGGCCACTTCTTCAAAATCAGCCTTGGCCCTTGTTCTCTTGATGCCTTTCCATGTGTTCTCTTCCTCTGCTGGCCATACGAACAGGGCAAGGAGCCTATGCATGTTGGCCCTTGGGTCCTGCATTAGGCCTATGAAGTCAATGTACTGGCTTGCTGTTAGCCTATCCACCCTTAGGTTGACAACAAAGGGTTTTCCTGCTATGTCCACATTCTCCTTCACCTTAACTAAGGGGGTTTCCTTGTTAAGCCATCCACTCTTACTCATTATGGTCTGTAAGACTTGGTAAGGAAGCTCTTCTACTTTAGAATCTGGTAGGCCTGTTAGTATGGCCACAATGCCCACCACTTTAAGCTCATATGGTAGGTCTGATTCAATAACAGAGGCAAGCTCAAGGCTATCATGTATGGACATTTCATCCCATGACCCCTTGAAGCTTACTGTGCTCTTATCCCATTTTAGTGTCTTCATATATTCTATTTATAGTTATTTATATGGATTTGCCTCTTTAGCCCCATGAGTAGACTCCAGTGGACTGGCCCTTGATAAGGTCATCCACAGCATATGTGAAGCAATCCCTCATGTCATCATGTGGTGGGTTATTGGTACAAACCTGGTCTAAGAACTCATCAACCCAAGGGCCTTGGACAACCACTACCCTTCCTCCTTCTACTGTAGGGCTCACTGCTGCAAGCCTTACAAGCTTGCTATCCTTAGGGACGAGCTCTTGGATGTTGAAAGATGTTGAAGACCTAAGTTGTTGGATGATGGACTTACCAGAAGCCTTGGCCTCAATGAGCATTCTCTTACCCCTTGTACAGAATGTGTTTATGGACCTTATAAAGGATGGGAACTCTTCCAAGGACCTGTACACCCTTGATATGTATAGGACTCCATCAATCCTTACGCACTCAAGCACCACATTGAAGTCTGCCTTGTCTCCTCCATAGGCTGTGTCCATGATGTAGGTAAACTCTTTTCCATGGGCCATTGCTTCAAAGTGTTCAGGGCTAATGACTTTAATCCAATTTCTCTTTATAATGGAATGGGACTCATCATCTGGCCTCTGGAGGAACTGGGCATTGTAGTTGCGAGTTCCTAATGTGAGCTTGTACTGTTGCAGCACATTTGAGGAGAGCCTAACAGGATCGAGCATTCCATTTATGTATGAGGCTGATAGGGAAGAAGGAATAGGGGCCCCATCAAGTGATGCTGGAAGGCTGATAAGGGTGAAAGGCGTTCCCAATGAAAGGAGATGGGATGTTAGGTCTTGGGGGTGGAGCCTTTGCTGGATGAATATGGATAGGGAGCGTTCCTTATCAGTCTTACGTGTTGATAGGGTGCCTGTGGTCCAGCGGTTGACACGGTCCCTTTCCTTTTCACTCCATACATTGTCTAGGTTCTGTAGGTCATCACCAATAAGGAGGTCTCCATGCAGACCAATAACGTTGGACCCTGTTGATGTGACAAACCTACCTCCTCCTTGGACTGTCTTGTAGTTGCCTTTAGAGTTCTCATCAGCCTTAAGTTGGATTGTTGGGAAGCAAAGGGCCCACTTGTCTGACTGCATAAGGTTACGGGTCTTCATGGCAAGCTCAAGGCCTATGGTCTCTGAGTAGGATGCAGTGATGATACGTGTCTTAGGCCTCTTGGCAAGTACCCATGCAGGTAGGAGTACAGAGAAGATCATGGACTTGGATGTTCCTGGAGGGAGGTTGATGATGAGGTCATTGCCCTTGGGTTGCCAGTTGAATAGGGTGGAGACATATTGCTGGGCCACTTGGCATAGGTAGTCCATATGCCAGTTCCAGACTGGGGTGGATGTGTCTGCACTCTCCCAGAACTCCTGGCAGAAGAAGGCGAATGAACGCCTTGCCTTTTCTCCTATGATGAGGTGCCTATTCATTGTCCTTGTTTGTACGGGCTTTATTTGTTAGGGTGAACATGGTTTCTAGTTCTTCATCTGTCAGCTTGGAGTAGTCCATTTCATCCTCTGTATGCCTAACAGTGATGTGCTCATTGTTTAGCTTTGGTATGACATACTGTGATAGCTTAAGGACAAGGGCCACTGCATCCTTAGGGCTTTTCTCTGCTGTCTCATCTATCCACTTGGATAGTTTGTCTAGTTTAGAGTCAAGTAGAAGGGCAAAGGCCTCCTTTACATTCCTATTCACCTTATTGGGGTGGCCCTTACGGCCTACGGTGTTCCTTACTTCACCTGGCTTGATACGACCCGAGAAGAGGCCTTTTCTTTGGTAGCCTTCTTGCCCTTCTGTTGGGGTTTCTTGGGTTTCTTGGGTGCCTTTGGCTGGGCTTTTTGCTGGGGTTTTGGCTTTGGTAGCTCTAGCACTTCCAGTGCGTTTTGTTGGCTTTTTTCTTGTTTGCATGGTATTTCTTTATTTTGGTTCATAAGGCCCTTTGTACGGAAGTAGAGTTGGCCTATGAATGTTACAACATGAAGGGTGCATGAGTCGCATCGTCCCCTAACAACTGAAAGGTCATTGTTGTACTTTGGCCATATGGACCTAAGGAAGTCAATGTCAGATGTTGAGGCAATCCTCATGAACCCACTGTACACAGCATCATGGAACGTTTTCTCCATGTGTTGTAGTGCATTAAAGTCATTCTCCTCTAGAATTGGTAGCATAGTTTATTGTGTTATTTTAGTGAGCTTGTAGAGAAGGTCATTCCATACTTGGGAAAGGGCCCTAAGGAGTGGTGAGATGAAAGATGTTGAGTAGCCTGCAATAGAGGCATAGAGTAGGGACAAGAGGCCTTCTCCTAAGTATAGGGTGACAATGAGCGTTGTCCAGAATGAAAGGCAAAGGCTACAGTCAAATGGCTTGAATGAGAAGTGTCTATATGGAATATTCCCATTCAACAGTTTCCATATGAAATGCTTAAAGGCCTCTTGTGGCCTTGCCCAATCAATAATGAATGTTAGTATGGCAGCTATTGCCAAAGAGTAGAGTAGTGAGTTCATCCTTTTCGTCTATTATTTCGTCAGTTTCAACAATGAGGTCCTCCTTAGAGGGTGTCTTGTAGTATATATCTGTTCTTGGCCCATCATAGAGCTTCCACCCTTTTGACTGAAGGGCCTTGTACACCTTCTTCTTCACCTCTTTAAGGCCCTTGGCTATGACATACTTCTTCTTACCACAAAAGTTGGATGCCTTTAGGGCTGACCCCACTTCAGCATACAGGAAGAATATACGTCTCTCCTCAGGGCTTATGATGGAGGGATCGTTAAGGATGGAGAGGACGTCTTGGAGAATAGGTAGGGTGTTGGAGAATGGGTCATTGCACCTAATAGAGAGGAATTGGTGCTCAATGGCATAGATGTCAAATGTGAGTGGGTCCACATAGGGAAGGTAGGGCTGCTTCATTTCTTTGTTGTTATTTTAGCTAGGCACATGTTCACCTTATGGGGGCCTGGGCCTGCCTCAATGGTGGCTATGGCATTCTCATGTATGTATGGAAGAACATGGTAGAAGCCTGCATCGATGACAATGCTATGTGTGGTGTGTAGGAAATATGGAAGGCTTCCTATGGCCTCTTCTAAGGTTTTCATATAGGTATATATCTGACCTCAGGAATGCATGGGAGGCCCTAGGTTTTATTTTTATGGACAAGCTTATGGCAACATTTACATAGGACAACAAGGTGTTCCCTAGGGCAAAAAAGCCTATCAACAAATCCTGGAATATGGGAGCGTTCTGTTAAGGGCCCTACTGGGATTAAATGGTGGACAACAACCTCTTTAAGTGGGAAGTGGTTATGGCACTTGGCGCATTGGTAGTGCTTGGCCTTACGTCCAGTCTTCTTATTGGTTTTTGTAGTGGAGTAGGCCTCTTGTATAGTGAGGAGTCGGGCAGGCCACCTTACCCAAGCCCTCCTTAGGGAGCTCCTTATGTATGCTAGTTCCATACTTGTTTTTAGTATTTATTTAAGGGCTCTCCTCCTCTCCCCTTGGAAGTTCCTTCCTCTTTTAAAATAATACTTTTCTTGAGGGCACCTAATGAGGCTGGTGGTTGTTTAACCTCCAGCTTTTTTTATGAAAACTACATAGGGCCCTTTAGAGGCCCTTTTTTAGTGTAGGATGATAGTGAATATTACCTATAGTGCGTAAAATGAAGGGAGAGGCCCTGGGTGCATCCTAGGCCGTAATTGGTCGACGTTCATCCATGGAATATGCCTTTCTATGGACCGGAGCATGCCAGGTGAGGGGCCTGTCCACCTAGGGCTCCTACTATGGTTGATACGAAGGACTGTTGACACTGCCCTGTCTTGGGTGTGGGAGGCGAACACACTAGTCCCTGTGAAGGCCACATACACATTAGGAGCAGGGTTGGACACTGACACCACCATAGGGGGCTTTGACATTGTACGAGGGGACGTAGGAATGGCAAGGAAGTAGACTGTGGAGAGTTCTCCTGTATGGTCGGACTCTGCTGTGTAAAGGTAGAGCTGGTAGTTGAGCATTCTACGTGGAACTTGGCTTAGCATTTTGGTAAGTTTTTTTGTATTTATCGTGTCTTGAGGGGCTCTGGGGGCTGGTGTACTAGATTTCAGGTATTTATATTATTATTTGTATTTAGTGTTAATAACTAGGGTCTTTAATCTCTTAAATAGGATAACAATACAAGGAAGGAAGGAACCCCCCAGAGCAAGGAACCAAGGCCCCTAAATAAGGAAAGAAGAGTAAGGAAGACAAGGAA
>ERZ795044.4881-NODE-4881-length-10927-cov-6.965508_pt1 | contig 10927 bp, 9 predicted proteins | sample MGYA00375128_ERZ795044 | MGnify/ENA primary metagenome ERZ795044 (study PRJEB30173, sample SAMN05720213) | anaerobic digester metagenome | isolation source: active sludge of municipal wastewater-treating anaerobic digesters | place: USA | collected 2014-12-22 ... | reverse complement strand
ATGAAATGAGCGCTACCTGCCGCAGATATGTGCTTTTTCCCGCCATATTAGGGCCTGTCAAAATGTGAAGGCGGCTCGTCTTTAGATCCAGGTGTGTATCATTGGGGATAAACCCCCCAGAGAGATCGAGTCGTTCAACGACAGGATGACGGCCTTGTGTGATGTGGAGCACATCCCCCGTGTCGATGGTCGGACGCACATAACGGTTCAATCCAGCGGCTTCCGCGAGCGCTGAGAGGACATCCAGGACGGCCAATCTCCGACTGATGTCTTGCAAACGCGCCGTTTCAGCAGCGAGACCTGTTCTGAGCTGTTCGAACAGGGATTGCTCAAGTGCCATGAGTTTGGCATCGGCCCCGGTAACCCGTTCTTCCAGTTCTTTCAACTCGGCCGTCATAAATCGCTCGGCATTAACCAGGGTCTGTTTTCGAATATAGTCGGGTGGCACCTTGCCCAGATTGGCTTTCGTCAGTTCGATGTAATATCCGAAGACCTGGTTGTAGCGAATTTTCAAGGACTCGGCGCCGGTGCGATCGCGTTCCTTGGCTTCCAGTCCGGCAATCCAGCCCTTCCCTTCGCGACTGGCTTTACGGAGCTCGTCCACATCCGGGTGATACCCTTCCTTCAAGATGCCCCCATCGCGAATGGAAATCGGCGCTTCCGGCAGGATGGCTTGTTCGATCCGCTCATAGAGGTCCTGCGCGTTATCCCAGGATGCTGAGAGCTCGGCGAGGAGAGGCGCCTGCAGAGGGGACAGTTCCGCCTGAATGGCCGGTAAGGAGGATAGCGAGAGTTTTAAGGCGAGCAGGTCACGAGGATTGGCGACGCCGAGAGAGATCCGGCTGCAAAGTCGTGAAATGTCTTGGACGGTTCGGAGCGCGGCTCGAAGACGAACTCGAGGCTCGATACACTGTTTGAGTTCATCAACGGCCGTAAGCCGCGCTTCAATCGTGGCGCAGGTTATCAACGGCCGCAGGAGCCATTCGCGGAGTAGCCGGCTCCCCATGGCCGTGACGGTATGATCAAGCACCCCGAGCAGCGTATAGGGTGAGCGGCTGCTGGAGGGTTCGTCCCATCGCCCAGCGGGTTTGACGAGTTCCAAATTGCGGATGGTGACGCTGTCCAGATGCATAGCATCGTGAGACTGCCTGACACGCAGCTGGCGAATATGGTCGAGCGAAGCCGAGGGCTGTGTCTCTCTGACATAGCGCAACACGGCCGCTCCGGCCTGAATGCCCACTGTGAGCTGGTGGCATCCGAAGGCGTCCAACGAATGCACATGAAAATGTTCTTGAAGCATGGTGCGACCCGTGTTCAGCTCAAACCAGGTCGCCGGTTGTGCGCAGCAGCGAGGTCCGGTGAAGTCGGCCATCCAGGATTGCTCTCCCGGTGCGCTCCCTTCGGCATAGAGCAACTCTCTCGGATCAAGCCGTGCAAGTTCGTCCATGAGGGCGATGCGCGCCTGCGGACCATGAAATTCGCACAGCCAGTATTCTCCCGTTGACACCTCAAGGGTCGCGAGCCCGAACGAGCACTGTGTCTGGTCGTGGCCCACAGGGCGAACACGAGCAGCCACGGCCGCCAACACGTTGGATTCTGAAGAAGGGAGGAATTCGCTATCAATCAGAGTGCCGGGAGTATAGAGCCGGACTACTTCACGCCGGACCAGCCCCTTGGCGAGTTTCGGATCTTCGACTTGCTCGCAAAGGGCGACTGTTCGGCCTGCACGAAGGAGTTTGGCGATGTAATTTGTGGCGGCATGATAAGGCACGCCGCACAGTGGAATCGGCGTCTCGCTGGATTTGTCCCGGGATGTCAGCGCAATCGAGAGCAGCTTGGAGGCTTCAATCGCGTCCTCCTGAAACATCTCATAGAAGTCGCCCACCCGGAAAAACAGAATTGCGTCGCGGTAAGCTTGTTTGATCTCGCGGTACTGCCGCATCAACGGCGTGCCGTCAGCGTCACCCATCGACGGGTTCTCCCTCAGAAGGGAGGTCCGAAGAGGCCCCCACGCGGCGGGCGGCTTTGTCGAGGGCCTGGCGCAGACGTTCCAGATCGACTTCGGCTTCCTGCAAAGCCTTGGTTTTTCGCCGGAGTTCGATTCGCCCGCGGACCCAGGCTGGAAAAAGCAGAATGCCGGACACCAGCAGGCCCACGCCGAAGGCGGCCAGGATCGGCTTATAGATTAGAATCGACGCCGATCGAAGGCCGAAGAAATATCGGAGCGTGACCTCCTGTTCTTGATTCTGAAGGAAGAACGACAGCGCAAGCAGCAATACCGTCCCGACCAATATCAAGCGGATCAATGCGGGGCCCTCCTTGGCCGAGGTCATTGTACACGGGTTTGTGAAACCACTCTAGTGGGACGCCGCATTGCCATGCGGGAGCGAAGCGCGAGGAGCAGGCGGGACGCCGACGGCCCTCTGGCCGTGAGGAGCGCCTGTCGCGCTGACGGGGGACGATGTGTGAGATGAATCTCGAGACGGTCAATCGGGAGTCCTGCGCCCCATCGTTCGGCCCATTCGATCGCGAGGATTGCATGGCCGTCTACGTAATCGCCCAAGCCGGTGTTGTCGAGCTGGGCGGCGGTGAGCCGGTAGAGGTCGGTATGGATCAGAGGGAGGCGTCCCCGGTATTCGTGGATTAAGGTAAATGTCGGACTGCTCACGGCCGTTGGTTCGGCGTTCAGTCCATCGGCGATTCCTCGCACTAGCGACGTTTTCCCGGTCCCCATTTCCCCGAACAGGGCCACGACTTCGCCCCCCTGGAGAAGGCGGCCCAGACATCGCCCCAGCCGGTGAGTCTGTTGGCGGGAGCGCAGTATTGTTCGCCAGGGTTTGCTGGCAGCGGGAGCCCGCGTTTTCCGCTGCTTGGCAGGGGAAGCGGTCGATCGTTTAGATGTGCGTGGTTGGCGCGATGGCATGGGGGATATGGCGAATGAGATCGCGGGCAATCATGCCGGCCTGACCGAGTTGCTGTGCGGCCAGATCTCCGGCAAGGCCATGGAAGTAGGTGGCGGCACAGGCAGCATCCCAGGGGGGCACGCCTTGGGCGAGCAACCCGCCGACCATGCCGGTCAAGACATCTCCGGTTCCCGCGGTGGCCATTCCCGGGTTGCCGGTGGGGCAGATCGCTGCCACTCCGTCCGGTCTGGCAATCACGGTCCGGGCTCCTTTGAGAACGACGAATACGCCGCGTTCACGTGCGAAGCGCGTCGCCGTGCCGAGGCGATCTTCATTCACGGACTGGGTGGTCGCTTCTGCCTCGAGTCTGGCCATTTCTCCTGGATGGGGTGTGATAATCGGGGGGCGTGGGCATTCTGTCAGCAGGGAGGCCTTTCCCGCTAAGGCATTGAGTGCATCAGCATCGAGTACGCACGGCTTGTCGATGCGCTTTACAAACTCTTGGACCAAATCAACGGTCTCCGGATGCGTTGTGAGCCCAGGCCCGATTGCGATGGCATCTCGTGATCCCGCGAATGCCAGGAGACGATCCAGGCCAGAGCGAGCAAAGGTCCGTGCTTTTGTTTCCGGCATCGGCAGGGTCATGGCCTCGAGTAATTTCGCCTCCAGAATGTCATTGACGCTTGAAGGAACGGCGGCGGTGACAAGGCCGGTTCCGATTCGAAGGGCCGCCAGGGCCGCCATGGCCGCAGCGCCCGTCTTGCCGACCGATCCGGCGATAATGCCGAGATGCCCATAGGTGCCTTTGTGCGAGGACGGACGTCGCGCTGGAAGCGCCGCCTGCGCGGAGGCGGCGGTGAGGAGCAGCAGGCGGCTGCCGACGGCGTCGACAAACGAAGGTGGAATTCCAATATCGGCCAGACGCACCAGCCCTGCGCAATCGATGCCGGCTCCGCAATAGAGCCCTGCTTTTGGCAAACCACACGTGACGGTGAGATCCGCGCGCACCGCAGCGCCCTGGATAGCGCCGGTATCGGCATGGAGGCCTGATGGAAGATCCACGGCGACAGTAGGGCGGGCGGCGGCATTGATTGTATCAATCGCATCACGATACAAGCCGGAGACGGGCGTGGAGAGGCCGGTGCCTAACATGGCGTCGATAATGATGTCACTTGGCGTCAGCCGTTGCTGAAGGGCATTCGTATCAGGGGGACGCGTAATGGACGAGGGGCCTGCCGTTCGGTGAAAGCGTTGATACATCGCCTTCGCATCACGACTCAGGTCGGCAACTGACGCTAATAGCAGAACGTGGACCCGAGCTTTTTTCCGCCGCAGCAGTCGTGCGATGACGAAGCCGTCTCCGCCGTTGTTTCCCTTGCCACAGACGATGACGACTGATTTTCCTGCAACCGGCCCGTACTGCGCCTCAAGGTGCGTGACCACCTCTGTTCCCGCTCGTTCCATCAGCACGAGGGACGGTACCTGTGCCTCGGTGATTGTCCGATGGTCAAGCGCACGCATTTGTTCGGCGGTCACGATCGGGATCATGGCGTCAATCTGGCTTCCGACCGGTGGCGTGACGTATGGCCGTGGCTTGCAGGGGAGTCAGGCTAGGCCACCAGTTCTCTCATTTCACGCACAGCTTGAACGAGCCCGACCATGACGGATCGGGCGATGATGCTGTGGCCGATGTTGAATTCGACGATCTCGGGCAGCTTGGCCAGTCGTTTGACGTTTTTATAGGTCAGCCCATGGCCGGCATTGACCCCGAGGCCAAGTTTGTATGCCAGTTTTGCCGCCTGAGTGATCGCTTCAAACTCTTCGTCTTCTTCTTTGGAGCGTTTCGCATTGGCGTACCGGCCGGTGTGCAACTCGACATAGGCCGCGCCGATTTTGTGAGCGGCCTTAATTTGATCCAAGCTCGGTTCGATGAACAAACTGGTCGGGATCCCGCCATCCTTCAGTAAATCGACGATTTTCTGAATCCGCTCACGGTGGTTCGCGACATCCAGGCCGCCTTCCGTGGTCAGTTCTTGACGACGTTCGGGAACTAAGGTGACCAGGTCGGGTTTCACGCTGAGGGCGATTTTGGCCATCGCGTCATCGGCGGCCATTTCCAAGTCTAATTTGGTGCGAACGATTTCCCGCAGCATGGTCAGATCCCGGTCCTGAATATGGCGGCGATCTTCCCGGAGATGCACGACCAGGCCGTCTGCGCCGGCCAGTTCAACGAGGATGGCGGCCGTCAGGGGATCGGGGTCGGTCCCGCCACGCGCCTGCCTGAGTGTTGCCACATGATCGATGTTCACGCCCAGTCGAGCCATTGCCCCTCCGAAAATGCCATGGGTGATGCCAGAGAAAGATTTCGGAACTGGCCGAAATTCATAGACAATTCTGCTGTTCCTGAGGCATTATTAACAGAAGACGGTGGGGCGGGGCAAGAAGGCGTCCAGCACTGTGCCATCGCGGTTCCCTCGCGTTCATGGCAGAGCGGAAAACCGCAACTCCATAGAAATATAGTGAAATTGACTCGTTTTGAGGGCTCGATTAGAATACGCGCTTTTCAGAGGCGTGACGACGCAACCGGTTCAGCAGAGGACCCGCCAGTAGGAGCCTGACACATCCATGTCGATCAGCGACGGTTTTTACCGCATCAAACGACTTCCTCCCTACGTATTTGCCCAGGTTCAATCCCTGAAGCTCGAGGCGCGTCAACGGGGTGAGGATATTATCGACTTCGGGATGGGCAATCCGGATCAGCCCACGCCGCCGCATATCGTCGACAAACTGATCGAAGCATCCAAGAAAGCCAAGAATCATCGGTATTCTGCCTCGCGCGGCATTACCAAACTGCGCCATGCGATTACGGGTTGGTATAAGCGCAACTACGACGTCGACTTAGACCCTGAGACCGAAGCGATCGTCACCATCGGCTCGAAGGAAGGTCTCGCACACTTGGCCTTGGCCACGATCGGGCCTGGCGATGTGGTGTTGACGCCGACTCCGACTTATCCCATCCACATGTACAGTTTCATTATTGCGGGTGGTGAGGTGCGCGGGATTGAATTGCGTCAGGATAGCGATTTTTTTGACGATCTGCTGCGGGTCTATCGCCAGACGTTGCCGCGTCCGCGTATTCTGGTGATCAATTTCCCGCACAACCCTACGACCGCCGTGGTCGATCTCGAGTTTTTCAAAAAGATCGTCGCGTTTGCCAAAGAGCACGATGTCATTGTGATTCACGATCTGGCCTACGCAGATATCGCCTTTGACGGCTATAAGGCGCCGAGTTTTCTGCAGGTGCCGGAGGCGAAGGATGTGGGCGTCGAGTTTTATACGTTGTCCAAGGCCTACAACATGCCCGGATGGCGCGTCGGGTTTTGTGTTGGTAACCGTGAGGTGGTTGGTGCGCTCGCGAAGCTGAAAAGCTATCTCGATTACGGTATTTTTCAACCGATTCAAATTGCTAGTACGGTGGCATTGAACGGACCTCAGGACTGCGTGAAAGAGGTCGTGCAGCGGTATCAAAACCGCCGGAATGTCCTGGTGAACGGGCTGAATCGTATCGGATGGTCCGTGACCCTGCCCCGGGCGACGATGTTTGTCTGGGCCAGGATTCCGGACCCGTTCCGGCATATGGGATCGCTGGAGTTTTCAAAGCTGCTGCTCCGGGAGGCGAAAGTGGCGGTATCCCCGGGCATCGGATTCGGGGAAGGCGGCGATGAATTCGTGCGGTTTGCGTTAGTGGAAAATGAACACCGCACACGGCAGGCGCTACGCGGCATCCGGAAAATATTGAATTTGGATGATCAGGAACCATGAAGACTGAGATCGGAGTAGGGTTAATCGGCTTCGGCACCGTCGGGACCGGCGTGGCGCGAGTGTTGATCGACAATGCGGAATTGATCCGCCGCCGTGTGGGTGTGCCCATTAAGTTAGTGCGCATTGCGGATTTGGATATTACACGCGATCGGGGCGTGGCGATTCCATCGGGTGTGTTAACCACCGATATCCAGCAAGTACTGGAAGACCCGCGAGTGGATATTGTCATCGAGTTGATGGGCGGGTATGGCCTTGCGAAACGCGTGATTCTGGATGCGGTGCAACGAGGCAAGCATGTCGTGACCGCAAATAAGGCGCTCTTGGCCGTGCATGGAGAAGAGATTTTTGCTGCCGCGTCCCGTCGAGGGATCGACCTCGGGTTCGAGGCGAGCGTGGGTGGCGGTATTCCGGTGATCCGCGCCTTAATGGAAGGGTTGGCCGCGAACAACATTCAATCCATCTATGGCATCATCAACGGCACGTCCAATTATATTCTGAGCCGGATGACCAGCGAAGGACAGCGGTTCGAGGTCGTATTAGAGGAAGCCAAACGCGCCGGTTATGCCGAGGCTGACCCCACCTTCGATGTCGCAGGTACCGATTCGGCTCATAAGCTCACCATCATGGTCAGTCTGGCCTACGGCACTCCGGTGAACTTCAAGGAAATTTATACCGAAGGCATTACCGGCCTTACCCCGTTGGATATCGCCTATGCCAAGGAGTTTGGTTTTACGATCAAGCTGCTGGCGATCGCGAAGTTTTCCGACGGAGAAATTGAAGCACGGGTGCATCCAACCATGGTGCCCTCCGCATCGCAAATTGCGAAAGTGGATGGGGTATATAATGCCATCCAGTTGGTTGGTGATGCGGTCGAAGATGTGGTGCTGTATGGGCGTGGCGCCGGATCGATGCCCACGGGAAGTGCTGTGGTGAGTGACGTCATGTCCATCGCGCGCGACTTGCTCAAGAACGCGACGGGCCGGGTCCCACCCGCCTCCTATCAGCCGGACTCCCGGCGGCCGCTGCGTATCCGGCCGATGGAAGAAATCACCTCGTTATATTACATTCGCTTCATGGTTCTGGATCGACCCGGCGTCTTGTCTCAGATCGCGGGGGTGTTGGGGCGCTACAGCATCAGCATTTCCTCGGTACTGCAGCAGGGACGTAAAGAAGGGCAGACCGTGCCGGTCGTCATCATGACGCATATGGCGAAGGAGCGTGATATCCAAAACGCGCTTCGCGAGATCAATCCGATGCCCTACATCTCTGAACCGACGACCTTAATCAGGGTTGAGGGGCAAGACGAATGAATCGGACGTTTTTCGACCTCAATGAGAAGGTGGTTGAGTAGATCGTTATGACTCGTTGGCGCGGCATTATCGAAGAATACCGGAAGTTCCTGCCGGTGACGGCTCAGACGCCGCTCATCACGCTGGGAGAGGGCAACACGCCCCTCATCCGCGCGCCGCGGCTGGCCAAAAAAATTGCGCCAGGTGTGGATCTCTACCTCAAGTATGAGGGGATGAATCCAACAGGATCGTTTAAAGATCGCGGCATGACCATGGCCATTTCCAAGGCTGTCGAAGGAGGGGCGAAAGCGGTCATTTGCGCTTCGACCGGCAATACCTCCGCGTCAGCAGCGGCTTATGGCGCTCGGGCTGGCATTGCCGTGTATGTGCTGATTCCAGCTGGGAAAATCGCGCTCGGCAAGTTGTCGCAGGCCATGATGCATCAAGCCACTGTCATCCAGGTTGAAGGAAACTTTGACCAGGCGCTGACCATCGTGAAGGAGTTATCGGCGACCTATCCGGTGGAGTTAGTGAACTCCCTCAACCCGTATCGTATCGAAGGCCAAAAAACGGCTGCGATGGAGATTTGCGACGATCTTGGCGATGCGCCGACCGTCCATGTACTTCCTGTAGGGAATGCAGGTAATATCACCGCCTATTGGAATGGTTATCGGGAGTATCGTGCCGCCAATCAAACGACGCGGTTGCCTCGCATGATGGGGTTTCAAGCCGCCGGAGCCGCGCCGATTGTGTTAGGGCATGTCGTGGAAGAGCCACAGACCGTGGCGACGGCAATACGGATCGGTAACCCGGCCAGCTGGCAGTCAGCCCTTACGGCAGTGAAGGAATCGTCCGGTGCCATCGATATGGTCACGGATGAAGAAATTCTCCATGCCTATGCCTTGGTCGCGAGAGAAGAAGGTGTCTTTTGTGAGCCAGCATCGGCTACCTCTGTGGCCGGTGTGATTAAGTTGAGCCAAGCCGGACACTTAAAGGAAGGTGCCACGGTCGTCTGTACATTGACCGGGCACGGTTTGAAGGATGCCGATACGGCGATCGGCGTTTCACGTCAGCCCCAAACGGTGAAAGCCACCCGCGATGATGTGGCCCGCCTCCTTCATGTTTGATTACTTCAGGAACATTGCATGAAATATTTGATCCTGCATGCCGACGGGATGGCAGACCTTGCCTGTGCGGAACTTGGTGGGAGCACGCCGCTCCAGGCGGCCAAGACCCCCTTTCTTGACCAAATTGCCCAGCGGGGAGAAGTGGGGATCTTGAGCCTTCCTTCCGATGCGGGGACGGCGGGCAGTGATGTCACCGGTGTCGCCGTGCTGGGATATGATCCCAAGAAATATTATCCAGGCCCAGGGCCCCTGGAAGCCGCGGGGCTCGGGGTGACGGTGGGTGAGCAGGATGTCGTGTTCCGTTGCACGATGGTCACGGTGCGAGGCGAGTCCGCCTCCGGCGGGAAAGACCGCGCGGCCGACATCAAGAAGCTGGGACCGCATGTGGTCATGGAAGATGCGACCGCCGGGCTCATTGAGACGGAACAGGCGCGAGAGTTGGTTGAAGCGGTCAACGAGCAGCTCGGATCGGAAAGCATTCAATTTTACCCTGGCTCAGGTCATCGACACTTAATGGTGTGGGTCGGCGGAAAATCGCGTGCGACCTGTGTCGACCCGCAGCAACTCGTCGGCCACTCGATCGCTGAGGCGTTGCCGGCCGGTGATGGCGCTGATGTGCTCCGGAAAATCATGGACGCGTCCTTTTTTACGCTGCGCGATCATCCGATCAACGAGGAGCGCGAGCAGGAAGGGCTGAAGCCCGCGAACTGTCTCTGGTTGTGGGGACAGGGTCGTGCTCCGTTGTGGCCGCCGTTGCCGGAGCGTTATCAGGTCTCCGGTGTTGTGGTATCAGCCAGTGATGTACACCGCGGAGTCGGCCTGTGCGCCGGATTGGACGCGGCCGAGCTGCCGGCGGCGAGCGGCGATGAATCAGAAACATTCGCCGGCTGTGTGAGCGCGGTCGTCCAAGAGTTGGCGAAGAAGGATTTTGTCTACCTCCATGCCGGTCTGTCTGACGATGTGCTGCATGCGACCAATGTGCATGACAAGGTGCAGGCGATTGAACGCTTCGATGCCCAGGTGGTCGGGCCGGTTCTTGCGGCCTTAGCGAAGTATCCGGCATACCGGCTGCTCGTCGTGTGCGATCCCGGTCTGGCCAAGGGTCATGGCTCAGACGCCCCGCCGATTTTGTATGCCTTGTGCGACGGCGCGTCCCAACCATCGGCCGGCTCGTCAACCCGGTTTCATGAGCAAGACAAGACCATCGCCGGATCCGCGCCTCGCGATGCCACGAAACTCATGATGCGATTATTTCCTCGAGGAGCATAAGGGTTGTGGCACTGATCGTTCAGAAATACGGCGGCACCTCGGTCGGGAATATTGAACGGATTCACCGCGTCGCCGAGCGGGTGGAGCGCGCGCAAAAAGATGGGCATCAGGTGGTCGTCGTGTTGTCGGCCATGAGCGGCGAAACGGATCGACTGCTCAAGTTGGCGCATGAGGCAACCAGTTCCCCGGATGAGCGTGAATTGGACATGCTGCTGTCGACGGGTGAGCGGGTCACCATCGCGCTGCTGGCCATGGAGCTTCGAGGGCGGGGAGTGAATGCCCGATCGTTCACGGGCCGGCAGGTGGGCATTCATACCGACAGCGCTCATACCAAGGCGAGAATTTCCCGCGTCACGGCCGAACGGATCACAGAAGCGCTCGCCGCAGGGGTCATTCCGGTCGTTGCGGGATTTCAGGGTATTAGCGCCAGCTCAGACGTCACGACTCTTGGGCGAGGAGGATCTGATTTGACCGCTGTCGAGATCGGAAGAGCACACGTCTGAACTCCAGTCACGAG
>ERZ795044.4879-NODE-4879-length-10929-cov-5.727239_pt1 | contig 10929 bp, 6 predicted proteins | sample MGYA00375128_ERZ795044 | MGnify/ENA primary metagenome ERZ795044 (study PRJEB30173, sample SAMN05720213) | anaerobic digester metagenome | isolation source: active sludge of municipal wastewater-treating anaerobic digesters | place: USA | collected 2014-12-22 ... | reverse complement strand
TAAAAGGAGGAAACCTCGAAGGAACCGATAAAGACAGTTTTAATTGCCCGCCTATACAATCAGCGGCAGACTGGGAAGCACTGCTCAGTAAAACCTGGCAGGAAGCGGATGAATATGCGGCACTGGTGGAACAGTTTCCTGATCAGCAGCTGGAAGAAATTTTTGTCATGGAAAAATATGGCAACTGGTACCGCAACCTCATGGGACTAATCGAACATGCACACTATCACCTTGGACAAATCGTCATGCTGAAAAAAATGATGTAGTCTGATAAAGCATAAAAATATTTGTTAAAGGCCTTAAGGGCATATCCATTGATATTATCCTCTGCGCAATCTCCTTCACTCTTTTCCCTGCCTGCCGGCAGACAGGTCAGCGGTAAATAGAATTAAAACGAGCTCATATCAATCACAAACCGGTACCGCACATCACCTTTCAGCATTCTCTCATACGCTTCATTGATCTGGTCCATCCGGATCATTTCAATATCACTCACGATATTATGTTCGGCACAATAATCCAGCATTTCCTGTGTCTCAGGTAAGCCGCCAATTAGAGAACCTCCCAGGGACTTTCTTCCAAAGATCAGACTCATAGAATGAACCGGCGTAGGAGCCGGTGGAACACCCACACAAACCATGGTACCATTGGTTTTCAGCATACCCAGGTAAAAATTGTAGTCATGCTGAGCAGATACGGTATCAAGAATAAAATCAAAATAACCGCTTACTGATTTGGCCTGCGCCTCATCACTGGTTAAAACAAATTTATGAGCACCCAAACGCTGGGCATCTTTTTCCTTAGAGGGAGAATGGCTGAGCATGGTCACTTCTGCTCCCATACTTACCGCAAACTTCACACCCATATGACCCAAACCACCCAGTCCAAGTATACCCACTTTCATACCGGGACCTATTTTCCAATGCCGAAGGGGTGAATAGGTAGTGATACCGGCGCAAAGCAGGGGAGCAGTAGCCGCCAGATCCAGTTTGTCAGAAATATGTAGTACAAAATCTTCATGTGCCAGAATCACTTTACTGTATCCGCCATACGTGGGTCCGCTGCCATCTCTTTCCATTCCACCATAAGTAAACACACCACCCTGCGCGCAATACTGTTCCAGACCATCTTTACAATTATCACATTCGCGACAACTGTCAACCAGACAACCAATCGCTGCCAGATCACCTGCCTTGAATTTTTTTACATGCGCGCCTACTGCCGTTACACGACCAACGATTTCATGTCCGGGAACAACGGGAAATACTGTCATGCCCCACTCATTCCGGGCAAAATGCAAATCACTGTGGCAAACACCGCAGAAAAGGATCTCTATCTGAACATCATGTGGTTTGGGATCCCTTCTTTCAACCGTCCAGGGAGCAAGGGATGAATGGTCAGTTTGGGCGGCATAGGCTTTTGTAGCAGTCATAATAGTGATATATATAAGTGTATCAGTAAAATTAAACCTTCCTGATTCAATTAACGGCTTTATTCTACCGTTTTATAAATAAATAACATGCTGTTTCAACTGATCCACTTTTTTTCTGAAAAGAGCCAGGTCCTATCTTTAGTCAATGAACAGAATTGACCGCCTGGCCGCCATCCTGATACAGCTACAATCGAAACGGTTGGTGAAAGCACAGGAAATCGCTGATAAGTTCGATATCAGCCTGCGCACCGTTTACCGGGATGTTAAAGCATTGGAAGAAGGAGGAGTACCCGTGATCGGAGAAGCTGGTTCGGGTTATACCCTGATGGAAGGGTACCGGCTGCCACCGGTGATGTTCAGTCAGGAAGAAGCCACAGCCCTGCTGACTGCCTCCAAACTCGTACAATCAAAAACCGATGCCGGTATCCGCAAACATTTTCAATCGGCATTGGATAAAATAAGGGCAGTATTGCGTTACCCGGAAAAAGATCACCTCGAAGGCATCGATGCACATATTGCCGTGATGAATCATCCGGCGATACAATACCGGTCAAATGAAGAACTCTGGCTGCAACAAATTCTCCATGCCATTGCGGGTTCCGAATTGATAGAGATTGAATATACCAGCATCGAAAAAAACGAGAAAAGCAAACGCCGGCTGGAACCTGTGGGTATTTATTATCTCGGTACACACTGGCACCTGATTGCCTGGTGCCATTTGCGGAATGACTACCGCAACTTTCGCACAGATCGAATCGGCCGGCTGAAAGCTACCGGAGAAAAAACCAATCAGCAGCATCCACCCCTGCAAAGCTTTATCGAAAAAATGAGCCGGCAGGAAAAGGATCTGACCAAGGTTGTAATAGATGTTAACCCGGAAATAGTGAAATACCTGGGTGAACAGAAGTATTATCATGGCTATATACAGGAGGAACCGGCAGGCGACATGATCCGGATGACCTTCCTCGCTGCTTCTCTCACAGGATTAGCGCGATGGTTCATGTTATTTGGTGATCATGCCCGGATCATTGAACCCCTGGAAATGAACATCCTGGTAACAGACATTGCCAAAGCCATACTGGATACACTGGCGGCTGCCGGAAAACATAAAGAAGGACGCTAATTTTATTTTTGATCACCGATTTCCTGCTGACATAGGGTTGTCACTAAGCGGTTGTTGTTTTGTACTAACAAAAAACAAAACACATGACCATTATTGATTACCTGAAAAGACAATTCATTGAAGAAGGGGCGATCACCCGCAAATTCCTGGCCCTTGTGCACGATGGCGACTGGCATTATAAGCCGCATGAAAAATCCATGCCTATGAATGCCCTGGCCACCCATATCGCCGATCTCCCCGGCTGGTTTCACATGACCCTGACCACCGATGAACTGGATTTTGCAAAATACCCCGAACAAACGCCGCTGAAAGACAATCAGGAACTGCTGGCCTATTTCGATAAAAAATATGCAGAAGGGCTTTCAGTACTGGTTGCCGAAAACGAAGCCTTGCTGCAAAACCCCTGGACACTTCGGCATGCAGATAATATTTTTCTCACCGAGCCCAAGGTAAGTGTATTATGTATGTCGATGAGTCAGCAAATCCACCACCGCGCTCAGCTAGGGCTGTACCTTCGCCTGTTGAATATTCCGATCCCGGGAAGCTATGGACCCAGTGCAGATGAGAATAAATTTATGTAAATAGAAGTCCCGCAAAGATTGAGTTATCCGTAGCAAAATATTCTTTGCGGGATTATTCTTTAAAATATTCCCGGCAAGCCCTTACCTGATCTGTATTGATGATATCTACTCCCCAGGATTTCATTTTTCTCCAGGAACCAGGATGGTCCGGTATCCCCCAGAGACGGAGCAATTTCCCTGAACGGTGAACAGCACTGGCGAGGGATTTTATTTTTTTCCGGGCAGGATGCGAATAACTTTTGTAAGCGTCACTGATAAATGCCACGCGACCCAACGTGGCCATATCATATGTTTCATCCGGGCGACCATCAAATAGGAAATACACTGGCCAATTCAGCCAATCTTTCGGATTTCCCCTTTCCCCGCTGATCACTACCTGCATCCGCTGCGGGTTAAATAAATGGGGGTAGGGTTCCAGCATTTTTGACAGGGCCGGTAATACGGCTGCACTATTTGATTTGATATCAATCAGCAGATAAGGAAAATGGACATTGACCCCTTGCGGAATTGCATTCAACCAATGGAGTAAAGGCTGAATATAAAGACTGTCAAGAGAAGGAGCATTCGGCAGTTCTGCTTCATCATGTGCCACCCGCAATTGTCCCTGGTAAAGGAAAATATCTGCTTCTATTGAAAACACGTTACAGGCCAATGCTTCCTGCAGGGGACTGGGTTGCCGGTAATCATTATGTGAATGTATCCTCACCGGCTGAGCCAATAAACAGAGCCGGCAAACAAGGAAGAGAAGCAGGATAATTGATTTCATCAACTAAAGATATTGATTTGGGGTATCCGTAAAATGTTCTGTTCTGCTTTAAGCATGTTCAAAATGCTGCTACTGGGTGTAGTGGTTTTATGCAATCAGGAATCCCAGGCGCCGCTTTTGCTGATTCCGCTCCCGCAAACATTCCTGCTGTTTAACTTCTGCTTTGCAATACATCCCTGAAAAATTCCGTTTATCCAAATCCAGACGGAAACTGATCAGAAGATTTTATTCTACGAATATTATCGTATATATTCGTCAGGTATAGCCAAACCCATCGTATGAGAAAAATATTTGTTCTCCTGGCCATTCTATTGATGGCAGCAAGCTCCCATTCACAAGGTACACTCAGAGGAAGGATTCTGGATTCAGCCACAACCAAACCCCTCGGACTGGCCACCATCACTGTTTTCAAAGCAGCAGATACCACCATCATTACTTATCGCCTGAGTAATAATGACGGAGAATTCAGGATACCGGGCATTCCATTTGATACCCGTTGCCGTGCTGTGATTTCTTATTCGGGATATGCAGTGTTCCGTAAAGAATTCAGCATCGCTCCATCACAAACAACCATGGAACTGGATACAATCAGACTTTCCTCCGATGCTAAATCACTGGATGAGGTATTGGTGATGGCAGAGAGGCCACCGGTGGTGATTAAAAAAGATACGATTGAATTTAATGCCTCTGCTTTTAAAACATTACCCAATGCATTGGTGGAAGATCTGTTACGGAAACTACCAGGGGTATATGTAGATAAAGACGGTAATATCGCGGTGAATGGCAAACCGGTGAACAGGATCCTGGTGGATGGAAAAACCTTTTTTGGAGATGATCCTAAAATGGCCACCCGCAACCTGCCGGCACACGCCATTGATAAAGTTCAGGTAACAGATGATAAGGAAGAGATGATGCGCAACGGGGATGATAATCCCAATAATGTGGGAAAAGTAGTCAACATCACTTTGAAGAAAGGAATTAAAAAAGGCTGGTTTGGAAAATTATATGCCGGAGGCGGTTCAGATAAATTATATGAAGCAGGAGGAATTGCCAATATTTACAGGGATACCCTTCAACTAAGTGTACTGGGTTATATGAATAACCTGAATAAAGTGGGATTTAGTTTTTCAGAGTTGCAGCAAACAGGTGGGTTTGGCCGGGTACAAAGCAATAGCGCCAGCAGCAGCACCATGATCAGCTCTAATAATGGAGGCAGCACCATTTCCATCAATGGTATTAATTTCGGCGGAGCACAAAGCAGTGGTGGTATTTCCACCAGTAAAGGAGCCGGGTTTAACCTCAACCACGCACCCAATAATAAAAAGTCGCTCTTCCTCCAGTATTTTCATGGCAATGTATTAAGCGACCGGGTTTCCAGCACTGATTTCCTGCAGTATAATGCCGATACTATTGTAAGAACATATACCGGTGTAACGGGTGATTTTATTACCCGTTCACACATGATAGGTGCCGGTGCCAGGTTAAAACCGGACTCACTGACCAATATTTTATTCAATGCTAATTACCTGATCGGTATTCAGGATGAGGACCGGCTCAGTGATATTACCGGTTCAAGTAATAAAACCGGCTCCCTGAGCAACGGGAACCTGGATCAGTTCAATGATGCCAAGACCTATAACTACCGGCATGGATTATATATTACCCTTCTTTCCGGTAAAAAGAAAGGAAGAAGATTTAACCTGACCCAAAGCCTGGATATCAACAACCGCTACAATGACTACCAGTCTGAATCGGATATCCGGTATTTCTATCCGTTCAGCTATGACAGTATATACGCCCAGTTAAGAAAAGAGAGATTACCAAGAACAGATGCTTTTCTCAATTTTAATTACAGTGATCCACTCAACAAATCATTTACCCTTCGGCTGGGTGGAAGATATGAGTACAGCCGGCTCACTAATAGTGTGAACACATTTAATCGCTCGGTGAATGGCAAATTCGAATTACTGAACAGTTTGCTTAGCAGTGATTTTAAAAGAACGGGGCACCGTAGCTTTTTAACGGCAGGACTTGAATACAAATTGAAAAATGTGACATTGACACCGGGTGTCCGCGTACTGGACCAGCATGTGAATAACAAATTGATTTCAAGTGCTGCTGTTATCAAACAAAAGCAGTTTAATATCCTTCCTTCTTTCACGGCCACTTATAAACAGATGACGATTAATTACAGCCGGGACGTTAACCTCCCTGGTTTTACTTCGCTCAATCCGGTAAGGGATATCAGCAATCCCTATTTTGTTTTCAAAGGAAACCCCGACCTGCTTTCCTCCATCCGTGATAATATATCTCTGAACCTGTTCTTCAACGATCCCAAAAGATTTCTCTCTGTCAGCGGCTGGATGAGTGCGGCTTTCACCCAACAGGATGTGGTCAACAGTATCCTGCTCAACAGCGCAGGGGTTCAGGAAAGTACACCGGTGAATGCCAATGGCAGCCGCAATTACAGCATGAACTGGAATATCAATAAGCAATACAAGAACAAACAGAATATTATTGTGATGTGGAATACCGGCAACTGGATGGGAATAAACAAAAGCCGGTTATTTTTCAACGGGACATCCTCCTGGCAAACCACCTTTAATTACAGTCACTGGAATGGAGCCGGTATCAATTTTAAAGACAAAGTGGAGTGGAATGTCAATTATGGATTCAACCGCAACTTTACCAGATACAGCGGGGGTAATTTCCGCGAGCTGAAAGTGAAAAGTTATAATATGGGTACCGACCTCACCGTTCGCTGGCCCAGGCATTTTATCTGGGAAACGCAGGTAAACTATTCTTATAACAGCAGCATACCGGCAGGTCTTCCAAAAGATCTCCTGCGCTGGTCGGCCGCCCTGAATCTTACCATGCTGAAAAATGAAGCAGCTGTTATCAAATTTGCCGTGAATGATATCCTGAACCGGAATAACAATATCTGGGTGAATGCAATCAGAAACACAATTACCACTACCCAAAGTAATATTCTGGGACGTTACTTCCTGTTAACCTTTACCTATAATGTTCGTCCGGCCGGTGCAAAGAAAAAAGTGGGGGGAAGGGAAAGTCTGTTTTACTTTTAAGAAATAAGTACAATGAATTATCCTGCTTAGTGGAATGTAAAGGCCGAATATTAAGTTGGTCTCAGAATACTTATTGGTTCATATGTCATGATAGTACCTGAAATTGAAAAGCATCGGTTTGCCAAATAACCATCCTGGCTGACAAAATGCAATCAGCCGCCCCCAAATAATTCCTGAACGATTTCTTACCCCCTTCTGGGCTGTCATTCTGGCAATCTTATTTCTTTGGAACAAGGCTTGTAGCTTTGTAAGCCCAAATAAAAACTGAAACTATGATCCAGGAAAAAGGCAGCATTTCCATCAATACTGAGAATATCTTCCCCATCATCAAGAAATTCCTGTACAGCGACCATGAGATCTTTCTCCGGGAACTGGTCAGCAACGCTGTTGATGCCACCCAAAAACTGAAAAGACTGAGCAGCCTGGGTCATTATAACCAGGAATTGGGTAACCTGAATATTAAAGTGGCGATAGACAAGGAAGCCAAAACCCTTACGATCAGTGATAGCGGCATCGGCATGACCGCTGAAGAAATCAAAAAATATATTAACCAGGTGGCCTTCTCCGGGGCGACCGAGTTCATGGAAAAATTCAAGGAAGCCAATGATGCCAATGAAATCATCGGGCGTTTCGGACTGGGATTTTATTCCGCCTTTATGGTTTCCGAAAAAGTGGAAATCCAGACCCTGAGTTACCAGGAGGGTGCCAGCCCGGCCCGCTGGACCTGCGACGGAAGCACTGAATTTGAGATCACTGACGGTAATAAAACCGAAAGAGGAACCGATGTGATTTTATACCTGAATGAAGAATCCACCGAGTTTCTGGAAGAAAACCGGATTCAATCTATTTTGGATAAATATGCCAAATTCCTGCCTGTTCCGGTTCAGTTCGGTACCAAAACCGAATCAGTGGAAGATGGAACCGATGAGGAAGGAAAGACAAAATATAAAAGCATTGAGGTTGATAATATCATCAATAATACCAACCCGATCTGGACCAAGGCACCGGGGGAACTGAAAGACGAAGACTACCTCAGTTTTTACCAGGAATTGTATCCCTATAGCGATGAACCCTTATTCTGGATCCATCTCAATGTGGACTACCCCTTTAACCTTACCGGTGTTTTGTATTTCCCCAAACTGAAAAATGATTTTGAAGTACAGAAAAACAAAATCAAACTTTTCAGTCGCCAGGTTTTTATTACTGATGAAGTAAAAGACATTGTTCCCGAGTTCCTGTTGTTATTGCATGGGGTAATCGACTCCCCGGATATTCCGCTGAACGTGAGTCGCTCCTTCCTGCAAAGCGATGCCAATGTTAAAAAGATCAATAGCTATATCAGCCGCAAAGTGGCAGAGAAACTGGCAGAACTTTTTAAAAAGGACCGCAAGGCTTATGAAGAAAAATGGACCGACATCGGCATTTTCGTGAAATACGGTGCCATCAGCGATGAAAAATTCAATGAGAAAGCAAAAGATTTTTTATTGCTGACCAATACTGCCAAAGAACATTATACACTGGAAGAGTATAATGCGAAAGTAAAAGATTTTCAAACAGACAAAAACGGGCAGCAGATTTATCTCTACACAGCAGATGAAGAAAGACAACACAGCTATGTGGCTGCAGCACAGAAAAAAAATTATGATGTACTGCTGATGAACTCCCCGATCGATACCCATTTCATTCAGCACCTGGAAACAAAACTGGAAAAGACTTCACTGAAAAGAGTGGATGCGGATGTGGTGGAGAAATTAATTGAAAAAGAAGACGCAGAAAAACATCAACTCACTGAAGAAGAAACCGGTAAAATCAAATCCATCTTCGACCAGGCACTGAATAATATGCACATGAAGGTTGAGGTGGAAAGTCTGCCTTCAGATGCACAACCTGTTACTATTACTATGGAAGAATGGATGCGAAGGATGAAGGACATGAGTAAACTGGGAGGAGGAATGAGCTTCTATGGCAGCATGCCGGATAGTTATAAAGTATCCGTGAATGGAAACCATCCTATCATAAGCACTATATTATCGTTTGAAGAGCCCAGACAACAGGCAATGGCCAAACAACTGACAGACCTGGCCATGTTATCTCTTGGCCTGTTAAAAGGAGCTGACCTGACTGCTTTTGTAGAAAGAAGTATATCCGGAATGACACAGTAAGGGGAAACTCCGTTTTTACCAGCGGAAAATCCTGAATACTGTCCCTGATTGTTAAGCCAGTATTATCTTATTCAATCTATTAACAGCTGTGGATAATACCGGGAAAGATCCCATTGGATATATTAATGATTTTCTTCATCTTGAGTGTATTAAAACCACACTCAATACTTATGAGAAAATGCACAAGGGCCATACTGTTTGTATGGTTGAGCCTGACGGCAATGCAATTAGCTGCCCAGGTAAGTATCACTTCAACGGCTACTGCCTACACACAAAACTTTAATACACTCCGGGCCACTGCCGGTACTTCCACCACCCTGCCCACCGGCTGGCGATTACTGGAAACAGGCACAGGAGCTAATACCTCTTATGCCAGCGATGCAGGCGCCACTGCAACCGGTAACACATATAGTTATGGAACCGGTACCAATACAGAAAGAGCATTTGGTGCCTTACGGTCAGGCTCAGTGATACCTGTAATGGGCGTTCAGGTTCGGAACAGCACCGGCCAAACCATCACTTCCATCAGCATTACATATACCGGAGAACAATGGCGTTGCGGTGCCACGGGTCGAAGTGATCAGCTGGATTTTCAATATAGCATGAATGCCACTTCTTTATCAACCGGTACCTGGACAGATAATAACAGCCTTGATTTTATTTCTCCTTCTACCACAAGTACAGGTGCTAAAGACGGAAACGCAGCGGCTAACCGTACAGTAAAGACTGCGATCATCACGGGCTTAAACATTGCCAATAACGGTTTATTCTGGCTTCGCTGGAATGATGCAGATGCCACCGGTGCAGATGATGGTCTTTCCATAGATGATTTTTCTTTGCAATTGAATGCAACAGATATTACCGCACCAACCGCCACCGGATTCAATCCGGCCAACGCAGCTACCGCTGTGGGAATAAGCGGAAATCTCGTTATCAGCTTCAGTGAGAATATTCAGAAAGGTACTGCCGGCAATATCACTATCAAAAGAACCAGTGATAATGCAATAATTCAAACTACTGCTGTAACAGCTGCAGCCGTAACGGTGAGCAGCAATACCGCTACAATTCCTTTCAACGGTCTTGCCTACAGTACTGCTTATTATGTGAATATCGATGCCGGTGCCTTCCGCGATCTGGCTGCAAATAATTTTGCAGGTATCAGCAGTACACCTACCTGGGGCTTTACAACGGGTGCCGCTCCGGCCGCTACCATCACTGTAAATCCCTCGGCTTTATCCTTTGGGTTTATAGCAGCAGGGAATTCATCCGTTGCACAAAGTTTTACTTTTTCAGCAACCAATATCAACTCATCCGTTACACTCAATGCACCAGCCGGCTTTGAGCTTTCAAAAAATAATACAACGTTTGCCATTTCTCAGGTATACACACAGGCAGAGGCCTTGGCAGGTCAAACTGTTTTTGTACGCTTTACACCATTGGCAGCGAATACAACCTATAGCGGACAAATCAACTTTGCGGCTACCGGTTTAAACCTGAACAATGTCAGTCTCTCGGGTAATAGCAATACCGGCACCGGCACTTTTAATCATTACTTTGGTAACTTGCATGCCCATAGCAGTTACTCAGATGGAAATGCAGATAATACCACCCGTATCCCGGCTGATGATTATGCCTATGCAAAAACGGCTCTCTGTATGGATTTTCTGGGTATCAGTGAACATAATCACGCTACAGCTGGTATGAGTATCAGTAACTGGCAACCCGGACGGTCACAAGCCGCAGCGGCCACCACTTCCAGCTTTGTGGGTTTATATGGAA